>Ga0075467_10003499_pt1 | contig 12047 bp, 8 predicted proteins | sample DEB08_DNA_9_FD_75067 | JGI IMG/M metagenome (GOLD analysis project Ga0075467, IMG submission 75067) | Aqueous microbial communities from the Delaware River and Bay under freshwater to marine salinity gradient to study organic matter... | ecosystem: Environmental > Aquatic > Marine > Coastal ...
GTGTAAAACATGATTCTATACTAGCATGGCCAACTATCATGGGTCGCTAGAAGCTGTGGATTGTCATATTCACAGCGTGAGATACGATATTGTGCTAGTGAGAGGAGCTGGCGGCCATCTCAGATGCTTCATCAGGTCACCTACGACGTTGTAGCATGGCTGCAACGCCAAAAAAATGCTTGCGCCGTGAAAAAGATGCTTTTGCACTATCATGGCCAACTATCATGGGTCGCTAGAAGCTGTGGATTACCATATTCACAGCCTGAGATACGATATTGCTGTCAACAAAGGAGCTGGCGGCCATCTCACTATTAAGTGTTTGATGACTGATGACAATCTACAACAGGGTTCTTTAGTGTTATCATTTAAAGCCACCATTGCCATATCCTGCTCTTCTCAACATTAATAGTCTGTACATTTCTGATTTCAACATTTTATGTGAGTTCAATCAAAACCACATTAACGAATCCTGTCCTTTTTTATTGTTGAACTTGATGCTGTGGTGGCAGTGTGATCATCACGGGTATCTTTCGCGATTGTCGGAGGATGTGGTTCCACAACACCATTGACTTTCCGCTCGACAAGCTTCCCAGCGATAAACATATCTTCCATTACGTTCCCATCCTTCTTCATGGACATGACAGTTATTGTGCGACCTTCCTTGTCAATATATGTCTTTGACTCTTTGTTTGTGCTACCTGTTGCAGCATTTGACGTGTAAAATGATTTTGCCATACTTCCATCAGCCTTCTTTGAATATGAAGTCACCGTGAGCTCAATACCAAGCTTGTTCATAATCCAAGCTCCTAAACTCTGTTTCTTTTCCATTGGGTTGTCATCTCCGCAGTGCCAGAATGCACATCCATCACCTTCTTCGTGTTGTTCGACATTAGAATTATTGAAGCGTGCAGCAAATGCGTCATCCATACCTTCGAACGCACCATGAAAGAAGGGATCGTTGGTGAAAAGATCATCAAATTGTCGGAAAGGATCTCTGCTATAAGTTGAGGTGCGTCGTGACGACGATGATTTAGGTGAAGAGACTGCCGATGTAGGACACTTCAATTCATTATCGTAGCATCGTCGAGAGTTGGTATCAGATAGAATAGTGTATGCTTCACTGATCTGCTTGAAGTGTTCTGTGCTTTCAACGCTGCCTCCATTCCTATCGGGGTGATGCTTCAATGCGAGTCTGCGGTATGCCTTCTTTATATCGATAGGCTTGGCGTCAGCAGTGAGCTCCAGTATTTCATAATGACTTTTCGCAGCGACCATGGTTATAAGTATTATATACTTCTATTTAAATTTCATTTTGTCAAGGCTTTGTTGGTGGTATGTTGCATTTGTTTTTCTTCGCTTCTCATTGTGGGCTGCTGCGTTGAAACGAGTCAACGGCTCGGTTCAACGGACGGCAAGCAGGTCCTTGGGACTTTGGACCTGAGATGAAAAGATAGACACGTAAATTGTTCGGCATGTTATATGAATATGGGCACGTTATATAACACGTCACAAACTTTTTTACTCCCCTCTTTGAACTTCCCGCCACTATCCTAAAGAGCTTGCTTACGACGTGGAAGCTGTCAAAGCATTCCAAATTGGATCTACAGAAAGCTCACAAGTTGCAGTTGTTATTGGTTGGTGTAGTAATAATAGACTGCCGCCGAAGATACAACTACTCGTTTACAATATAAGATACATTGTGTTGTTTGCGTACGTGCATAAGATATAATCAATTAATAGGCGAAGTAAAACGAAAAATAATAATCATGTCAAGACGAACAACGGTAGCTGCCGTAACCATCGCAGCTGCAATCGGTGTCGCTGCTGCATTCAACCCAGTGGCATTCGGTCCATCGACAATATCACCGTCACGTAATGTGCGCGCTTCTCCGCTTCAAGTGGCATCAGTCGCTGAAGACCGCGCCAAGGCAGCAATGGAAGCTGAGGAAGCAGCTAGTAAAGATGTCCAGGTCGGCAAGCAAGCCGATCAAATGATGAGTGGAGGTAGACCATTTCCATTGTCAATGGTTGTGGGACAGGATCCTATCAAACAGGCACTACTTCTTTCGGCAGTGAATCACCGTATGGGAGGTGTGGTTATCTCTGGAGGTAAGGGAACTGCCAAGTCAGTAATGGCAAGGGCGCTGCATCAACTGTTGCCTCCTATCGAAGTTATCAAGGGAAGCCCCTTCAACATTGATCCAGCTGGTGAATTCGGAATTGATGACTTTCTACGCACAGATTTAGATAAAGGTGGTGTTCCATTGGAAGAGCGTGAAACAGAAGTTATTACTGCTCCGTTTGTGCAGGTCCCATTGAATGTTATGGAAGATCGTCTCATCGGTTCTGCTGATTTGGAAGAGTCTGTCAAGTCAGGAAAGACTGTTTTCAGCCCTGGTCTCTTGGCCAAGGCTCATCGTGGTGTGCTATACGTTGATGATATCAATCTTTTGGATGAGGAAACTGCCAACATTTTGTTGGGTATTGTCACTGAAGGAAAGGTTATTGTGGAACGTGAGGGAATTTCTATCACCTACCCATGCAGGCCTGTCATCATTGCTACATTCAACCCTGATGAGGGTGAACTTCGTGACCATCTCCTTGATCGTATTGCCGTGGCTCTCAGTGCTGATGCTGAAAAGTTGGATATCGGAGATCGTGTGGGTGCAGTTGATGCCGTCCTTGGTTTCTCTGCTGGTAGCAAACAAGGCTCACCTGAGGCCGAGCAGGCACTTGCGGATGCTATTGAGAATGAGGAAGATCTCAAAACTGCTATTGTTTTCGCACGTGAGTTCCTCAAGGATTTGACGATTGCTCCTTCTCAAATTCAGTACTTGTGCGAGGAAGCTATCCGTGCTGGATGCCAGGGACACCGTGCCGAAATCTTCGCCTGTGAGGTTGCTCGTGCTGCTGCTGCACTTGAGGGACGTCAAGTCAATGCCGATGATTTGCGTCTTGCTGTCAAGCTTGCCATCTCTCCCCGTGGTACATTCGTGAATACTCCTATGGATCCCGATGAGATGATGCCTCCACCACCTCCTCCGCCTCCGCCTCCCATGGATCAGCAAGATGATCAAAGTGAGAACGAGGAAGAAGAAGAAGAGGAAGAAGACCAAGATGAGCAGGACGAGCCCGACGAAGATCAGGAAGACAACCAGCCTGATGTTCCAGATGTTCCCCAAGAGTTCATGTTCGATGTCGATGCTACACCCATGGATCCTGATCTCATCGCTTTCACTTCCCGCGAACGTTCTGGTAAAGGTGGTGGACGTGGTCTCATCTTCTCACAAGATCGTGGACGTTACATCAAGCCAATGCTTCCCAAAGGAAAGGTTGTCCGTCTTGCTGTTGATGCTACTCTTCGTGCTTCTGCTCCATACCAAAAGGGCCGTCGTTTACGCTCCATTGGAACAAAGAATGAAGGAAGGGGTGTTTTCATTGAACAATCTGATGTCCGAACGAAGAAGATGGCGAGGAAGGCTGGCTCACTTATTATCTTCGTCGTCGATGCTTCCGGTTCAATGGCCTTAAACAGAATGAATGCTGCCAAGGGTGCTGCTATGTCTCTTTTGACGGAAGCCTACCAAAGTCGTGATCAAATTTGTTTAATTCCCTTCCAGGGAGACCGAGCCGATGTTCTTCTTCCACCCACAAGATCTATTGCCCAGGCAAAGAAGCGTTTGGAAATCATGCCTTGCGGAGGAGGATCACCACTTGCTGATGCACTTCAGATGGCGTTGCTAACTGGATTGAACGCCCAAAAGACGGGTGATGTCGGAAAGGTTGTTGTTGTTTGTATCTCAGATGGACGTGCTAATGTCCCTCTATGCATCTCAAAGGGAGAAGAATTCGACCCAGATGCTGATGAAGACTCCAAAGACGGAAAGCCATCCAGAAAGTACTTGAAGGAAGAGGTCTTGGCATGTGCTAAGATGCTTGGTGCGGCTCAAGGATTCAACTTACTGTGCATTGATACCGAAAACAAGTTCATTTCAACTGGTATTGCAAAGGATATTGCCAACGCAGCTATGGGAAAATACCATCAAATTGCTAAGGCCGATGGAAGTGCAATTGCTTCTGTTACCAACCAAGCCTTGAATCAACTCAAGAATGAGTAAACGTTATAATATTTTGTTGGGTACAACTAACTTTGCTACAGCTTGGGATAGGATAATAATCATAGAAAAACCATTTGCTTGTTCACATTTTTTACATGTTGTTCTCCTGGAGGCATTGCTTGCTACTTCGCTTGGTTTCGATTCATCTCTCAGATACATTCCAAGTGGAAGCTAATTTTGGAGGAGCGAACCCTAAATCCAAAATCGCTCCATCCGATCATTCCATCTCGCTGGCAAAACCATGATGATGTTGGCAACCACACTCGTCCTTGCCAGCTTGGCATTGGGAAAATCAGATCCACTATACCGCATTTTCCCTCAGAGAACTTCAGAAGAAGCTGCAGTCATCGAATGGGGCCATTCTGCCATCATCTCAGCACTTGACGGTGCAGTCGCTAACTTTGGACCACAAACCTCGCAGGGAGCCAATTTTGAAGTGGAGACGGCTCCAGTGCTAGCTAATCCGATTGATGGAGTCGGCAGATGGAAGAAGAGTAATGACGACGAGAGGCTCTCTGATTTTGACCGAGAGTATCCTGGCAAACTGAAGAATGCTGCTGCTGTAGAGGGAAACATGGTAATTATGACAGATGCAGCTGGATTATCTGGAGTGACTATGGCAAGGATCGCGAAAGAAAGTGGAGCTGCTGCACTTATGGTAGTAAACACTGATCAAAATGCAGGTGATTTCATCTACAGTCTCGAGGCTGAAAGCGAAGAGGAGGCAAAATATGCAGAAGAGAACATTGATATCCCAATTGTGATGGTAAGCCTTCAGGCAGGTAATGTCATTACAACAGCAATGGCGACAGATGCTAGCGATCCAAACGAAATCAATAGAGGCGCAGGTCTTCCAGATCGTGTCAGATTATACGCAGGAGGAGATAGGCCCTTCTTTGAAGATGCTGTATCGAAAACGCCCGTAGTATATCTGATTCACAATATGCTTACCAGTGAAGAGTGCGATGCTTTAATTGGCATGGCCGAAGGAAAATACGACCGTGTAGACGACACTACCGGCATCAATAATTATTTGGACAACACAATGGCTTCAACACAAGCGAATGGCGAACCTTCAGCTGTAAATGTAGACAGAGTGACATTGTGGAAGGGTGGCATCGCTGGTAAAGTTATCAAAGATGTTGACGAGCGGATATCGCAGGTCACTGGATTTCCTCCAGAACACTTTTCAGACTTTCAGATGAACAAACACGTCAAAGGATCAGCTCATTTGCCTCATTTTGATGTGAACGAAGCGAATGGCGTAATGGCCACAATTACTCTGTTCTTAAATGATGTTGAAGATGGCGATGGCGGCGAATTGTTTTACCCGAACCCATTAGACGGTGGCACGCCAGTAATGGTGCGTCCCAGAAAAGGATTGGCTGTCGTTCACCACAACACTGATGAGAACTACGTCTTTGACAAGAGTACTATCAACGAGGAGCTTGTCGTCACTGGTTCATCAACTGTCAAGTATGTTGCAAAGAAATATGTGTACCTGAATCCACAACCCAATGCAATGAGAGTAGTGCTTCCTTTGATTGCATTGCCTTTCGGTGGAAAACTGCCAGGCATCTTCTCAACCTTGTACATTGCATTGATTGATAAATTTGGAGTGGAGACTGGAGTTACGTACTTTCAGAAAGTAATTGTTATGCTTCCTGTCTTTTTGTTACTTGTTTTAGCAAGCGCAGTGAGCGATGCGGTTCAAAAGAAACTGAAGGAAGGAAAAGATGGAAAGAAGAAGGAGACCAATGAAAAGACGACAAAGAAGACCAAAAAGTCAAAGAAGTCTGATTAAAAACATAGATAAGAAATGATTCTTCTCTCTTAATCTTAATGATGCTAAAGTTTCTTCAAAGTTTCTCTACCGATGTTGAGACTCCTCAACATCTCTCCAACAACAACGCCAACATCAGTATTGTACCAGGCTCCTACTCAAACCGTTACCGCGAGCTACCATGATCTCAACGTTATCGGCGAAAGGCTTTCGTGTCCTGTCCGTCACACCGCTCGAGACTTCCATCCAACAATAGCGCACGACAACGAAAACAAAGCCGATGCGCATAAACTTCTTGTGTAGGCAACACAATACGTCATAATAGAAATAGAGTGGGGCGGCTTCGTCATAACCAATACACAATAACCAATAATTAGCACTAGTATCAAGATGTCAGACTGGGACGACAGTGATGATGACTGGGACAAGAGCGATGACGAACTCGACAAACGCCTCGGTCTAACAAAAATCGACGATGCACCACCTGCCTTTGACGATGAAGATGAAGACTTGACGGTCAAAGAAAAGGAACGCGATGCAAAGGCATCTGCACAACTGAACAAACAGAAGGGATCTGCGCTAGCAAAGAAGAAGGCGGCAGAGGCTGCCGCCAAGGACGAGCTAGAGTTGGCAAAGAAGGCGATGCAATTGGAAGCCGAAATGGAAGCAAATATGACCGCAGAGGAACGAAGACTGCTGGAGCGTGAAAGACAAGAGGCTGATGCCATGGCTATGGCCGATGATCTCTTCGGTGGAGTTGACAATGCAGGGCCCAGCGGTCCCGGCGGCCCCGGCTCCGTCATGATGAGCGGTGATAAAGTCGTGATGAAAGATTTGAAGGACCACTTGAGACACGCCAAGAAAGTGGGAGAGTGCATCCAGGGACATGGGAAGATCAATCTATGTGCTGAATTTTTGAAGGAGGTTATTTCGCAATGTAAAGACGTTCTTGATGATGATGCCATCACTGATGTTATCAAGACATGTAATGTGATCAAGAATGAAAAGGTGCAGCAATCCAAGAGGAAAGTGAAGGGGCAAGCCCAAAAGTCCAAGAAGGTGGACAAGCAAGCAAAAAAGAAGGCATTGGAAATCCACAATGATGTGTTCGGAGACAATGATAATTACGATGATTATGACGATATGGGAGGAGCTTATGAAGATGACTTCTTCTAAGCCCTTAATTAGCTCAATAGGTAAAGCGTAACAATATCATCTATGTTAGAATAAAGAAGTTGTTGCCTAAATCAGAAGCCCTATAAGATTACCGGCAAATCACTATGGGCCATCATCTTCAGTTCCACAAAACGTTTCCTCATCTCCTTAAGCTTCGTTTGATGCACCGGATTCTTGCTGGTAATCAGGTCATTAAGCTCTCCAGGATCATTCTTCAAGTCAAACAGTTGTTCATATTTGAAATTTGGCCAGTAAAAGTACTTGTAATCCTTACGGACGAGGGCCTCCGAAGAAGGAATGTAATCTGGATGAGAGTGCATAGGGTGTTCATAGAAAAATTCTGTCCTCCAAGAAGATTCAGACCCAGAATGATACTTTCCACCACCATCTGAAGATGGGTCAATGTACTGGCGGCCATTTGTAGAAGCAAAGGCCTTCCTACGGGATTGTGACGTTGTAGCTGCGACCTCACCTTCAAAACCATTCTTGCGATACAATATGCTCATATCTCTACCCATCATAGTGGGCAATGGGTCCAGCCCAGCTGCAGCAAGCACTGTTGCAGCAAGATCAATGTTGAGGGTAAACTCATCATTTGTGGTCCCAAAGAATTCGGGACTCATTCGAGGGTCTTTGATGACGAGAGGAACACGGATACTCTCTTGATGTGGATACCATTTATCAGCAAGACCGTGTTCGGCATGGAAGTTTCCGTCTAAAGATGAAAGTATAGTGTTAGAAATGAATGTAAGAAATGTCAAATCCTCCTTTCAACGAGCTCAATACTCACTGTCCGTTGTAAAAATAATCATTGTATTATTCAACTGCCCTTGCATCTCTAATTCTTTGAGAATGATTCCCACAGAAGTATCAACTTCTGATGCCATGCGATAGTAGTTTTTCATCATACGTTGGTGTTTGTCTGACTCATCATATCGCCACATCCAACGCGTCCGGCCCTCATTCATGCCCCCACTCTTGGGGCGAAAGAAGTATGGCATTTTCTGCCAAGCCTCTTCTGTTGCTGTAGCAGGTATCGGAATCGTGTCATTCTCATACATTGCCATTGATTTATTCTGCGGCATGTACTGCCGAGTGTCTCCATCAACAGCATGCGTCGCAAAGTACGCAACATTGAGAAAGAATGGCTTTTGTTTTGGCTTCCCCTTTTGCTCCCACATCTTCAAAAACCTGAGCGCATCTCCGGTATTCTTGTCAGTGATGTGCACCATCTTTCCACCCATTTCTCTCCAGTGCCAACCATCTTCGTCAACAAAGTAATCAAACGTCCCCTTGCCCAGATATTCTTGATGATCGATCCAAAGACCTAGCTTGCCTGCGTGGCCAACGAAATACTTGGCCTTTTTCTTCATCAATGAGTAAAGTGTTTCATTGGCAGGAACTTCCAACTTCATTTCTACAGGTTTTCCATCTTTCAAGAGCGTCCTCCCACGCCCTAACATTTCAAAGTGATGACGAGCAAGATACTGTCCAGTGTACAGTGTAGCTCGAGAAATCCAACAGATGGACGTAGTGACACAATTTTCGACGAACCTCACCCCCTCTTTGGCAAGTGCATCAATGAATGGCGTCTTGACAATTGGATTTCCGGCTGCACCCATTGTGTCATGTCTCCAGTCATCTGCGTAGAACAAGAGAATGTTCATGGGCGGTTGTTTCTCATCTTCCTCCATCTGTTGTTGCAACTCCCGTTCTTTTTGCTTCCGCTGATGAGCAAGCCATCTCGCGCGTTGGGCTTTATCTATGAGAAGTTGATTCGTATCAACATTCCTTGAAATCTTATCATGATGGGGATGATTATCTGGCATATCCTGTTCTCTGGTGGTATGTTGAGGGATGGAGAAGACATCTAATTGATGAACTGAAACTAGGATGGCAACCAATATGACCGACAGTGTGATCAGCAGGATGACCAGCATACGCGAGACTCGCGATTGCTGTGATTGTAACGTGCGCACCATGGTAGAAGCTGCTGGATAATCTCTTCTTCGTAGGCGTAGTAGTATTAGGAGTAAGATTGTTTAACGTTGCAGTGTTAGCGGTGTACAGCATACAGCCTCCATTTAGATAGAGGAAAGAGGGCGAAAAAGTGGTGAGGTGAAGGCGTATGCAAAAGTAGAATATTGATTTGTTCCTTATTAGTTGAAGATAGCGTTAGATAATAAAGTCCTGCAGCTGATACTTTGTTTATCCCTAATGAATTTGGAATTTGAAATGGGAAGTCCATCCACTCAAATCAACGCAACCAACCAAGAACACATTATCATATTATGTGATCGTAGGCAGCACGTCTGCATAAACTCCCGCTTTCATCATAGTTAGTAGCGAACCAAGCCAACGCAACATCTTCCGAAATATGCCCTACACATCATGTCGGCGTCACTTTCCTCCCTCCATTGCTATCGTTGTTGCCTATCTAATAAGCCAGCAATGCTCACATCTTCTATTTTGTTCCGCGGAAGTAATTAATGACATCAACGCCACCAATCCATCACTTTACAGCGCCACCAACGACACAGCCTGCACTTGTGACGGTGAAAAATCTCCAATACCAGAAGCAGTACAATGGGTACTAGTTGTAGTACTGGTCTTATTCTCGGCCATGTTCTCCGGCTTGACACTTGGCCTCATGTCACTCGATCCAAGTGGTCTTGAAATCGTCATGGCAAACAGCGATGATCCTAAATTGGCTCGTGCTGCAAAAGCTATATATCCAGTGCGTCTACGTGGCAACCTGTTACTCTGTACATTACTTCTGGGAAATGTAACAGTCAACTCAGGACTATCCATCGTATCGGCAAATATATTCTCTGGATTAATTGGTCTTTTGGTCTCGACTGCTGTGATTACAGTATTTGGTGAGATTATTCCACAAGCAATATGTTGCAGATATGGACTTCAGATTGGAGAAAAGACAATCCCATTGGTGAAAGTTTTAGTCATGCTTTTCTATCCAATATGTAAACCAATGTCTTGGGTGTTGGATAAAGCGTTGGGGCATGAGATTGGGACAACATACTCTTCTTCGGAAATGACCAAGCTGATAGAAATGCACGTTCAAAGAGGGGAATTTCACTCGGCGGCTGGTGCTGCCATGAAAGGCGCCCTTCGATACCATAGTGTTACTGTGAGTGAGGTGATGACTCCTCTCATTAACGTGTTCATGTTGAGTGCAGATGAGCGGCTAGGCTTTGATGTGGTGGCAAAAATATTCAAAACTGGATACTCACGTATTCCCGTCTATGAAGTTAGCAAGAGCAATATCGTGGGGTTATTATTTGTCAAGGATCTCATCTTTTTAGACCCGGAAGATGAAATCCCAGTAAAGAACTTCACCCATATCTTCGGGAGAGGATTGCATTTTGTTTGGGCTGATGATAATTTGGGTGACGTTCTGAAGTTATTGAAAAGTGGAAGATCGCACATGGCAGTTGTTCAAGATGTCAATCAAGGCGATGGAAGAGATCCTTTCTATGAAGTCAAAGGAATCATCACACTCGAAGATATTCTTGAGCTCATTATAGGCGACGAAATTATAGATGAAACTGATGAATTGGTGGATGTAAATGATCCTAATTCAGCTGTGAGTAGAGCAGCATATATCGGAGGCGAGGAAGACGAAAAAGGCCAGGAATCATCTCGTCATATGGACAGTTATCGCAGCACAGGTGCAACCGAACGTTCCGTCGATTGGCAGGCTAGATTACGTCTTCTTGATGAGCGGCTTGTAGATGAACATCTGAGTCCAGAAGAGGTTCGTGCCGTAGCAGCTCATCTCAAAACAAATTACACAAGGGCTGTTGAGCTTACATCTGATCGTCAGCTGAAGGAACTACTCTCTACGGTGCCAGTTTCAGAACTGCCGCCAGCGGAAACATGTCACACTGCGGACTGCAACGATGATGATTTTACAGGAGTACCAGAGGACAAGGCAGAACTTTTGTACGAACGTGGCGTTCCTGCTGATTTCTGCACCATTGTTCTGAGTGGAAAAATAATGGTCATGTCTGGGGCTGATAGATTTCGCAGCGATGTATCAAATTGGGGCGTCCTTGCAACTCGTGCGCTGATCGACCCTTCATACGTTCCGGATTTCACCGCCTGGGTTTTACCAACTTCAAGTCAGGCCGGTGGATGCAGATGTGTCAAGATAGATCGCTCGTCATTCGCTGGTGCCATGGACAATACCGCAATCGAAAAAACGGGTCACGATATTATCACCCCTACAGCTACCATCCCGGTAACATTGAATCTAATATCGCAGCTTTCTCGAGACGAAGAAGATGCCCCAGACGAAAGCAAACTGCAAGCAATAGCCGAGATTGACGAAGCTACTGCAAGGTCTCAACACGAAGGCATTCCTTCTTCACCATTGTCGACACCTGTTCGAGCGCGCTACGTGAGGACAAATGATCAGCAGAAGACTCATAGCAGGCGTAGCAAGCTTCTAAAAGCATTCACGCAAAAAGTTGAGAATGATGAGATTCCTACATCTTCACTGGAAAAGAATGATCAAAGCAATGATGAAATTCCTACAACTTCACTGGAAAAGAATGACCAAAGCAATGATGGATGACACGAGGCCACGATATCTAATTAATTCAGGTAATATATATGTATTATGACGCTCATTCACTTTGTTTCATTAGTGATTGATAGATTGATGCTTCTTCGGCCATCTCATCTAGTGTTCTATCTCTTCTTTCACTATCATCTGGAACTTCTAACCGCTTCTTCTTTTGTGAGTCTTCCTCTCTTGGTGCCCACATCTCCAACTGATCGTAGATGTCATCATTGCGTTCTAAATCGCCACGGTATCTCGGCAAGATGTGTATGTGTACATGTGGTACTGACTGACCAGCACCTTCACCATCTTGTACTGCAACGTTAAATGCATCACAATTGTATTTGGCTTTCAAGGCACGTTGCACTTTTCGCACTGTCTTCCA
>Ga0075467_10003500_pt1 | contig 12047 bp, 9 predicted proteins | sample DEB08_DNA_9_FD_75067 | JGI IMG/M metagenome (GOLD analysis project Ga0075467, IMG submission 75067) | Aqueous microbial communities from the Delaware River and Bay under freshwater to marine salinity gradient to study organic matter... | ecosystem: Environmental > Aquatic > Marine > Coastal ...
AGCACCTTTCTTGTCTCCGTCTGCAGCGGTATCGATAGACAGCTTTAAAGCGTTATGGAACTGTTTATGCGGTTCCTCTAACTGTTGGTAAGCACTTTCCTGTTGATATTGATTTTTACCTTCGCCTTGATAATACCATTGCCCTAAGCGACATTGTGTATGGTCGGAAATACTACTGTGGACCTGTTCTCCAGCGTGAAATGCTCTATAGGCATCGACTTTGGTGCATAAGTGATCCATTTTGACGGTTTGAATAAAGCTGGCTTCAGCCTCGTCTACAATCACCGTATGCATTGATTTAGATAAGTTTAGGATAGTTTCGATGTCATGTAGAGACTGTTCTGATGTAGATTGTAATTCTTCACTGCTATTAAGAGTTGCACGAATATTGTCATCGGTTGTTTGTGTGTCCTGATCAATGGTTTTGACTAATTCTGCAATTTCACCACTGGCTTCACCTGCACGTTGTGCCAGTGCTCGAACTTCATCGGCCACAACGGCGAAACCTCTTCCCGCCTCACCCGCTCGAGCAGCTTCAATAGCCGCGTTTAAGGCGAGTAGGTTGGTTTGCTCGGATATGGTATTAATGATGTCTGCAAATTTAGTGATTTCGCTAGCGGCGCCTTTTAAATTGGTAACGCTCTCGTGACTTTTCTTTGCACTTTCGTGAATTAATCTTAGGTCTTCATGGGTTTTCTTTAAATCGCTGCCCACTTGAGCATAGGTCAAATCTGAACTCGTTAATTTATCTCTTTGTTCTCGCATAGCATCAGTAGAGCTAACTAGGCGATCACGTATAGGGCTTATCCCACTATAGCTTTCAATAAGTAATAGCGTGTCTGCACCCACTTGCTGAGATGCTTGGGCATCAACAAGCTGTGACTCCAGGTCGGCTAGCCTTTCCTGTAGTGCATTTATTTCACTTTGCTGTTGTAAGTTTGTGTCAGATAAACCACGATTTTCTTCTTCTAAATCAATACTGGGGGCTTTATTATTCCAAAACATAAAAGAGTGCACCTAAGGTCGTGATTAAAGCGGAGTTTAAATTTTCTATAGTTTTTGGCTATAAATTTATATTTACCGATAGCTTGCTGCTGAGGCAATAGTTAACGTCGCGTTTAAGAAGTAGCTTTTTAAGTATAGACGAGCTTATGTGCATGCCAAATTTTAAAGTAAAAAAAGGCCATTCTAAGATGGCCTGCTTAACTCATTGATATTGTTGCCCTTATGTTAAACGTTGAAGCGAAAGTGAACCACATCCCCGTCTTTCACAATATATTCTTTACCTTCAAGGCGCCATTTTCCTGATTCTTTAGCGCCAGCTTCACCTTTATTGTCGATGAAGTCATTAAATCCAATAATTTCTGCACGGATAAAGCCTTTCTCAAAATCGGTATGTATTTTACCTGCGGCTTGGGGGGCGGTAGAGCTGGTGGGTATTGTCCATGCCCTGACTTCTTGTACTCCAGCAGTAAAGTAAGTGTGGAGGTGCAGTAATTCATACCCGGCACGAATGACTCGGTTTAGGCCCGGTTCTTCCATGCCAAGGTCTGCTAGAAACTCTTGTTTTTCTTCCTCATCCAGCTCGGCAATTTCGGATTCCAACTTATTGCAAATAGGCACAACAACGGCATTTTCTTCTTGTGCGAGTGCGGCTACTTTATCCAAGTAAGGATTGTTTTCAAAACCCTCTTCATCGACATTGGCAATATACATGGTTGGTTTTAGTGTTAGAGGATTAATTTCTTTTAATAGATTGAGTTCGTCCTCGTTTAAATCCATTGAGCGAATAGGCTTAGCTTCGTCTAGGTGCGGAATGATTTTTTCCATCAGTGTTTTCATGGCTAATGCATGCTTGTCCTGACCTCCCTTAGCGGCACGCACATAACGCTGTAGAGCCTTTTCAGCGCTGTCTAAATCGGCTAGTGCGAGCTCTGTATTAATCACTTCAATATCAGCTAGAGGGTCAATTTTACCGGCGACATGGATAATGTTTTCATCTTTAAAGCAGCGCACAACATGGGCAATGGCATCCGTTTCTCTAATATTAGCCAAAAATTTATTGCCTAGGCCTTCGCCTTTAGAGGCGCCGGCGACTAAACCGGCAATATCAACAAATTCCATTGTAGTAGGGATGATTTTTTGAGGCTTTACGATTTCTGCAAGCTGATTCAAGCGAGTGTCCGGTACGGGAACGATGCCTGAGTTAGGCTCGATCGTGCAAAAAGGAAAATTCTCTGCATCAATTCCCGCTTTTGTCAGAGCATTAAACAAAGTAGATTTACCGACGTTGGGTAGACCGACGATACCGCAATTGAAGCCCATAATTTTTTCCTATATCTAATTGGTTACGTAGAGCAATATTATTTTCGCTGCTACTGTGTATGCAGTTCTTTCATCGCTTTATTCCACTCGCCATCAACTAAAAGCGGTAGAATTCGTAGCGCATTATCAATACTTTCTTCAATAAGTTGATATTCGTTAGCGGGCGCCTTTTTTAAAACATAGTTGCTAACGAGTTTTGCATTACCGGGGTGGTCGATACCAATTCGTAGGCGTGCAAAGTCTTTGATATTGCCTAGTGATTTAATGATATCTTTGAGCCCGTTGTGACCGCCGTGGCCACCACCCATTTTTAACCTAGCGACTCCCGGTGGTAGGTCCAACTCATCGTGAGCAACTAAGATGGATTCAGGAGGTATCTTGTAGAATTGAGCGATAGCACTAAGAGATTTACCACTTAGATTCATAAAGGTAGTGGGGATCAGTAGCCTTATATCGGCGGTACCAATAAAAATACGTCCACTCAAACCATAAAATTTAGAATCGGGCGTTAATTGAGTGCTGTGTTGTCGCGCAAGTTTGTTAACCAAATCGGCGCCAGCATTGTGCCGCGTATTTGCATATTCGTTGCCAGGATTACCAAGGCCAACAATAAGTTTAATAATGTTATCCATGGGCTTAGGATAGAGCGTGGGGTAGGCTGAGTGTGTGTTGTATTATGGTGATAAAGTTTTTCTCGCCACCATTCTGGTGGCGAGAAAATAGACATTATCAGTCTTCTTTTTCGCTTTCTTCAGGTGCATCACCTGATTCGTCGTCTTCTTTAATCCCTTTAGGTTTGATAACGGCCGCAACGGCTTGATTGTTTTCTTCACCGTGAATCAAATCGACTGACTCAACACCCTTGGGTAGTTTTAAGTCAGATATATGAATTATGTCGCCTATTTCTAGGTCGATCACGTCTACTTCAATATATTCTGGCAGGTCTGCAGGTAAACAAACGATCTCAAGTTCAGTAATCGAATGATTGACGATTCCGCCTTGATTCTTAACGCCGTTACACTTTTCTTCGTTAATAAAGTGAAGTGGAACTTTAGTGGTTAGCTTCTGATCTTTCAATACACGCAAAAAGTCAGCATGTAAGATAGTTGGCTTAGCTGGATGGCGCTGTAAGTCTTTTAAGATAACATCTTCACTTTTGCCCGCAATATTAATTGAAATAATATGCGAATAAAAAGCTTCGTTTTCCAAGTGTTTGATTAGCTCTTTACTTAAAAGAGAAATACTTTGTGGTTCTTTATTACCACCATAAACGATAGCAGGTACCAGAGCTTGGCGACGTAGGCGGCGGCTCGCACCTTTCCCAGCGTCTTCACGAGTCTGTGCATCAATTACAAAGTCTTCTTTTGACATTGTTCGATCCTCATTAGACGTAACAAACTTGCGACCAGTTTATTGTAAGCACTCACAAGTAGAGTAAGAGTTTACTTTGGTTTGTTACGTTATTTTAGTTAACTGTTGCTAGCAACAGGATTTTGCAAAGAGCGTTTGATTGACGTTTAATCAAACATCGCGCTCAATGATTCTTCATTGTTCAATCGTCTTATGGCTTCAGCAAGAGTATTGGTTAGGCTCAGCTGGCGAATGCGAGAACATTGTTTAGCTTCTTCACTTAAAGGAATTGAGTCAGTAACAACGAGCTCATCGAGTGAAGAATTATTAATATTGTCTAATGCCTTGCCCGACAATACTGCATGGGTAGCATAGGCAACGACTTTATTGGCCCCTTCTTTTTTAAGGGCGGTAGCCGCATTACACAAGGTACCAGCAGTGTCGACCATGTCATCGACTAAGATACAAGAGCGATCATTAACTTCACCGATGAGGTTCATTACTTCGGCAACATTGGCTTTAGGTCGACGCTTGTCGATAATGGCAAGATCGGCGTTGAGTGATTTTGCTACGGCCCTAGCACGAACAACGCCACCAATATCGGGGGATACAACGACAAGGTTTTCGTATTTTTGACGTTTAATATCTTCTAGTAGAATGGGTGCGCCATACATATTGTCAACGGGAACATCAAAGAAGCCCTGAATTTGTTCAGCGTGGAGATCGAGAGTCAGTACACGATCTATGCCTACGTTGACCATCATATCGGCTACTATTTTAGCGGTAATGGGCACACGTGCTGACCGAACTCTTCTATCTTGTCTGGCATAGCCAAAATAAGGAACAATAGCGGTTACTCTGCCTGCCGATGCTCTCCTTAATGCATCAACGAGAATGATTAGCTCCATCAGGTTTTTGTGGGTAGGAGAGCAGGTTGATTGCACTACAAATACGTCGCGCCCTCGAACATTCTCATTGATTTCAATGGCAATTTCGCCATCAGAGAATTGGCTAACGCTCGCATTGCCCAGTTTCATCCCCAATTTCTTGACGATGTTTTGTGCTAATACGGGGTTGGCATTACCTGTGAAAACCATGAAGTCGGACACGGATCTACCCTTTAGTCTTTGCTTAATAGCGTAAACAAAAAAGCCGCTATGATGTATCCATTCGCGGCTTTTTCGATTGATATGGCTGGGGTGGGAGGATTCGAACCTCCGATGGCGGGATCAAAACCCGCTGCCTTAACCACTTGGCTACACCCCAATAATGTTACGTCTTACGAGATTATATATTGACGCCTTTTACTTCGGCGCCCCTACCTTGCATGAAGAATAGTTTATGCCTTTAGCGATAAAACATTCCCATTGGCTAGGTACTTCTCCTAGCACCGTTCTTGCACTAGCTTCAGTATCAAAGCTAGCGAATATACATGCGCCAGTTCCCGTAAGTTGAGCAGTTGAATATCTATTTAGCCAGTTTAGGGCTTGTTTTACTTCCGGATACCGTCTAGAAACTGTAAATTCACAGTCGTTTCGACCACCCTGCTCGAAGAAGGCCGCTACTGTAATGGCGGGGGTGTCTCTTGTCAATTCTTCACATGAAAAAATATTAGCTGTGGAGACATGACAATCTGGTTTGATGACAAGAAACCAGCGTTCCGGCAGCTCTAAAGGGCTTAGGTTTTCTCCGACACCTTCTGCCCATGAAGATCTACCTTTTATAAACACGGGAATATCAGCTCCTAGGTTTAGGCCTATAGCGCAAAGGGCTTCTATCGAAAGGCCGAGCCCCCATAGTTGATTTAATGCTAGTAGCGTTGTCGCTGCATTTGAGCTGCCCCCCCCCAAACCCCCGCCCATAGGGATGCATTTGTCTAATAGTATATCGATACCTCTGGCCTGAGTTGTATGAGCTTGCAAAGCGGTGGCGGCTTTAAAAATAATATTGTCTTGATGAGATACGCCTTTTATTTCAGGCTTTATACAAATTTGTTGATCGCTGCGAAGCGTGAACGTTAACGTATCACCATAATCTAGCAATTGAAAAACTGTCTGCAGCTCATGATAGCCATCGGGGCGACGGCCTAGAATATGTAAAAATAAATTAAGCTTGGCCGGTGATAGTAATGTTAATCCCTCTGTCGCGACTTTCATATTGAGCTAGAGGAGCTCCCACTGTCGGATAATCATTGTTAAGCGAGTTTCTTCTTTTTGAGCGACTATTTTGCTAGGGAATTGCCACTGATTTACAGTTTGATAACGACTGTAATCTATCAGCCAGCTGGATTGATTGAGCTGTTCTAAGGTGCCAGTGGTGCTTTGTTTTTTTAAGGTGATATCTGATGAGGGATCTGGAAGCCCTCTAATCCAAAACCGTAACTCATTTAGGGGGAAGCTCCAACCAAAGGTGTTTTTAATAAGTGCGTTTGCGTTGTCAGATGTCAGCAAGGGTTTCCCAGGACGACTGATAACAATACGATCTTCATTGCCATAAATCATGGCGTTACCTTGTCCAAGAGGACCTTGCACTCTTATACGATAAGATGTGTCCATTTGTTGCCAAATAAGTGTGACGCTCCCGCTTTGTTGGGGAACTTTGATGCCGAGTTTTGCAGTAATTTTCCACTGTTCTGGAGGCGCTTGTGTAGCCTCCTTGTCGACAGCGGTGCTTGTATCGTGCTGAGTGGGCAATTGAGAACACCCCGCCAGTAGCAAAGTAGCAATAACCGAAAAAATAATATGGCGCATTGTTAGTGTCTTATTTGTTGTAAGAGCTTTACCTAAACTTTACCAGTGTAAGGTAAAGGCTGTAGGAAAAAGGTGGGCAAAATAGCGCTATCGCAGTAGGTCAGTCTTATCAACTTGAAGGTACGGCTCGTAGCCTTTTCATAGTATCAATTATCCGACTGTCATTGGGGTTGTCCCTAAGATTATTGTTCCAAATGTTCTGAGCTTCCTGCTTTTTACCATTAACCCAAAGTGCTTCTCCTAGGTGAGCGGCGACTTCTGGGTCAGGGAAAAGCTCAAATGCCTTTCGAAGGTAGTCGATGGCTTCTTCATTGCGACCTAAGTTAAAGAGCACCCAGCCCATGCTATCCAAAATGGCGGGGTCATTGGGCTTAAGGCTTATTGCCTTGTTGATTAAGATATAGGCTTCTTGGTGACGTCTGGTACGGCTAGTAAGGAAATAACCCAAAGCGTTTAACGTTGAGGCGCTCTCCGGTTCAACGCTCAGGGCATGTCTTAAATCATTTTCCATAAGATCAAGCTGGTTTGTTTGCTCATAGAGGCTAGAACGGTTGTAGCGTAAGTTCGTATTATCGGGAAATTCACTAATCGCTTGGCTTAAAACGCTAATAGCGAGCGTGGTTTGTTCTAGCTGTTGAAGCACCTCGGCTTCCGCCGCATAAAGTTCAGGGCGACGATCAGGCGATTTTTCGCGTAACTGCTTAAAATGGGCTTGTGCCTGATTGATATTACCTTGTTTTGCCATTATTCGAGCCGCTCGACTATGTGCCGGCACGTAATCCTCTCCCGAATTTACTGCAAAATAATAGTGTAGCGCTTGTTTATCATCATTTTCTAATTCAGCTATGCTGCCTAGATAAAAGTTAACGGTATTGTGGCGATAATTTTTTCTTAGTAAGTTTTCAAGAATGAGTTTTGCTTCATCTATTTTTTTAAGCTCAAGGGAAATTAATGCTTTCGAGAATTGAATGTCCAGATGCTGGGGTGATTGTTCTGCCAGCAGGCTAAATTCATCATACGCAGCATTAATATCGGTTTGAGTCAGCATGCGCGCATAGAGTAAGCGTAATCTATTGTTATCGGGTTGATCTATTAATAGCACTTTAATTTTCTTTATGGCTTTTTCATTTTGTTTGCTGGCTTGTAGCAATTGAATTTCCTGCATAATGGCAGGTAAATAATTGCTGTCTTGGGCTAAGGCTTGCTCGATCACCTTATATGCTGCAGCAGTATCAGGTTGAGATTCATAAAGGATACTGAGGCCTACTTTTATAGCAGGGTAGTTAGGGTAACGTTTAATAAGATCTAGATAACGTTCGATTAATGTTAGTTTTGTTAGACTGCCTGAAGAACGGCTGAAATTAGCAATAGTTTCAGTGATAGCAGCACTTTTATTAGCGTCTATGTCGCCATTGGTTTGTGGTGATTGAGTCGACGATATGATGGCAAGAATCTTTTCGGCGTAAGTGAGGGCTTGAATAGGTTCTCGCTTTTCAATGTAAGCGGAAGCGATAATGGCATTAGCTTCAATATCGTTGGGTTTTTGCTCGAGCCAAAGCTTGCTCATCTCAAGCGTTTGATCATACTTTCGAAAGTATTGGGATAATCGCGCTGCTCGGGTAATAACACCTAAGTCCCCCGTATTGTTTGCTTCTTCGATATAGTTGCTCAGAGTGATGTCGTACTGTTGGCGACCGGCAGCAAGCTCGGCAAGCATTAAAGAATAAAGGGAGTCGGTAGTAAAACTACTGTGGCTTGGTGCTACGGCAGGGGGTTGTTCAAGGTCATGCGCCGTTGCTATTTTAGTGGCTAGCTCCGGGTTTGCCTTTCCGTTGGGGGTCTCGGTCAGCGTGCTACATGCAGATAGCATGATTATTCCGAAAGTAATGGTCGGTAGTAAATATCTCATCTTGAGGGTCTGTGGCTACTCCAATTTTTTATATATTAGACAACTTTTAACTACAGCATTCAATTAGTGTAAACCCGATACGCGTGATTCGCCAAGCGTCATCGAGAGTGCGTTGCACTTAATTTATTTTTTCTCTCCTGAAACTCTTTTTAGTTGTGTGCCTGAGCGCTATTTAAGGGTGTTAAAGTTTGAGCTAATTAAGCAAGCTGACTTGCTATTGTTAGCCGGTATGCGGACAATAGCCTATTGTACTGAGTACCCTTGTTTTCCATGATTCCATTGTTTGTTATTGGCCTCAATCACGAAAGTGCAACGGTTGACCTTAGAGAGCGTGTCACTTTTGCGCCAGAAACTATGGTGCCGACACTTCAGCAGCTAGTCAATGATACCGCTGTAAACGAAGTTGCTATTTTATCTACTTGCAACCGCACAGAGTTGTATATTAGTAGTGATGGTAACAATATAAGCGATATTTCTGGCAAAAGCGGTGAAAATACTGAAGCCATCAGTTCTTTTGATCCTACTGATTCGCCTGATATAAGCTCAGATGTATTAGTTTGGCTTGCGCAGTATCATGATATTGATGCCAAGCAGTTATCCGAATGTTGCTATATTCATCAAAACGATGCGGCTATTACCCATATGATGAGGGTTGCCTGTGGCCTCGATTCGATGGTCTTAGGTGAGCCGCAGATATTAGGGCAAATGAAATCCAGTTATGCGGTTGCGCAGGAAGCAGAGGTGCTCGGTTCCGAATTGCACCGTATCTTTCAAAAAGTGTTCAGTGTGGCTAAACAGGTACGCACCGAAACCGCCATTGGCCGCAACCCAGTTTCAGTTGCTTATGCGGCTGTTCATCTCGCGCAACGTATTTTTTCTGATTTAAAGCAAGATACGGCTCTATTAATTGGTGCGGGGGAAACAATAGATTTAGTAGCAAGGCACTTGAAGGAGCAGGGCATTGCTTCTTTAATCTTTGCAAACCGTACACTAGAGCGAGCACAATTGTTAGCCAGCGAGTTTTCAGCTCAGGCTATTTTGTTGTCGGAGATCCCCGATTATTTAAACAAAGCTGATATTGTTATTTCATCTACTGCAAGCCAGTTACCTATTTTGGGTAAGGGCGCCGTTGAGTCTGCACTTAAGCAGCGCCGTTATAAGCCAATGTTTATGGTTGATATTGCCGTTCCTCGCGATATCGAGCCAGAAGTCGCTGAGCTAGATGATGTATATCTTTACACCGTGGATGATTTACGGGGAGTGATAGATGAAAATAAACAATCTAGAGCGGCGGCGGCGGAAGAGGCGTATTTAATAGTAGAGCAAAGTGCGGCTGATTACAGTCGAGAGCGCCGTTCACGTGATTCGGTTGCCGCTATTAAATCGTATCGAGCACGCGCACAGCAGTTGCGTGATGAAGCCTTAGAAAAGGCAATGCGAGATTTGAATAATGGCTTGCCGGCAGATAAAGTATTGCAGCAAATGGCAAATAACCTGACTAATAAACTATTGCATTCTCCCACTCAACAACTCAAAAAAATGAGTGTGGATGGTCCAGAAGAACTCATTGAGCTATCACAGCGGTTATTGGGTTTTTCAGAGAATGATTTACCTAAGACTATTTCAGAGGAAGTGGCGTTAGGGCACGAAAAGATTCAAAAAGTGGTTAACGTACCAATAGACAGTCAATCGTCTACTAGTAAAAACTCTAGTAGGAAAAGCAAATCGCATAAAAAATAATAGTGTTTTAGTATTAAAAATTAATCGTTATTTTTTTATTTCATCTCCTTACCTCCAGAATTTTATTGAATTAATTTTATGAAAGACTCCATCCGCCTTAAGTTAGAAATATTACAAGAACGTTATGTTGAAGTAGGTGCTTTGCTTAGTGAGGGTGATGTTATCGCTGATCAAAATCGTTTTCAAGAGTTATCAAGAGAATACTCGGAGCTTGAGCCAGTAGTGCTCTGTTTTAGTGAATACCAGCAGGTCGCTACTGATATTGAAGAGGCGAAATCACTAATGAATGATAGTGATGCTGAAATGAGAGCGATGGGACAAGAGGAGCTAAAGTCCGCAGAAGTAAAAAATGAAACGTTAGAGTTGGAATTGCAAAAACTGCTATTGCCTAAAGACCCGAATGATGAAAAAAATGTTTTTTTAGAGGTTCGCGCTGGAACTGGTGGCGATGAAGCAGCTATCTTTGCAGGTGATTTGTTCCGTATGTACAGCCGTTATTCTGAGAAGAAAAAATGGCGCATGGAAATCATTAGTGAAAACAACAGTGAGCAGGGTGGCTATAAAGAAATTATTGCTCGGATCGTCGGAAAAGGTGTTTATTCGCAATTAAAATTTGAATCGGGCGCTCACCGTGTTCAACGGGTACCTGAGACAGAGTCGCAAGGCCGTGTTCATACCTCTGCCTGTACTGTTGCAATATTACCGGAGGCGGATGAGCAAGCGGAGATCGAAATTAACAAAGCTGATTTGAGAGTGGATACCTTTAGAGCGAGTGGCGCAGGTGGGCAGCATGTTAACAAAACCGATTCTGCGATTCGTTTAACGCACCTTCCCACGGGTCTAGTGGTTGAATGTCAAGATGAGCGCTCTCAACACAAAAACCGTGCACGTGCTATGTCACTGCTAGCGTCGCGCTTACAAAATGCTCAGCAAGAAGTGTCGGATAAAGAACGCGCAGATGAGCGAAAAAGCTTAGTCGGTAGCGGCGATCGTTCAGAGAGAATACGAACCTATAATTTTCCTCAGGGTAGAGTCACAGATCACCGTATTAATTTAACACTCTACAAGTTGAATGAGATTATTGCCGGTGGTCTCGATGAAATAGTTCAGCCTTTAGTGAGCGAATATCAAGCCGATCAATTGGCGGCGTTAAGTCAATAAAGCGAGAGCGAATAGTTCTCTATGGACACAATACAATCTTTGCTTGCCGATCATCAGCGCTTAAAGCATTCGGACTCATCTCGGCTAGATTGCGAATTGTTATTGTGTTCTGTTTTACAAAAAGATCGCGCTTATTTATATACTTGGCCCGAAAAAAACTTATCCGCTGAGCAGGTGCAATGTTATTCAACGCTCTTGTCTCGACGAGAAAAAGGTGAACCTATCGCCTATATTCTTGGAAAGAAGGAATTTTGGTCGCTTTCTCTATCTGTTAACACCAGTACATTAATTCCTCGTCCTGAAACTGAGTTGTTGGTTGAGACTGCATTAGCGTTAATGGATTCTAAAAAAGATGACGTGATTTCAATTGCTGACCTGGGTACGGGTACGGGTGCTATCGGTTTGGCGCTAGCTAGTGAAAGGCCCTCGTGGAAAATAACAGGTTTAGAAAACAATGTTGAAGCATTCGCTTTAGCTCAGAAAAATAAAAAACAATTAATGTTAGGCAATATTGCTTTTTATCTTAGTGATTGGTTTAGTTCTGTGCCCAATCAACGTTTTGATGTCATCGTCTCAAACCCACCCTACATCGATGCCGATGATCATCATTTAGGTGAGGGGGATGTTAGATTTGAGCCTCAGACAGCTTTAGTCGCTGATAATAATGGTCTTGCTGATTTAGAATTAATCATTCAGTTATCCTTAAACTACTTGCTTTCGAATGCTTGGCTATTACTAGAACACGGTAATCAGCAAAGTAAAGAAGTAGGGGAGCTGCTGAAAAAGGCCGGATTTAAACATGTGCAGACCAA
>Ga0075467_10003503_pt1 | contig 12038 bp, 10 predicted proteins | sample DEB08_DNA_9_FD_75067 | JGI IMG/M metagenome (GOLD analysis project Ga0075467, IMG submission 75067) | Aqueous microbial communities from the Delaware River and Bay under freshwater to marine salinity gradient to study organic matter... | ecosystem: Environmental > Aquatic > Marine > Coastal ...
CCTTCGATCACACGGCGGGTAGAAACCGTATGGGTAATTCCAATCAGCGAACAGGCCGCAGGATTGAACCGCTGCCGACGCCAAGCCGCATCCATATAACCGGGGGCAGGAAAGAAGATCGCACCAGCATCCGTAAACCCCTTTTGACCGCGCAATGTGCTAGCTCGAATTTCGCGGGTTTCACCCAGCTGGCGCGCGACCGTTTCAAACGTTTTCGCGGCGGCATCAGTTTGGGTCACAACAGAAACGTGATCTCCACCCACATGGGTCAAAAATCCCTTAAGAAACGATTGTCCCGCAGACCGACGTCCGACGATATCTTTACCTTGCGTTTCAATCGCATCAGGGTGAAAGAAAATCGCTGGAGGCGTAATTTGCGTCATCTAAGCGGCCCTTGTTACAACACAAAAGACAGTGCCGTTGTTTCGTGACTGACGCAAGGGTCAGACCACAGTATCCAGACATCCGTTGGCGTCTGATTGCACAGCCAAATCCAAGACACGTTGAAGTGCGGCCCCTCGTTCAAAGTTTGGTGTGACTTGCTCGCCTGCCCTTACCGCCGCAATAAATCGCGCATAGTTGGTATCGACTGGTGGAACAGAGACATCAACCCAACGCCCTCCCTTCACATCACCGCCCAAACTTGCCTTTAATAGACTCTGTTTCTCGGCGAATTTGACATCCAAGCCACCTGTAGTCCCATATATTTTCAGCGATAGGTCGTTGTGGTGTCCTGAGGCAAAACGGCTCGCGTGAATGACACCCACGGCCCCGTTTGCCAGCCGCAAATGCATATTCATACTGTCGTTTGCATCAAGCGTATATTCGCCAATTTGACCGCCCTCCGCTTTGTCAAAGGTCGTTAATCGGCACGAAACCGAAGCAACCTGCAGGCCCGCGACATATGTCGCATAGTCCAGGATGTGGACACCAACATCGCCCAAAACGCCCATCGATCCGTGAGATTTCGACAACCGCCACAGCCACTGATCCTCAGTCCGCCAATCGCCCCAAGCGCCCTGCGTCAGCCAGCTCTGCAAATACGACGCCTCAAAATGGCGCACCTCACCGATGGCGCCGTCTGCAACCATCTTCGCAGCTGCCACCAATGCGGGGCCTTCGCGATAGGAGAGGTTCACCATATTCACGACACCAGCCTGCGCCGCAGCCTCTGCCATCTCGGCCGCATCCGCCGCATTTGCAGCAAGAGGTTTTTCGCACAAGACATGCTTACCTGCAGCCAACAATGGCAACGTCGTTCGGTGATGAATTGCATCAGGTGTCACGTTTGAAACCGCGTCAAACTCACCCCACGCCAGCGCCTCGGAAACAGATCCGAACCCGTGAGAAATGCCGTGCTTTTGGATAAACGCCGCCAGCCGCGCAGGATCGGTATCAACCCCCGCCACAACACGCACGCCCACGATCTTAGCGTAGGCCTCAACGTGGTTATTCGCCATGCCGCCAGTCCCAATAATCAGAACCCGAACATCCCTCACTTGAAGCCCTCTTCACCATCTTGATGCAGCCGAGGGCCGCGCTCAATAATAGGCTCTAACGCGGCCTCAACTGGCACATTTGGCGCATCATTCACATCCTGAATGCGGGGCGCTGGATTATACGCCCAGCGCACAGCATTGCTCAAAACGCGCTGCACATTGGCGTCGTGATAGGTGGGATAAGTTTCATGACCCGGACGGAAGTAAAACACGTTCCCGGCTCCGCGCCTATAGGTCAATCCAGACCGGAAAACCTCGCCACCTTGGAACCAACTGATGAACACAGTTTCCAAGGGCTCAGGCACACCAAAAGGCTCGCCATACATCTCTTCGTTTTCCAGTTCAAAGTGATCGGGCAAGCCAGCAGCAATCGGATGATTTCGCGACGTGACCCAAAGACGCTCGCGCTCACCCGCTTCGCGCCACGTCAGATTACAAGGCGTCCCCATCAGCCGCTTAAAAATCTTCGCAAAATGCGCAGAATGTAGCAGGATGAGACCCATACCCGCATTCACGTGGTCCGCCACACGTTCCACAATCTTATCATCAACATCGCCGTGCGCGGCATGACCCCACCAAAGCAAAACGTCAGCTTTCGCCAATCGCGCCTCGCTCAAACCGTGCTCTGGCTCTTGCAAGGTTGCCGTTGTCGCCTCAATGCCCCCTGCGGCATTTAACGCGGCGGCAATCGCGCCATGCATGCCATCAGGGTAAAGCCCCGCAACAATTTTGTTCGTTTGCTCATGGACGTTCTCGCCCCAAACCACTGCCTTAATCGTCATGTCAGCCTCCAAATCGGTTTGGCCCACAAAAGCAGCGATATTTTAAGGCTACAAGCGAAAACAAGGAAACTGCATTGAAGTACGTCTTGTAGTTCAACTGAAAAGTTTTTCAGCGTATGAACCCCGACATGACAGATCAGATTCTTATTCCTGCTTGGGTCGACGGCACCCTGCAACCCGTTGAAAAGCTCGACGTGCACTTGCGCGGACTCAAGCATAAAGCGGTCAGCATCTTTGTGATGAACGAGGGGCGCATTTTGATCCAGCAACGCGCACTTCATAAATATCACACGCCGGGCCAATGGGCGAACACCTGTTGTACACATCCCCACTGGGAGGAGCCGACCCTTGACTGCGCCCAAAGGCGGCTCAACGAAGAGCTCGGCATCACAGGCCTAACCCTACAGTCACGCGGACAAATCGAATATCGCGCTCAGGTTGGCCCCGACATGATCGAACATGAACTGGTCGATGTATTTGTGGCCGAGGCTTCAGAAAATCTTGAGATCCAGCCAAATCCTGAAGAAGTGAACGCCACCCGCTGGGTATCGCCGGCTGAATTGCGCCATGAATTAGCCGATGCTCCCGACAACTTTACCCCATGGTTGCACATCTATATGGCGGACCACGCGAAGACCATTTTGGGGTCTAAATAGGGACTAGCGTCACTATTTCGCCACCTGCCGCTGCCGCGTCTTCCGCATCATGAGTCACCAGAATAACCGGTAATGCGCGCGCCTTAGCACGGGCAAACACTAGCTCTCTCACCTGCGCTCGCAATGCGGCATCCAAACGCGAAAATGGCTCGTCCAACAAAAGTGCGCATGGTTCCGACAATAGCATCCGCATCAACGCAACGCGTGCCTTCTGCCCCCCCGACAGGGTCGCAGGGTCACGATCCGCAAATCCGGAAAGCCCCACCTCATCCAAGGCCTTAGCGATTTTTTGCTGTCGCTCAAACTTGGTGCCACCAACACGCAGGCCAAAAGCAAGATTTGCGCCCACCGACAAATGTGGAAACAACAGGTCGTCCTGAAACAATATCCCCACGCGCCGCGCATGTGGTGGCGCATCCGTGATATCGTGACCATCCAGAACGATCCGGCCAGCCGCCTCAAAATCAGGCGCGAGCGTACCGGTGATATAGGCAAGCAAAGTCGATTTTCCGACGCCCGACGGCCCCATGACAGTAAGCACTTCACCAGAGGCAACCGATTTGGAAATCGCCAACAATGGCGCACCGCCTTTGCTAATCACCACGTCGTGTAGTTCCAAACCCTTATCCATGCCGCAGCCCCCTTCTGTTGCGCCAAACTATAGCTGGGATCAACAAAGCCAGCGAAAACGGCACTAGCGCCGCCGCTGTTTGCATCAAGCCATAAACCCCAATTGCGCGCCGATCGCCTCCAGACGCCAAGGCGACAGCCTCCGTCGTCAGCGTCTCGATCCGTCCACCGCCAATAAGCAACGTCGGCAAATATTGCCCGACAGAAACCGCCAGCCCTACCGCCGCCGCAGTTAAAATCGGGCGCAACAACATCGGCAAGCGCACCGACCAAAGCACACGGTCTGGGCTTGCACGAAGAGCCGCGGCAATCGTCCCCATCCGCGCATCCCACGCACGAAACGGATCAGCCAAAGAGAGGAACACATAAGGCAAAACAAACACCAAATGCGCAAAGATCACAGGGCCGCGCCCGACGCCTAATCCCACATTCAGCATCAAAGTTTGCAGGCCCGGAAGGAACGCGGTTTGCGGCACCAAAAGTGGGAGATAGAGCAACAGCATACCGCGCGAAGTTACCCGCAACTTGTAACGGTATTCTGCCTCCAAACATCCAATCGTCAGGGCCAACGCTGTTAGCGTCGCAACACTACCGATCAACACGGTCTCGCCCAACGCTTCTAATGTTCCATCACTATGCCGCATCCAGTTCTTAAGAATGAATTGGTCAGGCAGAAAATCAGGGAAACCCCAGTAGCCGGCAAATGACCAAATCGCCAATGACGCGATACCAAATGAGACAGAAAATGCGCAAAACAACGCTAAAACTAGACCAAGTTGCCTTGTAATAGTGTCGTATTTGCCGCGCTGACCAGTCCCAATCCACGCCAATCCAAACCTTCGAACAACACGCTCCATGATCAGCCAGAACCCAAGAGCACCGATAACCAAAAATAGCTGAACTAATGCCCCCGCAGCCGCTTGCAATCGCATCCCTAGGTCCGGGTCGGACATGAGCTTCACAATCTGAACAGAAAGTGTTGAAGGTGTATTGGGCCCAAGAATAACCGCCACATCAACAACCGACATTGCGTAAACAAGCACCACATAAATCGGTAATTTTATCTGCGCATATACCAATGGGAAAACGGTCTTGAGCCACCCCGTCAGCCGCCGATATCCCAACGCCTGCACAATCATAGCACTGCGTTTGGTATCGACCTGCCCGATTGCAGCCAAGGCAATCAACATCAAAAATGGAACCTCTTTAATGACCAGTCCCGCAATCATCGAAAGACCCCAAGGGTCTTGGACGATCAACAAATCAGGCGGTCGATCCCATCCCGTCACGCTCGGGGACAAAGCCCGCGAAATCCAACCAGACGGAGAGATAAGAAACGCAAACCCGAACGCTGCGGCGGCATGGGGGACCGACAAAAGCGGCGACAACATACGTTCCAAAACCGTAAAAGACCGGGTGCCCGACCAGCCCGCCATGATCAGCGCTACGATCAACAACGATATCGTCGTCGATGCCAAGCCAATCCAAACTGACAAAAACATGGCACGCGGCAAACCTTGCCACGCGAAAAGCGCCTCAAATGGCGCGAGCGACGGGCCAAATAGCCCCGCTGCGGGCAAATGCCCAAACGCAGGCAAGACCGCGCCATATAGCCCAGCCAAAACTGGCCCGATCATCGCCAAATGCGTGATCATCGGCAATAATGGCAAAAAGCGCCGCGTTTTCATGCGCGGCGCTTTCTGGCGTCTATGGGGCGATTATTGCGCAACACCGTAGCGGCTCACCCAATCGTCTGCGATCCGAACCGCCCAGCTTGGGTGTGGCTCCGCCTGAACTGTGCCCAATTCCGCAGGTGTCAGCGTCGCAACGCCAAGGTCGAGACCATCAAACACTGCACGTTCTTCAGCCGACAGCGCATCCATGTTCAACACAGTGCCATAGCCCAAAATCGCAGGATCTTGCGCGCGGGCCTGCGCCTCTGGAGACATCAAGAAATTCGCAACAACCATTGCACCTGCCTTAGAGCCAGAGTTGTAGGGAATAGCCACAAATGACGCGTTCCCAATCGTGCCTTTATCCAAGACAAACGTACGCACGGTCTCTGGCAATTCGAAATTCGCAATCGCGGTCGATGCCGCACCGGGGCTAAACGAGATCGACAGATCAACTTCATCATCTGCAATCAACGGGAACATCGCGGTGCCCGTGGCTGGGTAGGCCTTTCCTTCGCGCCAAAGGTTCGGGGTTAGCGCGTCCAGATACGCCCACAGCGGGGCCGTCACCTCATCGTAGTTTTCGTCCGTCGCAGGGGCCTCCAGAACCGAAGGGTCGGGCAAGATATCAACCAAAACCTGCTTCAAGAATGTAGTACCTAAGAAATCAGGTGGTTGTGGATAGCTAAACCGACCTGGGTTCGCCTGCGCCCACTCTTGCAAGGCCTGCATTGACCCAAGCCTCTCAGGCATATCCGCCGTGTCCTGCACGAAAACAACCTGCGCCATGGCCCACGGGCTCTCGTAACCCTCAACAGGAACCGTGAAATCCGTTTGAACGGTCTTTCCCTCTACGTCGACCAAGGCCCAGTTCGGCAATTGCTCCGCATATGGACCAAACAACAAATCCGCGTCCTTCATCGCCGCAAAATTCGCCCCGTTAATCCAGATCATATCAATCGCGCCATCGTCGTTCTGGCCAGCTTGCTTTTCGGACAATACGCGCGTCACGGCATCAGCCGTATCCGTCAGCTTCACATGCTCTAGCGTCACGCCATAATCCTCGGAGACACGCTCCCCGACCCAAGCCAAAAAGTCATTCGTCGTGGTCGAACCACCCCAAGCGTTCCAATAGACGGTCTCACCTTTGGCCTCAGCCAAAACAGCGTCCCAATCAGCGGGGGTCGGATCAGCAAGCGCAGCCATTGGCGAAATCAAAGCAGCCAGTATAGTGAGATATTTCATAAGTCGTCCTTTAATCTGTGTAAGTCTGTTTCGCGGCATAAATCCGCAGCGTTGCTGTTACAAAACATAGCGCGCCAAACGCCCAAGCAACGGGCGCAAAGTAAGCAGGCCAAAGACAGAGGATTACGAAAAACACGATTGTCTCTGTCCCCTCTAATATACCATTCGAATAGTAGAGCGATTTCTGCCCCTGCGCGTCGGTTTTATGCCCATGCTTTTCAGCAAGAATCGCATAGCCGAGAAAGCTGGTGCCGTTAAAATAAAACGATGCCAACAAGAATGCGCCAGCGGCGCCATTCATCAAAGGGTCAGCAAAAACAAACGCGACGGGAATAGCCCCGTAAAACAGAAAATCCGCCGCAATGTCTAAGTAGCCGCCAAAATCTGTCTTGCGCGTCGCCCGCGCTACAGCGCCATCGAGGCCGTCCGCAATCCGACTTGCCAAAAGCGGAATTAACGCCAGAAGTGACCATCCCAAGGCAATCAAAAGCGCGGAAAACAGGCCCAAACATAGCCCAATCAACGTCACATGATCCGCCGAATAGCCCCGCTGTGCAATTGCACGGCCAGCCGCGTTCAACGGCGGGTCGATCAGGCGGCGGGCAAAGCGATCAAGCATCAAGTTTCATCCAATTCAGTTGGACTCTTGTGGACGATGCCACTTGGCGGTGCAATCGCCCTAACGTGAATGTGACCATTGCCAATTTCTTGAAACTTAACCTACCGCAATGCGCGGCCGCCCTTGTGCCGTGACCTTAACGCGCGCCTCAATGAACATCGATTGTCCTTCAACATCGACCTCACGGACATCACGCTCCCGCGACAGTCGCACCTCTTCAACGCCCGCCTCTTTAGCACGCGCGACGGCCTCTTCTGTTAACGCTGCTTCAAGCACCTCTAACGCCTCAGCGGCACTCGCGAACTGACGGTTTCCATCAGGCAAATGCACGGCAAACATACCAGGTCCAGGGCTCGTCACTGTTCCCGTCGCATGCATCGCAACTTGGCCAACCACTGCGCCAATCGCGTTGGCAACGCCCGCATGCGTCGGTAAAATCATCCGCGTGTTCAGCCGCTCACCAACAGCACCATAATAGGCACTGGCAGAGGCGCCCAACCCAATCACAGGCACACCTAGTTTCAACTCGACCTCGACGATCCCGCGATAGCGATCCATGCCTGCAAAGGTCAGCGGATGCTGCGCTAGCGCCTCCATGCTGCCACCCCAATCGCGGTCATCTTCCGCGAATGCAGCCTGCAACAAGCAATCAACTGTCTGCGCCGTCAATTGATCGATAATCTTTTCGGACATTGATGTGCCATCCACGGCCAACCGCTCGCCCGCGCCATTACGGCGGCGTGCAAAAAGTGTCAGCGCCTTGGTTGCGGCCTCCGCATCCCACGCATCGACACGCCCCAAAACATGCGATGCATCTGAGGGCGTGACCCCCGCGATCATCACCATACCGCGCGTCACAAGTCTCGCCAGTGCAGGGCTTTCCATTCGCGTCGTCACCGCCTCGCCAACGCGCAGCGGACCATTTGCCAATCGCGCTGCAACCACAGCCTCGCGGGCATCCAATCCTTGTGGCATCTCGTGCCACATTGGGATCGCAAAACGGCAATCGTCAGCGGCAGGAATGTCAGACCCCATCGCGCGATCTAAAACACCATGAACCAATTCGGGGTAGTCACGCGCCGCCAGTGAAATCGGCATCAGACGCCGCGGCCCCAACAGCAGCCCCCCACCAAGACCGTCAACGACATGAACTTCGCTATCGCCACCTAACCCCGTAGTACGCATCGCGACCGCCTCGACCATCGTGCGATAAGGACCAACACGTGCACCCTGCGGATCAATTTTCGGCTTTCCGTCCTTTAACAGACACACATCCGTCGTCGTCCCGCCAATATCGGAAACCAGCGCATTGGCCTCACCGGTCAACCATGACGCGCCAGCAATCGACGCCGCAGGTCCGCTCAAAATTGTCTCAATCGGCTTTTCACGTGCGACACTCGAAGACACCAACGCCCCATCTCCGCGAACAACCATCAAACGCGCGGCAATGCCAACCTTCGCTAAATGCCCTTCGCAGGCGCCGATCAACCCATCAATCATCCCGATTAATCGTGCATTCAAAACAGCGGTCAACGCCCGTTTCGGCCCACCCAAAGCGTTCGACAACTCGTGCGAACAGGTCACTGGCTTGCCCGTCAATTCGCGGATCAATTCACGCGCAGCAACCTCATGCGCGGCATTGCGCGTGGCAAAGCTTGCTGCAATCGCAAAGCCAGTCACACCAGCATCCAAAGCCAAAACCGCCTCGCGCAACGCGTCCAAATCAAGCGGCACAACCTCAGATCCAGAATGCGAATGTCCGCCCACCATCGAAATCACAGGATCACCACGAAGCGCATCCGTCAGCCCCGCACGACCCAATTCGGCTGGATCAAAGCCGATGAAAACAAGCGCAATTTTTCCGCCTTGCCCCTCAACCAACGCATTCGTTGCGAGGGTCGTGGATAACGAAACCATTGCCACATCTGCAGGGTTAATCGCGGCCTCGGCCAATGCCGCATCAATCGCACGGCCAACGCCAATTGCCAGATCAGGGCGCGTCGTCAATGACTTCGCGCTCGCCAAAACCTGATCAGTCACCTCATCCAAGACAACTGCATCCGTATATGTGCCGCCCGTATCAACACCCAAAAGATAAGTCATGCGATCCCCACTTTGTTTCGCCGTAAACAATCACCACGCGGGCGCGGTGACCATCCCAAATACGACACGTCGGGTTTTCTATGTCCAATCAAACTCCCGCCGGAGGCTCCAGACAGAAAAATGGCGCGCCGCATCTCTGCAACGCGCCAGACTTAGCGTCAATCGGCGTTACTTCAACGCTTCATCCGTAATCGCATGGGTCCAAGCGCCCTCAGGGGCTGCCGAGATTACAGGATCAGAGCCGCCAGCCAAAAGCGTATCGACCGTACGCTGATAATCCGCCTCATCCAACGCGCCGTTCGATCCCGCAGTCAGCTTGGCAATCTCGCCCATCATACGGACCTGATGCGATTCGGTCTGTGCACCTGTCTCGTCGTTGTCCAAAACAATTGCAGCCGCAGCATCAGGGTTTTCTTCGGCCCACTTCCAACCTTTCATCGAGGCACGCACAAAACGAACCATCTTATCGACGAACTCTGGATCCTCTAAGTTACCTTCCAGCGCATAAATCCCGTCTTCCAACGTGGCCACGCCCTGATCTTCATACTTGAATGTCACCAACTCATCTGGCGAAACGCCCGCATCCAAAACCTGACCATATTCGTTATAGGTCATTGTCGAAATACAATCGGCCTGACGCTGCAACAGCGGATCAACGTTAAAGCCCTGCTTGAGAACAGTCACGCCATCCTCACCACCGTCGGTCGAAATCCCCGCCTGAGACATCCACGACAGGAACGGATATTCGTTGCCATAGAACCAGACGCCAATTGTCTTACCCTTGAAGTCCTCAACCGAGGTAATCCCCGTATCTTTCCAGCATGTCAGCATCAGACCAGAGGTCTTGAACGGCTGCGCAATGTTCACGACTGGCAAACCCTTTTCACGTGCAGCGAGCGCCGACGGCATCCAGTTGAGCATCACATCAGCCCCACCACCAGCCAGAACCTGCGGCGGCGCAATATCGGGACCACCCGGAAGGATCGTTACATTCAGACCCTCTTCCTCGTAAAATCCTTCATCAAGCGCCACGTAATAACCCGCGAATTGCGCCTGCGTGACCCACTGCAATTGCAGCTTCACATCGTTCGGATTTTCATCCGCCAAAGCCATCCCGCCAATACTCGCAGCGACTGCTGCCATCATCATCGTTTTCATCGTGTTGACCTCCAAGTCAGTTGATTTGTTGAACCCGTACCAAGTCGTTTCTTATGACCTCTGTGAAGGATGCCAGAACGTCACCCCCTTCTCAAACAGTGCAATCGCACCATAGAAAAAGCTACCCGCCAGCGCCGCGACCGCTATCTCGGCCCAGACCATATCAAGGGCCAATTGCCCGACACTCGTGGAAATCCGAAAGCCCATGCCGCGCGTGGGAGACCCGAAAAATTCCGCAACAATCGCCCCCACAAGGGCAAGCGTCGTCGCGATCTTCAACCCGTTAAAGATAAACGGCATCGCGGCAGGCAGGCGCAGCTTAAACAAGGTCTGCCCGTAACTCGCCCCGTAAGTCCGCATCAAATCGCGCTGCATGTCCGACGTATCGCGCAGCCCCGCAACCGTGTTCACAAGGATCGGGAAAAACACCATGACAACGACCACAGCTGCTTTCGATTGCCAATCAAACCCGAACCACACCACAAGGATCGGCGCAGTCCCCACAATCGGCAAAGCGGCCATAAAGTTACCCACGGGCAGCAGGCCACGGCGCAGAAAATCATAGCGATCCACCACAATCGCCAGCAGGAAAGCGGCAACGCCTCCGATCACGAAACCAGACAACGCACCCTTCACAAAGGTCTGCACAAAATCAGCCCAAAGGATCGGCAAGCTATTGGCAAAAGTAGTGGCAATCATGCTGGGCGGCGGCAGGATTACCAAAGGCACAGACAGCCCCCGCACGATCAATTCCCAAATCAGCAAAATCGTCGCGCCAAAGATCACAGGCACAGCGATCTGCACAGCGCGCGTGTTCGCACGCGGCCCATTCGCCAGCCGCGCATTCAACATCCAGCCCAGCCCCCACAAGATCAACGCACCAACGACATATATCATTGGCGCTCTCCCATGCGGCGCAACGTGACCCGTTCCAACAACCCGATCAGTGCAACCAACCCTGCGGCCAGTATCGCCGCCGCAAACAACGCCGACCAAATCTGGATCGTCTGCCCGTAGTATGACCCCGCCAAAAGTCGCGCACCTAAGCCACGCACGGCCCCCGTCGGCAACTCGCCGACAATGGCACCAACAAGCGAAGCAGCGACACCGATCTTAAGCGAAGCAAACAGATAGGGAACCGAAGCGGGCAACCGCAATTTCCAGAAACTTTGCGACTTGTTTGCCGAATAGGTACGCAATAAATCGAGCTGCATCGCATCAGGGCTACGCAGCCCTTTCACCATACCGACAACCACAGGAAAGAACGATAAATAGGCACTAATAATCGCTTTTGGCAGCATTCCCTGCACACCAATCGAATAAAGCACCACGATAATCATTGGCGCAATCGCAATAATCGGAATGGTCTGACTGACAATCGCCCAAGGCATCACGCTCATATCCATCGCACGGCTATGCACGATACCAACCGCCAAAAGCACACCCAAGGTCGTCCCGATCCCGAACCCCAAAAGCGTCGCACTCAGTGTAATCCAGCCATGGTAGATCAGCGACTTCTTCGAGGTGATCTTCTTCATCACCGTCGTATCCCATAACTCCGCCGCGACCTGATGCGGCGCGGGCAAGCGCGGCCGTTCTTGCGCCCAAGTATCCGCGATATGCTCACTTACGGTCATCGTCTCGCCAGACCGCTCAAGCTGCTGGATCGTCCA
>Ga0075467_10003504_pt1 | contig 12035 bp, 10 predicted proteins | sample DEB08_DNA_9_FD_75067 | JGI IMG/M metagenome (GOLD analysis project Ga0075467, IMG submission 75067) | Aqueous microbial communities from the Delaware River and Bay under freshwater to marine salinity gradient to study organic matter... | ecosystem: Environmental > Aquatic > Marine > Coastal ...
TATGTCAGTGCGCAATCAACCTTGAACAAGGAAATATTTGATGAAAAGCAAAATTGCAATTATGGCCCTGGCGACGCTCGCGCTGGCGGGCTGTGAAAATCAGGCTGGCGGCGGCGGTGGCGGCGGTAGCCGGGACCAGCTCCGCATCGTCGGCTCCTCGACCGTCTTTCCCTTTGCCAAGGCAGTATCGGAAAATTTCGTCAGTTCCGGCAGCTTCAAGGCACCGGTTCTCGAATCGACCGGTACCGGCGCCGGCATGAGCCTCTTTTGCTCCGGAGTCGGCGCGGACACGCCCGATATTGAAAATGCCTCGCGCCGGATGAAGGCTTCGGAATTTGAATTGTGCCAGACCAATGGTGTCACCGACATTGTCGAAATCAACATCGGCATCGATGGGATCGCGGTTGCACAGTCCAAGGATGGCCCGGGCTTTGCCCTGACCCCCGAACAGATTTACAAGGCGATTGCCGCGAAACCGTTCGGTAAGGAAAATACCAACAAGAAATGGTCGGATATCGATTCCTCGCTGCCGTCCATTCCGATCAGCGTCTATGGCCCGCCATCGACTTCGGGCACGCGCGATGCGCTGACCGAGCTGATCATGGAAGTCGGTTGCAAGACCGATCCGGCGACCAAGGCGCTGAAAGACAGCAACAAGGATGAATATGAACTCATCTGCCACGAGATCCGCACCGACGGGCCGTATCTTGATGCTGGCGAGAATGACAATCTGATCGTCCAGAAGCTGAAATCCAACCCCAATGCCGTCGGTATCTTTGGTTACAGCTTCCTTGAGGAAAATCTCGATACGGTGCGCGGCATCGCCATCTCCGGGGTCGAGCCCGCCTATGACGCGATCGCATCCGGCGAATATCCGGGTGCACGGCCGCTGTATATCTATGTGAAGAAACAGCATGTCGGCGTGATCCCGGGCATCCAGGAATTTGTCACCGAATTCATCAACGCCGGTGGCCGTGACGGCTATCTCGTCAAGGCCGGCCTGATCGCCTCGCCGGACGCGACCCGGGCGAAGATGGTGGAAGCAGCGAAAAACCTGCCTCTGCTGAGCAAGGACGTATTGAAATAGGCGATCCTGAATCGTCTGATCTGAAAAGGGATCATCCTCTGAACTAGACAAGGGTGAGCATGATCTTCGGGGGCTGTTGGCAACAACGGCCCCTTTTTCATGCCCGCAGCCAGCGGGCAAGGCGTTTGGTGGGGGGCTGGATCAGCTCCTCCGCAGCGAGCCTCGCCGAGCCAGATGCTCGGCGACCCCGGTCGGTCCGGTCAGTAGAAATGCAAATCAGTTGCTTTTTATATGACATTTTTGTTACAATGCCGCCAGTTGCAACAAGGAACCCCGATGAATATTGCCCAGCATACTGTGACCGCCTTTGATGCGGAAATTCACGATCTCCGGGCGATGGTGCTGGAGATGGGGGCAAAGAGCACCCGCGCGATCACCCGCGCGATCGAGGCGCTCGAGCATCAGGATCTGGCCCTGGCCAAGGCGGTGGTCGCCGACGACCGGGAAATTGACGAGCTGGAACGCCGGATCGACTCGCTGTCGATCCAGACGATCGCCCTGCGCGCGCCGATGGCCGACGATCTGCGCCAGCTGATCGCCACGTTCAAGATTTCCAGCCTGGCCGAACGGATCGGCGACTATGCGAAGAATATTGCGAAGCGCGTGCCTTTGGTCGCGGAATCCAGCCGCCAGATCGAGCCGGTCGCGCTGCTGCCTTCAATGGCCAAGATCGCTGCCGATCTGGTCCGGGATTCCTTCCAGGCCTATGCCGATGGCGACATCGACCTGGCGGTCTCGGTCTGGGCGCGGGACCAGACGCTGGACAATTTCTACACCAGCTTCTTCCGCGCGATCATCACCTATATGATTGAAAATCCGGCGCATATCAGCGAATCTGCGCATCTGCTGTTCATCGCGAAAAATCTCGAGCGGATCGGCGACCATGCCACCAATATTGCCGAGCTGAGCTATTTTGCCGAGACCGGTCGCCAGATGCCGGAGCGCACCAAGGGCGACGATGTCGGCATCGCCTGGGCCGACCAGCGCAATCAGCTGGGTCGCTGAAAGCCGCTGGTCGGCGCAGGCGTTCAGAAGCTGATCTGGAATCGTCCGGCAAAGGCGTCGACATTATAGTCGCCGCTGCCGGCGGTCAGGATCGCCGCATTGCTGTAGTCGAGCTTGGAATAGGACAGCAGGAAGCGGACATAGTCGACCGGGGTCCAGATCAGCGATGCCTGATAGGCATCCTGGGTGCCGCCGGTAAAGCCGGCATCGTTCAGATCCAGCCTGTCATAGCGGACATTGACCTGCCACGCGCCCATACCGCCCTTGCCGACGGGATTGGAAACCTTGACCCCCTTGAACACGCCTTCCTTATACTCGCGCGTATCGTCGGTCAGGAACAGGCCTGCCTCCACCGAACCGCCGAAAAAGGTCGGCTCGGCCAGATTGCCGGTGCGGTTCAGCTTGAGCCAGTGGGTTTCGCCGGCAGCGTGGAAGCGGCCGGAGATCAATGCGGCCTCAAGCCCGTAACTGGTCTCTGATTCCGCATCGCTGATATTGCCGGTGTCGATGAACCGCGTGTCGGTGAAATGTACCGCCGGACGCTGGCGATAGCGGCGCGAGCCGATCGTGTCACCGAGATCCTTATAATGGTAGGAGGCGCCGAAATGGGTCTGGACATCGCCGAATTTCGGCATTGCCACCGCGCGCAGATCAAATCCGATGCTATCATTCTCGTCGCTGTTCAGGTCACCGATATTGTCGGTGAACACGCCGGCCTGGAACAACAGGTCGGACACGCCATATTGCGCCGAAATTCCTAACTGCCGCTGGAAACCGAAGGCGTCGGTAAAGGCCGCGCGCTCGATAAAGCTGGTGTCGTTGCTGCTCGACAATTCTTCCAGGCTCTGGAAATTATTGTGCTGGCCTGCGGTCACCGTCAGCCCGCCATCCTCATAGGTCAGGAAGGCGTCGGTCAGATCCACTTCATTGCCGGCAAAATCCGCTTCCAGCTTGTAGCCGAAGCCGCCCGGGATTGATCCTGATGCGCCCAGCCGGATGCGCCGGGCCTCGTTGGCAAAGCCCAGGCCCGCATCGACGATGCTGTCGGGAGCATTGATGGTGCCGGCGTCGACCAGGATGCGGCCGCGCGGTTTGAAGCTCCAGCCGCCGTCACCCTTGAATTCCGGCGCGCCTTTCCAGCCGATCTTGACCGGCGGCTTCTGCTGCTCCAGCTTTTCCTCGGTCGCAGCGATTTTGGCATCAGTCGCCGCAATTGCGCTTGTCGAGGCCTGCTGGCTCTGCTCGACATTGCCAAGCTTTGCCTTCAGGTCGGCGACCTCGCGCTCGAGATTTTCCAGCTTGCTCAGCAGCGCCGCTGCCTGCTCCTCGGAAATAGGGGCCGCCATCGCGGAAGCGGGATAGAGGGCGATTGCCGCGGTTCCGGCCAGCAGGCCGATCGTCTTGAGCATAGGGTTTTTCATAAAGGGGCCTGTCCGTTGCGTTTCGAGTTGATGAGCGCAATATGACCGTTGCGTTGCCCTTTCGTGGCAGATTTATTTCACGTTTGTGACAGGGGCAAGCGTGGTGATCGGCGGGCAGCGCCGTGGGGCAGGGTTCGCAACCCGCCGCGATGGCGGCTCTTCACAAGGGTGCGGGCAACCGCCGCTTGCCCCTGGTCCGGCTGGTCAGATGATAGCGATGGCAGCGGTCGCAGAGATAGGGGCGCAGGGTGATGGAGGCGGCCTGTGCCGCCTCAATGGCTTCCGCTTCGCCGGCGAAGCGCTTTTTCTTGCGGCAGATGGAAAGGCGGGTGCGCATGGTGGGCTTTCTGGACGACGGCGGGCGATGGTGTCCGGTTCGACTAGCGTGTCGACAGCGGGATGAGATTATTCAGCGCTCGCGCGCATTCATCTGCGTTGGGAGAATTATTGGACCAAAGCTTCATTTCGTCGACGAATTTCCGGGTGATCTGATCCCCTTCGAATGACTCCGCCTCGCGGATGGCTGCCCGCGCCAAATCGGCTTCACCCATGCCGAGCAGCGCCCAGGCGAGAGAGAGCCGAGGCTGATAATAATTGGGCGTCCGCAATATCGCCTGCTCGCAGGCCGGCACCGCCGAGGCATAGTTGAGCATGAACAAGTGACCGGTCGCCCGATAGGTTGCCCAGAGGCCGAAACGGGGGTGATGAGGGGCACGTTGCTCGGCAGATTCGATCATTTCGATGCCTGCCGGATCGCTCTCCAGCAGGCAGACCTGCCAACTCAGCATCGCCAGCGCGTGAGCGTTGTTGGGATCCAGTTCCAGCGCGCGTCGCAAATATACCAGCGCCTCGGCCGGCCGGTGGAACATGGCGTTGACGATGCCTGCGGCGCCCAGGACTTCGGCATTGGCCGGTTCCATCGCCAAAGCCTGTTCGATATGCCGGAAAGCCGCCCGTTCCGCCGCTTGCGGGTCTGCTTCCCACTGGCTGACCACATTCTGGCTGAGCTGTACTGCAAAAGATGCCCGCAATATGGCGTTGTCGGGATCAATCGCCAGCCCTTCCTGGCACAATTTGACGATTTCCCGCGCGGTCTCCTTGCCATAGCGGTATCTCAACGTCTCTGCGGTCTGCAGAATGCGGTACACGTCGTTCTTGAACGGTCGAGACTGCAGCACGGGCGGCGCGAGCGGAAATCGGACCCGGGTGGAAATGGCGGTCGATACGCTGAGCAGCACATCGTTCTGGACTTCGAAAAACTGGTCGAGCACGGTATTATATTTGCCCGACCAGGCGAGCGAGGAATCCAGTGTGTCGACGAGTTCGAACCGCAAGGTGATCTGATCGCCGTGTCGCCGGAAATTGCCGGACAGGATGAAGCGACAGCCGATCGTGTCCGCGATCACATCGAGCGAGATATCTTTGTCGTGAAATGCTGCGACCGAGCTGTAGGGCGTGACGAAAAGAATCGCGGTCTTGGCGAGGAAACTGGTCAGGTCCCGGCTCATGCCGTCGGCAAGATATCCATTTTCGGGCAGATCATCCTGATCGGTTACCGGCAGGACGGCGACCGACAGATTATATTCCCGGTCACTGGCAGGAAAGGATGATGGATTGGACGTCTTGGTCGCCAGCTCCGTGACCATTGCCTCGAGGCGGTAGCCCGATTTGGACACCGTGACGATCGCATTGGCCAGTTGCGGGAAGGAGCGGAAGGCGCGCCGCAATTGATAGACCAGCCGGGTCAGGGACTCGTCTCCGCCGAGCCCGTCCGGCCAGATATGCTCGAGCAGTTCCTCGCGGCGGACGAGTTGGTGCGGCTGGGCGGACAGGGCGACCAGCAGCGCCATGACCTTCGGTTCCACCCTGACCGCTTCGAGAACGCTGCCAATGCAATGATCGGCAATGCTGATCACTGTGCCGTTCAGAAAAAACTGACCGGCCGTGCCTTCGTTGGCCCGCGCCCGGGCGTTCCCCGATATCCCTGCGTCAAGAATGTCCTGCATGGCTGGCATCTACCTCTGATGGCCACCTTACACCGGACAATATAAATTGCACCGTTGTTCATCATAAAAAAATCATATTGTTCATCAGGACTAGGAATCGGTTTCTCGGCAAGCTTGCGGTTCAGCTATGGCGCTGAAAAAACAGGGGGAAATCAATATGAAGATTTTGCACAAGTTCGGAGCGATGGCCGCAGCGGCGGTTCTGGCGTCTGCGGTTCCGGCCCAGGCACAGCTAGAGATCTACAAGGATTATGACGTGTCCGATGCCGTGTGGAGCATCAGCACCGTCAAGGTCGACGCCAATATGGGCGACTATTATCTCGAAGGCCTGCGGTCGACCTGGATCGCCAGCAACGAGGTCATGAAAAAGCTCGGCCAGATCGAGGATTATTCGATCTATGCCAGCGACTTTCCGCAGTCGGGTGAATTCAACATGCTGCTCATCGTCAAATTTGCCAACACCGCCGACCTGGCGCCGAACAAGGCAAAATATGACGCATTCCTGAAAAGCTGGGGAGAGACGAAAGTCGCAGAATCCCGGCAGATTTCCAAGGATCTCTATCCGACAATCCGGTCCATTACCGGCGACTATCTGATGCGCAAAGTCGAAGTCAAATAATCTTCGACGGTCGATCGATCCCGGACATCTTGCCTGACCAGAGGCCGATCGGGACATCGACTGCAAGTGATTGGGATATTTCCCCCGCGCAGGCTGGCGCCTTTTAGCCCGCGCGCCAAGGACATGTCCCGAGTCCGGCGAAGGTATATGCGACCCGACCTTCGCCGGACAAATCCACTCCATCCGCAGTCTCACATGCTTCCGGGAACGGTCAGTTGCTGCGCGGGCGGCCCTTGCGATCAAATCTGCCGGGAGAAATGACATGAAAAATATTGCCGCCGCAGGCCAGCTGCGCCCGCCGCTGTCTCTCGCCGAAAACCGCAACCTGCGGCTGTTCACCATCTTCCTGCTCTATGCCGGCCAGGGCATCCCGGTCGGCCTGTTCGATTTCACCATACCGACCTGGATGGCGGTCAATGGCGCGACCGCGGCCGATATTGCCTTTGTCGTGGCGATGGTCGGGATTCCCTGGAGCTTCAAGTTTTTCGCCGGCTTTGTCATGGATCGCTATACGCTGCTTTCGATGGGCCGGCGGCGGGTGTGGATCATCGGCGCGCAAGCGGTCATGATCGTCCTACTGGTCGCCTTTGCCGTCGTCAATCCGGGTCCGGACGATGTCCTGATCCTCGGCATCGTCGGCCTCGCGGTCAACACCGCCACCGTGTTTCAGGATGTCGCGGTCGACGGTCTGACCGTCGATATTCTGCCCGAGGAGGAACGGTCCATGGGCGGCGCGCTGGCGTCCGGCGGGCAGGTGATCGGCATCGCCGTATCCGCCGCGCTGACCGGCACGATGATCTATGCCTTCGGGACCAGCGCCGCCTATATCGCCTGCGGCTTCCTGGTGCTGATGGTCACCGTCCATATCCTGTGGATCCGCGAGCGGGTCGGCGAGCGCCGGCTGCCCTGGTCGGAAGGCGAGGCCCATGCAACCAACCGGATCGCGCATAGCGGCGAATGGCTGCCGCTGGTCAGGGCGGCATTCCGCAACTCGCTGTCCGGGCACAGCCTCGCCTGGTTCCCCAATCTGCTGGTCAGCGGTCTCACCTACGGCATCTGTATCGTCGCGGTGCCGCTGATCGCCACCGGCGATACCGGCTGGTCCGAGGATCAGCTCGGTTCGCTCAACGGCACCGCCCAACTGGTCGCCGGGATTGCGACCATTGCCATCGGCGGCTTTGCCGTCGGCAAGATCGGCGCCCAGCGGTCGCTGTGGATGCTGCGCCTGCTGTCGGTTGCGCTGCTCGGCTGGATGGTCTGGTCCTCCGACAGCTGGAGTGATCCGCGGGTGCTGATGGCCTTTGTCTTCGGCTGGATCGGGCTGCATTTCCTGTCCGGAATCAGCGACGTGGTGATCAACATGCGGCTCAGCCCGCCAGCGATCTCGGCGACCCAGTTCTCGATCTTCATGGCGATCTCCAATATGGGCATCAGCCTCGCCGGCATCCTGATCGGCTCGATCGCGATGCTGGCCGAGCCGAAGGCGATGCTGCTGTTCCTGATGGCCGTGCAGGGTGCGTCGGTGCTGATGCTGCTGCTCTTCAAATTCCCGGAGCAGCAGATCGGACGGCCCGAACCGGCGATGAGCGACAGGATCGCAGAGCCGTCGCTGACCCTCTCGCCGGCGCGGGACTGAAGCGGTGAGCGACAGCGTCGACCCGCCGCGCGTGGTGCGCACCGCCGGTGCCATATTGCTCAACCTGAACGGCATGGTCGGCGCGGGCATTTTCGCCCTGCCGGCCTTGCTCTATCTCAACATTGGCAGCTTCGCACCCGTCGCCATCCTGCTGTTCGCCATACCCATTGCCTGTGTGGCCGCGCTGATCGCCAAGCTGTCGACCCTGTTCGAGCGGTCCGGGGGAATCCAGCTCTACGCCGAAACGGCGCTCGGCAAATTTGCCGGCTTCCAGACCGGCTGGCTGATGATCTGCGCCAGCACCACCGGCCGGGCGGCCAATTTCCACGTGCTCGTCTCCTATCTGGCGGCGCTGTTCCCGGTGTTCGAGGGACCGGTGGCGCGGCCGGTGACGATCATCGCGCTGATCGCCTTCATGACCCTGCTCGGCATCACCGGCACCCGCCGGTCGATCGGCGGCATCTGGATCGGCACTTTGCTGAAGTTCACGCCGCTGGTGCTGCTCTGCCTGGTGGGCTTTGGCAGCAACGGCTTTCCGGGCGCCATCAGCCTGCCGAGCTTTTCCGGGATGGAATCGGTGGCGCTGCTGATCGCCTATGCCTTTTCCGGCTTTGGCGCATCGGTGACGGCGGCTGGCGAGACCCGCGATCCGCGCACCACCCTGTTCCGCTCGGTCTTCTTTGCCATCGGCGGCGTCGCGGTCTTCTACGCCATCGTCCAGTGGGCCTATATCGCCATCGACCCCGATGTCGGCAGCGCCGACACGCCGCTCGCCGCCGCCGGCCAGAAGCTGTTCGGCGACTGGGGTGCGATGATGATCAGCATCGCCGCGGTCTTCTCGATCGGCACCAACCAGCTGAGCAGCTTTGTCGTCTGGCCGCGCATCCTGTTCGGCATGGGCGAACGGCGACTGCTGCCCGCCTTTTTCGCCCATGTCTCGCGGCGCTACCGGACCCCGGACCATGCGATCCTGACCTTTGCCGGCATCGTCACGATCATTGCGCTCTCCGGCTCCTTTGCCACGCTGCTGCCGTTGCTGGTCGCGGTCGAGCAGGCGATCTTCCTGCTGCTGCTGGCGTCGCTGTTCCTGTTCTGGCGCCGCAATTTCCGCGGCCTGCGCGATGCCATGGGTGCCGTCTGGCTGGTGATCGTGCCGGTGGCGATGGCGATGGTCCTGTGGATGGCGGCGCAGATTCCGGCGCTGGCGGTGCTGTCGCTGGCCGGCCTGGCGGTGGTGGGGGCGGTGCTCTACTGGCTCGCCAGGCGCGCGGTGGGCGTGGAGCAGCCGGCTGGAGTGGCGGCGGGGTAATGGGGCGGGCTAGGAAAATGGCCATCGCAATTCCCCGTCATTGCCAGAAAGGAAATGACGGGGCGGCCCATAAGCTGGCAACCGAACGCAATTGAGCCATTTAACATAGGGGGCTGCGCCCGCTATTTACGTGGACAATTTCTCACCCAGGCAATAGCAATCGTTCATGATGATTACAGTGGATCAGACGGCTTTATCCTCGCTTATTGAAGAGGCCAAGGCTTCAGGCGGATCGGAAATGGCCAATTACCAGATATTCGTATCTGATTTGGCTATTGCACTCGGAGCCAAGCGCCCGGACATGGCGCAGGAAGAAAATCGACTGAATGATTATGTCTATGAACGGGCCATAACGTTCAATCATCCTGATGGCCGGACAAGCACCGGTCGGATAGATTGTTACAAGCGTGGCTGCTTCATCCTGGAAGCCAAGCAATCCGCCAAGCGGAGGTCGGCGCTGGATAGGGTAATGCAGGAACAGCTCAAGCTCGAGGGCATGGACACTACCCAGAAATCGGGGCAGGCCAAGCGCGGCACCAAAAGCTGGGACAAGATCATGATCGCGGCCAAGAAACAGGCCGAGGACTATGTCCGAGCTCTGCCGGTTGATCACGGCTACCCACCTTTCCTTCTTATTGTCGATGTCGGCAATGTCATTGAAGTGTTTGCCGACTTTTCCGGTCAGGGGAAAAACTACGCCCATTTCCCGGATCGACAAAATTATCGCCTTTCAATGGACGATCTACTCGACATCGCGGTTCAGGAACGTCTTGCCAAAATTTGGAGTGAACCAGAATCGCTTAATCCTGCCAAAGTCTCTGCCGAAGTCACGAAGGATATCGCCGAGCGCCTCGCTAAAATAGCCAAACGTCTGGAGGGGCGATATGAGGCCAAAGAAATTGCCGAATTTCTGATGCGCTGCCTGTTCACCATGTTTGCCGAGGATGCAGGCGATGGGCCTCCCGACACGAAACTCATCCCAAATAAAGGCTTTGAAAAGCTGCTAGAGCAAATGGTTTCTACACCAGATCATTTTGCACCTGCCTTGGAAAGTTTGTGGAAAGCGATGGATCGTGGCGAGTATCATTCTGGGCTAAATCACAAGCTCAAAAAATTTAATGGATCGCTGTTTAAGAAGACCAAGGCGCTTTTACTCGAGGAAGATGACATTCGGGAATTGTGGCTCGCTTCCAAAAAGGAATGGAAGGATGTTGAGCCTGCGATTTTCGGCACATTGCTGGAACGCGCGCTCGATGCCAAAACCCGTTCACAACTCGGTGCACATTATACCCCGCGACCCTATGTCGAGCGTCTCGTTATTCCCACGATCATTGAACCCTTGCGCAATGATTGGGAAATCGCTCTCGATCGAGTAGAAGACCTTAAATCGCAGGGCAAGGATGACGCCGCCATTCAGGCCGTGCGTGATTTTCATCATAAATTATGTACGACGCGCGTACTCGACCCCGCCTGCGGGACGGGCAATTTCCTTTATGTCTCACTGGAACTAATGAAGCTACTCGAAGGCGAGATATTGCAGGCGCTGGAAGATTTGGGCGATGATGAGGCGCGGTTGCTTCTCGATGGTGAAACAGTAAGTCCCAAGCAATTTTACGGGCTCGAAATTAATGAACGCGCGGTGCCGATTGCCGATCTGGTCCTTTGGATCGGTTTCCTGAAATGGCAACTGCGCACCGTTGCAGCGAAGGATATGCAATACTATCATCTCGCTTGCACAACTCGTTTGTCATCGCCCAAGGAGGTCGTCTGGGTGTTGGTAACGACGTCCGTTACAACCAAACAGCTACCTTCGATCCATTCCCATTTCCCCAAGACATAAATGGGGGTCTTTCGAAACTCGGTGAATGGCTCGACAGCTTCCGCAAACAACGCCTTGCGGCTCATGATCATCTGACCATGACTGGGCTTTACAACGTGCTTGAGCGGGTACGCGAACTAGATAATGGCGCAGATGTCGAACCGCTCTCGGCATCCGAAAAGGATGTTTATGAAGCTGGCCAGATTGCGATCCTGAAAGAATTGCATGATGATATCGACCGCGCCGTATTCGCAGCCTATGGTTGGGATGATCTAGCGGACCGCTTGGTCGGCAAGCCCGGTGCGACGACGCCCAGTCCGCACAAGTCAGAGGATCAGGAAGCAGCCGAGGAAGAACTGCTAATGAAGCTTGTAGAATTGAACCAGCAGCGCGCGGCGGACGAGAAGCGAGGCATCGTTCACTGGCTACGTCCCGATTTCCAAATCCCGCGTCTGGGCCATAAAGTTCAAGGTCTGCAACAGACCGAGGCGGATCTCGGCGAGGCATTGCTAACCGTCGAAGATGTGAAATGGCCAACGGATGGTCTCGATCAGATTCGCGCGCTTCGTGATCTACTGGCCAAGGCGGAGGGCCCAACACCTGTGCCTGCTCTCTCGGCGGCGTTTAAAGGTCGAAATACACCGAAACGCCGGGACCGGATTGAAGCGGTGCTGGAAACGCTCGTTGCTACCGGAGCAGCAAGATCGGTGGAAGAAGGATATTTCTTGCCCCGTTGACCATCCTCCCTGCCACGCAGCGGCCGGGAGGGGGACCATCCGCAGGATGGTGGCGGGGCCGGTGGGGCCTGGCGCGGACCTCTAGGTGTCCGGCGACCCTCGAAGGGCATGTTTTGCCGCACCCGCCCCTCCGTCATCCGCCTTCGCCAAGGCTTCGGCGGATGTCACCTGCCCATCGCTGCGCGACAGGGAGGATCTCCAACACCCTTTCCTACAGCCCCCGGTCTGTGGCCTATTCCACCCTGGCTCTTTGACAATCGAATCCGGGTCGGGGACGGCTTTGCCGGAGATTGCTCTTGCGTGCGGCATTTTCTGTTCAGCCAGGTCTTCTGAAAGCTGAACGCGTTGCCCACTCATGGCGTCCGAAGGTGGCGAAGTTGGGGCTTTGATCGGGGA
>Ga0075467_10003505_pt1 | contig 12034 bp, 14 predicted proteins | sample DEB08_DNA_9_FD_75067 | JGI IMG/M metagenome (GOLD analysis project Ga0075467, IMG submission 75067) | Aqueous microbial communities from the Delaware River and Bay under freshwater to marine salinity gradient to study organic matter... | ecosystem: Environmental > Aquatic > Marine > Coastal ...
GTTGGCACTAAATGGTATTTTAGGTAAAATGGTGTCTCTAAAAATAATATTGCGATGCAAATTTCCAGCATTGGGAGCCGAAGTCCATTCGAAGGCATGTAATGTTGTGAATTTTCCTGGCTCGTAATATTTTTCTGTAGCATCAAAATTCTTCCGCCATCCTGACATTGTTGATGCCTCGCCTTGGTAAAAATCGGGATGTGAAGAGCCACCTGTTCTTGCAGGAGTAATAACATATTTTACAAATAAATTAATGGCGTCTTCATAATTATCTGCCTCTCGCATTTGGGTTGCAACCTTATCGTCATAACCAGGTGTTCCCAGATTCATTAGTGTATAGGTTTCACCAAGATATTCTGCGTGATCTGATATCGCACAAAAATCTAAAGGGCGTTTTATTTTATGCGGACTCCCATTGGAAATAACTTCTTCACCACGTGCAAATCGATAGCCATCTTCCGGGGTGATACGATTACCACCAATAAATGCATCCATAGATGAACTGGTATGAACATGCGTTTCTCCAAAAAAGGCTTTTTTGTTTTCAAAATAAGGAATGTCATTTGTCACAGGAGCTACTTCTTCCTGGATTCCTTTTAATTCCGTGTTTTTACTAGCCTCGTTTTTGCATGAAACTAGAAAAAATAAAAATGGAATGATGTAAATCGAGTGTATTGCTCTCATGTTTTTTTATATTTTATAATAATCTAATTCTTAGATTGCTTTATTTTTTTTAAATTGATATATGCGAATACAAGGCTAAATCTTAACATATTTGATTTTATATCGTTGTCACCTATTAATACCGTTCCATATCCAACATAAGCTGATAAAGGAGCATTAATCTGATAGCCTAGATTTATTCCACCACCTAAAAAATTAATATTATTATCATCTGAAACACCATCAGCTTTGGTTTCGCCTCCTAGTTGATAACGTAAATCGGCGCCAACCCACAACTTTTTATTGATATTATGAGTTAAATGATTCTCTACAATGAATAAGGGTTTCTGTTCTATTTTATTAGCCAGTGCAGAACGTGCTGGGTCATTATTATCCGTGTAAAATTGTACAGTAGGCATGATTTCTAACCAGGTAGCATTTTGTGTGGCTGCTTTATGAAAGGGAATAGCCATGGTTGTACCGAATTCAAAAGTAGAACGATTTGTTCCTAGATTAAGTAGTTTGCTGCTATCGTATGTACCTGAGTACCAATATCTAATATAGCCATTTAGACTGAATTGTGGTTTGTGTTGAGAGAATTCTATAGCATTAAGGGCTGGTGATCCAATAAGGCCATATTCAAAAGCGATAAAACCATCAGAAAAACCATTGGCACTTAATTCTTGACCAGAAGCAAGCGGTTCGATAAAAGCGCTGGCCTTGACTGATCCCGGATTAGCCATTGCAAAAACACGGGCAAATTTTCCGCCGATAGAAAAAGTGTGTACAAGCGTTGTTGGAAATACATCTACTGTGATATCGGCATTCTTAATTAAAATATTTCCATTTGGTAATAAGTTTTGGTCTAAATGTAAATATTTAGGATTTACGGCCCAAACACCAGTAGGGGAAAGCAAATGAGATCTTGGACCATCTCCCTGGGCATAACAATTTATCGTAACAAAATATAAACTTAGTAGTAACAGTATTACAATGTTTTTCTTTGTCATGGTTATAAATCGAATAGGGAGATAAAAAGTATTGAACATTGCTTATTAATTTAATGAAATTATTAATTACAGCAAAATGTTAAATAGATTTCATAAGTGATCTTTGTCTAATTAAACTGAAGAATTTTAGGATTGGTTTTAATGAAGGCTAGTGGGTTTGCATCCAAAACCCTTGCTCTTTAGTTCCAATTTAACCGCAAAGCATAAAACCAGAAGGACAAGCTTTGAAAATCTTTCAGAAGAACAATTTAGATAAAATTATCTCAAATAGACCAAAAATTGTTAAAACATCGAAATCTCTAAAATTACACACAACGTGTTCGTGTATGGTTAATAGTTAGTTGTGTTGGCTGCATCTAACTATTAGCCATACACGTTATGACCAGCTAGCTTTTCCTTTTCACACAATTGTGAGTCATAAATTACAAACTTGAGCAATTTTTAGCTTATGTTAATTGCAACTTAATATAATTCGATGGTAAAATTCCGTATACCTCCTGAAAACATTTAGAAAAATAAGTTGGACTACTAAATCCTGTTTTATAAGCAATTTCAGAAATATTTAATGCTTTGCTATCAAATAATTCAAGAGCCATATTCAATCGATAATTTTTTAAAAAACTATTCGGAGAAACACCTATTAAAGATATCATAGTTCGGTAAAGTTTCGATTTACTATATCCTAGATTTTTATAAAAATCACTAACGTTAACATTTGAATGTGACCATACTTTTTCAGTATACTCTATTAATTGCATTAAAAATCCCTCTTCTTGAGAATTAAGGACATTAAATTCATTGCTAGAGTCTATTGCAATTTGTCGATTTTCACTTTCATATAAATCTTTAACTTTCTTTGTTATAGTAACTTTTCCATTTGCGATATAGGATAAATAATTAGCTTTTTTTATAGTGTCTTCAAAAATACTTTCTTTGTTAGTTACTGGAATACCTGCACTAATGCCAATTTGAAATTGCAAATCGGGAGTAATTACACAGTTGTAAATTTCTTTAATTTCAAGTGCACTTTTGATAGCATTTGTGACGGTATCAAAAGACATTAAGTACGTATTTTCTTTTTCTTTTACGATACGCCCTTTTTGCTTTCTAATTATATTTGTAATTGATTTATTGTATCCACGAATAGCAGCATTTAAAGTATCATAACCATCTTTTCTTAAGCTTTTCTTTTTAATAGTAACGACCATTAATGTTCTAAAAGCAGGATCGTTTATAATATTAAGTTCTGTGTTTTGTGATTTTTCTGGGTCCTTAATTCTACCTAAAAAAGATTCTACTATTGTATCGTTTACTTCAATAATTCGCTGTGGTACAGCTCCATGTGCTTTTTGATGTAAATCTATAATTGCTTGTTCGTTGGGAGCTTCAATTAAGCAAAATGCAGTTTGTCGTTTTTCATCACACCAATAAGTTAATCCACGACAATTATATTTATGTTCAATTTTTAAATCTGCTTGATGCATTTCTGCAACATGTGCTGCTGTAACACCATCGGGCAAATCATGAAAGTCCATATATATAGGCATAATCTATTTTTTTTGTAAGATACTAATTTTAACAAACCACGAAACTACCTATGATTTTGGTAGCTTCGTGTTTATTTTAACTTATTGTTCTGCAGTTACTGGACTAATTGTTGCCGCGACTTCACTTATTGAATTTACAGGGAAATTTCCTTTTTTAGCATGCTCTTCAATCAATTGTTTACTTTTTGCTTTATAAACGCAATACACTTTATCGCCGGTAACATAGCTGTGTTGCCATTCAATAATCGGTCCCATTTCTTTTAAGACTGAACAGGAGGTTTGTGAGATGCCTTTTAGTTGTTCAGCTGTTAAGTCTCCTGCTCCTGGAATAATACGCTCAATTACATAAGTTTTCATAGTGTCATTGTTTTTAATTGTTGTTTGATTTTCTTTTTGTTGTGCTTGTGTATAATTAAGAGTAAACACAATTAGAACTAAAACTAATTTGATTGTTTTCATTATAAATGTTTTAATAATTAATACTTCAAAACTAAAACAGTTTATAATCAATCAATTATGCTTTTAGTCCAAAAAATCACAATTTTGGTTCAATGCTTTTTTTCAGCTTATTGGTAACGTTTTGTGGATATTTTGTTGCGCAGTAAAGTAATAAATACAAGCCGAATATAAAATTCGCAAGGATTTTCGTAAGTAAGCTAGAACTAGCAATAAATTATATACTGTATTAACAACTGTATAAAATACTTTTTATACTATCCCGATTCGCTAATCATCAGTCTAGGTTTTCCAACAAAAAGACCGCTATCTCAGGGAGGCGAATAATAATATCTTCAATTACCTGAGGGTCGCTCAAATCAGCACGAATCCCAGGTATAAGGCTCAATTCTGGTTTGTCGAAATCTGCACAGCCCATTGTCCAATTTGAGAAGAGGCGCCTATCGGCAGAAGAGTCCACGATAATTTTAACTTTGTTATGGCGTGGATCGTTGCGTAAACGTGTTAAAAGAGCTCCAACATTCTCTGACTCGCCTTCAATAACTTGAAGAAAATTCCCTTTTCGATGCATAAGAACACCAGTGATGTTATCTATTGTATTAAAAGCGCGCGAGTCATGGAGGAGTTCTAGCAAGTTACGTTTACTTAACTGTTCCAAAGCTTGACTAGTATAGACGATGCGAGGAAGCGCCAGAATGAATAATATTTTGGGTTATTTAATTTCTAATCTTTTATTATAAAAGCTACCGGTTTTGTATTACGAGAGTGGCCTCTCCTGCTAGCTTCGGACTGCTTAAATTTACGGAGCAAATGCTGACAGCTGTTCCCTGAGCGGAGTCGAAAGGCAATGTGCGAATCAGCAGTGTCGGCAAAGCCGTTTTTCGATTTATTCATAAATAGAGATAGTTAAATAATTGTAAGAAACTTAATTCTATCAACAATCTAAGCCATTTTTGTTATCCGTTATTATCAGTCGTAAATGTTACGTCTAGAGAATATTTTTGAGATTTTGCTTCCCAATGATCGTCATATTTTCCAAAATATCATTATTTATTGGGTAATAAATACTGTCGGATCCGAAGAAACATCTTCTGTATACAGACTTTATATAACCTACTGATTCAAATAAAAATAGTTCTGCAGATATAGTATTAAAATCTTCTTTCCTTGCTAAAAGAAGATCAGCAACAGCAGTTAAGTCTGGTAACATCAGTTCCTGGAATAGGGCAGAAGACCGCCTTGTTTTTAATAGTGGTTACTGATGGTTTTGTCAAGTTCGAGAATGCTTCCCCGTTGTGCAATTATGTTGGGACTACACCCACCATGCGTTAGTCTGGAAGTAGCGTGAGGGGTAGGGCTAGAATAAGCGAGGTCTGCAATAAAAAGCTACGTAATCTTTTCGCCTTATGTTCATTTAATGCCTGTAAGAACAACAAAGCTTGTAGAGCACTTTATGAGCGCATCATAAACAAAGGTAAAAGCAAGAAACTAGCGTTAATTGCTTTGCAAATAAACTACTCAAACAATGTTTTGCTATGGCAAAATCTGGTATTCCATATGACGATACGTTTGTTTCTGTATTAGCTAAATAAGTAGTTGATAAATAAAAAAACTCAAAGAATCATCCGTATTGAATCTTTGAGTCTGGGATAATAATGTTTAAATGTAATGAAGAAAAGACTTGTTTTCAACTCAGTTCTTTATTAGCACCAATTTTTCTTTCGTCAATTGGTTTGTTTTATTCTGCAAGAACATTCGTGATGCTTGTTGATGTATTTAATTGATTCTATACAGAGTTCTTTTAAAACCGAAATGTTGATATCAGAAAGTTTTTTCACATAAATACAAGCCTTTCCCATTTTGAATTTACCGAGTTCAGCTAATAATAACTTACTTCTATCCGTATCAGAATAGACGTAGAGCGAGAACGCTGCTTTTCTCGGTGAGAATCCAATAACAGGCGCATCGCCTTCGTGTCCGCTAGCATATTTGTAATGGTAGTTATCGAATCCGATAATTGTCGGTCCCCACATTTTAGATTCAGCACTAGACCATTCTTGCATCAATTCGATCAAACGAAAACTGTCAGCTTTTTTCTGTTCGTTTTCAACATATGAATTTATGAAGTCTCTTACGTTTTCTTCTGTGTAAGTAGTCTTTGTTTTTGCCATAATTCCGATTTTGATTATTGCCTTAAAATCTTTTCCATCTTTCTACCTTTTGCCAATTCATCAATTAGCTTTTCCATACGTCTACATTGTTTATATAATTCAAATTCATCCTCTATTTCTTCAATTCGATAACCACAAACGACTCCTTTAATCAAGTGTGCGTTCGGATGTATTTTTGCTTTTTGAAAAAATGTTCTAAAAGTTACTTTCTCTTCAATAAGTGCTTGTAATTTATCTTCATTGAATCCAGTGAACCATTCTATTACTTGGTTTAGTTCTTCCTTGGTTCTTCCATTTTTCACCAATCTATTTAAGTAAAGTGGATAAATAGATGCAAATATCATTTTTGCAACTTTTTCATTTTTCTCAGCTGTTACTTTCATCTTTATTTGATTTTTACTTAATTGGTGCTAACGGGTTTGTATGAGATTAGTTGTATTATTTAAGCACCTAATTTAGCAAATTTAAACCGAATAGAAAATCTGCGAGGATTTTCATAAGTAGGCTTGCACAAGTAATTAACTTTATACGGCTTAAGTTTAATTATTGTTTAAAATTAATTGAAAGCGGTGCCCAATTATTTTTCCATGGCCTAGCGGCTTCTAATTCATAGGCCAATTCATATAGCATCTTGTCATTTCCAATATTTGCTTGAAACATACTACCAATTGGTAAACCTGTATTCTTAGAAAAGGATAAAGGTACTGACATAGCAGGATTCCCAACAGCATTGCAAATAGCAGTCAAACTTAATAATTTTTCTAGTTTAGCCTTTCCATCTATGAATTGATGTCGAGGAGATATTTCACCCAACTTAATCGTTTCTAGTGGTGCAGTCGGTGAAAGAATTATATCATAATTGTCAAAAATTGGGTTGAAGAGTTTATCTAGGTTATTAAGATATTCCATTCCTTTTTTTGTGGCTTCAGGGCTTATTTGTTTTGCAAATTCAGCCATAGAAATAGTAAACGGTGTGAGTAAGCCTGATGAGATTGCAGATTTTCCACTTAATTGTTCTACCATGTCTATGAGAGGACCAAACTTTGGTAAGAACGCATTGTTGTAATGCATAAAGAATTCTTCACCATTTACCGGATGTTCAATTTCTTCGATATGATGTCCTAAACTTGCACATAGCTTAGCTACCTCATTTCCTGCATAAATATTTGATTCTTCGGAAGGAAACTCTTTTAGTCCACTCGGAATATGAGCTATTTTAAGTCGTCTTTTAGATGAATTTGAAATTAAATCTAAAGCAGGCATTTTTTTTCCTGATTTATCTTGGGTTTCGTAAAATAGCGCTGCACTATCTCTTACCGTTCTGCTAATAGATTGGTTGGTTTTGAACATGTCATGGCTGCCATCTAATTCTCCAGAAAGCATTCTGTAGCGCGAAGGTTTCATACCGAATAAATTACATGCACTTGCCGGGAGCCTACAAGATCCACCACCATCTGTTCCGTGTGCCAATGGTAGATAACCAGCAGCAACTGCAGCTGCGCCTCCTCCGCTAGAACCATTCCTGTTTTTTCAGGGCGAAGAACCATAAGAACATCATTTTCCATAAGTTCTCTATTTTTTTCAATGAACTTATCAGTCGCTCCAACACCTGGGTTTTCGTGGTCGCCAACCATTAAGAAGATATGTCCATGTTTCCTTTTATTAGCAGGTATCTTTGCTAGATGTTTAGCCAAGGCCATTGTTAAAGCTAGGCCACCTCCATTACAATGTTGTGCATATAAAAAACCATCAACATGAGCTAAATGAAGAATATATTTTCCCGATTGGCCAGGAAGTACACCATATAAGTTTAACGAATGCCTTTTGTCTGGCCCTTGCTCTTCTCCTTGAACGTTTAAGCGCACCCGAACCAGATCTTTGGATGTAGCTCTATCCAATAATTTCCTTAAATAATAACCATCATTATTATTGATGGTCGTTCAAGGTAATGCTAACCCTAAGTTTTCTCCACCTCCAATAGAACCTACTCTAGTTGCTACTTGGGTTGCATTTGGCACATCGGGCCAAACTATAATTCCTTTAGGCATTCCATAATCTCCAATTACTATTCGCGAATAGGCAGTTCGGGCACTGTGAAAAAGTCCTCCTGGTAAACCACGAAATCTCAATAATACAATTTTATCTTTCAAATCTCTACCTTGTAATTCGGCATGTGTTGCTTCTCCTACATATATTACTTCTGCTTCAACACCTCCTTGTGGAGTTAGTTGCCGACTGGTAACCTGTTAATGCATTGGTAAACTTATGGGTTTCGTCTTTGGTAAATGTAGGAGCTTTCGTAATAGTTAATTCCAGTTCTGATAAATACCACAATGGTCTTCTGGCAGGTATAGTATCTATTCTGATATCATTAATTCCAAATTCACGAAACATGTCACCTACCCATAAAGCAGCATTTCGCTCGTATTTGGTTCCTTGAACTCTTCCCCAAATGAGCTCTCCATCGTTTTTAGATTGAATGGCGAAATCTGTAAGTTTATCAAGGTATTCTTCAATGTCGGATGCTTTAATATCTCTATTTGGATCTGTAGATTCATCGATAGATTGATGTATATAACCAATGTCTAAAGGTTCAATAGCATTTTTAGTTTCAGCAGATGTAATGGAATCGTAAGCCTTAGGAGTTTTGAATGAAACTTTGCCTAAGGGTTTATGAGTTCTTCAGGTGTGGCAGCCATTCGTTGATCACTTAATTCTGAGTCTACTGGATCTATGCTAGTTGCATTAGTTTCTTCACTTTTTTTCGGTTTTGAACATGAAATAATTCCAAGAATTATAAGTGGGTAAAATAGATTTTTCATATTTATTATTTTTGTTTGCATACAACGGGTTTATATAATATTTACAGCGTCTGACGCAGCTTGTGCTAGCCCGCCATAGCACAATGCAGGTGGGGCTGGACGGGGCGAAATTGACTAACATTTATACACTCTAAAATCATTATTGTGAGATAATTAAAAGTAAAATATTAACGTTAGAGAACTTGATTAGGCTTTTCATAGAACACGTCATTGGCTTTAGTCTTTATTCGATAACTTTTATTAATACTCACTAATTTTATCTATTATAAATAATCTGGATGCTTCACCGTCTTTTAGTTTGTATTCTATTTGGCGAGTACCTCCTGTTGGATTGTTATTTGTATCGCCATCTTTGTAAACTGGAAATCTTCGTGCTAAACTGGTCTCTATAATAGCAAACTCATCGTGTCCCATATAGCCACTACTTGCCCCTTTATTTTCAGATATATCCGGAAAGTAAATTTGGCTTAAAGACTTTCCATTATTAACAGAATAACCAATCACATTTCCATAGCTACCACTTCCAGCAGATATAGTATAAATCAAAATTTCAGGAAAACCATCAGAATTTAAATCTTCAATTTCAGCGTTAACAACTTCCCCATCTATTTCAAGTGCAATGTTTTGATTATCTATTTCCAAACCTTTTGGTTGAATGGTCAGCTCACTATTAGAACCCTCTCCAGTAGTTCTTATATCAAACGTTATATTTTGTAATGTCAAAGTTTTTTTAAATGCACTTTTTTGTTTTTTTTGAATGGGATTCTTTATTCTAGAGACCTCATTATTTTCAATTTGTTCTTTATTGATTTTCTCCTGTTCGTTCTTACATGCGATAACTGTTAAAACTCCAACTAGAGTAAGTAATATTGTTTTTAATTGTTTCACCTTTCTTGTTATTTAATTATTGCCAACAGTTTTACAATCTCCAAAATGTTCGTCAGTTTCTAATTTTTGAATTCTGAACAAATATTTTGCTTTTGCCTTAAAGTCTTTTAACTTTTTCAGCCGGGTGAGTTTTAATGCACCACAACGTTCGGGCTATGGGTAGATGCGTTAGTTTAACACGGACTTTCACAAATATAAAACTTCTTTCAGGAATTCGGTAGAAACTTTCCATAGTAGCCTAATCCGAGCAATTACTTATAGCCTCGTGTTGTAAACTGGGTTTTCTTTATTGACTTTCAGTCCGTTTAATATCCTCTAATATCCAAAGTATATTTAAATCAATACCATTTTTTAAGTCATTCCAATTTGGTTTGATATGAACATCAGGTATAATTCCATTTGAAACAGAATCTTGAAATCTGTAATATCTTTTAGAAAATTGCACCCACAATTTTGAATTCTCTAATTGAAACATCTCAGCATCCTGATAATCATTTGGGTTAGCACCCGTAGGTTCACCAACGATTTTAGCGTTTAGCAATTCCTTAAAATGAGCAGTATTGCTCATTCCTGCAGAATAGGTATGTCTGCCCGCTATCACGTAAACACCTGTTTCCCAGTTAATTTGGTCAGTAATTGCCAGTAGTTTGACAAGTTCTAAACCAACAAAGAAATTACCACCTCCATTATCTCTTACATCAATAATTATATTTTTAGTGCCTCTTTGAATTATATCTCTTGATAGGGCAACAGAAAAACGCCTCATTTGTAAGGCATTGGGATATCCTGCAAAATAAATATAACCTGTGGCGTGTTCTTCAATTGTTTGATACCATAAATATGGAGTACCAATCAATGATTTGTCAAAATGGAATGGACTTTCTAAAACAATAGGATTACCTAGTGAAGCACTATATTCAACTTCTGAAATAGCATTAAGTTTTACGGTTTTTGGAGAGCCATTTTCTAATAAAAACTCAAAGTTGGCAGAGCTTTCATTTTTACTAACACCTAATATTTTTAAGATTCTAGCGTATCTCATATACCTAGCCAATCGTTCACTTTTCGAGTACCAATTATCAGCACATTGAATGACTGATTCTACTTTACGTGTTATATCTTCCAAAGAGGTGTTATCTATACGAAGTAGTTTTGCACCCAATAGTTCAGGATTATTTTTGGGTGCTCTTATTACTCTAATTTCAGCTTCATCAAACACAAAAAAATCTAAGGGGTAAGATTCGTAGAATTCTGATTGAGCCCATATTCCTGTATGGCTATCATCTAACGACCTTATTATTTTTGAAAGACTTATAAAAATTTCATCATTTGAAAGTTTCGGAAGTTGATGCAATAAACGATCTACTTCTTGCTTTACTTCATCTTTAGATATACTATGATAAAGATTTATATGTTTTGATTCTAAAGTTTTTATTAGGTTTTCAATATCAACTTCCCATTTTTCAGCGGTCATTTCAGGCTTTTCTATTACTTTGTTATTGCAGCTGAAAAAAATAAATAGGATTGAAATCAAAAAACTAGTCTTATTGTAATAAGCTATTTTCATAAAAGCGTGGTTTAAAAATAAAATGTAATTAAGGCATTAGGTAAGTAGACAATTGTTATTGCCAAAATGAAGCTTAGAAAAATCTCGATAAAGGATGTTTTTTTTGTTTTTAACAGATTGAAACCAACAACAACTAAGCATAATATAGAAAGACCAAATAAAATATATTTTGGATAACCAGTAAGACTTTTAATAATATATATTGCATTGTTGAAATAAATTTCTAGTAAGACTGTAACGCTAAAAATCAATAAAAATAGATTTACTCTTTTTGATTTAAAAAATATTGCAACTCCAGCTATTAGAAGCAAGAGATAAATAATCCAACGACTTAAATACAATAAAATGGAATAATCAATGTATCTTTCTGAAGCTACGAAATCAGGAACTGGGTTTAAGATTCTCTCGTATTCGGAAAATGTTAAAAAAAGAAAAATCAAAATAAAAGTGATTCCATATATTCTATTTAAATAGTCTTTTTTCATAATGTTACTTTATCTTGTATAATTCTTAGCTTGTTTAACGGTTAGTATAAGAGCAGTAGCGGATTAAACTCTCTTACTTGAGGATAGCAAGATACTTAATTTAAAGTAAAAACGGTTCGAGTTTACACCCAAACCGCTATTGCTTTTATACATCCTAAGTTTGATTTCTATTAACTTATTGGATTATTAATAGAAAGAACAAAAGAGCAGAGTAAGGTTCATTTATACGCAGGAACTTAAGATTCCTTCAACCATTACCTTATTATTTTTTGTCAAGCGTAAACTTCGGCACGAAATAATTCAAGCAATAAAGCATTGCTCCATAAGTAAAAATAAGGGTAGGCATATTGGTGTTAAACCCTACATCAAATTCTGGAATACCAAATAACTCTCTAAAAGATTTTGTTGCAATTAGTAGCATAAAA
>Ga0075467_10003506_pt1 | contig 12034 bp, 10 predicted proteins | sample DEB08_DNA_9_FD_75067 | JGI IMG/M metagenome (GOLD analysis project Ga0075467, IMG submission 75067) | Aqueous microbial communities from the Delaware River and Bay under freshwater to marine salinity gradient to study organic matter... | ecosystem: Environmental > Aquatic > Marine > Coastal ...
AACGTACCCATAGTAGAAGCACCGCCGCCTATATCAGAACCATCACCTACCACAACACCTTGTGAAATACGCCCTTCAACCATTGAACTACCCAAAGTGCCCGCGTTGAAGTTAACAAAACCTTCGTGCATCACAGTTGTGCCAGACGCAAGGTGAGCACCCATACGTACGCGGTCAGCATCGCCAATACGCACACCTTCTGGGATAACGTAATCGACCATTCTTGGGAACTTGTCGATAGATGTGACGGCTAAATGATGGTTTTCAGTGGCAATCAACTCTCTTAATTCTTCTACTTTATTGGGTAAAACTGGACCAGCCGATGTCCAAGCTACATTCGTTAATAAGCCAAACACCCCTTCAAGGTTGATACCGTTAGGTTGTACAGCACATTCGGATAACAAGTGCAGACGTAAATATGCATCTTCAGCTGATTGAGGTTTCGCATCTATTTCAAGACTGATTTCGACAAACTCGCCTTTAATCAAACCTACTTTGCTAGCTAAGCAGGTACGCTCAATGTGTTTATTGCTGCGAGGAAACCATACATCTAAGGTTTTGCCACTTTCCACATCGATATATCGATGTCCATTACGTGTGATTGTCATTGTTACGTCCTAAATAGGGATTTTGATTATGTGATTATTATCGCTTGAATTACGTTAAATCGCAGCCTGTATTTGTTTATAGGTTATGCCAAATTAGGCCTACATTACTTTTGCTATAAGGATATATCTAGTTTAGCGTGTGGATTGCCTAATTCTTTGATCTGTTGGCTAACTGGGAAGTTGTGTAAATCGAATTCGATGCCTCTACTATCTGGATTCCCACCTGTTTCATCAAAAAAACAAAATGTGAGTATTTGGCTAAATGAATGAGTCTGCCACACGTAACAGCGATCAAATCCGCTATGCATGAGGGCATAATCTTGCTGGCCTTTCACCCATTTTGAACTTCTTGAAATATTACGCTTTTGAAAATATTCTAGCCCCAAAGGGAGTAATTCACCTTTAGCTTGCAACTCATTAATAAATTTATCTAAGGGAATGTCACCCTTTTTTTGTTCACTTAAGTCATAAGCTTGTTGCATCGTTAAGGGGGGGCCAAATTTTTTAACAGCGGCATTGAGTGTTTGTGCATGTATGGGCGCAATGCTCATATAGGCGTCTTGCAGATAATAAGTGGCTGTAATTTGTTTGATAAAACCGTTGTGTTTATCAAAGTACAGCTCTACTTTTTGCTCAAGACGAGTATTTTCATATGGCTGATAAAAGCTAAACTTGATTTTATTACTGACGCTTCCTCCGCGAATGTTAGCTAATTGACCACCTTGATCATCAAGGTTTATCGCTTGTTGTAATACGTTGTCACCAATTTTCACCTCTTTTATTGACAGCACAGTTGCAACTGTTTGACTTGTGTCATCCAAAGATAAGACGTTTGATTTGTTAAAGCGCTCCAGACCACGCAATGTTTCAAAAGGATGAGACTGAGACTGAGACTGCGCCCAAGCCAAGGAAGTTGCCAAGGTAGTCACCAAACCACTTATTAACGCGAAACGTTTAACCACTTTTATTCACTCCTGATTGATAAAATATCGCGGATTTTATGATACCGCTATGTGTTTCGTATCGTTGAAGTCTACGCTATTCAAGCTAATCAAGCATAACGACGCAAGCGTTTACATTTTTTAATTTTTTTAGCATGATTTATTTTGCTAATCTATGTCACATATTGTAAGTCCATTTGAAGTTGAATTTCTTGATGTCTCACTTTTTTCGTCACATATTTTTTTTAAAAAGTCGGGTTGTTATAAGTTTAGGGTTAACGAGTTTGGTCCTTCTGTCATTGCCGATATATGCCAAATACACCGATATTTTTACACAGCACCAAATCGATCTAAGTTTTAATGTTAATCAACCCGTGTTGATTGCTGACTTGTTACCCCAAGCCGGTGCAGAACTTGTGGTGGTCGGTGTGGATGACAAGCAACAACGTATGTTAGCTATTTATTCCTTCGATACACAAAACAATACCTTCATTCAACAAGACAAGATCAATATTGCAGACAATGTGTTTGCCTATGACGTGGGTGAGCCTCAACAAGATGGTCTACAGCGTTTATACCTTTTAGACAAATCAATGGTGTATCGTTACGTGCCTGCGCATTTATCACACAAATCAGTATGGGTGCAAAGCGAGACAGTTTCATCGATGTACCTCAGTGATAACGTTGAATCGTTCAGGGAGATGGACTTTGTCCAAGACATTAATAACGATAGTCTTGATGACATTATGCTGCCGCATTTTGAACAGCTCAATTTATGGTTGTCAGATTGCTGTGGCCTCAGGCACCCGCAACGTTTACCTATTGCTGCACGGATTGAAATAAACCAAAGTAGCGTCAGTTATGACGACCAAGAACTGTATTTTCAAGATATGGACTTAGACGGGAAAACAGACTTAGTGACGGTAGAGCAAGGTCAGTTGAATGTTTTTGCACAAGATGAAAATATGCAATTTTCACTCATTCCCACAAAGATTCATATAGATAAATCTATTTATGCTGTCGATTGGTGGGACATGAAAGGTCCAGATGGGCAGGAAATGGATCAAAGTGATATTCAACATCGTGTTGTAAAAGCCATTGATGACTTTAATGGGGATGGCATTCCAGACATTGCTTTGCAGTTTACGAAAAGCTCTGGTGTGTTAGATAAAACCATCGATTTTGAGTTTTTTTATGGGGCGTTAAAAGAAGGGAAATTAAGTTATGCTGATCAAGCCAGTACAAATATCACCTCTGAAGATACCTTATCTAACCTCATGTTCTTAGACCGAGATATGGACGGTAAACAAGAAGTGTCGGTGTCGTCTTTTGATATTGGTATCTCTCAAATAGTAGGGGCTTTGTTATCTGGCAGCATCGACCAAGATGTGTTGATTTTCTCTATGAATGAAAACAATCAATTCGGTAAAAAGCCCCTTGTCAGTCAAGAAGTACAAATTACTTTTAGCTTATCTTCGGGCACACGAGGTCAACCTTTGATTAAAATGATCGATATCAATGGCGATGCGGTGAAAGACATTGTGTATTCAGACGGTGATGATTTGATCCGAACTTTGCTCGCCACACCTGATCAAAAGAAGCCATACGCAAAGCGCTCACTTCGTCAGAAACTGCCGATGCCCAAAAACCCCTCAAATGCCACAACCGAAGACCTTAATCGTGATGGAAAGATGGACGTGGTGTTACATCATGGTCCCGCAGACAGCCCAGATTTATTGAAGCGCGTCATGGTGTTGATGGCGAATTAACGAACCCACAGGCGAGGCGAGTCATTAAAGACAAGTTATGAGATGCTCACCCAGGGTTACTCACACAACTACACCGAGTCAACTACTCCAAGTGAATAGTTACCTTTGAGGGTAGTTGATAGATGTTGGTGGGCTGTTTATATGTAAGTTTTTCCTGATGAACTGGGCTGCGATACGCCCCAGTCATTTTAGTTAATCTACCATCTCTTTTGGAACAACACTCATCGCCCATTGTGACGCAGTAATTAGTTTAGTTAACATGCGTTTAAAAACTTTTTATCTCCTGCTTCTTGTTAACATTGTTTATCATTTTTCAGTCATTGGAGTCCATAGACAAAATTTGTTACTTACTTAGATATCATTGTGACGAATAAACTTGATATCATACCCTCAGGTTTTTTAATGTTTCAAATCAAGATGATTTGAGTGTCGATATAATTGAACCAACAGAATACGCTGTTGGCCTTAGGTTTTAATGAAAATACCAAAAAGATTACAACCACTTGTCGATGATGGCCTGATAGACGCAGTCTTATATCAGCTTATGAGTGGAAAAGAGGCCACCGTTTATGCGGTGCAGTGCGGCACTGAAGTGCGTTGTGCCAAAGTGTATAAAGAGGCAATGAAACGCAGCTTTAAAAAAGCTGCGCAATATCAGGAAGGCCGTAAGGTCAGGAATACGCGCCGTGCTCGTGCTATGGAGAAAGGGTCTAAGTTTGGTCGTAAGCAACAAGAAGACGCGTGGCAAAATACAGAAGTAGACGCTTTATTTAAATTGGCCAAGGCTGGGGTTCGGGTACCTGAACCTTACGGTTGTTATGAGGGCGTGTTACTGATGGAATTGGTGACAGATGACAACGGCGAGGTCGCACCCAGACTTAACGATGTCTCTATGTCAGCAGAGCAAGCCATTGAAGATCACGCTTTAGTGATGATCTATACGATGCGTATGTTATGTGTGGGTTTGATACACGGTGACTTATCAGAGTTTAATGTGCTGGTAGACGACTATGGTCCGGTGATCATTGATTTACCCCAAGTTGTGGATGCGGCTGCAAATAACAATGCATTCAGTATGTTACAGCGTGATGTGCGAAATATGAGTGAATATTATGGACAGTTCGCCCCTGAATTAACCCGCACCTTTTATGCTGAAGAAATGTGGGCATTATTTGAAGCGGGTGAGTTAACGCCTGAGACAGAATTAACGGGTCACTATGAGCTACCTGATGATGACGCAGACGTAGACTCGGTATTAGAAGAAATCAAAGCCGCCTTTGCCGAAGAGCAAGAGCGTATCGAAAGAGTCAAAGAAGCCAACGAGCCGCTTTAATTCCCTTAGGGGAAATGACAAGCCCTTAGCCTGTCACTCTTTAAATCTGATGGAACATTAAGCGCCATTTACTTGTCCTGATGTAATCGACTGTTTGAGAACCAAAAGTGACATTTCATCGACCCGCATCTTATCGCTGTGGGCTCTGTGAGGGTCTTGTTTAGAAAGTGCTAAGGCACTGCTTACCTCTACTTGCCTCGAACAGCCGTTTACAGACGGTGCTAGGATTGGCTTTTTTAGCCGTTAGGTGCCAAGTAAGCGCTGAAAGCAGGTATCTAATAGCGCTCTAGTTTGTTGAGGCAATAATTCGACGCCTTCGTATTCTTTGTATTCAAGTGACTGAGTATCTTTTGGATCACCAATGGATGTTAATTAGATACATCCCAGTGCATATCGGCCTTGCTGCCGATTTGTGGATGCTCGACATAACTTTCATTGCACAGCATTAAAATTTAGACGATATTATTGAATAAACATCACTGACTGTCGTTGATCTATTTTAAAGTCAAATTCTCGCAGAAAATTCATGCCTAATAGACCGTCGGCATTATTAATGCTCTGCATGGGTAATATCACCACAGGTAAGTTTTGAACTGTGACATGGTTGATGGTTAACTCCCGAAATTGATACATACTCGCCTTAATATTGCCAGCTGCGGTGCCAATACTAAAACGCCCAAGGTAGTTGATTTTGTATCGGTTACTTAAATTATCAAAATATTGTTTTGATATAGCGGTGACAGACGCACCAGTATCAATTAATAGTGCTACTGGGTTGCTGCTCAGTGAAGCCGCAACTACATATTGATCGCCAAATTGTTTGAGTGGGACAGGGCGCCCTAGGTTGGTGTTTGTTTCGTCTTCATCTAATTTATCAACTTCACCATTCGCGGGTGATAATTGTTGCGCCACTATGATGTTTCTAATGCTTTGTGCATCAGGGTCGTTAAAATCTAGGGAAGCCAGCACGTTTTCCATCAAGCCTTCTTGAAAAAGTTCCGCATAAGCCATAGCAAGGGACAAGATGTAAAGTCTGTTGCTCGGCTCAAGTTGTAACAGCGGCTCCACAAACATCGCTAAAATATCCCACGAATAGTTGCGCCTTAATTGCTTAATGGTGTTTTGGCTTAGTTGTTCGATTTGTTGTTCAATCTCACCTTGCTGTGCGGCTGTCATTGGATTTCTTAACAAGTCGTAATAATGAGCGATGGCATCACTTAACAAAGTGGTTTCCACCTTCAATTTTGCCTCTAATAACAAAAAGTCCATGTCTTGTGGGTATTGTTTCAAATAACCTTGTAAAAATGTGCCAAGCCTTAAGAAGTCATCTTCTTGCAACCAAAAGTTTGCCTGTTCCAGTTGCGCGACTCTGTTACTCATAGGCTGATTCAATGGTGTGTTAAGTCTTGGATTGTTTGCGAGCATAGTAGGTGGTGCTTGGCTTGTCGCATCCACCGATGGCTCACTGAACTTAAAGTTTAATAATGGTTCAGATGCTGAAATGTGTTTGACCTTGGCATGCTTGTCATCTGATTGGGCGAATTCATTTTGCTGGAGTGTGGTAGATAATAAATAAACATTAAACGCTACAGAGACGCTAAGCAATAACAGTAATAGGCGACTCCACTGGTTCATTTTTTAGCTGCTTTTGGCTGAAAGGGGAGGGAGGCTGGCCCATAAATATCGACAAACTCTTTTGGCATACGTTTAGGTTTACCCGTTGAAAGAGCTATGCACACAAACTCGGTGCGCGCGGTTAACAGCGTGAGCTGATCGCTGCGGCGAATAAACTGAAATTGCCGCGCCAGCTTTAGCTTATTGTCACAGCGTACTATCCAAGTGGCACAATCAATCAAATCATTGACATGGGCTGCGGCTAAATAATCGATTTCGTGCCGAATAATCGCCATACCACTGTCTAAAGTCTGATATTGCTCAATACTCAAACCCAAATGCTTGGAGTGTGTCCATGAAGTCACTTCTAGTTGACTGACGTAGGCCACGTTATTGGCATGTTGATAATGATCAATTTGCTCAGGTGTGACCTGCCAAGTGCATAAAAACGGATTAGGAAGATGCCAAGACATAATTTAACTATACATCTGGCAATGGATTAGGAGAATTTGGATTGATAAGTTGTTGCATAATCTGATGTTCTTTATCTACCACAGGTATAATGAAGTCTTCCACTTTGCCAAGGTTTTTAAAGGCTTTAAAGCCTTTTTCTAGGAATTCATGTAAAGCTAAAACACCTGCTATTTTTGCCGGTTTACGGGAGATAAATAATAAGCTTGAAATGCCTTTCATTTTGACTACTTCAGCTAAGTCGTTTCCCAAAGTACGGATATAATCGATTTGTTGTTGTCTGTTGGCAAGGTTGTCGCAACTAACATAAGCCTTGGCATAACTATCACGGTTAATCTCGGTGCCCACTAACTGTTTGGCTAGACTAAAGTCTAGCTCAAAAGATAAGGTATTTAAGTGTAACGCCGAGGCCAATGAATGGAGTGCCTTCTCAGGTAGGAATTTTGACATTTTAGGCACAATACGGGCGATATCTTGATCGCGCTGGCTAAAATCATTGGGCCCATAGAGTTCGTTAATAAAAAATTCTACCGCGGGTTTAAAACGTTTTTGTTGGTACATCTGCTGATGACTGGCTAACAAACGTTTGCACTGCCACACCTGCACCGCCCTGATGGCAGGTTTTAACCCCGCTTTGTCTGCAATTTCTTGCATGGTGCTAATACTCTGTAAATGGTGGATTATTTGCTTGGTGCTGTCACTCATTATAAAAGGTGCTCTATATGACGTGCTAAATAGATGGGGCTCATTTTTTTAATTTAAACTGACCAAACACGCTGGCGTCTATCCAACCAAGATTAGTATCACCGTTTAGCGGTTCGATTTTATGTGAACCCATAAAGTGCTCTCGAGTGGCACTGCCGTCGTTATCACAATAGGCCAGCATAAAGCCAATCGTTTGCTCGGGTTTTAATATTATGGGGGCTAAAGGTTGCTTGTCGCTATAGGTATTGGGAAACAGTTTGATTGCGACTTCCCAGATGATTGTGTTAGGTTTTTTATTCTCGCGCTGCCAACGACTGGTTACATGGTCATTATATAAATGCGCGTTTGTATCATCACCTATATCTACGGTTTGGTTGTCTAAGGCGATATGGTAAGCAAATGCGCTGTGATTATATTGATGGTTACCACCTGATGCATCGCTGTCAACGAATACTTCTAAACAGTCATCGTCCCAATACTTGACGGTAGGATCTGCGGTTTTATCAAACAATATATCGTCAATAATCTGTGCTTGTAGGTACAGGTACTGGTTATCCCATAACAACTTATAACGTCCAGAAAAGTCCGTTTCTTTTGGTTGCGATCCGGCCATCAAGAAAGCCATGGGTTGCCATTGAGCATTATCCCATGTCTGCTCAGCTGCACCGTCTATCATAATAGGAGTGGCAGTATGTTTTATTTCAGTGGCGCTAATTTGTGCGCAAAAAAACACACTGCTAAGTAGAAACTTTCTGAACAAAATATTCTCCTTAGGAAAAACTCGTTTATAGCTTGGCGTAATTTTTGAGCGAAAACAATAGGTGAAATCAAACATCGAGGCTAAATATTCGACTAATGCTGGGCAAATGTTTGGCTAGGGCTTCACCTGTAGCCTTTTTATGTAGGCTTTTTATGTATAGAATGCCGCCCATATGAATATAAACACTGCCTTACCTCTTAAACAAACTTTTTGCTCGCTGTCTTCAGACGGGGCAATGTTGCACAACTATCAGGATCTTATTGTGTTATTTAATGCCACATTTACAGAGACTGAAAATACGGTTTTGGTAAAAGGAGATCATGAGCCTATCTATATCCCCGCGCAACGTTCAGAACACCATCAGATAGTGTTTGCTCACGGCTACTTTGCCAGTGCATTACATGAAATAGCTCACTGGTGTATTGCAGGTAAACAAAGACGTTTGTTAGAAGATTATGGCTATTGGTATAGCCCTGATGGTAGAGATATGCAACAACAGCTTGAATTTGAAAAGGTAGAAGTGAAACCTCAGGCGATCGAGTGGGCCTTCTCTTGTGTGTCAGGCAAACCCTTTACAGTCAGTACTGATAATTTAAAGGGGGCAGCTGCTGATACTCAAGGTTTCCAAAATGCAGTGAAACGACAAATCATGCTGTACCTAGAGTATGGTTTTCCACCTCGTGCCGCAGAGTTTATGGGGGTGTTGCAAAAGTTTTATCATACTGACAACCTGCAATGGGAGATGTTCGATGTTGAATCAGCCTAAGCCTCACAGACTATTTAAGTTGGGTTTGTTAGTCAATCCTTATGCTGGCATTGGCGGGGCCTTAGCCTTAAAAGGTAGCGATGGTGTTGAAATCCGCGAAAAAGCCTTATCTATGGGAGCAGAAAAAAAAGCCCTAGATAAAACCCGCTTAGCCCTTGCGCATATTGTATCTATAAAAGACCAAGTGCAGCTATATGTTGCATCAGGCGATATGGGGGAAACCCTAGCTAAGGAACTGGGCTTTCATTATACCCTGGTCTATCAGCCTGAAAACTTACAAACAGAGAGCCAAGACACTGAAGCCACAGCAAAAGCGTTGCTTGCTCATCAGGTCGATTTGATTTTATTTGCTGGTGGTGATGGTACAGCTCGTAATGTCTGTCATGTAGTGGGAAGTTCAGTACCTGTTTTAGGTGTACCTGCAGGCTGTAAAATTCACTCAGCTGTCTATGCTATTACTCCAGCGGCCGCCGGTAGAGTATTAAAGCAAGTGATAAAGGGTGAAATAGTCAGTGTCAGTGATGCCGAGGTCATGGATATTGATGAAGCGTTGTTTAGAAGCGGTAAGGTTAATGCCCGTCAATTTGGTGAAATGCAGGTCCCGACTGAACTGAGATATATTCAAGCCGTTAAGATGGGTGGAAAAGAGTCTGATGAACTGGTCTTGGCGGATATCGCTGCGCATATCATTGAGATCATCGAGGATAACCCTGAGCATCTATTTGTCATGGGGTCAGGCTCAACCGTTGAGTTTGTAATGCAAGAGCTGGGCATTAAAAACACCTTGTTGGGTGTTGATGTGATTAAACATAAAAAACTGCTGGCCAGTGATGTGACTGCCAGTGAATTAATAGCGCTGACGACTCATCAAAACTGCAAATTGGTGCTGACCTTGATTGGTGGGCAAGGACATATAATAGGCCGCGGAAACCAGCAATTGAGTGCGGATTTTTTAACGTCTCTAGGAAAAGATAACATCTTGTTGGTAGCGACCAAGAGCAAGCTGTCTAATTTGTCTGGACGCCCATTGATTGTTGACTCTGGTGACACAACGTTAGATATACAACTGTCAGGACTAATCAGTATCATCACCGGTTATCACGACCAAGTGTTATACCCTATAGCCAATTTACATTTATCCATTAAGGACACAGTTTGACATCATCCAAGCAGCAACAAAATGAGCTTACTGCTTTTATTCATAAAACTGAATGTTACTTAGACCAAGTAGTGCAGCATGGCAACGATCAAGAGTTGTTTATTGCCAGTTATTTGCAAGGGCACTTTGCTGTTGAGGCGGGGCAAAGCCAAGTGCAACAAATGACACAGGTTAAACAATTAGCTGCGCTGATGGAGACCAGTTTAACCGCTGCTTTTAGTAACCAAGAACTCACTACTGATGATCAGCAACAAGTGTTAAGTTTATGGCAGACATTGCAATCGGGTTAGGTCAGTCTCGCTAAGGGAATACCTATCATCAAGTTGCGTAGGCTTTTCAGCCCTGTCTGCGGATAAGCCCCCTGACTAAAAAGCGATTGGGGTTTAAAGCATCCAACAAGTTGCTCGACAACGGCAACGGCTCGTTTACTATTTGACTGACTAATATCTGTGCACAAAGTGGCGCAGTGGTTAATCCTCTTGAGCCTAAACCACATAACATAAATAAGTTAGTGTGATTACTAGGTGCGGGGTAATGTTTGGCAGGCAAAGCCTTATATAAGTCATGATATTGTTCTAATTGTATAGTGGTATCCGGCACCGCACCCACCATGGGTAGATGGTCTGGGGTACTGCATCTTATGGCTGCGCGGCCATTTTTTGTGGGCCGTATGCCATTAATCCAGTCACATTTTGTTAGTGCTTGCTGATGCATCGTTAGGTTAGTGTGCTGTTCAGATAGTCGATAATCACAGTTTCTATCCTCTTTGACATAGGTTGACCCCATGGCGTGAGAGCCTTGCCATTGGGGGGTTAAATATCCTTTATGGCATAACACTGTGGCTAGATTAGCCAGCTCGTTTTGACTGCTTATTGCTTCTACCTGACCTCTGACCAAGCGAAATGGCAGTTGGGACATCTGCTGACAATCGGCGCTATCGCTGCCAGTTGCCATGATCACAATATCCGCATCAGATTGACTACCATCTTGCCAATTAAGTTGCCATGCGTCATTGATATGCGCCAAGGAAGTTAGTTGTTGATTAATGACGACGCTTGAGTCGGCTGCTTTGACAAGCCCTGCGACTAACTCAGGCAGATTAATCCATCCTCCTTGTGGAATATATAAACCCGGATAGGGTAAATCCACCTTGGCGATTTTTGTCGCTTGTTGTGCGTCAATCCAATGTATTAATGCCTCTGGCCATGTCTTGTTTTCAACCAATTTGCGATAACGAGCAGCCACCTTGTCATTAAAAGCGACCTGAAAAGTCCCGCACCACTGATGACTATAGTGAATACCTTGATTGAGTAACTCTCGATATAGCTTGCTCGCATAATTGAATGACAAGGCATGGATTTGACTGGCGTGCCCTGCTTGAGCATTAAGTTGAGGGTAAAATCCACCTTGGGCATTACCTGAAGCGCCTGCGGCTAACGTATTGTCTTGGCAATAAAGTGTGGCTTGTAATCCCCTTTGACTCAGTGCATAAGCACAATTGGCGGCTGCTAGGCCCCCCCCAATGATGGCAATCTTGGGTGTTTTGTTAATTGGCTTTTGCTGAATGCTTGCGGGTATGCGCGCAAAGTAGGGTAATCGACTTGGATTCTTGGCTGGTTTATCAATTATTCCCACCAACATATCTTTTTTGCGACCATGGGCGGGTTGTTTCTGTACCTTAAACCCGGCTTCTCTTAAGCCACGTTTGACATGACCTGCTGCGGTGAATGTGGCAAGGTGGCATTGATCTTTAGCCAGTAATGCCATGTGCTCAAATAACCCTTGGGTCCACATGTCTGGATTTTTACTGGGCGCAAAGCCATCAAGAAACCAAGTATCGATTAAGCCTTGAGGTGTGTTTTCAATCTTAGGTAAAACGTCATGCACATCCCCTAACCACAAGTCTAA
>Ga0075467_10003507_pt1 | contig 12031 bp, 9 predicted proteins | sample DEB08_DNA_9_FD_75067 | JGI IMG/M metagenome (GOLD analysis project Ga0075467, IMG submission 75067) | Aqueous microbial communities from the Delaware River and Bay under freshwater to marine salinity gradient to study organic matter... | ecosystem: Environmental > Aquatic > Marine > Coastal ...
ATTCAATCGGACAGACTGTTGCTTCAAGTTCATTTAATGGATTAACAAGCGATAGTAAATCAATAAAAATTGATCAGTTAAGTTCAGGTATGTACCAAATAAGAATAACTGGAAGTTCATTTAATGAAACGCTTAGTTTTATTAAAAACTAAATTGTTAAAGCTTAATCTTCAAAACTCTCAGCTAATAACTGGGAGTTTTTTTTGGTTAAAACAAACTGACAAACCCAAAGTGAACTTTCCCGTTTTTGATTAGAATAGGATTACCCAGCTGCTTTCCTAGGCCATAAGTTAATGTGAAAATTCCAGCACCAGTCTGAAAATTTACACCTGCTCCAAAACCAAAAGGAGTATCAGTGACAAATTCATCAATCGACTTTTTCTCGTAAAAAGAGGCATCAACAAAACCAAAAACTGCTGAATTTCTATCGAATAAATAACGAAACTCCGAAGTAACAATTGCATAATTAGAAACCAAAAATGACTGCTGATTAAATCCCCTTAGAGTATTTAACCCACCTATTTGGTATAATTCATTATCATAAATAGTTTCTCCAAAAATATTACCCGATTGAACCCCAAATTTTATTGTTGATTTTTTAAACAAGGGAATAAAATAAGAAGCTTTAACATCTGATTTTATTTGAAAAGAGGACATATTGGTTTCATCATCATTACTTCCTGTTGAACTCCCAATAGTTTTATTTCCAGAATTCAATTCAATTTGAGCTGACCATCCTTTTCTTGGATTTAGTCTATAATCCAAATTAGTAAGTTCATAAATCACTCCTATATAAATAGTTTGTAAAGATTGAAACTCATTAGAATTAGATGATTGAGACAGTAGACTATTTGACTGAATAACATTAGCAAAAACAGAAATTCTTTGTTGATTTTCCAAAAAGAAGGAGAATCCTCCTTTTAAATTAAGATTTGCAAATGTAGTATCTTGCCTAAAGTAGTTTATTGAAGTAATAAGCCCTACTCTACTTCCAAACAAAAAAGGATAATCAACTTCAAAGGCATAATTTTGAGTATTAGCTTTTATCGATTCAAAGTTTAATAATACTTTCTCTCCCCTTTTAAAAGCATTAAGCAAATTAACTTTTACGTCACCTACTACAGTTATTTTTCCCGTATTCTCATCAGGATTTATTCCTAAAATTCCATCAAACCGACTTGCAGATTTATCTTTGACATAAAGAACCAAAGTAGCTTTCCCCTTGGTGAAAAACACTTCTGAACCTCTAATTATTTCTATAAAAGGAATGTTTTGTAGCTTAGAATCTATCTTTCTAATTAGACTTTCATTGTAAGTCTGACCTTTATTAATCCCAATATGTCTAAGTATAAATTGTTTGCTGGTTTTTGAACCTCCTTTAATTACAATACTATCTATAGAAAAATAGTCCCCTAGGTTAGACATTAATTTTCCCGATATTCTTTCTTTGGTTATTCTCAAAGAGTCAAAATAAACCCTTGCAAAAGGATACCCATTATCCTCATAAAACCTTAATTGCTTATCAATACCATCAATTAGTGAATTTGAATTGAATACTTTCCCGGACTCACTAAAAGAAAAATTCTCACTTTGCAAGTTCTTTCCCAAACTCAATTTATCCCAGTTATACTGAGGGCCTTTATATAAAAATAATTTCAAAAAATCATCTCTGTTTTCAAGTGTATCAAGTTTAAACTCGATATATCCTTTAGAGATATACTTTAAATTAACATTTTGAAGATAAATTGATTGTGAAACAGAATCTTTAAAACTCTCAGAAATTATTAATTTATTATTTTCATAAACTTCTAATTTCTCTTGACCCAACAAAGCTTTACTAGCAGTTATTAAAAGAAGAAAAACAAAAAATTTATGAAAATGAAAACGCATAATCTTTAAACTCAAAACAAGTATTAATATTTTTAAATTCTCTATTTAGTTGAAAATATTACAATTAGTATTAAAAAATCTCGTTCATAAATAAATACACCTTTAAAAGCAACCTTACTTCCTCTAGAGAGTATAAATATTATAACTAAGTGAGGTTAATTCAGTTCAAATTGTTGACAACTTGTTTATAATTCAACACAGCTGAATGCCTAACACTAAGTAAATATACCTTTTTTTGTAAGCAACTAAATAACTAAAAATGAAAAATATACTCAAAACAATCATCACGATAGCAGCTGTTGCCCTTTTTGCTACTTCTTGTACTACCTCAAAAAAGCAAAAATGTGATGCTTATGGGAATATTTCAAGTATAGAAAAAACTCAAAACGAAGTAATACTTACTAATTTTACTCTTGAAGCGAAAAGCTAAACGGTAATTGATTCGAATTAATATTACAACACAATCCTATGGATTGTGTTTTTTTTGGTCTTAACTTATTCAAATCCAAAGTAAAGTTTCTTTATATTTGTATTGAACAGGAAACAAAATGAAATGAAACGTTTTATTATCTTATTGATTTCAATCAGTTTTTGGCAAATCTCTTTTGCTCAAATCCCTGCTACCCAAGAAAATAAAGCTGGTTTTCGCTCAGAAGTTTTTGGAGGACTTATTCTCCATACAAATGGTTGGGGAGGAAATTTCACTTATTCAAAATTTAAAACTTATAAGACATATAATCTATTTAGCCTTGATTTTGTAAATATTAAGGATCCTAAGGAATATAGGATTAGATACCAAGTAGCCCCAGGCAGCTTCACTTCTTCATTTAAATATGGAAAGGTTAACTCTTTGTACAACCTTAGATTAAGCTTTGGTAAGCAAAGAATGCTCTATGAAAAACAAAGGGAAAAAGGTGTAGAAATATATTTTGTTTGGAAAGCTGGTTTAAATACTGGTATTGTAAAACCAAAGTATCTTGAAATTCAAAATACTGAAGGAGTAAATACTACTAGCCAAGAAAGATATGACCCAGATATTCATAGTAAATCAAATATTTTTGGAAGAGCTAGTTTAGGCAAAGGACTAGGAGAAAGCAAAATTGCCCTTGGAGGAAATATAAATGCAGGTTTTAAATTTGAAATCGCGCGAGACAGAGAAAACATATTTGCTATTGAAACAGGAATAGTTGTGGATGTTTTCCCTACTGGAGTCCCTATCCTTGCATATGCTGACAAAGAATTATTATTTTACAATTTTTATATCAATATTTTATTTGGTAAAAAGTATTACAACTAAATGGAAGTAAAAGAGAAGACTAAAAAACCTAAGTGGTTAAGAGTTAAATTACCTATCGGTAAGGAATATAAAAAAGTCCGTGATATTGTTGATGACCATGGTCTTCATACAATATGCCAAAGTGGTAACTGCCCAAATATGGGTGAATGTTGGGGAGCTGGAACAGCAACTTTTATGATACTTGGTAACACTTGCACAAGATCTTGTGGATTTTGTAACGTAGCTACTGGTAAACCTGATGAAGTTGATCTTTTTGAACCAGCAAAAATTGCCAAATCTGTTAGTTTAATGGAAGTTAAACACTGTGTTATCACATCTGTAGATAGAGATGATCTAGCAGATGGTGGTGCCGAAATTTGGGCACAAACGGTTAGAGCTATCAGAAGAAAATCTCCAACTACAACAATGGAAACTCTTATTCCTGATTTTATGGGAAAATGGGAGAATCTTCAAAAAATCATTGACGTAGCTCCTGAAATTGTTTCACATAATTTAGAAACAGTTAGAAGATTAACCAAAGAAGTGAGGATTCAAGCAAAATACAACCGTAGTTTAGAATTACTAAGAAGGCTTAAAGAAGGAGGAATGAAAACAAAATCAGGCGTAATGCTTGGTCTTGGTGAATCTGAAGAAGAAGTTTTAGAAACAATGGATGACCTAAGATCAGTGAGTGTTGATGTACTTACTTTAGGTCAGTACCTTCAGCCAACTAAAGAACATTTACCAGTTGAAGAATTTGTAACTCCTGAAAATTCGCTTTTTATAAAGAGATTGGTCTACAAAAAGGATTCAGATTTGTTGAGAGTGGTCCTTTGGTTCGTTCTTCTTATCATGCCGAAAAACATTTGTTTTAATATAAACCTCTGTAGATATGTATAAATTTTATTTAAAATTTATGTGTTTCTATTTCAAATTTTGTTAATTTTATTTTCGTGAAAATCTATTTATTGTGACTCATGTTTCAAAAAGATAAATCGAGCGAACTTTAATACTAAAAAGAGCTCATTAAGAGTAAATTATAAGCCTATGAAAACTACTACTAAATTAATCCTTGGAGGAATGTTACTTTCTGGAATTGGAATTGCTGCTTTTTTCACTAGTGAATTAACCACTAAAGAAACTGCAAAATACCAACCTAGAGAAAATTCTTATGCAAAAGCAAAGACTCCTTCTATGCAAGCAATTGATTTGTATGAAGAAATGAGATTAAACGTAAACACTGGTAAAATAGAACCAAATGATTTTTCTAATGCTTTAAAAGCAATTAGAAACATGAGTAGCTCAAGCAGAAGTTCAGTTCTTACTCTTGTAGATGAAGGACCTGATAATGTTGGTGGTAGAACAAGAGCTATACTAGTCGACAGAAACAACATTAATACTGTTTATGCAGGAAGTGTTGGTGGAGGTTTATTCAAATCTACAAACAGAGGTAATACTTGGAATAGAGTAGCTAACTTTGCTGAAGTTTTATCTGTTTCATCAATTGCTCAAACACCAAATGGAACTATTTATGTGGGTACAGGACACGAAAGAGAAGGTAATGGAATTGCAAGTGGTGGAAGTGGTGGACATAGAGCTAATGGTGTATGGTACACTACTGATGATGGTGCAACATTTACACAATTAAGCCCTCCATCTTCTTGGGGAAATAATTATGTAAATTCAATAGTTGCAGACCCTAATGCTCAAGATAAAATTTATATTGCTGGTAATGGAACAATAAACATTACTGAAGTAGAAAACAAAACAACATTTAATAGAATTAATCTTTTTGCAGGAATTTCTGTTTGGGACATAGCTATATCTAAAGACGGAGGTGTAATTGTTGCTGCAGTAGGAAACAGAACATATGTAAAAGAAGGATCTGGTAGCTTTACTAGAGTTTCTGGAACAGGAGCAAATCAAATTAAAGAATCTGCAACAGGAGCTTCTGTAACTAGAATAGAGTACAGTATTTCTCATGAGAAAAATACGAATGGTAAATATTCTATCTACGCTTCAATGGTTAAATCAGGGAGTATGTTAGGAGGTATTTCTGCATCTCATGATAATGGTCAAACTTGGACTGAAGTTGTGCCAGAAACTCCAAATGGAACTGTTCCTACAACTGTATTGACAACTGATCCATTTGCTAACGGATTACAATACCAAGGAAACTATGACAACATTATTTCAGTTGTTCCAGGAAACACCAAACAATTTATAGTTGGAGGAATCAATTTATTTAAATGGACTGAATCTACAACAGCTGCTCCTTTTGGACAAATGGCTCAGGTTTCTTCTTCACAAGTTGCTCAAACAAATGGATTTTATGTTCATGCAGATAATCATGAAATGGTTTGGGATAACACCAATAGATTATATGTAGGGAATGATGGTGGTGTTGGAATATCTGACAATGCACAAAGTGCTAACATCAGTTATTACCCAGCAAACAGAGGATATAATGTAACTCAGTTTTATGGAATTGCTTATTCTAAATATGGAGATTTAATTGGAGGAGCACAAGATAATGGAACTCAGTACAAAGACGTGAATACCCCTGGGACTTCACCTTTAGAATTTAATAGAGTACAAGGAGGAGATGGATTTGATTGCGAAATATCTCATTTAGATGAAAACGTAATTTTCTCAAGTATTTATACTGGTGCTAACTTCCGCTCTGCTACAAAAGGAACTGGAAGTGGAAGTTTTACATCAGCTGAAATTGATGCTTTAGGTGATAACTTAAAGCCTTTCTATAATGTTACCACTCTTTATGAAAATGGTAATGATGTAAATAGTACTGATTCAGTAATATTTTTAGCAACTGAAAACAAAAGTGCTGGACAAACTATTATGGTGCCAAGTGATAACATGAGTATGTTATTCCCACATGTATTAACTCAAAACATCTCTGCTGTTATTGACACTACAATTATTGGTACAGATACTACTTATACTTATACATCTAGGGACACTATAAAAGTGCAAGATAAAATTCAGACTTTATTCGCATTAGGGCTTCAAGGAAGTGGAGGTGTATGGGTAACAAGAGGAGCTTTAAGATTTGGAGGGTTGCCAGTATGGTGGAAAGTAATGAGCTCTGTAACAGGAAGAGTTACTGAAATGGAATTTTCTCAAGATGGAAATATCTTATATGTTGGTCAATCAGGAGGTAGAGTTACAAGAATAAAAGGATTCAACAATGTTTACTTCGAAGATTCAAAAGGTGATGTTGTAAATTCTATTCCAGATAATGATCAAGCTGCATACGACTATGCGGATGTAAGAAGTGGAGTTTCTCAGTTAGAAGTAACTAATGTATTTAGTGGGAACTACATTGCTGGACTAGGAGTTGACCCTAACGACCCTGAACATGTTGTTGTAACAACAGGTGGATATAATGCTTCTTCAAACATTTTTAAATCTACTACTGCGGCCAGTACTACTGGAGCTTCATCTTTCTCTTCCATAAGAGGGAACTTGCCAGCAATGCCAGTATTTGATGCAATAATTGATTTTCAAGATGCGAACAAGATAGTTGCAGGTACTGAATTTGGTGCTTGGATATCAACTAACGGTGGAGCAACTTGGACAGGTCAGAATGATGAAATGGGAATGGTTCCTGTATATGATGTACAACAGCAACACAGACCTTGGTCAGAATGTTTTAACTCAGGTATGATTTACTTTGGTACTCACGGAAGAGGAATTTGGAGTTCATCTGATTTATTAGGTTCAAGAGAAATCGAAAAAGAAGAAGTTGCACAAGTACAAGCAATTAATCTTTACCCTAACCCAGCAGTTAATTTCACAAATGTTAATTTCGAATTAGCTAACACGTCTGATGTATCTGTTTCGATTTACAGCATGAGTGGAAAATTAATCTCATCTGAAACTTTAAATAACAAAGCAGAAGGAGAAGTTAACTACAGAGTTAATACGGAAAACTTAACAACTGGAGTTTATTTTGTAAGCATACAAGCTGAAGGAATGAAATTTAAAACTGCTAAGTTTATCAAGCAATAATTAAAGCTAAAATAGTATCAAAAGCTGCTTCTTTCGAAGCAGCTTTTTTTTTGCCCTAACCCAAATAAATAATTGTAAAGATTAATAAACTTATTCTTAATTTTACATAACAACATAATCGTAAAAATGAAAAAAATAAAAGTAGCTATAAACGGATTTGGAAGAATTGGTAGATCAACAGCTAAATTAATGTTAAACAATAACGCTATAGAGCTAGTGGCAATTAATGATTTATCAGACAATGAAACCTTAGCTCATTTATTTAAATACGATTCTGTTCATGGAAAGTACAAAGGTGAAGTAAGCTCAGATGAAAAGTCTATTACTATTAATGGAAATAGAATAAGTGTAACTGCAAAGAGAGACCCTGAGAACCTTCCTTGGAAAGATTTGGATGTAGATATAGTAATAGAATCTACAGGACATTTTAGGACTCCAGAATTAGCTGGCAAGCACATCACAGCCGGAGCTAAAAAAGTAATACTTTCAGCTCCAGCAAAATCAGGAGATATAAAAACTATAGTGTTAGGAGTTAACGATCACAAATTAGATGGAACTGAAACAATTATTTCTAATGCATCATGCACGACAAACTGTGCAACACCAATGATTAAAGTTATTGATGAGCTTTGTGGAATAGAAAATGGTTTCTTATCTACTATTCATTCCTACACCAGTGTTCAAAATCTTCATGATGGACCACATAAAGACATTAGGAGAGGCCGTGCAGCCACTTTATCTATAATTCCTACAACTACTGGGGCAGCAACTGCTGTAACGCAAATTTTCACCCATTTAGAAGGGAAAATAATAGGAAGCGCGAATAGAGTTCCAGTACCAGATGGTTCTTTAACAGAATTAACTTTAAACATTAAAAATCCTAAATCGATTGAAGAGATAAATACAGCCTTTAAAAAAGCGAGTAAAGGAGATATGAAACATATTTTGGAGTATAACGAAGACCCTATAGTTTCAGTAGATATCCTAAGAAACGAAAACTCATGTATTTTTGACTCAACACTTACTCAAGTGCTAGACAATTCAGTTAAAATTTGTGGTTGGTACGATAATGAAATTGGTTACTCTAGTAGGTTGGTGGACTTGGTTTTGCTTGTTTCAAAACAATAAATCACCTCCTACCCTTACGAGATGCTATTTGAGGATTATACTTAGTAATCTCCATCTCAAGTTGACTCGACAACTCTTCAATTCTCTCAAGTGCTCGTACTTTCCCTGAATACTTTTCAATAATAAGCTTTTTACTATGCTTAGCATTTAACAATACAACCTGAAATTCTTTTTCTGTACTTGATGTCTTTCTGTTTCCTCTACTAAAAGTTGAAGAAGTCATATTTGCAGAAAGTAATGATATATGAATATATGAATCTAAAGGAAAATTCTTTTTTGGTAAATCCTGATGATTTATAGTTCTTTTTTCTAGATCGATTTTATTTGTTGTTTTACTAAAACTAACGTACGAAAAAACAATAACTAGCAGTAATCCTAATAGTGGAATATTAAACATTGTTAATAATGAAGTAGCCAAAAATATAAGCCCAACAAAACGAGTTGTTTTTGGAAAATTAAACTCTTGTTTTAATCGAATCATTATTAAATAATTTACTGTCTTAAAATTTAATCCAACTTCAATACAGCCATAAAGGCAGATTGAGGAACTTCTACGTTTCCTACTTGTCTCATTCTCTTCTTCCCTTTCTTCTGCTTTTCTAGTAGTTTACGTTTACGTGAAATATCTCCTCCGTAACATTTAGCTGTTACATCCTTACGAACTGCTTTCACAGTTTCTCTTGATATAATTTTAGCACCAATTGCTGCTTGAATTGCAATATCAAATTGTTGTCTAGGAATCAGTTCTCTTAATTTAGCACAAATTCTTTTTCCTAAATCGTAAGCATTATCCTGGTGAACCAAAGCTGACAAAGCATCTACAGGATCTCCGTTCAATAATATATCTAACTTAATTAATTTAGACTGTCTGTAACCAATTGGGAAATAATCAAAAGAAGCATAACCTTTAGAAATTGACTTTAATTTATCATAAAAATCAAAAACTATCTCTGCCATTGGCACTTCAAAAGTAAGCTCCACCCTATCCGAAGTTAAATAAACTTGGTTAGTAAGCATTCCTCTTTTATTGATACATAAACTCATAATAGGACCAACAAAATCAGATTTTGTAATTATTTGAGCCTTGATAAATGGTTCTTCTATATAATCTATTCTTGATGGATCTGGTAAATCAGAAGGATTGTTTAATTCCAATAATTGATTTTCTTTTCTAAGAAAAGCTTTGTAAGAAACGTTAGGCACTGTAGTGATAACAGTCATATTAAACTCACGTTCCAATCTTTCTTGAATAATCTCCATGTGAAGCATTCCTAAGAATCCACATCTAAATCCAAATCCTAAAGCTGCTGAACTTTCAGGAGCAAATACTAACGAAGCATCATTCAATTGCAATCTTTCCATTGCATCTCTTAATTCTTCGTATTCATCTGTATCTACAGGATAAATTCCTGCAAAAACCATTGGTTTTACATCCTCAAATCCTTTTACTGCAGTAGTACATGGATTTTCAACAGTAGTTACCGTATCACCAACTTTTACTTCTTTCGCCTCTTTTATTCCTGAAATAATATATCCTACATCTCCAGCAGAAATTTGCTTCTTTGGCAATAAGTCTAATCCTAAATTTCCAATTTCATCCGCAAAATATTCTTTTTCGGTATTGATAAACTTTACTTTATCCCCTTTTTTTAACGTCCCATTAAGCACTCTGAAATAAGCAATAATTCCTCTATAAGAGTTAAATACTGAATCAAACACCATGGCTTGAAATGGCGCTTCCAAATCTCCTTTTGGTGCTGGAACTCTACTAACCACAGCTTCTAAAATTGCCTCTACTCCTAATCCAGTTTTTCCACTGGCAGGGATAATATCTTCTTGTTTACATCCAATTAATTCAATAATTTGATCCGAAACTTCTTCTGGCATTGCTCCTGGCAAGTCCATTTTATTCAAAATTGGAATAATTTCCAAATCGTGCTCTAAAGCTAAATACAGATTCGAAATAGTTTGAGCTTCAATTCCTTGAGATGCATCTACAATTAATAATGCTCCTTCACAAGCTGCAATAGAACGAGAAACTTCGTAGGAAAAATCTACGTGTCCAGGAGTATCAATAAGGTTTAACACATATTTTTCACCATCTTGCTCGTAATCCATCTGGATTGCATGACTCTTGATCGTAATCCCTCTTTCACGCTCCAAATCCATATCGTCAAGTGCCTGATTCTGCATTTCTCTGTCGCTAATTGTTCCGGTTGTTTGTAACAATCTATCGGCCAAGGTACTTTTACCATGATCAATGTGTGCTATGATGCAGAAATTCCTGATGTTTTTCATATACTATTCTTCCAAATTAATTGAGTCAAAATTACGAATTAAGTTCCACTAAAAGGTAGGTTTAGCCTAATTTGTGAATACTAACTCCTTTTTTTTATTTACAAGCTCTAAAACATGGAATTTTGATAAACTTTTATTTACATTTGCCTATTATTTAGAATGTTTAAAAATAACAAGAAAGTAAAGAATGATTTCAATTAAAAATTTACACGCTTCTATAGATGGAAAAGAAATTCTGAAAGGAATTAATCTTGATGTAAAAGCAGGAGAGGTTCACGCAATCATGGGGCCAAATGGTTCTGGTAAAAGTACTTTATCAGCAGTATTAGCTGGAAATGAAGATTATGAAATTACAGATGGTTCTGTAGATTTTATGGGTGAAGATTTATTAGAGTTTTCTACTGAAGAAAGATCAAGAATGGGAATTTTCTTGGCTTTTCAATATCCTATTGAAATACCAGGAGTAAGTAACATGAACTTCTTGAGAACAGCAATTAACGAAACAAGAGAGTCTAAAGGAGAAGATCCGATAGCTGCAAAAGAATTTTTGGCTAAAGTAAAAGAGAAATCTGCTCTAGTAGAGTTAGATAATTCTTTGCTAAAAAGATATGTGAACGAAGGATTTAGTGGTGGAGAGAAAAAGAGAAATGAAATTTTCCAGATGGCAATGCTTGAGCCTAAGTTGGCAATATTAGATGAAACTGATTCTGGATTAGACATTGATGCTCTTAAAATTGTTTCTCATGGAGTAAACACATTGAAGACTAAAGACAATGCTACTGTTGTAATTACGCACTACCAAAGATTATTGGACCATATAGTTCCTGATTTTGTTCACGTATTATACAAAGGAAAAATCGTGAAATCTGGAGGTAAAGAATTAGCTCTAGAACTGGAAGAAAAAGGATACGACTGGATAAAAGAAGAGATAAACGCTTAAATATATTCTCAAACAAACACAATGAGTTCAACACTTACAACAAATAAAGTAGAAGAATTTGTTTCGCACATTGCTGAGAATAACTTAGCCGTATGGAACGAACTTCCTAATATCAGAAAATCAGGAGTAGAAGCTTTAAAAAACTTAAGCTTCCCTAATACTAAAGATGAATACTGGAAATACAGTAGAACTACAAAAATTACAAAAAATCAGTACAAGTTTGACCAGATTGATTCTGCTAACATCAATTTAGATGAAGTAAGAGTTTCAGGTTTAGATACTTATGAAATAGTAATGGTAAACGGTTTTCTTAATACCGAACTATCTAATTTGCCAAAAAATGATTCTATCACAATTAAATCATTTGAAGAATGTACTACTGAAGAATTAACTACTTACTTTTCTCAGAATTTAGATACCATTACCAATTTTTTCTCTGCACTTAACACTGCTTATTTTTCTGAAGG
>Ga0075467_10003509_pt1 | contig 12028 bp, 12 predicted proteins | sample DEB08_DNA_9_FD_75067 | JGI IMG/M metagenome (GOLD analysis project Ga0075467, IMG submission 75067) | Aqueous microbial communities from the Delaware River and Bay under freshwater to marine salinity gradient to study organic matter... | ecosystem: Environmental > Aquatic > Marine > Coastal ...
GCGGTAAAACACCTGAGGAAGATAAAGCGTTCGAATTGGATTTGCTATCCGATCCTAAAGAACTAGCTGAGCATCTAATGCTGATTGATTTAGGCAGAAATGATGCTGGACGCGTAAGTCAAATCGGTACCGTTAAACTTACTGACAAAATGATTGTTGAACGTTATTCGCACGTCATGCATATTGTTTCTAACGTAACAGGTCAAGTCGTACCCAATATGACCTGTATCGATGCCTTACGTGCGACTTTTCCTGCCGGTACTGTAAGTGGTGCAGCGAAAGTTCGAGCGATGGAAATTATTGATGAACTAGAGCCGGTTAAACGCGGTGTTTATGCTGGTGCTGTTGGATATTTGTCGTGGTCAGGTAATATGGATACCGCTATAGCAATACGTACAGCCGTTATTAAAGATAACACACTCCACGTCCAAGCCGGTGCCGGCATTGTTTATGATTCTGTACCCGAAATGGAATGGCAAGAAACCATGAATAAAGCACGCGCGATATTTCGAGCAGTAGCAATGGCTGAATCAGGGCTAGAAACGCCTAAACATAAACACCGATAATAATATCGACGATAGGCGGTTATGATTGAAAGCGCTTGACGTTGTTTTGAGCGCTTTTAATTTACTCTTTAAAGAAAGATATTAAATCCAAATCCATCGCCATCAGAATGGCATCTTCACGCCCTTCTTTGGCGGGATAATAGCTCTTCCGGACGGACATTTCATTAAAGCCGATATTTAAATACAGCTGTTGTGCACGTTCATTACTACGACGAACTTCAAGTAAAATAATGACTGCTGAGATGCTATTAGCATAATCAATCACGTGCTGGACGATCGCTTTTCCTAAACCTCGTCCTTGCGCTGTAGGCTTGACACAAATATTGAGTAAGTGTGCTTCATCAAGCACCCGTTGTACAATGGCAAAACCAATTATGTCATCGGCTTGTTCATAAAATACCCATGCTTCATGACCTGTTTTAAGGCTATCTTCAAAACTTTTTTTATCCCAAGGAAATTGATTGGCACTTTGCTCAATGGCCAGCACATTAACAATATCCTGATCTTGCATATTGCGTACATTCATTAAGTCATATCTACAGGCTGGTAAGCCGCTTTAAGCAACTGTAGATCTTGCCATGCTAATGCTTTTTTGGCAGGCGAGTTCAGCAAAGTAGTGAGCGATAAGCTGATAATGATTTTAAGAGCTGAATCAGATGTGGAATAAATGTGTCCACGGTCTGTTGCTTGTGAATTTAAAGCCTGTGGCAAAAGTTGCTCACCAAATGCGAGTAATACTTTATGCTGATGAGGGGTGGCTAGTAATTGACTAAGCTGCTGGGGTGAAACAATGGCACTATTATGTGGTGTTAAGCCTATCGAAAAGAACATCGCATGTAATAATCGTTTTGCTTCTTGACTATCATCTTGCTCTGCTACAACCATCAAACAATCGACCGCCGGCAATGGCTCATAAAACTCAGCATTTACAGGCGTAGTATTAGCTGAGCTAGTAGCCGGTGAACGAAGTTCCCAGACAGGAATCCCCATCTCTGTAAGTGTAGATAACTGTCCAGGTTCTAACATGATTATACTTGTGGGTGTGCGCGATCGATTGGTACTAAGATCTTATTTAAAGCATTGATATAAGCTTTAGCAGAGGCAATAACGATATCAGTATCAGCACCCTGTCCACTCACAATCCGGCCGCCTTTTTCAAGACGCACATTAACTTCACCTTGCGAATCGGTACCGCTAGTGATGTTATTGACAGAATATAGTTGTAATTCAGTATGACTTTTTACGATGGCTTCAATCGCACAATAACAGGCATCAACAGGACCACTGCCCGCCATTTCGACCTGACTTTCTTTATCATCAACCGACAAAGTGATCGATGCAACTGGCGTTTCGCCCGTTTCACTGCATACTTTTAAGGAGATCAAACGTACACGTTCATTGTCTAGTGCAATAGTATCACTGACTAAAGCTTGTAAATCTTCATCAAAGATTTCGTGTTTTTTATCAGCCAACTCTTTAAAACGTCTAAATGCAGCATTCAAATCTGTTTCAGACTCAAACTCGATATTTAATTCTTCTAAACGGGTACGGAAAGCATTACGCCCAGAATGTTTACCTAGCACCATGCGGTTGGTATTCCAACCCACATCCTCAGCACGCATAATTTCGTATGTCTCACGACTTTTTAACACTCCATCCTGATGAATTCCTGACTCATGAGCAAAGGCATTCGCGCCTACAATGGCTTTATTAGGCTGAACCGCAAAACCAGTAATACCGGATACTAAACGCGATGCCGCTAGGATTTGCGTGGTATCGATGGTTGTATCGCAACTAAACATATCTTGACGAGTGCGCACGGCCATAACCACTTCTTCAAGAGCCGCATTACCCGCACGTTCACCCAAGCCATTAATTGTACATTCAACCTGACGTGCACCGTTTAATACTGCTGACAATGAGTTAGCAACAGCTAAACCCAAGTCATTATGACAATGAACTGAGAAAATCGCTTTATCAGCATTGGGAATTCGCTGGCGTAAGTCATAAATTAGCTGACCAAACTGGTGTGGCAAGTTATAGCCAACTGTATCGGGAATATTTAAAGTCGTCGCCCCTGCATCAATGACGGCTTCCAAAATACGACATAAAAAATCAGGATCACTCCGACCAGCATCTTCAGGTGAAAATTCGACATCATCCGTGTAACGGCGAGCACGTAACACGGCTTTCACGGCATTTTCAATAACTTGTTCCGGCTCCATACGAAGCTTCATCTTCATGTGAATAGGAGAAGTGGCGATGAAGGTATGAATGCGCGATGCATTAGCACCTTTTAACGCTTCACCAGCACGATCGATATCAGCATCAAGTGCTCGTGCTAATCCACAAACTCGGCTCTCAGTTACGGCATTAGCTACCGCTTGAACGGCTTCAAAATCGCCAACACTGGCAATGGGGAATCCAGCCTCGATGATATCAACACGCATACGCTCTAATGACTTGGCGATACGGACTTTCTCATCCTTGGTCATAGATGCGCCAGGGCTCTGTTCGCCATCTCTCAAGGTGGTATCAAAAATTATTAATTTGTCACTCATTTTTCTTGCTCCATTTACGCAGACACTAACTGATTATATAGGTAAGTTTTTTATCAGTATCTAAACTGATTTTTGGATTGCTAAATCATAGTTGCCTTAAGGCTGTGGTAACAGGAGTAATGAACTAAAATCGAGCACAACAAAGAACGGCGTTCTGAAAGTAGTCGTTAAGAAGGTGAAATTTTGCTGTTGTATATTCATCATTGTAATTTTATGCTGAAATGACACTATTGCCAAGTATAACTAGCCAAACAAACTGAAGAGTTAATGTCAAATCCCAACCATTAAGTCATTTTTTTGAGCATAAACCTTGAAATCTTATTTTAGGAATGTAAATTTGGATAGCAGAATTACACCTTCGTTATTGGCCTTAAATACTACAAGGTTAATCATCTTTTACAAAATTGATGTACCCTATTTATCTAGGACTACTTTTTTATTCAGGAAGGTAAATAAATGTCACTATCGCCGAACGCACTCTCCAATATTAATGCTTACTGGCGTGCTTGCAATTATCTCGCTGCTGGTATGATCTATCTACAAGATAACCCCTTACTCAAACAGCCTTTAAAGCCCGAGCACATCAAAAATCGCTTACTGGGTCATTGGGGTTCAAGCCCAGGTTTAAGTTTTACTTATATCCATATGAACCGCTTGATCAATGAATATGACTTAAATGCCATTTTTCTAGCAGGCCCTGGTCATGGCGCGCCTGGGGTCTTAGCGCCCGTCTATCTTGAAGGTGCCTATTCGGAAACCTATCCAGATAAAAGCGAAGATATGCGGGGCATGCAACATTTCTTCAAAGAATTTTCATTTCCAGGTGGGATTGGTAGCCATTGCACGCCTGAAACACCGGGTTCAATTCATGAAGGCGGTGAGCTGGGTTATAGCATTTCGCATGCTTTTGGTGCTGCATTTGATAATCCTGATTTAGTTGTAACCGTTGTAGTGGGAGATGGCGAAGCTGAAACGGGACCATTAGCCACCTCTTGGCATTCTAATAAATTTTTAAACCCTATTCGCGATGGTGCTGTGTTGCCTGTGCTTCATTTGAATGGTTATAAAATAAATAACCCTACATTGTTATCTCGTATCTCTCACGAAGAGTTAGAAAACTTATTTAAAGGCTATGGTTGGAAACCTTATTTCGTTGAAGGCGCTGATCCATTACAAATGCATGAGCAGATGGCAGATGTGATGGAGCAATGTGTCCTTGAAATTCGTAAAATACAACAAAATGCTAGAAGCAATAATGACCCAACCAGACCTCGATGGCCGATGATTGTATTGCGTAGCCCTAAAGGTTGGACAGGGCCACAAATGGTTGATGGCCATAAAGTTGAAGGGTTTTGGCGATCTCACCAAGTACCATTAGGGGGGGTAAAAGAAAACCCTCAACATTTACAGCAACTAGAAGACTGGTTACGCAGTTATAAACCCGAAGAGTTATTTGATGACCAAGGAAGTTTAATACCAGAATTGAAAGCCTTGGCGCCTAAAGGTGACCGACGTATGGGCGCTAATCCTCATGCCAATGGCGGCTTATTACGTAAATCATTACGAATGCCTGACTTTAGAGATTATGCCATTGAGGTTGCTCATCCAGGACATCAGGAAGTCGAAAACACGCGACCTTTAGGTAAACTTTTACGCGATATTATGAAACTAAACTCACATAATTTCCGCGTATTTGGCCCAGATGAAAATACCTCTAATAAACTTGATGCTATCTACGAAGTCAGCAAGAAATTATGGTTAGCTGACTACCTGCCTGAAGATGCGGATGGCGGCGAGTTATCCACGGATGGTCGGGTTATGGAAATGTTATCTGAACACACCTTGGAAGGTTGGTTGGAAGGTTATTTATTAACAGGGCGACATGGTTTCTTTTCGACTTATGAAGCCTTTGTCCATGTCATTGATTCAATGTTTAATCAACATGCTAAGTGGCTAGATATTAGTGAAGATATTCCTTGGCGGGCAGCTATTTCATCGCTTAATCTATTAATAACTTCAACCGTTTGGCGCCAAGACCACAATGGTTTTACTCATCAAGATCCTGGTTTTCTCGATGTTGTAGTCAATAAAAGCCCTACCGTGTGCCGTATTTATTTACCACCAGATATCAATAGCTTGTTGTCGGTGGCAGATCATTGTTTGCGAAGTACCGATAATATTAATGTCATCGTTGCAGATAAACAAAAGCATTTTCAATTTTTAGATATGGATGCAGCGATCAAACATTGTACAAAAGGTATTGGTATTTGGGACTGGGCGAGTAGCGATGAAGGACTGGAACCCGATGTTGTTATGGTCGGCTGTGGCGATGTACCAACGCAAGAATCACTTGCCGCCATTTGTTTATTACATGAGCAATTCTCGGATCTGAAAGTACGATTTATCAACGTTGTTGACTTATATAAACTCAGTACAGACACCGAACATCCTCACGGTTTATCTGATTATGATTTTGATAGTCTATTTACCAAAGATAAGCCTATTATTTTCAATTTCCATGGTTATCCATGGTTAATTCATCGCTTAGCTTATCGTCGTACCAATCATAAAAACCTGCATGTGCGGGGCTACAAAGAAAAAGGCAGTATCAACACCCCATTAGAACTGGCTATTCATAATGAAATTGACCGTTTTAGTCTAGCCATTGACGTCATCAATCGTGTGCCTCGTTTGCAAGAAATAGGTGCACACGCTAAAGATAAATTACGTGATATGCAAATCGAATGTAGCCAATATGCTTACAAACACGGTACGGATAAACCCGAAGTATCGAACTGGACTTGGCCAATAGCTGAATAATGGCTAACTTAGACAAATCTCTACATGCGAACACTGTAATTGCTGACATAATTCTAGTCATCAATTGCGGTAGTTCGACGTTAAAATACAAACTTCTCGATATTACTGCCAACCAAATACTACTAAAAGGCGTATTTGAAGGTATCGAACAACAGCTCGTTCAACATAATTATGAATGGCTTGATGATAAAAAACAGTCACACCCAACTTATAACGCCGTCTTCAATGCAGATTACGCAACCTGTTTTAATACCATTGCCGAAGTCATTAAAACCATAAAATGTCATAGCCCGACTGCAGTAGGACAACGAGTTGTTCATGGTGGTGAAGAGTTTATAAAACCGACCCTGATTAACGCTAATGTTATCGCAAAAATAGAACGGTTATCGGCCTTGGCCCCCTTACATAACCCCATAAATTTACAAGGCATTGGTCTTTGTTTAGATTTGTTTCCAAACGTACCGCATATCGCTGTTTTCGATACCGCATTTCACCAAACTATGCCTGACTATGCTTACCGTTATCCTATCGCAGAGTCTTGGTACTCGAATCATAATATTCGCAAATATGGCTTTCACGGCACATCTCATCAGTACGTTGCCCAACAAGCAGCTAACTACTTACAAAAACCATTGGCAACACTTAATTTAATTAGTTTACATTTAGGAAATGGTGACAGTGTTACGGCAATCCAACAAGGACAATGTATTGATACCTCGATGGGCTTCACACCGCTAGCCGGCTTGATGATGGGGACACGTTGCGGTGATATAGATCCAGCTATCCCATTGTATATGCAACAAACTGGAAATATGAGTCCGTCACAAGTCAGTGACGAACTTAATCACCAGTCAGGTTTATTAGCCGTGGCGGGCAATCAAGATATGCGTGAAATTTTACAACAAAGCAATAATGGTGATCCTACTAGCCAGTTGGCCATTGATATGTATTGTTATCGAATTAAAAAATATCTTGGTGCCTATTTGGCCTTACTAGGTCATGTAGATGCCATTATTTTTACGGCAGGTGTAGGTGAAAATTCAGCGGAAATTAGATCGCGATGTTGCCAGCAACTTGAATCATTTGGCATTAATTTCGATGCTAATTTAAATGAGCAAGCAATGACCGATATTTCTACTATCAACACCAGTAAAAGTCCGATTAAATTATTCGTCATTAAAACAAATGAAGAACGACAAATAGCGAATGAAGTTAGTACTTTCATCAAAGAGCTTAATAATTAACCTGAACTCAGGTTAATGGATAAACAGTACAAACATAAAAAATATCGTCATTCCGGACAATCTTGAAAATAACTTCATTCCGGTGATTGTTTTAGCCTTGCTTTAGCTTGTAAAACCAGCAATCAGATCAAATAATTCAGTATCAATATTTTCTTGGCGTAGCTGATGATAAGTCTGTGTCAGTTCATCCAACATATCACCGATATTTTTCTCAGCACGTTGCATAGTCGCCAAACGACTACCATTTTCACTGGCTAGTGACTCAGCACATGCACGGAATAACGACACAAATAAATATTCACGAATCAAGGCTTGTAATGTTTGTTGCGGGTTACCTAATGTTTCCGGTAAATTATTAGTTTGCCAAGGTGTAGAACGCAGTTTATGTTGCCATAATTCATCAAACGGCAATAAGCGACGGCTTAGCGTCTGATAGCCTCCTATTTTGGCACTTGCCCCATTATGAAATATGTACAACTGATTGATATCACCCTCAAAGCAAGCTGATTCACTAGCGATTAATAACTGTTCAACCAATGCTGTAATGCCGTGAATCGAATTAGGTACATTGAATGTCTCTGACAGTGATAAGCCAGCCTCTTCAAGTTGATCGGCCATGCGTTCACCAACTGCCCAAATATGAATGTTGCTCAACTCATCTTTTAGCGATTCCTGAACAAATTCAGCCAGTAGATCGTTAAACTGTCCGACTAAACCTTGATCAGAACCAAAGACAATGACGCCTGTGACTTGTTTGTGTTTCTGTTGCCGTGCCGCCATCGTGATTTGCAGGTCTGGTTGATGCAAACATGCAATCAGACCTAATTCAACGGTTTGGTCATAAGCTGCTAATGCAGTTACAGCTTTTTCATATTGACCAATATTACCTGCTGATAAGGCTTTCATGGTGCGCACGACCGTTTGCAGATCGACGGCGCCATCAATCCGATGTTGTAATGTATCAACGCCATCACTCATGGCGATTGTTTAAATCCGGCTGTGGTATAAAGTGCTTGTTCAGCTTTACGCATGTCATCTAAAGCCACGTCATCAAACTTACCAGCGATCAATGCTTGTAACAGAGTAATTTGAGCAGGTGCAGGCACTAATTCATGTTCAGGCTGCTCTAAACAGGCGCGTATACGTTGACCGTGCGCTAATATTTTTCGCGTATTGTCATCCAATCGGGTACCAAAACGGGCAAAACCTTCTAATTCTTCAAACTGGGCATAAGCTAATTTCAAACTGCCAGCAACCTTACTATAAGCCGGTAATTGGGCTTTACTCCCCACTCGCGACACTGACCGCCCGACATCCACGGCAGGTAATACCCCCAGCTCAAATAACTTAGGGGAAAGATAAATCTGACCATCAGTGATCGATATTAAATTAGTCGGAATATAGGCGGCCATATTCTGTGCCTCGGTCTCAATGATAGGCAAAGCAGTCAACGAGCCGCCTCCTAAGGTAGGCGATAAATGTGTCGCTCGTTCTAATAGGCGTGAATGGATATAGAAAATATCACCAGGGAAAGCTTCTCGTCCCGGTGGACGGCGTAAAAGTAACGATAGCTCACGATAGGCACGAGCATGATTAGTGAGATCATCATAGACAATGAGCACATCTCTGCCCTGTTGCATAAAGTATTCTGCAATACTGGTCGCGGCATAAGGTGCAATATAACTAAGCCCCGGTGGATTATTACCCTCAGTAACCACCACGCATGTATACGTCATGGCCCCATGACTTTGCAGTTGATCAACTACTTTGGCCACGGCTGAAGCACGTTGACCAATAGCACAATAGACACACAACACATTTTGATCATGTTGATTGAGAATGGTGTCGACAGCAATCGTGGTTTTGCCCGTTTGTCGATCACCCAAAATCAATTCACGCTGACCTCGCCCGATTGGCACTAAGGCATCAATCACTTTTATGCCTGTTTGCAGGGGCGCATTAACGGCAGCACGATCCATAATCGCCGCCGCTTGGCGTTCTATTGGCAATCTTTTGTTGTAGCTTAATGGCCCTTTATCATCAAGAGCTTCGCCTAGCGGGCTGATAACCCGTCCAATCAAGGCATTGCCAACCGGAACATCCATTACCCTTCCGGTACGTTCAACAACATCGCCCGCTTGAAGATGCCAGTAGTTACCGAGTAATACTACACCGATTTCCGCTTGTTCTAAGTCGAAAACCATACCAAAAAGGCCACCAGGAAAGGTCACTAACTCTTCAAAACCAACACCCGGCAATCCCGTGACCTTAGCAACGCCGGCACTGACACTTCTGACTCGACCCACTTCACTGACAACCATAGTAGGTTTGAATATTTTGTTAGCTTCACTGACATCCAGAAATGCTTGTTTTAGTGCCGCATGCAAACTAGCTTCTGGCATTCTACTGTGCCTCGTTTTCAGGTTGTTTGCCATTGAGTAAACTACTAATGCTAGTTTCGAGTGCTGATAAATAATCAGCTATATTCCACGCTATTTTGTGACCAGAACTAATGAGTTCAATACCGCTTATTAATTCAGGTTCAATTTCAAACTGAACAGCACTATTCATCGCTAATGTCGTTTTTACTTGTTGCGTAAGCGTAGTACGTTCTGCTTCAGGTAATTCAAATGCACTACGAATAATAATCGGACAAGTAGCATCTTCAACTTGTGTGCAAAGTTGTGCTTTTTCAGCATCGTCTAATGATTGCAATTGCTTAATAAATATCGCCACCATTCGTATTTCTAAATTGTGATCTGCAAGCTCAGTCAATAACTTACGACTGACATCTAAGACTTCTTGTCGCACGCGAGTAGCGATACCCTCAGTTAAGTTATGTTGCTCTTTACTTAATGCTTCTTGCCACTGCGTACGTAAGGTTAACGCCTCATTTCGCGCATCGGCTAATAATTGTTGTCGAGTTGCTTGTGCTTCTGCCCTAGCTTTTTCCAATAGAATTTCATGTTGTTGCTCAAAGTTTTTATTCTTATCTTCAAATTCTAGCCGTTGATTGGTTGCCGTAGTTTGCGTTTTTTTTGCTAAGGCCAATTGATCATGAATACGTTTTTCACGCGCATCAATTGCATTTAAAACAGGTTGATACAGAAAATGTTTAAGTAACCACATTAATACCAAAAAGTTTATTATTTGGGCCGCAACGGTAAACCAATCGATCAGCATAATTTAAACGCCAGCCGCTATAGCCACTGCTTGGCTCCAAAATGGATTGGCAAAAATTAAAATCATCGACACCACGAAACAGTAAATGGCAATGGACTCAATCATAGCCAGCCCAACAAATAAAGTACGGGTAATTGTCGACGCTGAATCAGGCTGTTGGGCTAAAGAGCTTAATGCGGATGCAACGGCCCGTCCTTCACCCAATGCTGGGCCTATGCCGCCAATGGCCATGGTTAAACCAGCAGTGATAATCGAGGCAATAGCTATTAGGGTCATGTTATCCATAAAGAGTCCTTATCATAAAAATTATCACCGTTTCATACACCTTCACCACGAGTGGCTGCAGCAATGTATACGGTTGCGAGAATACTAAAAATATAAGCTTGTACGACGCCGGTTAATAAATGGAGTACATCAAGCAATAAAGGGAAAATAAGCGGTGTAATGGTTAATAAAATAGCAATAATCATTCCGCCACTCATCACATTACCAAACAAACGAATAGCCAATGCTAACGTACGGGAGATCTCACTAATAATATTAAAGGGCAACATGATTATTGTTGGTTGCATATAAGATTTAAGGTAACCAGTGACGCCCTGCTCTCTAATACCAAATACCGGCACCGCAATAAATACACACAAAGCTAAAGCTGTCGTAGTTGATAGTGATCCTGTTGGTGGCTCATATCCTGGAAAGATAACCAACAAATTGGATACTAAAATGAACAAAAATAGCGTGCCAATAAAAGCTATATATTTTCGGGATTGCAACACACTTAATCCTACTTCTTCTATTTGTGACTTAATGCCTAATGTAATCACCTCCAACACATGTTGCCAGCGTGAAATATGCAGATCATCATTCAATTTTCTAGTGACAAGCCATGCACCTATTGTCATTAACAGCATCAATCCCCACGTCGTGACAATCGTGAGATTGAGCTTGGCAAAGCCATATTGCCAAAAAATAAGCTCATCGGAACTAAGGTGCATGACTATTTTCCTGCGGTGAGGGGCTAAAACGAGTAACCAATATACGGGCAATGATAAAACCGACTAGGGCAATACATAATCGACGCCAATCGCCCGCCATGACAAGATAAAAACCACTGATAACGAATGCCATACGCAACATTACACTGCCAAAAAACCATAATGCTGGGTTAGAAGAATTTATGGCTTTACGAACCGTCCACCATAAACCACCAAAGAAAAACAGGCCGAGTGCCATTCCGACAATTATCGATAATATTAATCCAGCCATTACTTATGTTCATCCTCATCACTATTCATTTCTGTATATTCTTTTGACACCCAGTGCCAGGCTATAAAGCAACCGACTATCATACCCAATAACAATAAATTTAATGTCCAAGCATAAGCCCCGGGATAGGCATTATCCATCCATAGCCCAAGTGTTAATCCTAGCAAGGTAGGCACTGCTACAGACCAACCAACAATGCCCATCATGCCTAGACCTTGCCAGACATGTTTATGAGCTTGCCGCTGTGCCTTAAGCTTGCGATCGGCTGTTTGATTAACCTTATGCATGAAATGAGTATCTTCATCACTCGATTTCATCATGGAATTCTCATTATCGTTGCAGACCCGTCATACGACGAACAAAGCCGCTTTCTAACTTTGCTAAGGAA
>Ga0075467_10003511_pt1 | contig 12025 bp, 10 predicted proteins | sample DEB08_DNA_9_FD_75067 | JGI IMG/M metagenome (GOLD analysis project Ga0075467, IMG submission 75067) | Aqueous microbial communities from the Delaware River and Bay under freshwater to marine salinity gradient to study organic matter... | ecosystem: Environmental > Aquatic > Marine > Coastal ...
AAGTTAAGCACTGTCGGGCCAGGTTAGTACTACGGTGGGGGACCACGTTGGAATCCCTGGTGTTGTTCTTTTGCTCCTTTTGCCTTTCTTGCTCCTGTTGGCTTTCATCTCAGCCCACCCTTGCATTCTATCTATGCTATGCCCTTCCTTTTGCTCGGCCTTCATTCCTTTTGCTCGAATACACTGGCGGCTACTGCCTGCTGGCTGCTGCCTGCGTATGCATGCTATATTGTAGCGTAGGCTCTCTTGAATCCTTCTTTGAACTTTCTTTTTATGTTATAAGTTATAAGGTACGTGCTGAACAACTCTAGTATAGAAGACATACCTTAGACATCCTTCATCAAAGATGTGAGCATCCTTCATCAAGGATGTGAGGTCTTCATCCAACCGCTCGTAGGCTTGCTGCCTGGGAGTTAGTTGCCTCCTTCGTCTAGTGTAGGATGTAGAACTTTTTCCATCTCGTCACTACAAGACCATCATGGTCTTCTCTTGCCTTCTCTCTATTTTGCCATTCAATACCACCGAGTGGTCTGATACCGCTGTTGCTTCCGGCTCCGGCTCCGGTCGTCTTCGACCTGCTGAAGCTAAGGTGATGGTAATATTATAAGTATCTCTCAGTCTCATGAGGTCTGGTAGTGAGCGAAAGTGCATAATGGAATCAACCTCCTCTAGAGGATTATCTTTCAGAGTAAGAGTTCATGAAGACTAACAATTGATGCATGAATGATTCTCACAAACATGAGAAGAACAAAAAGAGAATGAGAATGCTTTTGAATTTATGTTGCCTACCTCCTTCAGTTGTAGGAACGACCATACTGTCATAGTGATACACCGCCGCTTCCGGACTGTTCTCAGCGAAGTCAATTATATTTTAATCAGTGTCTGGCTCCATCTCTACCTACCTGATTAAACCTCAATTACGGCAACCAAAAGAACTGTCATTAGTCCAAACAAAGATCCCACCATCAAAGATCTTGATCCACTGGGACTGCAACCGTCGATAAAACCAGAAGCAACGCAGATCACCCCCGTGCTCGCTAGCCCTGGGGTTTGCCACCCTTGGTCTTGTGCATTGTAATAATAATCAGCGACGTCATCGGTAGCGCAAATCTCTTCCTTGGATCCGCTACAAAGGTCAGCAACAGTAACGCACTCTGCTCCAATGGCGTCATTATTTTTACGGCACGCTTCAACCGCATCCTTGCAATAATTAAGATCTTCGCAGGTCACTCCTGGTGTCGGTGCCGGCGTAGGAGCTGGCGTTGCCACACAGATGTTTGTATCGCATTCTTGACCTTCCGGGCAATAGACACCACCACATTCATTTTCTGGTACGAGACAGTTGTCCTCTGTCGTCCCAGAAAGATTGCTCAAACCGAGCGAAATCAAGTCTGCGGTTGCTTTACTTGGAGTACAAGCTCCGTCGACGCATTCCATAGCACCACCAGCCCTGATACAAATCGATTCACAGAGAGTATCCCCTGCTTTACAGATGGGATCCGTGGCAAATGATGTAGGAGTACCAACAAAGAGGAGGAGGGAGAGAGCTGCAAACTTCATCATCTTGATTTTACTAATACTTGCTGGTAGGTATATAGTTTTTCAACTAATGTGTGTACAAGAAGTGATGTTGACTTGCGGCCACGGTTCTCTTTGTTGCTGAGAGAGTGCATGCAAAATAATGCAAAGCGGCCTCGTGTCCGAGTGATCGATGTCCGTCCTTCATTCATCGTGAAAAAGTGAGAAGCGAGCCCTACTTGAACTTTTTTATGCCTACGCACGGTTCTCATTCACATCGGCCTACGACACTTACATTATTTTACAGTGCGTGGCCTTTGCTTTAGGAATAATACACATAGTACCTAATTGGGAACAATAATATGTATGGGACTTCCCGCCATTTGCCGCCACCTCCAACTCATCAAAATGCAAATGCACAACACATGAAATTTGCCGTTGAGGTTTCGAAAAATCAACAGAGCCGCCTCATTTTATTAGCAACAAAGCTCCCTTTCATCAACACTAGCGCCAAATAAATTGATCATCCAGCAAGCCCCTTGAGCGCTGCCGAAAGTAGTACCGACCGCCAAATCACCGCCCGAAGAAGCGGCAGAGGCTCCAGAAGTTGCCGTGGATGATGTTGAAGTTCCTCCCCTCCCGCCGATCCTCCCCCCCAACGACAACGACGACGAGGATGATGGCAAGATTGTTGCAATGGCCTCCGAAGGAGAGGAAGGGATTATCCAGCTTGCAACTGCAGAGGCAGCCGCTGCCAAAGATGATGGTAATTCAGAACAGCCAGTATTTTATGCCGTTCGTGTAGGATACGCCGCTTGTCCCAGTTGCTCCTCCTCCAAAACGGATGATGCCGCCGCTTCTTCAACATCGGCAACGCCCTCAGGCAATGGCTGTAATCACGTGTCGACAATTCGATCCGCCATCTTTTTACGATGGGAGGATGTACAGCAATTCGTCGAATTTCAAGAGGCTACTCCTCCCCCCGCCGCGGCAGCATCGGCCAACGGCGTTTTCAACGTCCCATTCCACCACAATGTCGAATACAAGGAATTCACCGACATGGAACGAGCACTCAAATACCTCCAACAGGTAACTCCCCCCTCCACCAATAAACAATGGTGGAAAATCCGATCCCTTCCTCGCACCAAGGTCAGCAATATGCCCATTCAACCCCCCGTCAAAAACTTTAATCCGCCTACCAAAAAATGGGAGAGCATGTATCAAGCTTCACTTCAATTCAAAGCTACCCATGGCCATATCAACATCTTGACTGCAGATGTTTCCACTGAGGAAGAGAAAGAATTGCTCAAATGGGTCAAGTATCAACGTACCTCCTACAAGGCATACCTAGAAGACCCAATGGGACGAAATCATTCCATGACCTCTACAAAAGTCTATCGATTAAAAGAGGCGGGGTTTGATTGGATTGTGGAGGATAAGAGGAAGTGGTTGAGTGAGGGAACTATGCCTACTAGTGATACTGGTACGAGGAAGAGAGGCCGTCCTAGAAAGAGTGAGACTTCTACTTCGGAAGAAAGGTTGAAGAAGAAACACAGGAAAGATGAGGAGGATAGAAAGAAGGCGCGTCCCATTCGTCAAAAGTGGTTGGAGATGCACGAATCACTCAGACAGTATAAAGCGACTCATGGCACGGTCAACATTCCTGAAGATGACAATTCCGAAGAACACAAGGAGTTAAAGCTATGGGTCAAGGCACAAAAAGCCAACTACATCCGATGGAATGCCGGAGCTGACGTTGGCATGACCTCAGAAAAGGCCGAGCTGCTCACTGAACTAGGTGTGGAATTTGCACCAAGTTGGGATGAAATGTTTGCTCAAGTCGTCGCATACAAATCTCAACATGGCCACATCAACGTTTCGAGTGAGGAGGATGCCGCATTGGCAAGTTGGATGTTGAAACAGAATCATGTTTTGGGGAGGCATTTGATGGGGATGACGACTAGGTTGAAGAAGGAGCAGATTAGTCGATTGATGAATGTTGGGTTTGAGGGTGGAAGGACGAAATTTGTGGGTGGGGATGGGAGTATTGAGGGGGGTAGTGTTGGCGGAGTGGTAGATTTTGATGCCAAGTGGGATTTGATGTTTGGACAATTGCAGGATTACAAGAATGAAAATGTGAGTGTTATGTTGTGCCTTTACGCCGTCTTAGTGTGACATGTACTAATTACATTGTGTTCTCTTCGCTTCATTACCACATAGGGACACTGCAACGTTCCAACTTCAGCCGGCACCGACCTCTCCAATTGGGTAGCAGCTCAACGTAGGATGTATGGTAAGCTCATCTCCGGCAAACCAGGCAAGCGAAGCTTCCTAGATGCATCCAAGATGCAACGTTTGACTGATCTTGGGTTCCAATTCCGCCCTCGTGGATCATACTACTCTTGGGAAGAGCAAATGGTAGAATTGGTAAAGTACAAGGAAGAGAATGGGGATTGTAAGATTCCAGTCAATCATGAACGATTGGGCAGTTTTGTCAAGTTAGTTCGACGTGATTATAAGAAGTATGTACAGGGGAAGAAGTGTGGAATGACAGCAGCTAGGGAGGCTGAATTGCAAGCGCTTGGGTTCGTATTTGAGGGAGGAAAGACTCCCGAGAGGAAGGTGACACAGCCCAAGAGTTGGGAGGAACGTTATCAAGATTTGATGTAAGTGGTCTTGTTATGAAATGATACGCGTCTAGGTTGATTTCTTTCTTGCATTTTATATCGTTCTCGTCTCATTTACCTTGTCATTCAAACACAATTAGTCGATACAAGGAGCAGAATGGAGATACTATCGTGCCTCAAAACTCTGGACGTCTCGGTCAATGGGTGCACGCACAACGTGTTCACTACAAGAAGTTCAAGAAAGGAGAGCAGTCTCAAATGACTGCCGAAAAGGCATTGAAATTATCAGAGATTGGATTCTGTTTTGATGCTGCAGAACGTTTCCGCGGCAGCAGGATCAGTACTATGCAGAGGCCACTGGAGACGGCGGAGGAAGTGCAGGTTCAGATTCCTGATGTACCACCTGCGTTGGGAGGCTCCTTTTACTAGATGATTGTTTTGTGTTACGTTTTGTGTCTCGTTTTCATGTTCACATTGTCCATGTAGAGGTGATTAGGTCTAGGCTAATTCCGTAAGCCGTACTTCTCTTCTAAGTATCTCATATTCTCTAATTAATAGAGATATCTCATCAACCTCCTGGATCTGGTGAACTTTCTTAATCATTAAATGTAATCAGGATGAAGTCTCAGTAAGTAGATCTCAAGCTCAAGGCCAACTTGAATGCGAAATACATAAGCACGCCGTCCTCCTCTCGTCTCTAGTCTCACGACGATGATACAATAGTGATGGGCTACGGTCCATGAGGGCTTCAAAGCAAAATGAAATCTGAAAGTATGATGGAGGATTGGTTTCTATTGACGCGATAAGTATTTCTTTCTTGTGCGGGGGGGGGATTTCTTAGCTAGATTGGGGAGAGATTCGTCATGCAAGCTAATAACCGGATCCCCAGCAGCTGTTGGATTTACGTAACTGCACCTCAGAACCGGTTCGTCAGCAATGACCGCCTGGCGCGAACTCCATGCCTTGACCTCGCACAAAAGAATCATACTTATGTACCCCAAAACGGCAGAGGTATGCGCCTGGTAGGTCGGCACGTGATTAAGCACTCTTCCGGCAGTAGCCCCCTGCTCTCAAAGCCCTTCATTCAGTGACAGTGACACCATTGCCCATTGCGCAGCAGCACCTATTCCATGCCAAGAACAGGCAAACAGCGTACACCACTCTCAGAGTGGGTCCGATCCTTCGAAACATTATTCGGCCAACAGCAACAGCAGCTAATAGGTGGACGTAAAAATTCTACATCTACAGTGTTGCCCAATCCTGATGATTACTTAGTTCCGGCGCTGCGGTTTGCCTCCTCACTAGCAGATCAGATTTGTAAAGCGGAAGAAGCCGGATTTCAATCGCCCAAGCCATGCTCAGATTGGATTGATAGTATTGTAGTTCACTTGCAGTCAACGAATTCTGAAGATGACCATTTTGACAGGAAAGCAGCTGAAGATGACGAAGATAGTTTTGATATGGAAAAGGTGTTTCATTCAATTCTCACAGAGGGTGAACCATCATCATCGGAAGAGAGAGCAGGAGAGGGTGGTGAAGGAGGCAATAACATTCGAGTAGAAATATTGCCGTCCTTGTTGTTCAACACGTCAGATAATAATAAGTCGAGACAAGCGACAGATGGAACATTATTTTCTCTTGGGATAGTTTTCTATGAAATATTTTCGGGGGGGGAACGGCCTGCTGAGCATAGCAGCAACAAAACGTGTCAGAATCAGAATGGGATCGGAGAGTTGTGTGAAGACTTGAATTCCCTCCCCTTTGATCAAGGCGGAATTATTGATCTAGAAGGGGAAATAAGCATATTTGATAATCTCTTGAGTGAGTTCAACCTTTCGGATGATGACAGCATAGCATACGACGACGTAGCTTTCCAAGGCCAAGGTCCCAGGAAGAAACGAACGCAAAATGGCAACGACAACATTTGTTCAGTGTCGGTAGAGCCGCTTAAAGCTAAAGGCCTTCCGAGGGCTTTGTGCGATTTGGTGGTCAACATGGTGGATTGTGCTAATGGAACTATTAGTAAAGATGAGACGTACCAAAACATGGTGGAAGTGAGGAATGATTTGCAGCTCATGTTGGATAAACCTTCGATCTATCTCCGTGATCAGGACATGGGGAGTTTATCAACCACAGGATTGCAGATTGGGCACACTGTGTTTGGTAGAAATGCTGAACTATCAACTATGACAGATGCGTACCGGCGATCAGTGTCGGGTGGTGAAAGCGAGTTGGTAACGATATTCGGCACATCCGGCACGGGCAAGTCGCTTTTGGCGTGTGAATTTGGAAAGTATGTGGTGTCAAGCGGCGGGATCCTTTTATCTGGAAAGTTCGATCAACTTCAACAGGGCAAACCCTTCAGTGCATTGGCATCGGCTTTCGACCAATATTGTGGCATTTTGTTGCAAAACTGTCAACTCGCTTCATTGAAGCAGAAATTGGCTCATCAGGTGAATTATGTATTGGGAAACGGGGCCTATCACTTGACCAAGCTCATACCTAATTTGGCAAAAATTCTAGGTCTGGAAAGGAATTGCATCAATCACGATGAAGACTGTATTAACGCCCAGAACCGACTTCAATACCTGCTGTGTCGGTTTGTGGAAGTAATATCAAGTACATTTGCTGCCCCCGTGACTTTATGTCTCGATGACTTGCAGTGGGCAGATTCAGCATCCATTGCAGCTGTGAACCAACTCTTGCTTGCCGGTGGCCTCGCTTCTCAAAATACAAAGTTTTTCTTCTTAGGATGCTATCGTGAAGGAGAGACTGACAACTATAATCCATTGTGGAAAGCGCTATGCAATAGCGATCTTATCAACTCTAGGTCTACCGACGTCAAACTTGATTGCATGGACGAAGAGACCTTGACCACGATGGTCTCAGAGACTTTGTGTCTGTTTCCGCGTCTGACCCAGTCTTTGTCGAGCATAATATACCACAAGACAAAGGGGAATCCCCTCTTCGTGTCGCAGCTGATGATTTCGCTAAGCAAGGATGGCCTACTGCGTCCAAGCTTGAGTCGGGGAAGGTGGGAGTGGGACAAAGAGAAGATCTCATGCCAAAAGCTGCCCGACGATGTGGCCGAGTTTCTGACGCATTCGATTGGAGCGCAACCCGAAGATGTAAAGTTGATACTATGCATGTTGTCATGTTTTGGGGCATCGGTAGACAATGCAATTATCAAAACACTCGAGAAGGCTCTCGACAGAAACTTAGTTGACAGCCTGGATGTAGCTGTCTCTGAAGGATTGCTCGATAAGGCAGATGATCAGTATTGTTTCAGCCATGACCGAATCCAAGAAGCTGCCTATAACATGATGAATTTCCTTGACCGATGTGACTTCCACTTCAAATATGGTATGGCTTTAGCCCCTTTCACATCTGGAAAGGAAGACGGCAGCATTCTTCTCACTGCAGTGAATCAACTCAATTTAGCAGGTCCTGAAGCCGTTAAGGAAAAGAGCCAGAATGCGATTGTTGCTAATCTCAATTTGAGGGCCGGGAAGAAGGCAATGGAGATGTCAGATTTTGGAGCAGCATACTCATGCTTTGATAACGGGATATCGTTTCTGCGGAAGAAGCACTGGGATGAGCACTACACGTTGAGTTTGGAGTTGTTCAACTTGGCTGCAAAATGTGCTCTCACGAATGGAGACACCGTCAGCTTGAAACTTTTATCAGAGCAAGTTTTGAGAGAGTCTCGATCATTTGAGGACAAGCTCAAAGTGGTGTATTACTCAATGTGTTCTCTGGCAGCTTCATCAAAGCTACCAGAATCAATTGAAATGGGGCTCGACACTCTGTCGAAGCTGGGTATTGAACTGCAAGGGTGCGAATCGAGAGGTATGGAGGCTTGCGTACAAGAGACGAAAGATCTGCTGGCAGGCTACACTGAGGATGAAATATTGAATACCAGACGAATGACCGACTCAACTATGATCATGGCAATGAAGTTCCTAGGCAAATTAGAGACAATGTCTCAAAGTATGCCTAAAACATTCGGGACGCAACGCATTATTGAACTTTCGCTAGAGCACGGCATGAGCCCTGTGTCTCCAATAGGGTTTGTGCACTTTGGCTCGTACATGGCCAAGCTCGGAGATATCAGGGGAGGCTACCACTATGCAAAACTTGCTCGTTCATTACTAGACAAAGTGGGATCCAGAGAAAGTGCTGGCGAGGTTATTTGCTTTAGCACACAAGTTGTAGTGTATGTCGAACCGCTTCAAGCCGCAGTGGAGTATCATAACGAGGGCTACGCTGCTGCAATGGCATATGGTGATGCCAACCTAGCCGCGGCGAACAGAATGTTCTATTGTAGCAACTCTTTCTTTGCTGGTGCGAATTTACAAACCCTGCGAGACGAATACGCTGGATTAATGAAGTTCTTGGAACAAAAAAAGCAGGTGATATTCAAGATACAATCACAGTACCTCCAGCATACTGTATTCAAGTTGATTGGGACAGATTTTCAGCCAAAGTATGTTTCCGAGGGGAATGAACTTCTTGCAACAGACAAAAGCGTCATGACATCCTACTACTATCAGAAAGCATACACAAGCTTCATGTTTCGATCATATGATGGTACGAAAGAGAACATCGAGAAGTACTTAGCTTGTGTCGGCGAAGTTTGGGCCAATTTGTTCCTCGCGCATGCTTACCATGCATTTTACATTGGACTCATTTCTTTTTGGGTGGCACGAAAGTCGAGAGAGGAACAGCAATGGTACCAGAGGGGCAACAAAACCAAATTAGCATTGAAAAGATGGGCACAATCGTCACAGTGGTCATTTGAGAATAAATGGTACTTGTTGGAGGCAGAGGAATCATTCTGCAACAACGACTTTGATGCTGCTAAAACATATTACGAGAAGGCTGTATCATCAGCTAAATCGCACAAGGTAAGTGAAGTGAACAAACACATGTGCTCATGCGAGACAGTCTCAATCTTTACTCACTGTTCTTTGGGTTTTGTTCTTGTATTTAGTTCGTACACGAAGAAGCATTGGCCTGTGAGTTGGCAGCGTACTTCTATTTGGAGCTGGGAGATATCAACAAGTCAGTAGAATACTTTTTGCGTGCACATGAAAGGTATCACGAGTGGGTAAGTAGCAAGGTTGATTTCTTTCGTATGGTTTTTATAATCTGCTGCTAATAATTTGTTTTGGTTCTTTGTTAACCTCCTCTAAGGGAGCTATTGGGAAGTGCAATAGTTTGTTCAAGTTCGTTGGAGGTATCATCAAGTTTCATAATTATCCCAGCGTTTCTCTTTGCTGGATACCTCTCAATAAAATACGAAGATAGATTATTGATGGCTCTTTGTTTCCTATTTGTCACACTGATCGGTATGGTCATCATGTTCGATCTATCAGATCTCATGAATTATCACACCGGTGTGACATACAATGAATGCTTCATGTAGAAAACACACTCTTGTAAGTATTTGCGGAAGCGCTCATTGCCTCGATAAAAAGTACAAACAAGTCACGAAAATTGGGGTATGCCGCAATGAGAAGGGTAGACCGCAGATCAATGATGTACTGTACTGGCTGCGTGGCCAGAGCACAAGGAGAACTGTGTACGCGTGCCGTAAGGGCCGAGCTGGCTGGGCCGGGTCGGTCTGGCTTCTAAGTCATAGCCACAATGGAGTGTCTTGATCAGATTGCTATGTCGAATGAAAGTGTAGTACACGAAATAATATGATTAGTGTTTGAATTTCGAACTACTAGTTGCTTTGAAGAATGCACAGGCAAAGACAGTCCACAACTAAAACCACCCAACGAAAGAGTTACCACGTCAACAGCAGAAGTGTACCTTATTCATGCTGCTTCATAACTAGCAATATCATAGAGTCTTCATTGAGTAGACGATGAGGAGATAAAGCAAATAGCAAATATGTAGCAAGTAGCCTATTTTCATTTGATGCATCTTTCTGTGTCATTTCTAGAACGTAGCTTCCAACATCTGAGCTGACAAAATTCACCATCACAAATCACATTTTTTATCTAACAATCATGACTTCCGCGTCGTCGCCTTCTCATAAGTTTGTAGAGCCACTCAATCTACTGCACTCATCCATTCTTACACCTCGACCCTCAAGACAGGAACATAACCATTGATTTGCCTTGAATGTCAGGTGACAATTTATCACACTTATTCTCGGGCGACGGCAAAGCTCCATCTGTGACCAAATCAGTGCCCACGACAGCATCCTAAGATCCATCGTCCTCAAATAATATCGATGCACAGCACCACAATTCAACAATATTATATAATAACAACTTGAACACCACAAATAATCCACCAATAAGACTCCAGTCAAATACCGACATCATGAAAGACAACAACGAACAACAGCCACGATGCCAGCCGTCACAAAACGAAGAAGCACCATCTCGTCCAGGCACCGAATCAATTCAACACCTCAAACAAATAGGATCCTCCATCGGATCCTTCGCCCTAAAGCCCCTACGCGACTTTGCACTCGCCGAGAAGCTCAATGCCATGAACGTCGACATGGAAGAGAGGCAGCAGCAAAAAGATGTACAAACCTTTCGAAAACATTTGGAAGATCAGGATAGGAAGCTGCGTGAGAGGGAACGTGCATCGGAATTATTGGCACGGAAATTACAAGATGAAGAGGATCAGGATGAGTGTGAACGGATCAAGATGGAGGCTGATAGAGCATGCCAAAGGGTTGGGAAGCAGTATGATTCACTGGTTAAATTTATTGAGAGTAAGCCATCGGGAACGTATGATGAATTCATTGAGTTTCTATTGGTTGGTGGAGGCAGAAATACTGAAGTTGACAGTGGCAACATTGATGATGATTACAACGCTCTCTTATTTGAGAACTTTTACGATGAAAATTCAAATTACAGAAAGCTATGGAATGATAATTTAACGTTGGGAATCTCTGATCATGCTTCCACCATTGATGGCCGCCACTTTGCTGCAGCAATACCAACCTATGACATTAACGGATCTAGCGAGTATCAAGTTGGATTGAAAGATTCGTCGTCCTCGTCAGCAGCAACACGTGAAAGAACACATTCTGAGGATGAGAGGCTACAGAATCTTGGCCAGGTAATACGTGAGCGAACATCACAAATCGACAAGACAAAGATAAAGCAACAATTGGGATCAGCCTTCAGCATGGTATCAAACATAGCATTAAAACCTCTCCGAGATATGGAAATGGCAGAGAAACTAAACGCCATGAATCTTGACATGGAAGACGCAGAGGCACAACGGGAGATTGATCAGCACATGAGGAATTTGCAAGAGCAAAAAGAGTTGGAAGAAATGATGCGTATCAAGAAGGAGGCAGAAGAAAGTTGTCTCGTGGCGACAAAGGATCATTTACTTGAGTTTTTGAGAGACCATCCAAATGCTAGTTATAATGAATGGATTGAGGACCTGCATCCAGAGAATGCACATGCAGGCACACTACTCGAGGGGCTGTCAAAAACGATAGATCACAGATTCTACGTTGACGAGAGTGATCATCGAAGGCTGTGGAATGATAATTTGCACACGTATTCAGATCCAAATTCCAAGGGACGGGCATTTGTTGCAGCTCGTGCGAAACAAATGAAGGATAATGGAGACTATGTTGATGCAGAAGATCTGCTTTCAGGTGGTGGAGACAACTTTGCTAGTGGTGCTGCCGAAACAAATGAAGGTAACACTGATGGTTTTGATTTGATCAATTTTGATTAACTATAGGAATAGGATATTAGATCACTCTTTTGGCTTGTTTGCTTCAAAGAATTCCTTCTCTTTTTCAGCACAGTAGGATGCATATTCTTTCGCCCATTCCTCTCCGTCCACCTCTGTATCTTTCTCTTTGCCCTCATCGTCTTCTGTATCAC
>Ga0075467_10003514_pt1 | contig 12023 bp, 6 predicted proteins | sample DEB08_DNA_9_FD_75067 | JGI IMG/M metagenome (GOLD analysis project Ga0075467, IMG submission 75067) | Aqueous microbial communities from the Delaware River and Bay under freshwater to marine salinity gradient to study organic matter... | ecosystem: Environmental > Aquatic > Marine > Coastal ...
AACGGTGAAGCATCAGTTGAGTTGAGTCCCGCGAGTCCATTAAGATTGACTGCGATTGTAATTAATTCAAATGGTGAACCTGTTGCCTCTACTTTAATCACTTATACTTTCCAGCCCGAAGGTTTGGCTATTTTTGGAAATGATTCAGGCACTGCGTCTACCGATGCGAATGGTGTCGCAACAATTGAAATATTAGCAGGAAAAAATTCTGGTGCCGGCGAGATAGTAGCCACACTTAGTTCTGGTGAAACGGCCACTACTACTTTTGATTCAGCAGGCACAACACTCGTAGGTGAACAACCTGCTTCATTGGACTTGTTTGGCAGTTCCACTCAATTAGCTTCTAGTGGCTCAGACGAAATTGAACTTATTGCTTTGGTGAAAGATGTCAATAATGTGCTTTTGGAAGGGATTGATGTCACTTTTTCAGTTAATTCTGAGGCAACTATTCAATTGGAAAATAGCGGGAATGTTGCTGTAACTGGAGCTGACGGTATTGCCAGAGCTTTTTTAAACACTCAGAATAAACCTGAAAATAGAACGATAACCGTGACCGCCACTGCTTCAGGTTTGGCAGAGCCTAAAACCCTCGATGTAAGAGTTGTAGGAACAGGCATTTCTGTAAATGCACCCCCATCGGTTATTTTGGGTTCAGAAGCTGAATTAACTATTTTCTTATCAGACTCAGACGGAAAAGGTATAGCCAATACAACCGTGCAGATTAGTTCTGAGAATGGCAATCTATTCTATAATTTTGATAGTCCACCCGAACTTGTCACCGAGCTTGTCACTGATGGAGAAGGGCAGGCCACAGTGACTTATAGCGCAAATAACTCTGGCATAGATGTGATCACTGCGACAGGATTAAACGCTGAGGGTGTTCCTGAAAATATCAGTGTTCAACAAGATCAGTTTAGTTTTACTATTGTTACCAGCGACGATATTAATTTAGGTGAGTTAAGCACACTGGAGTTGACTTGGTTAAAAGAAAATTCTCCCCTTTCCAATGGTGCCATAACCCTAACCACTACGAGAGGTACTTTAAATACTAGCAGTGTTGCTACAGACGCAGACGGTAAAGCGAGTTTTCAAATTTCATCTGCTAACGCCGGTCGTGCTGTGGTTTCGGCGCAAGGTAAAGATATCAATGACAATATAGTCAATGCCAGTGCATTGGTAGAATTTATCGCGACTGATGTTAATAACATTATTTTATCTGCCAGCCCCAGTTCTATTGGACCATCTGGTCAAAAAAGCACTATTACTGCGGTATTACGTGATTCAGACGGCAATCTAGTTAAAGGTAAAACGGTTAACTTTAATGCCGACGATGTAAGCGGTGGTGAAATATCCCCTGCATCTGCAGTAACCGACAGTAATGGCTTGGCTTCAACCGTCTATACCTCGTTAAATGTGACAACAGAGAATGGCATTACTATCTCAGCGACAGAGCTAGATTCTGGAATTGATGAAAGTATTGAGCTGACAGTTGCTAACAGAGCTCAATTTATTTCAATTGGTACAGGAAATCTAATTGAGGCGCAAGATGAAACCAGTTACCTGAAAAAGTTTACTGTTTTTGTTACGGATGCCAATTCAAACCCTGTGAGCGATGTTGAATTAAGTGTGACCGGAACCCCTGTAAAGTACACGGAACTTCTTGAACCCAATGCTGAGCCCGTCGACCCTAATTATCAAGTTATTCGTCCAGCGTTCTATAAGGGGTTCTGGAGTGCATTCCCGAGTATTGAAGACTTTGAATATTGGGTTGCCATTCGCACTATTGGATGTGCAAACGAGGATGTAGATGGCGATGGTATTGAAGACCCTAATGAGAATTTAAATGGTGATGGCGGGTTAACACCTGTTAACATTGTGTCGATTGACGGAGATATTGTTACGGATGAAAATGGTCAAGCTATTATCGAATTACGATATGCTAAAACATTCGCTGCTTGGGGGGAGATCAAGATAACTGCAAGTACCCCAGTATCAGGCAGCGAGTCACAAGCCAGTCAATTTTTCACCTTATCTGCATCCGCAGCTGATTTGGTTTTGGAAACGACTCCGCCAAACAGTAACCCCTTTGGTACTGGATTAAATTCAGTTGAAGATCCAGCTAATCCTGGAACATTTATAGATGATGGTGCAAATTTAACCTGCGATAATGCTTTGTAGATGTTTGCCAGCCCAAAAAATATTGGGCTGGCTAATAAATTCTTCAACAATAAATTAGACTTGCTGAAAAGGGTAAACCGAACCCAAATTTAATAACTGGGTTAACTCATCTAACGCCGTTCTGGACTCAATCAATAATTGCGGATCGCTCAAATCATCTACATGTAGAGTGTCGCGATAATGTTTGTCCACCCAAGCATTTAATCGCTCAAACTGTCTATCGTTGATTAAGGTACTTTGATTAACCGCTGCATATTCTTTGTCGGTCATGGCGACTCTTAACCGCAAACAAGCTGGTCCTCCACCGTTACGCATACTCTCTTTCACATCATGGTAGTACACCTGTTTAATCGGTGTGTTTTGTGCAACCAGATTTGTTAAATAGGCCGATACAGCAGGGTTTTCTTTACAGTCGGTCGGCGCAATAATGGCCATGTCACCATTGGCCAGTGTGATAATTTGAGTGTTAAACAAATAAGTTTTGATGGCGTCTTGCACACTCACTTCATCGGTTTTTACACAAATTAAGTGCAAGTCATCACCCACAAATTTTTGTTTGATTTCGGCTATTGCATGTGATGACTGATAGAACGCTTGTTCGTGATAGAACAATACATTTTGATTACCAACAGCGATGACATCATTATGAAACACTCCCTGATCAATTAGATCTGGGTTTTGTTGAACATACACCACATTGTCATCATTAAGTCCATGTAATCTCACCACGGCCTGACTCGCCTCTAGGGTCTGACGGGCAGGAAATTTTTTAGGTGCGGGTTTACTTGTATCAAAAGCATGGCGTCCGTAAACAAACATTTCGAGACCTGTTTTGCCATAGTCGCTGCAAAGGCGGGTATGGTTAGCCGCGCCTTCATCTCCAAAATGTTCGTTATCAGGCAAGTGGAGATGATGGGCAAAGTGTTGTTTGTTGGCAAAAGTTGCTTGCAGAATTCTACCTGTAACCTGAGGCTCTAGTGAACGATGATACTTATTTGTCAAATTTGCTGGAGTAAAGTGAATTTTTCCATCACTTGTATCAGCACTGGGTGAGACAGTTGCTGCATTGGCAGTCCACATACTTGAAGCTGAGCAACATGCTTGAAAAATAGCCGGTGCCTGTTTTACAGCCATGGCTAAAACATTAGCATCGGTTCCGCTGAAGCCTAATCTGCGAAGCGAAGCAATGTCAGGGCGCTCCTGCGGCGCCAGAACACCTTGAACCATACCAAGGTCAGCTAGGGCCTTCATTTTCTTTAGCCCTTGCTTAGCAGCCTGTTTAGGGCTGCTTGATGCGCTTGCATTATTTAGTGACGCTACGTTACCATATGATAACCCAGCGTAATTATGAGTGGGTCCTACTAGTCCATCAAAATTGGCTTCAAACTGTTTCATTTACACCTCTCCTACTTTTTATTTTTCAATGACAATTGGGTGAAGTAAAACCGATATATATTGTTTGAAATCGCTTTTAAAAAACCAATGTGTAAGCATTATACTGTTTTAGTTTGTTATGCCAATCCAACTGTTCGAAAAATGAGCGATGTAAGCTTCTGAAAAAAAAGAATATTAGATAAGTATGAAGAAGAACTTGTTTTCTATTCATTTTGTCGATATATGTTAAAAAGCATTTTTAAGAGATAAACGCGACTTTGCGTTTGTCTGACCAATAAATACCTGTAAAATCAAAGGTTAAAACCAATTTATGGCAAAGCATCTAGTCATTGTCGAATCACCGGCAAAGGCAAAAACGATTAATAAATATCTCGGCAAAGATTTTATAGTTAAATCTAGTGTCGGTCACGTTCGAGATCTTCCTCACAAGGCTGTGGGCAAAGTTGCACCTAAAAAACCCGCAAAAGAGCTCAAACTTCTCTCCGATAAAAAGCGTGAAAATTATTTACGCGATTATGAATATAAAAAACTTGTTGATCGTATGGGTATCGATCCTAAAAATGATTGGTATGCACATTATGATGTGCTTGAAGGCAAGGAAAAAGTAGTTAACGAACTCAAAAAGTTGGCAAAAAATGCTGACACTGTCTATCTCGCGACGGATTTGGATAGGGAAGGGGAAGCCATTGCTTGGCACTTACGCGAATTAATTGACGAACCCGGCAAAAATTTTCAGCGTGTGGTATTTAACGAAATTACTAAAAATGCAATTCAAGAGGCCTTTTCTAAACCAGGTGAATTGAATATTGAAATGGCGAATGCCCAACAAGCCAGACGTTTTCTGGATCGCGTTGTAGGTTTCATGGTCTCGCCATTATTGTGGAAAAAGGTCGCACGTGGCTTGTCTGCAGGGCGTGTTCAGTCTGTTGCTGTACGATTAGTTGTGGAACGTGAACGCGAAATTAAAGCTTTTGTACCTGAAGAATTTTGGGACCTACACGCGGATTTAAATACCTCAAAACAAACCAATTTGCGTATGCAAGTTGTCAGAGAAAATGGTGCAGCATTTAAACCCGTCAATAAAACGCAAACTCATAAGGCAGTAGACTTCTTAAAAAACGCAAGTTATCAAGTGGTGAGTCGCGAATCTAGACCGACTCAAAGTAAACCTTCGGCGCCCTTTATTACTTCTACTTTACAACAAGCCGCAAGCACCCGTTTAGGCTTTGGTGTGAAGAAAACTATGATGATGGCACAGCGTTTATACGAAGCAGGCCATATAACCTATATGCGTACTGATTCGACCCATTTAGGTAAAGAAGCGGTAGATGGCTGTCGTGATTATATTACTGACAATTTTGGTGATAATTATTTACCGGAAAACCCCATTAAATATGGGAGTAAAGAAGGTGCGCAAGAAGCGCATGAAGCCATTCGTCCGTCTAATGTATTATTAAAGTCTGAGTCGATTAGTGATGTAGAGCGTGATGCTCAACGCTTATACGAATTGATTTGGCGTCAGTTTGTTGCCTGTCAAATGACACCTGCAAAATATGATGCAAGCACTATTAGAGTTAAAGCGGGTGATTTTGAACTGACTGCTAAAGGTCGTGTTTTGAAGTTTGACGGTTGGACTAAAGTACAAAACCCACAGCGTAAGAAAGGTGAAGAAGATTTATTGTTGCCTGATGTTAAAGAAGGCGAAAATTTAGCCCTTAAAACCCTGGATCCGAAGCAACATTTTACCAAACCTGTAGCGCGTTTTAATGAAGCATCTTTAGTAAAAGAATTAGAAAAACGTGGCATCGGTCGTCCTTCTACTTACGCCAGTATTATCTCTACTATCCAAGATAGAGGCTATGCAAGAATCGAGAGTAAGCGATTCTATGCTGAAAAAATGGGGGAGATAGTCAACGATCGTTTGATGGAAAATTTTGATGATCTAATTGGGTATGATTTCACTGCGAATATGGAACAGCAGCTAGATGCAATAGCCGAAGGAAAAGCCTCATGGAAAGGAGTACTCGACAATTTTTATGTGGATTTTGAGCAGAAATTGAGAGTTGCAGAAAAATCTCCTGAAGAAGGCGGTATGCGTTTAAATCAAGCCATACCTACTGATATAGCTTGTGGTAAATGCGAGCGTCCAATGAATGTCCGCACCGCGAGCACAGGGGTGTTTTTAGGATGTTCTGGTTATAGTTTACCCCCTAAAGAACGATGCACTGGCACCATGAATTTGACCCCAGGTGATGAAGTCATCAAGGTTGAAGATGAAGACGAATTAGAGACCGAAGTATTACGCTCAAAACGCCGTTGTGATGTCTGTGGTACAGCTATGGATAGTTATTTGGTGGATGAATCTCGTAAGATTCACATATGTGGTAACTCACCATCATGTGAAGGGATTTATGTGGAGAAAGGCACCTTTAAGATAAAAGGTTACGAGGGGCCTATTATTGAATGTGATAAGTGCCAATCTAACATGGAATTAAAGAGCGGTCGCTTTGGTAAATATTTTGGTTGTACTAACGAAGAGTGTAAAAATACCCGTAAGTTACTTAGAAATGGCGAAGCGGCCCCACCTAAGGAAGATCCTACTGACTTACCAGAGCTGGAGTGTGTTAAATCAGATGCTCACTTTGTACTAAGAGATGGTGCATCTGGTATTTTCTTAGCCGCCCACAATTTCCCTAAATCAAGAGAAACCCGTGCCCCAAAAGTTGAGGAACTTGCTAGATTTAGGGATAGGATTTCGCCAAAATTTTATTATTTGGCAGATGCGCCTGCCAAAGATCCTGATGGTAGTCCGGCTATTGTGCGTTACAGCCGTAAAACCAAACAGCAATATGTGATGTCAGAAAATGAAGAAGGCAAAGCAACTGGCTGGTCTGCATGGTGTACCGACGGAAAATGGATAGCAGAAGATAAGCGCAAGAAACCTAAAAAATAAATTTGAGTTTCGCTTTTACTCTTTTACGGCAGCTTTAGGCTGCCGTAGTATTTTAAAATTAATCAAAATGGCATTCAATTATGGCCCTCTCATTACAAGAACAATTACTGAAAGCTGGTTTAACGAATAAGAAAAAAGCTAATCAAGTTCGCCAACAAAAAAACAAACAAGTCAAAGCGCAAAAAAACCATAATGTAGTACAAACCAACGAAGCAAAATTAGCTGCTGAAAAAATAGTAGAAGCTAAAAAAGTTAAAGACAGACAACTGAACCAAAAAACCAAACAAGAAGCTGAGAAAAAGGCACTTGTGGCGCAAATTAAACAGCTCATTGAAGCCAATAAACAACCAAAATTTGGTGGCTCTGGTCGCAAAGAAGAAGTTACCTGTAACTTTACTGATGGCACATTGATCAAACGTATGTACGTCAGTCAAGTCACTCAAAAACAAATCAGCCAAGGCAAGCTCGCAATCGTAAAGTTAAATGATGGTTATGAGTTAGTACCCATGCCAGTTGCCAATAAAATTGCTGAGCGAGATGGGGGTATTGTTGTTTATCGAGCCGACAATATTAGTGATGCGGATCAAAAAAGTAGCGAAGACGATGACTGGTATGCAGACTATGATATTCCAGATGATTTGAACTGGTAGGTGGACGTAATGTTTAACGCCAACGTTTTTTGTAAAGGAAACTTTAGCGGAGATGATGCATGTTTTTATGTGGTTTGAATGGCAACTTTTAGTGAATAGAAGTAGTGATCATTTTTAAATTACAGCGTACTCTCAGGTTTTTTACACAATTGAAATGCGAAATTTCGTCGAAAACTTGTGATAAGTCGCTGATTGAGCTCACCAGTATCACTTGCCAGCTATTATTTAAGACAAATATTGCATGATAGCTGATAAGCGCAATATCAATTTTTAACCTTTAACCTTTAACCTTTTTAATAGTCTTATTGTTCAAATGACTTGACTCCATTGCTCCTGAATCTAGTCATTACAAGGCGTCATAGCAACGCCAATAGATAAATGTACACTCAAATAATATTTAAAAGATCTTAATCAAAGCACTAGAATGAAGTAGATTTAGTGTGATTTTAATTGAGCAACGCTGAATAAAGTTTTTAAAACTTCACCCAAAGTAAATGTCCTAGCGTATTTCGTCCTACGTCCGCGCTTCTTAAAATACTAAGTACCTTGGGGGTCTAAGTTATTTATTTTAATGTGAATAAAGAGAATAATAATAATGAAACATTTCAAAAATAAAGTAGCGGTTATAACGGGGGCTGGATCAGGTATTGGTCAGGCATTAGCCATTGAATTAGCAGGAAAAGGATGTCATTTAGCCTTATCTGATGTGAATCAAAAGGGATTACTAAAAACAAAGTTGATCATCGATTCTGGACCATCTGGTGCAAACGTTAAAACCTACATATTAGATGTTGCTGACAAGTCATTATTCTTCGATCATGCAAAACAAGTGAGTGAAGATTTTGGTCATATTAACCTATTAGTGAATAATGCCGGTGTTGCTTTATCGGCAAAGCTAGATGAGGTTAAGCGTGAGGACTTCGATTGGCTCATGAATATTAATTTTTGGGGGGTGGTGAATGGCACCGAGGCATTTTTACCTTATTTAAAGCAAAGTGGTGAGGGCCATATTGTGAATATATCTAGTGTGTTCGGCATGATCAGCTTACCTTCTCAGGGTAGTTATAATGCCTCTAAATTTGCAGTTAGGGGCTACACAGAAGCACTCATACAAGAAATGATTGCAGATGGTCATACGGTAGGGGTGAGCTGTGTTCACCCTGGTGGCATTGCAACTGATATCGCGAGAAATGCACGGGTAAGTCATAGTGATGATAAAGAGTTGATGACCAAAAATTTTGATAAGTTGGCTAGAACAACCCCCACACAAGCAGCACAAACTATTTTAAAAGGGGTTTCAAAAAACAAAGCCCGAATTATGATTGGGGCTGATGCCCATGTGATTCACTTCTTGGTTCGTTTACTGGGTTCTGGTTATCAAGTAATTACTCGTAAATTTATGGGCAGTATAAATCACTAAGCTATTGTGCGTCTGTATTCACTCTAGAATAGGTGATTAAAATCCTGTTCACCAGCTTTAAGGCAACCTGTGTTTGTCTAACCTCTTTATCTGGAATAAACATAGCCGCTCTGCTAGCCGAAGAGTGAATTCTAAGGATGTTATTATAAGTTCATTCCCGATGAATTTAAGGCTATGAAGTGTCCAAGGGCTGTACGCCCGAAGTCACTTAAATAACCATTTTCATGAAGCTCATCAATTGGTGAACCAAAAGATACTCAGGCAATTGAATACAAAAAATAACGAAAATGTGGAATTATTGCACTTACAATGTAGAGCGCCGCCTCAGATTAGTCTATTTGATAAAAATCACTATAAGTGCTCATCTTGAAGTAATTGTCTGTCCCGAAGTGACATGGTTTTATAGATAAGACTGCCTAAGTAAAGACATAGTAAGCTTAACTGGGAATAGATAATAACAGCATGTCAGGATGAATTAAGTGCCTGAGATGAGATTTATTAATCAGATTGTAATTTACAAAGGATATTTTAAGAAAATTATTCAGTAGCAGTTTATATCAAAATTAAATTTTTGATCAAGGCATGGCTGAAAGAAAAAATAACTTGTCAGCTTGCCGACGATATTGGGATGATATTATTATTTTTACCGAGTCTCTTTAGTAGTTGGGGTTTATGCATATGATAGCCCTGAGCATAGTCAATGCCAATCTCTTGTACTATGCGAAGTATATCTTCGTCTTCAACAGAACCTGCAATTGTCTTTAGGTTCATAGCATGACCGACTTCATTAATTGCCTTTACGATGGCATAGGATGTTGGCTCATTGGCAATATTAATTATAAAAGAAGAATCTATTTTCAAATAGTTTATCGACACATTTTTCAAGTATGAAAAGGAAGACATTCCAGCACCAAAATCGTCTAGGGTAAACTTGAAGCCCTTATCCTTTAAAAAATTGATGAGTCGACTACATTGTTTACTGTTGTGTATTGCTGCTGTCTCGGATATTTCAAATGTGATGTGGCTAGGGGTAATTTTAAACTTTTGCTGCAATCCCAGAATAAACCCCCCAAGACTCTCGTCGGTGGTTGACTGGCCAGAGATGTTGATGGCGTAACAGTGTTCTCGGTCCATTAAAGCGAATGAGTTTTCCAATACCCAGCGATCGATGAGAGACATTAGGTCATAACGCTCGGCTGATGGGATAAATAGGCTTGGCGGAATGATGTGGCCGTGATCGTCTTGCAATCGGACAAACAATTCAAAGGTCCTGAGCTCTAATGACTTATTAATAGGAAAAATTTCCTGGGCATAAAGTATAAAGGCGTTTGTCAGCAGAGCCTTATTGATTTTCAGCCTCCAATCAATGTCCTGCTTATGATCCTCAAACTCTTCAGTACTTGGAACTATAGTATGCACACGATTACGTCCTGATTTTTTTGCTGTCTGGCATGCATTATCAGCAGCATTGAAGATTGAGCTTAACTGGTCAACACTACCATCAATAGCCGCTATACCAGCTGAAAGCCCTACATTGAAAGCAAAATCCCCATAATGAAAGACAAGCTTCTGTACATCGTCACGCATGGCTTCAGCTATTTTTTCTGCCATTATTAGTTGACAGTCTTCCAACAACACAGCAAATTCATCACCGCCAATGCGCGCTACTAAATCCCTGGACCGCACGTTAGAATGTAAAATTTTGGAGACAGACTGAAGGAGTTCATCGCCGGCAGTGTGTCCTGCCGTATCGTTAACTATCTTAAACCGGTCCAAATCAATATAGATTACGGCACCTGGCAAGTCGTGTTGGCAAGCCTTGATGATGTAGTCATCTAAACGCTGATCAAATTGCTGGCGGTTCGCCAATTTAGTTAAACTATCATGTGATGCCTGGTGACGCAGGCGGGATTCGAGTTGGTGTTGTTTGGTAACATTTTCGATGATGATAAGGGAGCCGTTGAACAGTTGACGAATTTTGATATTAATTACAAATGGGCCTGAGCAGATATCGGTCAGGTCATGATTAACCTCGTTCTCTTGTGTTGATATTTTGTTAAAGACTTCAAGTAGTTCAGGTATCTGGCTAAATGCCTGTGTGAAATGAATATCAATAAGGTTTTCGGGCTTACTGGCTCCGTGCCCAAGGAAGTTAACGGCATCGACGTTAATAATGCCTACTTCATGAGTTGCAGAGAGGGTTATAATACCAAATGGTGCATTACCAACAATACCGGTGAGGTATTTCCTTAAGTGAACAGCATCTCTATTTTGCATGTAATTTTCCAATTAGCCCGTCAGGAAGCCATTCTAAGTTAATATTCTGTCTTACATAGCACGGGCAACACTTATCACCACAAATTGCTATACAGATCCAATCAAGGTTCTTTTTAATACCAATCAATACTAAATGTCAGTACTTAAATTTGAACCAAACATACCTATACTGTAAATATGAATGATAATAAAAACTACACTGCACAGGGTCGATGACAGACATCAGTTTTTTTGTGGAGTGAGAGTAATTCAGCCACTACTTAAGTGGCAGTAAAAAATGGGTGAACTTAGAAATTTTGGTAATCCTCCCAATTGGCTTTAAATAGACTTCGTGCGAAACCTTGATTGTTAAGGGGCATTTCACACTTGTTGTAGAGTATAAATTACACATCAGGTGTGCCTGTTAGGAATTTGAATCTTGGGCTATTATCTCAGACTGCCCTTTTTGTTGTACTAGTCGATAGCCTGAAATTCTAAAACTCTGAATAAGTGCTGCTTTCAGGTCGCGTACAGCAAGAAATCCACCAATATCAACACCGGCCATCACCATTGTTTTTGCCAGCTCGCCAGATATACCACAAAAAATACTTGTAACCCCAACCATTTCCAGAATTTGGGCTATTTTGATAAGCTGCCCTGCTATTGATGAATCAATGGCCTCAACGTTAGCTAAATCGATTATTGCGCAATTTACTTCTGAGGAGTCTGCCAGTGCTGTGAGTTTATCACTGATTGCACTTATCCTTGCTGAGTCCAGCGCACCAAATAAGCCGCTATACATACAATGCTCAGTAATTTCATTCGCAACCATGGGCACTTCACCACCAATCTGCTTGTTACTTAATGCTACGTTTTCAGAAATCATGAAATACCTTATAATATGGCTAAATATTAACAACTGTGATCAGAAGTCCCAAATAAATTGCTTATTTTATGACCTGATACCTAGTATCGAAAAAGACGTATTTAAGAATCTAAATACGTAGTTCCATTAAACACAAATTTGCTGATAAAAATAGTGTTTAGCTCAATTACGCCAGCTTATTTTGTCTATTATCTTTCCTATTGACGTGTAAAACTTGTAAACTTTTATGGACTCATCTGTGATGACAGATTACTACCATAACTAACTTGCTGATTCTCTTAATAA
>Ga0075467_10003516_pt1 | contig 12021 bp, 8 predicted proteins | sample DEB08_DNA_9_FD_75067 | JGI IMG/M metagenome (GOLD analysis project Ga0075467, IMG submission 75067) | Aqueous microbial communities from the Delaware River and Bay under freshwater to marine salinity gradient to study organic matter... | ecosystem: Environmental > Aquatic > Marine > Coastal ...
AGCATTTACTGCTGCTTTATTTTTAACATCAGACACGCCGTTTTTTGTGGCTTTTGAAAAACGATTTGATTGCTTTTCTAAGTTCCCCAAAGCATTTTCTAATGGTGCAAAATTAAAGTGAGGTACACTAGCTTTAGCATCTGGCACCTTAAGATTCTCTTTAGGGTTGTTTGCTAATGCATATAAGCCTTTATCAATTAGTGCATTGTGTTGGTCTGCTCCTTTTCTAAGTTTGCCAGCCAAAGCTGTAACTTCATCTGCATAGCCTTTTACGATATTAGTAAAATGACTAAACTCAAAAGGCAATACTTCAGCATTTGCTAAACGTAAACTGGTACGTCCTGCTACTTGGGCTAAGGCAACGCCATATTGAAAATTAGGGTCTTTAAAACGCTTATAATGATCGTAAGAATCATACATAGTGTGATATTCACCACCTGAGCTTTCACCACCAAATCCCATATTAAAAGAAGCGATGCCTAAATGCTGAAAAAACGGCGAGTAATCAGACCCAGAACCCAAGGCTCCTAATTCATAATGTGACCATGGTGCACCACCTGAAACTTGTTGTACAGCATTTCTACGATCAAAAACCGATACGTTAGTTTGAGGATCCATGACTGATTTACTAATCTGATCAAAAAACTTCTCTAAAGTATGAGAACCACCAGCGCCTAAAAATCCAGCACCTGTTCCGTCAGTATTTATATAAGCTACTGTTTTTTGTTTCAATTCTTTAGCATGAGTTTCTACCCATTCGGTTGAACCTAATAGGCCTTGCTCTTCAGCTCCCCAAGCGCAATACATCATAGTTCGCTTTGGTTTGTGACCTTGCCTAACCAAATTACCTACTGCTCTTGCTTCTTCCATTAATGCTACTAATCCACTTATTGGATCACTCGCTCCATGTACCCAAGCATCGTGATGATTTCCACGAATAACCCATTCATCTGGGAAAGTACTTCCTTTCATAGTTGCGATAACATTATAAGCTGGTTGAAGTTCCCAATTAAACTCTAATTTTAAATGTACTTTCGCTGGTCCAGGACCAATATGATACGTTATTGGCAAAGCGCCTCTCCAATTAGCTGGCGCCACAGGACCTTCAAGAGCTTCTAATAACGGTTGAGCATCGTGATAAGAAATTGGTAATACTGGTATTTTGGTAAGTGTTTTTGCTTCACTAATATCTATACGTTTAGCATCATCTGTAGCGCCATATCCTGGTGTTAATGGATCTCCAGGAGCCATTGGCATGTCCATTACTGAACCACGCTGAATGCCATATTCATTTTTAAAAGCACCTTTTGGATACACATCACCTTGATAGTAACCATCATCTTCCGGATCAGAATAAATAAGGCAACCAATAGCGCCTTTTTCGGCTGCTAATTTTGGTTTAATGCCTCTCCATGAGCCTGCATATTTAGCAATCACTATTTTACCTTTTACTGATATACCTCTTTTTTCTAATTCTTCATAATCAGCAGGAATACCATAATTTACAAACACCAAATCTGCTGTTACATCACCATCAATTGAAAAGGCATTGTAACCTGGAAGTGCTTCTTTTGTTTGTTTAGAAAATTCATCACCTTCAACTGGTGGCTCTACTAAACTCGCTTTGAATTTTGTAGGCGCTGTCATTTCTACCAATCGAAGTTTTGGTGTTGGAAATAACACATCAAATTTTTCTATACGTACTTCATATCCCCATTCTTTGAACTTTGCTGCAACAAAATCGACTACTTTTTTGTCATAAGGTGATCCAACATGATGTGGTCTTGCCGTCATGTATTTCATCCACTCATCCAGATTATTGGCGTTGAGGAGCTTGTCATAGTCGGCTTCTAGTTGTAATTGTTTTTTGGCATTGTCTTCAGAGAATCCCATTACTGAAGATTGCGCTGAAAGTGTTGTAGTCATAGCACAAAATGAAAGTGCTAATACTGTAAATAATAGTTTACGAATCATAATTAAAATAGTTGGTTTCCTACAAATATAACGAAATGAGGCATCGCTTTGTATCAAACTTATTAACAACTAATTCTTTAGAGGCTATAGGAAGTGCAGCCAAGCTTATAAGATGTTACTCACCCCCTTAACACCTTCTCTATAAAAGAGAGGGTGGCAACCATAGCGCAGCATAGGCTCGCAAAAGGGTTTCAACATAAATTGCATCACTATGTTAGCAATGCGCATCTATGAATATTTTTATTTTTTAGCACGACCTCTTTTTTCAGGCTTCGGCTTATTTTTTACATACACTAATTTTGAACGCCCTTTGTAATCTTCACGACGTTCAATTTCAAACTTACCAATAGATTTCATTAAAGGTGTTAGTTTTTCAAAACCAAAGTTTCTAGAATCAAAATTAGGTTGTTTTTTTTGGAGTAAGCTTCCTACATCGCCTAAAAATGCCCAACCATCATCATCTGCCAAATCTGAAATTGTGGTTGAAATAAAGTTGATATCTCTTGGTGTTATTTTATCAAAATTATCTTTAGCACTCTCAGAAGCATCATCCGTTTCTGGTGTGTTTTGAGAAGTTTGGTGTTTTAAGATTTCTATATAGATAAACTTATCGCAGGCTACAATAAAAGGGTTTGGCGTTTTCTTTTCGCCAATTCCATAAACTTGCATTCCTGCTTCACGCAGTCTTGTAGCTAAGCGTGTAAAATCACTGTCACTAGAGACCAAACAAAAGCCATCTACTTTTTGAGAATATAAAATATCCATGGCATCAATTATCATAGCAGAATCTGTTGCATTTTTACCAGTTGTATAGCCATATTGCTGTATTGGAGTAATTGCATTTTCCAACAACATATTTTTCCATTTGGAAAGGTGTGGTTTGGTCCAGTCTCCATAAATACGTTTAATGGTTGGATTGCCATATTTGGCAATTTCTTCCATCATTTCTTTTACGTAAGCTGAGGGAATGTTGTCTCCATCAATTAGTACTGCTAATTTGATATCCATAATTTGTCAGGTAGTTGCTAGATTTATAGCTTTTAAAGTATAATGTAATACTATTATTTTTTAGCTTTCTTATCGCGTTTTGCTGCCTTTTTTTCTTTAGCTGTTAAAAGTGGTTCTTTTTTAACATTTTTCTTTGCGTCTTGTGATTTAGCCATGAGTTATTCTTTTATTTTTTTTAAAGGTAAGAAAAAACACATTAGTTGTAACCTTTTGAAAACTTAAAAATTAAAAGGTGCTTAAATCTTAGATTGATAGGTGTAAAGATCAAAATACCTTCCTTCTTTGGCTATAAGTTCATCATGTGTGCCTTGTTCCGCAATTTGTCCAGCTTCAATAACTAAAATTTGATCGGCTCGTTTTATGGTACTTAGTCTATGTGCTATAACTATTGTCGTTCTGTTCTTAGTTAGTTCAGATAAACTTTTTTGTATTAACCCTTCACTTTCGGTATCGAGATTAGAAGTAGCTTCATCTAAAATTATCACTTTAGGATCTGCTAATATCGCTCTAGCAATAGCAATACGTTGACGCTGACCTCCTGATAATTTCACACCTCTTTCTCCTATTAAGGTTTCCAAACCATCATCAAAACGATCTGTAAACTCATTAACATAAGCTGCATTTACTGCATTTAATAATTGTGCGTCTGTGGCATCCGGACGTGGAAACAAGATATTCTCTTTTATGGTTCCTTCAAATAAAAATTCGTCTTGAAGTACCACTCCCAAATGCTGTCTGTAACTTTTTAGTTTTACTTTTGACAAATCTTGATTATCTATAGTAATGGTTCCTGAATTCGGATTTAAAAAAGTCGCTGACAGTCCAGCAATAGTTGATTTTCCTGAACCTGAACTTCCAACCAATGCCGTTACAGAACCCGAAGGTGCATTAAAACTTATATTATGAATGACTTCTTTGTCTTCTTCATAAGAAAACGAAACATCGTTAAATTTTAGGTCTCCTTTAAAGGTGTTTAACTCAATAGTTCGCTCTGTATCATCTTCTTCCGAAGCCATATTCATTAACTCTTCTGTTCTATCCAACCCAGCAAGTGCTTCCGTTAATTGGCTACCAATATTACTCATTTGTACAATTGGTGCAATCATAAAACCTAGCAATAAGGTAAAGAATAAAAAATCACCTGTAGTCATAGTGCCTTGAATCATATAATAACCTCCCATTCCCATAATACCAGTAGTAGCTACCCCTATTAAAAATGTTGATGAACTCGTCATTAAAGCAGTCGCTGTAAGGCTCTTTTTTACATTTTGAAATAGTCTATCCACACCTTTTTCAAAAACCACATTTTCTTGTTCTTCTGCAGTAAACGCCTTAATAACACGCACGCCTGCAAGTGTTTCAGTTAAACGACCTGTAACTTCCGAATTAATTTTTCCTCGATTTCTGAAAATTGGTCGAATATATTTAAAAGCTTTTAAGGCTATAAATCCAAATATAGACATCGGTACAAACACAAATAATGTCATCCATGCATTTAATTTAATTAATAATACTAACGAAATAATCGCAGTAAACGTCCCACCTACTAATTGCACCAATCCTGTTCCAATTAAATTCCGAACACCCTCTACATCACTCATAATGCGAGAAACTAAAGCTCCTGATTTTGTGTTATCGAAAAAGCTAATAGGTAGTGACAGTACTTTCTTTTGAACTTGTGCACGTAATTCACTAATTAAATACTGTGCTTGTACACTTAAAATACGTGTTAATAAAAATGAGGTAACAGCTTGTATTAAAATTGCAGATAGTACAATAACAATTAAAGTATATAATTGACTAGTGTCTTTACTTGGTACGACCTCATCTAACAATACTTTACTTTGCCATGGTAATACTAAACCAGACAAACTTTTAATAACAATTAGTATTAAACCAATAAACACCATATTACGTCTAGGCCAAATAATGGTCTTAAACGCTTGCGACATGGTTACTTTTGGTTTTTTATTGGATATGTTTTTGGGTTGGTTTTTCAAATTTTGCATGCTACAAACTATTCAATTAATATGCCATAGCTAATGTGCATGACATATTAGCAAATTATATAAATCTTATTGGAGATTACCAATTAGTGTTCTTAAAATCTTTAGCGCCTTCAATAATACTTTCTACAACCTCTGGATTCAATAAGGTACTTGTGTCTCCTAAATTACTGGTATCGTTATGTGCTATTTTACGCAAAATACGTCTCATAATTTTTCCTGAGCGTGTTTTTGGCAGGCCTTCTGTAAACTGTATTTTATCGAGCTTTGCGATAGGTCCTATATGCTCGGTAATAATCTGGTTGATCTCTTTACGTAAGTTATCGTGATTTCTGGTTTCTCCAATGTCTTTTAAAATCACATATCCATATAAGGCATTCCCTTTTATATCATGTGGAAAGCCAACAATAGCAGATTCTGCAACAGCAGGATGTTCGTTTACAGCATCTTCAATTGGTGCAGTTCCTAAGTTATGACCAGAGACGATAATAACATCGTCTACACGACCTGTAATTCTGTAATAACCAACCTCATCTCGCAAAGCGCCATCTCCTGTAAAATACATATTCTCAAAAGCCGTAAAATACGTATCTTTATACCTTTGGTGGTTTCCCCAAATGGTACGTGCCATACTTGGCCAAGGAAACTTAATACACAAACGACCATCTACTTGATTGCCTTGTAACTCCTCTCCTGTTTCATCCATTAAACAGGGCTGGATTCCTGGAAAAGGTAAGGTAGCATAAGTTGGTTTGGTTGGTGTTACATACGGAATTGGGCAAATCATAATACCTCCTGTTTCGGTTTGCCACCAAGAATCGATAATCGGCGATTTTTTCTTGCCTATATTATCGTTGTACCAATGCCATGCTTCTTCGTTTATAGGTTCGCCTACTGAGCCTAAAACCTTTAAGGATGACAAATCATACTTTTCAACGAGCTCTACACCTTGCTTTGCTAAGGCACGAATGGCTGTTGGTGCCGTATAAAACTGATTTACTTTATGTTTTTCAACTATTTGCCAAAAGCGTCCGAAATCCGGATAACTTGGCACACCTTCAAACATGACTGTCGTTGCTCCATTGGCTAAAGGTCCATAAACGATATAACTGTGACCTGTAATCCATCCAATATCAGCAGTACACCAATAAACATCTGTTTCTTTATACTGAAAGGCGTTTTTAAATGAGAAAGCAGTATATACCATATAGCCAGCAGTAGTATGTACCATACCTTTTGGCATGCCTGTAGAACCAGACGTATAAAGAATAAATAGAGGGTCTTCAGCATTCATTACTTCTGCTGTCCCTTCTGGTGAGGCATCATCAAGAAGTGGTTGTAACCATTTGTCTCGACCTGCTTTCATGTTAATGTCTGATTGAATGCGTTTTACTACCAACACACAATTAACACCAGGACAACTCTCCAAAGCTTCATCAACAATACCTTTTAAATCGATAGTTTTTGCGCCTCTATATGAACCATCACTAGTAATAACTAGTTTACAATCGGAATCATTGATTCTTGTTGCCAAAGCCGTTGAAGAAAACCCAGCAAATACTACAGAATGAATTGCTCCTATTCTAGCGCATGCTAATACTGAAATGGCTAACTCTGGAATCATAGGCACATAAATACACACACGATCTCCTTTTTTGATGCCTTGCGCTTTTAATACATTGGCGAACTTATTAACACGTGCATATAATTGCTTATAAGTAATACTTTCAGCTGGTTCGTCAGGATTATTAGGTTCAAAGAGAATTGCTGTTTTGTCGCCACGAGTCGCAAGGTGTCTGTCTATACAGTTTTCAGTGATATTAAGTTGAGCACCTTCAAACCATTTGACTTCAGGTTTGGTGAAGTCCCATGACAAGACCTTATTCCACTTTTTACGCCAGATAAAATGTTCTTCGGCTATTTCTTCCCAAAACGTTTCAGGGCTTTGAACAGATTTGCGATATACTTGGTAGTATTCTTCAAGATGTTTTATATGGTAATTGCTCATTCTTTTCGTTTTATAAATTCTAACCTAAAATTTTAGTGATCTGATGCTTCACCTGCTCCACTTGGAATTCTAATATTCTCGACAATCTCTTGAACTTCAATTGGAGGTGCTTTAGTGAATTTCATCACTACAATAGAAACAACAAAATTAACAATCATAGCTACAGCGCCGAATCCTTCAGGTGAAATACCAAACCACCATTTATTCTTATTGGGAATGGTCACATCTAACCATCCAAACTTAAACTTAGCAATGTAGAATAGCATGATTCCTATACCAACGATCATTCCCGCAACTGCGCCTTCTTTATTCATGCGCTTATAAAATATTCCTAATACAATAGCTGGGAAAAATGATGCAGCTGCCAAACCAAATGCCAGTGCTACGACTGCTGCCACAAAATCTGGAGGATTAATACCAAAATATCCTGCTACACATACAGCTCCAACCGCAGAAATACGTGCAGCTATTAATTCCCCTTTTTCTGAAATATTTGGGTTATATACTTTTTTGATTAAATCGTGTGATACTGATGATGATATAACTAACAATAATCCTGCTGCTGTAGATAATGCTGCTGCCAAACCACCTGCTGCTACTAGAGCAATAACCCAATTAGGTAAGTTTGCTATTTCAGGATTTGCCAATACCATAATGTCTTGGTCAACTATTAATTCATTTTGAGATGGATCAGCTACATATTGAATAAGTCCATCATTATTTTTATCTGTAAAGGTTATTAATCCTGTAGTTTCCCATTTTTTAAACCATTGAGGAACATTGCTATAAGGTTGATTAGAAACTGTTTCAATCATATTTGTTCTAGCAAATACAGCAACTGCGGGTGCAGTAGTATATAAAACAGCTATTAGTAATAATGCAATTCCTGCAGATTTTCGTGCATCTTTAACTCGTTTTACTGTAAAAAACCTAACAATAACATGTGGTAAACCAGCAGTCCCTACCATTAAGGCTAAAGTAATAGCAAAAACATCTATTAATGATTTTGAACCTTGAGTATATTCAGCAAAACCAAGTTCTGTACTTAAGCCGTCTAACTTATCTAACAAATACACTCCAGAACCATCACTTAATTCACCGCCAAATCCCAATTGAGGAATTGGATTTCCTGTCATTTGAATAGAAATAAAAATAGCAGGTACCATAAAGGCAAAAATAAGTACGCAATATTGGGCTACTTGTGTATAAGTGATACCTTTCATGCCGCCAAGAACAGCATAAAATAAAACGATCAACATTCCTATAATAACTCCAGTATTTATATCAACTTCTAAGAATCTTGAAAAGACAATACCAACACCTCGCATTTGTCCAGCAACATAAGTAAACGATACTAGCAAAGCACAAACAACAGCAACTATTCTTGCGGTATGTGAATAATAGCGATCACCAATAAAATCTGGTACAGTAAATTTTCCGAACTTTCTTAGATAAGGTGCCAAAAGTAAAGCGAGTAACACGTATCCACCTGTCCAACCCATTAAGTACACTGCTCCATCATAGCCAGCAAATGAGATAATTCCTGCCATACCAATAAAAGATGCAGCACTCATCCAATCAGCCGCTGTTGCCATACCATTTGCCCAAGGAGAGACGCCTCCTCCTGCAACATAAAATTCTTTGGTTGAACTAGCTCTAGACCAAATGGCAATACCAATATAAATAGCGAAAGTAACTCCTACTAATATATATGTCCAGTTTTGCACACTCATGGCTTCGATGAGTAAAAGTTTATTCATCATAACCATATTTTTTATCGAGTTTGTTCATAAGACGAACATATACGAAAATGAGAACAACAAACACATAAATTGAGCCTTGTTGAGCAAACCAAAAGCCGAGTTTGAATCCTCCAATTTTTATAGTATTTAAAGCATCCTTAAAAATTATTCCTGCTCCATAAGACACTAAAAACCATATAGCTAATAGAATTAAAACATATCTAATATTTTCTTTCCAATACGCTGAAGCCTTTTCTTGTTTTGTCATGCTTTATTTTCTTTTAATCTTTGTCTGTAAGCGGAAAATTCTTTTACTACTTTAGGGGCTAATATTATAGTAGCTGTCATAGTTGGAATTGCCATTAAAGCAAAGACCCCATCAATAAGATTTATCATTGCGCTTAATGACGTGGTAGCACCTAAAATAATACTTGTTATATAGATATAATTGTAATAATGTTTTTTGTCGGCACCAATTAAAAATGACATGCATTTGGATCCATAATATGAATATGAAAACAATGATGAAATACTAAAGACAGCGATACAAATAAGCAGTAAATATTTACCAAATCCAGGCATAGCTGCACCAAAAGCAGAAGCAGTTAAGCTTACGCCATTATCAGATGTTGTTTCCCAAACTCCTGTTACTAAAATTGCCATAGCAGTAAGTGTACAAACAACTAATGTATCAATAGCAGGTCCTAACATTGCAACCAGTCCTTCGCGAATAGGCTCGTCTGTTTTAGCTGCACCATGTGCTAAAGGAGCAGTACCCAATCCAGCTTCATTAGAAAAAGCACCACGTTTGATTCCTAATAAAATTAAAGCACCTAAAACACCTCCTAAAAACGGCTTATCCTTAGGAAAATAATCCGCAGCAAAGGCATCTGTAAAAATCATCCCTAAATATTTAGGTACAACATCTATATTGACAGCTAAAACAATAAAAACGGAAATTAAATAAAGTAATACCATAGAAGGCACTAATTTAGACGCGGTTTTACTTATGCGACCAAGGCCACCCAAAATTACTAACGCTGTTATACCAACCAATACCAAACCAATAATTAAATTAGATGTAAACCCAACCTCAACACCATTAGGTACAAGGAGTATATCATTAATTGCTTGGGTTAATTGATTCACATTAAATACAGGTAAAGCTCCAACCAAGCAACATAAACTAAACATTACAGCTAGTGGTTTCCAAGATTTTCCTAACCCTTCCATTATAAAGTACATTGGACCTCCTTGTAACTCTCCTGCACTATCTTTTCCTCTATACATTATAGCTAATGTACATGTGAAGAATTTTGTTGACATACCAACTACAGCACTTATCCACATCCAAAATACAGCTCCAGGACCACCAATAGATATAGCGACAGCTACTCCAGCAATATTCCCCATACCAATCGTAGACGATAACGCAGTAGTTAAAGCCTGAAAGTGTGTGATTTGACCTGGATCATCAGGATCGTCGTACTTACCGCGAAGGACTTGAATGGCGTGACCAATATACCGAAATGGCAAAAAATGAGAGCGAATTAAAAGGTATAAACCACCTCCAATAAGTAATATTAGCAAAGGTAATCCCCAAACTGCGCTAGAAAATGCAGCAGTTAATTGGTTAAGTTGTTCCATAGTTTATTAGTTAGTTGAAGTTATAAATGTAAGAAAGATGAACTAAACAATTAAGGATGTTGATAATTTCTTATGTTTTGTCGTTATATTACATTGATTAATATAATATTATATCATAATTTTATTAACTCAGAATATCACCTAATTGAATCTAAATAATAAAAAATAACATGAAACTATTACTTTCTTCCCTCATCCTAATCATTAGTTTAAGCTCATACAGTCAAGAATCGATGCGCAGATGGCGTAAAATGAATCAAGTGCGAAGCGATAAATTCGATCTTGTTTTGCCTGAAGCGATGAGAGAAAATAACATTGATATGTGGATTGTTGCCAATCGTGAAGGTAATTTTGATCCATTATATTCAGATATGGGAGAAGGTTATGTAGGCTCAACTGGCTATTACATTTTTACTGACAAGGGAGGCGATCGTATAGAACGTTCTGTTTTAGGTATTAGCGGATACCTTCTAGAAGAAGGAGGTACATACGATTATTTTGGTTCAGCAGACGAACTTAAAGATTTTGTAACGACTCGAAATCCTAAAAAAATTGGCCTGAATATCTCTAAAAACATGGGAGGCGCAGATGGTCTTTCTCACTCTGCTTATTTAGAGTTAGCAGAAGTTCTTGGTAAAACGTTTGAAGCACGATTTGTTTCAGCAGAAAAATTAGTTTCTGATTTTAGATCTCGACGTGTGGCTAGTGAAATTGCCATATACGCTGAAGCTGGAGAACTATCATATACTATTGCAGAAAGAGCTTTTTCAAATGAAATTATTACACCAGGAGTAACGACACTAGAGGACGTTGCTTGGTGGATGAAAGAACAACAATTTAAACATAATTTAGGCTCTTCGTTTGGAATGCCTTCGGTATATATAACAGGTCCAGATGGTGTTGAAGCGACATCATCCGATAGAATTATTCAAAGAGGTGATGTACTCATGATTGATTGGGGAGTTGGCCTTATGAATATGTACACAGACATGAAACGCATCGCTTATGTACTAAAAGAAGGAGAAAAAAGCGTTCCAAAGAGCATACAAAACGCATTTGACCAAGGTGTTAAAGTAAGGACTATTATTAAAAACACTATTAAGCCAGGAGTTACTGCTCAAAATGCTGAAGATGCGGTTTATGCTGCATTAACAAAAGCTGGTTTCAATAAAATGGAAGGTTTTAATAAAAATACAAATAATGACAAAACAGATGTTATTATTGGTTGCCATTCAGTAGGAAATTGGGGACATGGTATTGGCCCATCTATTGCATTTTTTAATCCTGTAAGATTAGGATATATTTTAAAACCCACTAATCTTATCTCTATTGAGCTTTTTGCTTACACTAAAATACCTGAATGGGGCGGAAAAAAACTAAGAGTACCACTAGAAGATGATGCCGTAATCACTGAGCGTGGGATTGAATGGTTATATCCAGTAAACCCAAGAGTATTGCTTATTAAATAGTGGCGTACGACGAATACATAGCAGACAGAATAAGAAGATTCCTAAAAGAAAAACGAACTCCTTTTGATGAGATGAAAATGATGGGAGGATTGCTTTTTAAAGTTGATAATAAAATGCTTTGTGGAATCCATATCGATAAAAAATATGGAGACAGCTTACTCATGGCT
>Ga0075467_10003517_pt1 | contig 12017 bp, 11 predicted proteins | sample DEB08_DNA_9_FD_75067 | JGI IMG/M metagenome (GOLD analysis project Ga0075467, IMG submission 75067) | Aqueous microbial communities from the Delaware River and Bay under freshwater to marine salinity gradient to study organic matter... | ecosystem: Environmental > Aquatic > Marine > Coastal ...
CGCAGCATAAGTACCTCCGCGATGAGGCGAATTTCCCCGAACAGGCCGTTCAATTACGTCACAACAGGTGGAATCCGAACTAACCTTTCGCTTCGGCCTGCCTCAACAATCGAGACGCGGTGTGGTTACAGCGGGCCGCTGCAACATAGGCCTCGAATTTCTCTGCTGGAGTTTCGCCCAGCTAAGACAACGCCTTTAAATCTGTCAGAATTTGGCGATCATCACCGCGTCGCATAGCGCGCCTGCATGCGCAAGCTTCAGCCTGGGCGCAATACGTCCAGCCCAACCAAGATTTCGCGGGGTGCATGCTTGCGCCACACAGACTGGTAACACTCGATGACGTTTGACCGCGTCACCGCTAGGCCCGGCAGCGCGACCCAGTCCGGACAGGGGCGGCCAAGCAAGGCGGTGATCGTCGTCTTTGCGATAGCCTCACCTTGTTGGAACGGGCGTTGACCTGCGATGCCGACAACAGCGCCGCCTTTCGCAAGATTTTCCGTCACCTCTTGTCCAAGGTCCACGGTCGTGATGGGCAAAGTCAGTTTCAGCTCCGAAACCATCCGGATGACGTCGATACAAGGGGTATCCCAGACGACGAATAGACCTGCAACGTCCGGATAATCGGCCAGCATACGCCGCGTTTGTTCACCGGCATCATCGAGGGATGAGAATCTTGCCGTTCTGACCGTAACATCCGGGCGGTTGCGCTCCATCGATTGGCTGAACGCGATTTCGCGCTCGTTGACGGCAAAGAAATCTGCATCATAGCCCAGCAACCCGGTCGATGCGTTGGCAGGTAGATGATCTGACAGCAGCTCTGCCGCGATCTTGCCCAGACCGTAATTGTCCACAGAAACAAGTGCGGCGTAGTCCTTTCCCGGCAACATGCCGGTGGGAACATTGTCGATCAGCACCAGCTTAATACCGGCATTGGACACAGCGATATGGTCTTGGGCCACTGTCGTGTTGTCGACGGGAAGGGAAACGATTGCATCTGGCTTTTCATCACAAAGCCTACGAAGAGCTGCGATTTGCGCTTCTGGCGAAAAATTGCAGTCAACGACGTCGATCACAATCGCCCCGCATTCTCCCATCATGCCGACGACGCCCTGCACAAGATGGCGCGACCAGTCACTTTCCAACGTATGCATGACGAGCGCGATGCGCAGCCCTTTTGCACGAGCGGCTGCTATATCCTGTGGCAGCAACGTGACCCGCTCAGGAGGGGAGGCGCGCTCGCCATGTGGCCCAAGACCGATGATAGTCATGTGGTTGTCCTTGATATCTTTGGCGGCGGTGGCGGCGTTTCGCCAGACTGCAGAGAGGACGATCCCAAAGCGGCCAGACTCTGCACGAAATCCGGGTTGCGGGTCGGGGTGCCAAGACCGATCCATTCTTTCAGGAAAATCGGATCGAACAGCGCCTCTGCGGCAATGCTGGCGGCGCCCAAAAGGGCCGCGGAATTGCTCATTTGAGATCTGAGGATGCGAAGATCGCGTGTGACGAGGGGGTGGGATGCGCCGTAGACCGTTTCGCGAATACTGGCCAGAAGAATATCGTTGGTTTGCGCAATGGACCCGGCCAACACAATAAGTTGGGGGTTCAGCATATTCGCCAATGTTGCAACAACCCCGCCGATCAAGCGGCCGCTTTGCATCAGGATTTCAACGCATGCACCGTCGCCCATTTGCGCCGCCTGGCATACGTCTATGGCTGTCAAATCACCACCACGCGCAAGTGTATCGTCCAGATGGGGGCTGCCCCCGCTTTTAGCTGCTTCCAGTCCGCGGGCCCTGATCATCTCTGCCCCGGCCATGGCATCCAGCGTTCCCGTGCTGTCGCGATAGGTGACAGGAAGTTGACCAATAAGGCCCACCGCACCTGCGGCGCCATGGTAGGGATGGCCATCGCTGACAAGTCCGGCGCCAATGCGTTGACCCACCTTGACGAAAAGCATGGACTGCAAGCCAATCCCGGCACCGCCATGTAGTTCCCCCATCGTCATCGTCTCAACGTTGGAATGAATCCAGACAAGCGTCTGAAATCGATCTGTCAGGGTCTCCACCAGCCCGGAACTATCCCAATTAGGCAGGAAGTCAGGGGTTTTCAGTAGGAAAGACGTGCCAGGATTGGCGAGAACCGGCCCGGGCACAGAAATGGAAATACCCCACAGATCGGGCGCGTCCAGTTGCCGTGTAAGGAGCCAGTTGATCAAGGCACAGATGCGGTCGACGGTGGCAGACTGATCAGAGATATCGATCATTTCGTGGTGCTCTGACAGCAATTTGCCGCTCAGGTCAGCCAATCCAACACCAACAGCTGATTGGTCTAGCGTGACAGAGACAAGGCGGGCGCGGTCTTTCATGAATTGGACAAGTCGCGGCGCGCGCCCCCCCGTGGCTACACCGGTCGCGTTTTCATCAACGAGGCCCAAATCTTTCAGGGTGGCTAGCCTGTCGGCGACGATTGCACGTCCGTACTCTCCGACACGCTCTAGCTCCTGACGGGTTCCCGCATGCCCTAGGCGGACAAGATTCAGCACGTCGACAAGACTTGCCGTGGCCGCCTCGCTGCTACGTGGGCGTCCATTGCCTGTTGAACGATTCGTTGCGGATTGGCCTTTTTTCACAAAAATCTTCTCTTCGTCGTGACTGGATTCAACAGTAGTTCGGCAATTTAAGCATGGCAAGCGTCTAGTTTTGCAGATTAAATGCAAAAGAATACATACTTATGCATAAAATATGTTGACCACTGCTCATTATAGCCATTACAAAATGTGTGACCGGCGCCAAATGCCGGAGGAGGAAAACCAATGAGTGACTGGAAACTGGCCTATCAGGCGAATTGCTGGGGTGAGCTTGGCGGCAATGCAGAAGGTGTGACGTCGATTACGCAACTGAGCTATCGCACCTTCGGGGACATGGACCGGGCCTGCGCCGAAATCGCGGCAGCTGGCTACACGGGGGTTGAATTGTTTGACGGCAACTTGCTGGACTATGACGCAGCAGATTTTCGGACCTTGCTGGCAAACAATGGTCTGACGCTGGTTGCGGCCTATTCCGGCGCCAACTTCATTTTTGATGAAATTCTTCCAGATGAACTGGCGCGGATTACCCGTGCGGCGGACCGCGCTGAAGAACTTGACGCCCCACATCTGGTCGTGGGGGGCGGGGCCAAACGGTTCGATGGTGTTCGGACAACCGACTATGACAAACTTGGCGCAGCGCTCGACAGGGTCAAGGAACTGGCCGAGGACCGTGGACTGAAGGCGCATTATCACCCGCATCTGTCCACGATCGTGGAGGGCCCCAAAGAGGTGCGGCGTATCTTTGACCTGACGTCGATCGATTTCTGCCCTGACACGGCCCATTTGGCTGCTGCTGGCGGGGACCCCGCGCAGATGATCCGCGAACACGCAAAGCGGATTTCATATATCCACCTCAAGGGGTTCCAAAAAGACCCCTTTGCATTCACGCCGCTTGACCGCGGCGATGTGCCGACCGACCCGATCATCGCTGCGATGCGCGATACGAATTTCGCGGGCTGGGTCTGCACTGAACTTGATGCCTGGAACGACCCCGCAGCCGGGGCACGCGCCAGCATGGACTATCTCAATCAGGCCTAATTAGGCCATTTTAACGGGGCTTACGCCCCATCTTCTGGGAGGAAGACCTATGTCTACACGTTCCATACTTATGGGGTCCATCGCCGCCGCAGTGATTGCACTTGGCGCTGTTCCGGCCATTGCCGATCCCGCCGCTGCCTTGGCCGCATTGCAGGAAAACGTCCTGTCCAAGGGCCCCAACGGCGAGGACCCAAGCCCGGCAGCAGACCTGTCGCTGACTGCGGCCGAGATCGACCAGATCAAAGCCATGAACGCCACCGCCGCGATCGTCATGCATTATGGCGGCAACGACTGGTCGCGGGCGCAGATCGAAGGATTGAGGTTCCAATTTGGTGAGTTGGGCATCGAAGTCATCGCGGTGACGGATGCAGGGTTCAAACCCGAAAAGCAGGTCGCGGATATCGAAACCGTTATGGCGCGCCAGCCCGACATCATCGTGTCCGTTCCGACCGACCCCGCCGCAACCGCCGCAGCCTATATGGCCGCTGCCAATGCGGGCGTTAAGATTGTTTTCATGGAAAATACCCCTCCGGGCATGACTGCTGGTGAGGATTATGTTTCTGTCGTTTCAGCCGATAACTATGGCAACGGCGTTGCTGCCGCACACTTGATGGCGCAGGCGCTTGGCGAGGATGGTGGCCAGATTGGGCTTGTCTATCACGCCGCTGACTTCTTTGTGACCCGCCAACGCTATGACGCCTTCAAGGCGACGACCGAGGAAAACTATCCCAATGTCGAGATCGTTGCCGAACAGGGTATCGGCGGACCGGACTTCACTGGCGACGCCGAAAAGGTCGCGTCGGCAATGCTGACGTCCAACCCTGGCCTTGATGGCATCTGGGCCGTTTGGGACGTACCGGCCGAAGGCGTGATCTCGGCGGCGCGCGTTGCGGGACGCGACGACCTGATCATCACCACGATTGACCTTGGCGAGAACGTTGCGATCAACATGGCCCAAGGCGGCTTCGTGAAAGGTCTGGGGGCGCAGCGCCCATTCGATCAGGGCGTCGCCGAAGCCACTTTGGCGGGCTATGGCCTTTTGGGCAAAGAGGCACCGGCCTTTGTGGCCCTGCCAGCCCTGCCAGTGAACAGGGAAAACCTGCTGGAGGCATGGCAGACCGTTTACCGGACCGAAGCCACGCAGAATATCCAGCGGAGCATGAACTGATCATGCGCAGGTCCCGCAGCTCCTCCCTGGTTGCGGGACCACCCATCTTTCATTTCCAGTACGGAGAGTATCGTGATGACCAAGACCCTCAATGTGGCCATGATAGGCGGCGGTTTCATGGGCAAGGCCCACGCCATGGCCTATGCTGCCATGCCGATGTTTTTCTGGCCCGCCCCCGCAATCCCTCGCCGCAAGACGGTGGTCGATCTGACGGATGCGGCCGCCGAAACCGCACGCGACCGGTTCGGCTTTGACGAAGCTTCCAGTGATTGGAAGGCGACAGTCAACCGCGCCGACATCGACATTGTCGATATCTGCACCCCCAACAACTCCCATGCCGAGATCGCGATTGAAGCGCTCAAAGCAGGCAAGCACGTGATCTGCGAAAAGCCACTTGCCCGGACGCTTGAAGAATCCGTGGCGATGGTCGAGGCCGCGCGCGCCAGCAAGTCCGTCACGATGGTTGCGTTCAACTATCGTCGGACACCTGCTGTCGCGCTGGCCAAGAAATTCATCGAAGACGGCAAGATCGGCGACGTGATCAATTTCCGGGGCACATACTTGCAGGACTGGTCGGCAGATCCGAACGGGCCGCTGTCGTGGAGGTTCCAGAAGGATATCGCGGGTTCCGGTGCAGTGGGTGACATCGGCACGCATGTCGTAGATATGGCGCATTACCTCGTCGGGCCGATTGACACGGTTCAGGCGATCACCTCGACCTACGTAAAGACGCGTCCTATTCAACAAGGGGGCGTCGACAAGCTAGGAGCGTCCGAAAAGTCTGCGGATTCAGAGCGGGCAGAGGTTGATGTAGACGACGAGGTCATGTCAATGGTCCGGTTCAAGTCCGGTGCCGTGGGCAGCATCGAAGCCACCCGAAATGCATGGGGCCGCAACAACTTCATCACGCTGGAAATCCACGGGACCAAAGGGTCGATCCTGTTCAACTATGAACGTCGCGACGAATTGCAGGTGATGTTCGCTGATGATCCCGGCGATGCGCGAGGGTTCCGCACCATCTACACCGGTCCGGCGCATCCTTATGGCGAAGGTTTATGGCCGATACCAGCCCTTGGCATTGGCTACGGTGAGACAAAGATCATCGAATGCTTCGATTTCTGCAAAGCGATCGTGGAGGGAACCCAGCCTTCACCAAACTTCGAAGAGGCGCTTTTGACCGAAAAGGTCGCGGATGCCTTGCTGCGTTCAGGCGAAACCCACGCCTGGGAGCAAGTGTAATGGCACCCGTTGCTGTCCGCATGAAGGGAATATCCAAACACTTTGGTGGGGTCAAAGCGCTGGATAACGTGGATCTTGAGGTTCTGGCCGGTGAGGTCCACGCGCTTCTGGGCGGCAACGGGGCGGGAAAATCCACAATTCTAAAGGTGTTGAACGGGGTACATGTGCCCTCTGCCGGTACCATCGAAGTCGCGGGCGTTCCGCTGACCACGCATAGTCCTGCGGCCTCCCGAGCTGCAGGCATCGCGATGAACTATCAAGAAATGAGCCTCATCCCGACGTTGACCGTGGCCCAGAATGTGTTTCTGACACGCGAGGCGAAGTCGGGCGGACTGATCGACGACACCGAGGCAGAACGCAGGGCGGCAGAGCTATTTGCGATGCTCGAGGTCGAGATTGATCCGCGCGCCATTGTGGGCGATCTGGGAGCGGGGCAAAAGCAACTGACCGAAATCGTCAAAGCAATATCGCAGGACGCGCGCGTTCTCGTGCTCGATGAGCCGTCCACGGCACTGGCCGTTTCGGATGTGGATCGTCTGTTTACCTTCCTGCGCAAACTTAAAACTCAAGGCGTCGCGATCATCTATGTGAGCCACCGGATGGATGAAATCGCCCGCATCGCCGATCGCGCTACGATCTTGCGGGATGGACAAAACGTGACCACCGCCGATATCGCAGATCTGCCAGTGGACGTGATGATCGAACATATTGTAGGAAAACGCTCGCTTGGTCTTGCGGATGTCGCACGCAACGTTGCCGTGCAGGGTGATGTCGCGCTGGAACTGCGCAATGTGTCCGGCCGCAATAAGCCAAAGGACATTTCACTGAAGGTCCACAAGGGCGAGGTCGTAGGGCTGGCCGGTCTGCTGGGGTCAGGGCGCACGTCGCTTGCTAAGCTTATCGCCGGAATTGAACCCATAACCGCGGGCGAAATCCGCATCAACGACCGCCCGGTTCAAATTCGCCGCCCAAGTGATGCAATTGCAGCAGGCGTGGCATTGGTGCCCGAGGCTCGGGCCACACAGGGCATCATCCCGTCCCAGTCGGTGGCGGACAACGCGACCCTTGCCGTGCTTGATAAGCTGTCAAAATTCGGGTTCGTGGACGCGGCCAAAATGCGGGCCACCACTGATGCACAGATCGAACGGTTGTCGATCAAGACCGCGAGCCGTGATCACGCAGTCAGCACCTTATCGGGTGGCAATCAGCAAAAGGTCGTTATCGGAAAATGGCTGGCGTCTGATCCGGATGTCTTTGTTCTCGACGAACCGACTGCGGGCATCGACATCGGATCCAAATCCGAAATCATCCAGATGGTCCGCGACCTTGCTGCCAGCGGCAAAGCAATCCTGATGATATCATCTGAACTGTCTGAGCTTTTAACCGCCTGCGACCGCATCATCGTGATGGCCGAAGGACGAAGCCACGCAGATATCCCACATGCGAATCTAGAAGACCCCGCGGACGTTAATACGAATGCCGCGCACCGTGTTCAGGTCGCAGAACAGCGCCTGCAAATTGCCATCCAGAACGCCCTAAAGTCAGAGCAGGAGATTTCCAATGACCTTCACTGATACGAAAGATCGCACCAGAAATGCCTTAAGCGGCTTTCTCGGCAACTGGCGCCAGAATATCATTTACATCGGGTTCGCGGCGATCTTCGTGATCTTCGCGCTGACATTGAATGACCGGGGGTTCCTGAATCCCAACAACCTTCTTAACATTGTGCGGCAGACCACAATGATTGCCGTCATGGCCGTTGCCATGACATTCGTACTGTCAGCGGGCGAGATCGACTTGTCTGTGGGCGCGGTCGCCGGACTTGCAAGTGTGACGGTGGCCATGGCAATTGCCGTAGCCGGGCCCTTTGCGGGGATCATGGCAGGGCTTGCGACTGGCGTTGCCGTGGGTGTCTTCAACGGCTGGCTGACGACAAAAATCGGTATCCCGTCTTTCCTGACCACGCTGGCGATGATGGGCATCGCCAAGGGCGTTGCCATGTGGATTTCGGGCACGTCAGCAGTGCCGATCCTGTCGCCCGGCTATTCATGGTGGTTTGGCGGCGGCTCGATCGGCCACGTTCCGGTTCTGTTGTTTTGGATGTTGATTTTCGGTGTTGTCGGGCAAGTTGTCTTGCGGCGCACCAGCTTTGGCCGCCGGGTACTGGCAACGGGTGGCGGCGAACAGGCGGCCAGTTATTCGGGGATCAATACGTCGCGGGTTAAATTCCGGGTGCTGGTGATATCCTCAACCGCGGCAGCCGTTGCTGGTATGCTCTATGCGGGTCGTCTTCAATCGGGGCGGTTTCAGCTAGGGGAAGGCGACGAACTCTCAGTGATTGCGGCGGCTGTCTTGGGCGGTACATCCCTCTTCGGAGGCAAGGGGACAGTGATCGGCACCATCGTCGGGGCGCTGATGATCGGCCTGATCAACAACGGTTTGATCCTGATGGGGCTTGAGTTCAGCCAGCAGCTGATCGCGCGCGGTGGTATAATCATCCTTGCCGTGGCCCTGAGCCAGAAAAGGGTCTGAACCATGGCCCATGTCACTATCATTGGAACGGTTACAGCCAAACCCGAAACGCGCGCTGAATTGTTTGACCTGCTTACAAGGCAGGTCGCCCCTACCCGTCAGGAGAAGGGCTGCATCAACTATGACTTTCATGTTGATGCAAGCGATCCTTGTTGCTTTGTCTTCTATGAAAACTGGCGCACGCAAGCTGATTTAGATGCTCATCTCGAGATGCCCCATCTGAAGCCATTGTTTTTACAGCTTGATCGTTTGTTGGCCTGTACGGTCGATATCCGGCACTTGACCATGCTCAGCGAGATGGCCTGATGACGGCATCACGCAAGCGGCTGCGTCTGGGGATGGTTGGAGGAGGCAAAGGTTCCTTCATCGGCGGCGTGCACCGCATTGCCAGTCGTATTGATGACCGGTTTGAACTGGTTGCGGGTGTGCTTTCCTCCGATCCAATGCGCGCGGCTGAAAGCGCGGCGGATCTGGGCATCGTGCCGGCTCGGGCCTATGTCGATTTCAAGGTCATGGCCAAGGCCGAAGCAAAACGCGCCGACGGGATCGAAGTCGTCGCGATCGTGACGCCAAACCATATGCATGCCGCGCCAATCATCGCCTTTCTTCAGGCCGGAATTCACGTGATCTGTGACAAGCCATTATGTGCCACCATGGCTGAAGCCCAAATGATTTCGGAAGCAGTGAAAGCCTCTGATGCGCATTTCGTGTTGACGCACACCTACACCGGCTACCCCTTGATCCGTCAGGCCCGCAAGATGATTGCCGATGGTGAATTGGGTCAAATGCGTGTGATTCAAGTCGAATACGCGCAAGACTGGCTGACACAAACTATCGAACAGGATGGTCAAAAACAGGCAGACTGGCGGACCGATCCGGCAAAGTCCGGTGGCGGTGGCGCAATCGGCGACATAGGAACCCATGCCGTTGACCTTTTGTGTTTTGTGACTGGGCTGAAGCCTGAGGCGCTCTTGGCCGACCTACACCGTTTCGGTGACGGGCGTCGTTTGGACGATAACGCTCATATCCTGCTGCACATGCAGGGTGGTGCGAAGGCGATGCTCTGGGCGTCACAGATTGCAGTTGGGAATGAAAACGGGCTGCGCCTGCGTGTTTATGGTGACCGAGGCGGTTTGGAATGGTCGCAGGAAAACCCAAACAAGATGTGTCTGACAATCGACAGCGAAGCAAAACGTATCCTCACACGCGGCGGGGTCGGATCAGGCGGAGCCATGACAGATTGGACGCGGATCCCTGCCGGCCACCCGGAAGGTTACCTTGAAAGCTTTGCCAACATTTATACCGACACAGCAGACCTGATCGAAAGAAAGGGCGGGGGAGCCCTTCTGGCAGGAATTCGTTCGGGCTTGGAGGGCATGCAGTTCATTGAAGCCTGCGTGAATTCAGCGGGCAGCGGCGGCACATGGGTCCCATTCCAGCAACTTGAGGGTTGAAGATATCCTGGATTCCGTCGGCACATCCTGAAACCATGTGGATTGGGTTTAAAGGACCAAAAAGGGTTTGCTCCGATCATCGCAGAACAAGGAGCGTCAGCTCACACCGTAGATCGTCAGAATCGTCAAAACGATCAAGCTGGTTGGTCAATACGATGTTGTGGCCCATCTGCTGGTAGGCGGCGCACCGCTGCATCATATCGACAATCTGGCTTGGGCTTCTTTGATCGAGGCTGCCGCTCTGGGCGACGGGGTCACGCCGCTACAACATGCCACATCACGCAACTACTCCTAATTGGTCGAAATTCGGAAATAGGCGATATGCTAATGACCCCACCAAAATGTACTATCTTGAAGGCTGCCGTGTCATCAGAGCTCGTTGCACCGTCCCAAAGCCCCAATTGGCGCAACCGCAGCAAAGGTCGGAGATGTCCGCGAGCTGTAAATTCCATGCTTGATCTTTGCTGAGGCCTTTACGAACGACCGGTTTTCTCGCTGCGCGGCTGCAGCAAATCTTTCGTACTTCCCACATTTCCCGCGCTGCGAGCGCACACAGCACGAAATACGAATTTACTGAATGGGTTCCAAGCGGTCATTTGAGCTAATCGTTCAGGCATTGAAGCTGCCTTTGCGTCAACCCAAACCCGGAACAATCACCATCTTGTCGCTAGTGCTTTCTTTAAGACGCAATGGGAGGACTTTCTGATACTCTGCTGAGTCATACCAACCTTTGGCTTTTTCCAAAGTAGGAAATTCAATAATAGCCACGCGTTCAGGTTTCCACTCGCCTTCGCATATCACTACGTCGCCGGTGGCTGCGAGAAGGTTGCCACCAAAGTGTTTCACTGAAGCATTTGCACCATCTAGGTATTTTTTCATTCGAACTGGATCAAGCGGAGCTAGGTCGAAAATAACATAGGCAGTCATTTTTTTTCCTGAATGGCTTAAGTTTGGAAGCATGTATCACATCTTGGCACGAAGGCCTATCGCCGCGGCAGCTTTGGGCTCCTTGCTGCCGTTAGCCGCATTGCGGCGATCCTGCCAAACGATCTCGCCCCGACCAACATCGGCCCAAAGCTGCCGTTCGTCGCGGGTTTAGTCGCTGCGGTGCAGCTTCCCCAAAGCAGACCTTTAAGCTTGCCGCAGCATTTGTCGACATCGATGACTGCTCATCGGGACGGTGCGGACTCCCGAAGAAGTCACCGTTTGTTGGTCTTTGGGATATTAGGAACTCTGTGCGCCATACGCTCGTGCACTTCGTAACATCGGAAATCGGGATGGGGATGATCCAACGCGCACATCCGCCAACTCTTGAAAGCCAAAACGTCTATAGAGGGATAGGTTTGCCGCATTCGTTGACTCAAGGTAGGCAGGGAGATCATCCCCATCAACAATTGCCAAGCTGTACTCCAAAAGCTCCGTTCCGACACCTTGACCGCGATATGCGGGATCGACGGCAATTAGGCCAAGGTACCAGTGTGGCTCACTCGGGCAATACGCGCCACTTTGCGATATCAGGGCCGGGAACTCTGGAGGAAAGACGGGGCCGGCCGTTGCATGCGAGGGCTCGGACTGCGCAAGCTTTTCAGAACGGTCGCTTTTCGCTCCGGGTGGAAGCCACACCGCTGCTCCGGCAAAATCCCCGATTACAAAGACGGTTCCAGCATCGAAAGCCGCCTGATACGCACGACTTGCATGCTTTTTGCAGTCGCGCAGAAAGTCCAACGAATTCGGCATCAGCCAACGCACGAATGGATCATCTGTGAAGGACACTGAAAGCAGTGCTCCGATGTTCTCTTCGTCGCTCCAATTGCCCTTTCTGATAGACATTTCTTTCATGATCTCCTCCAGATCGAGAGTTCCTCGAATGCTACAAGCTTTGTGGCAAAGGGCAAGAAAGCGCTGCGTCGTCCAAATGGAAGATTTGGCTCCTTGCTGCCGTTAGCCGCATCGCACCGATCCTGTCAAACGACCTCGCCCCGACCAACATGAACGGCCC
>Ga0075467_10003518_pt1 | contig 12017 bp, 10 predicted proteins | sample DEB08_DNA_9_FD_75067 | JGI IMG/M metagenome (GOLD analysis project Ga0075467, IMG submission 75067) | Aqueous microbial communities from the Delaware River and Bay under freshwater to marine salinity gradient to study organic matter... | ecosystem: Environmental > Aquatic > Marine > Coastal ...
AAAACAATCCCGGCAACCGAGAAATCGTTACTCGCATCAAATGGTGAGAAGAAAGCGATCTCCTCTACAATCATATCTGGGTCTACATCAAAGCCGACTTCGCCGTTCGACATCTGAATCGACGTCCGCTTTTCCTGAGCAATTCGCAGCATTTCAGCCAAATTGTCGGGATCTTGCGCAATGGCATTGATCAACTCAAAGTTCTTTGTGCCAACCTCAAACAACGCAGCGTTGTTAAACTCCGCCAAAAGATCAGATATGTCTAGTTCTACAGTCTCAAGGCCATCAAACAGACCCTGCTTTTCATCGTCCGTTGCACCTAGTGGAGTCTGAAGCGTCAGATCATCACCAGGGATCACAACTGTCACGATATCACCGTTCACGACGATCCGTCTGCGAAGGTCGCCGTCTTCACGAATGCGCATGTCAATTTCTTGATTGAACTGTGCCCAAGGCAAGCGCGTCTCACCGGATACTGTCATGTTCGACAGTTCGGCACCATCAGCCAAGAAGGATAGACCCGCAACTTCTGCGTCCTCTGGTTCACCTTCGATCAAATCGGTTTGGCTGGATCCGTAACGGCTGTCTTCACTTCTGAAAAGGTCGCTCAGCCAAATACGGTCAAGATTTGTTTTTTCAGAGAAGCGAACCAAAACACGCTCGTCGATATCAATTTCGTCGTTTTGCGCGCCGTCTTGAATACCAATACCATCAATGGGGTCCCAGTAAATCGGTGCGCTGAGCCATTCGGCGTTTTGGTCAAGCCGACGCTGACCAATAATTGTCACGCTTCCGACGGAACATTCTGTCTGGTTCAGGCAGCCCGAAAACGCCAAATCGCGAAAGTCGATCCCACTTGCCAGCTCAGTATCGATTTGAGCGGATCCTTGCGCATACGCTGGAGCGCCAATCAACAACATGGCGGAAGCAATCGCACTACTTGTTAGGAATGTATTGATGGTTCTGGCCATACTATCTTCTTCCTGGAAACTAAATTTCATCATAAAAAAGCCTAAATCACAGACTGACTATCCCCCAGCCAGCTCCGATTCGTCAAGCTGGATCAATATTTTGCCAATTTACCCGCCTTATTACACAGGACCTTGACTACAAAATCGCAGCAATCGGTGCATTGGTGCCATCTTGGCTACACTCTGTGGTGTTTTGTCTTGATGGCCGTCACGGCGTTTTTCGCAATTGTGGCGGTGTCAATTGCCAAAATGACGGCATTTTATGTGAAATGTATCGGTGGATTTACGCTTATTCTTCCGAATCGAGTCCGGAATTACTCGGATTTCGTCCAAACAGGGCGGGTTCCGACAACAGATCTTACTTCACTGATTCCATATCGGAACGCTGCTCGCTCTGCGGCGCGTGCGATCGGCGTCTGGCCAAGGTATTCATAGACAAACTTATAGCGACCCAAGAACGGAATTGGCCGGAATGTGTCGCATAAGAACACAAACCGCGCGAACGGTTCAGTGACATGCGCCGTCATGAGCGCCCGTAGCGCGGGCCGCAACTGTTCTGGTGGGATGTCAGGAATATGAATCCCCATTGGTTTGAGGCCCTCTGGGTTTTGTACTGATAGAATGCTGCCGGTATTGACGTTGATACGCGGCAGTTTGCGGGAAATCGGGTCATCGATGATTGAGGGAATGACTGGCGGCTCGACAGGCGTTTCACCGGGGAAGTCCAGTTCCAACATGAACAATGAAGGATTGGACAGCTCTCCGAGCATGCGTTTGAATTCGTGGTCGGCCAACTGCTTGCCCATGGTACGGTTTTCACGCAGCAGCCGCCGCACCAACCCTGGAGAGACACTTATGTTGTCTTGTTTCGTGGCCATTTGGGGAACCCTCTAAATTGCATAGGTATTGCAAAGGCGATCCAAAGCCGCCGCCATATTCGATTGATCTGCAAAGCTGCCCGGTCGCGACGTCACAAGGGTACCCTTGCGCAGACGTTTCATGAAATCCTCAATTATTGCACCGTGTTCTTCAGGCCGGGCAGCATAGAGGACGTCAGCCCAGCCCTGATCGCCAGCATAGGTCGCTCTTGCCACCTGATCATCCAACCGCTCAAGGTTGGTGGGTGCAAGAAGTACAGGGCCTTTGTAACCCATCACCAACTCATGAAAGCTGTTGTACCCCGTCGCAGAGATGACCCCGCTGAAAGCTTCAAGATAAGGGCTCAGTGGATAGAATTGCCGGATCATTGTCTCGCCATTGTCATCAGGCGGGGACGATAAAGGCGACTGCGCCCAGACCAGCGTAATTCGATTGCGACGGGCATGTTCCTGAATGTTCCAAAGCAGTTCATCCCAGTTGCCAAAAGCACCTCCCAACGAAACGAGGCAATATTTTCCACGGCGCAGCCCAAGCCGCTTCATGGCATCGCGTCGTGAATAAGCTGGTAGGTAGGGTTTGAGTGTGATCGGCGGGGCGATGAAAGATTTGCAGAAACCTTGAAATTCAGCCGTGGCCATTCTGGTTGGTCCCACGTCGGCTTCAACAGCCAAATCACCGGGTTCAAGCACAAGGTCACTATACTGCTCGGGATCAAGCACGGAGCGGCTGGTCTCAGCGCGCATCATGCCACGGCGCACCCAAAGGACCCCGCAACGCCCACATCCGGGCGAGCGCATGGCGTTCAGCACGAATTGATCAAACGCAGCGCCGTCGTAGGCAACAATGTCGGGCTTAATAAATCGCAACGTCTTGGCGAACTCGACAGTTTCCCAGCGCCGCCAATCTGGTGGGTGCGCGTCAAGGTGAACGCCTGTCTGTCGCAAGATCACTTCAAAGCCAGCCGCCTGCACAATTGCTGCCGCACGCGAAAAGCACCAGAAAATGACGCGAAATTTCTTCTTTTGGTTTAAGGCCTTCCCAATAGCCATCATCCGCGTGACGTGTCCCAGACCTACGCCGTTGGGAACCACAACAATCATTGTCGGGGGACCCGACCGCGGGGTTGCAGCAGGCGCACCTGGCACACCTTCGGCAAAGGCGACTAAATCAGCCATGTCTTTGTCGATGGGATCTGCGGCGAACAACTTTCCCAAGCGGCGCAGGCGGACCCAACTGAAAACATCCAGTCGCGCCTGCCGCGTGCTTCGCGTGCTGTCATCTTCGGTGTAGGTAAAGGTGACCAACGGATCATCACGACGGATCGGAACAGTGGGCCGGTCGGTCTCAATTCGCCCAAGTTGCCCAATCACTGTCACATCCTGGCCAGTGAGTTGAGAAAGCTGCTGTGCGGCAGCTTCGGTCAAAGCGTGCAATGTAATGTGTTCAACCTTTGTAAACGCCAACGCGTCACAAAGTAGACCAAGTCCGTCTACCCAGCCTGCTTCTTCTGTATTGGACCGTGATCGGCGCAGCAGAATACGGCATGGTTTTCCCATAGCGGCAAGCGCCGGAAGGTGCGCAAGGGCATAGCTTTGCGACAAGACAAGCAGCGCGTCGATATCATCCTGTTCGCCAAGCGGGTCCGTAATTGTCAGGTATTCAGTATGCACATCTTCGGGCAGATCTTCGAGTAATTGACCGACAGGATCAAAGCCATCGCCAAGCAGTCCAAGCCTTTGAGAGGGAGGCGTCATCGCATTCATATCTTTCCGCCTTTGTGTCCGCGGTAGCTTTCCATAGTCCGCGCCGCAAGCGACTTGGGGTCGAACACATTGCTGATATGGCGCTGGATCAAATAGGGCGGGGCGCTGCGCGCACTTGGCAGCCACGCAGCGATCTTTGCGGCGGCGTCGCTTGGCGTCACCTGCGCATCTAGGATCAACCCTGCACCTTTGCCCGCGCGTTTGACGGCTTCACGCACACCGCCGACATCGCAGGCTATGACGGGTTTTCCCATCGCTTGGGCTTCAAGCAAAACGTTGGGTAGGCCTTCGACTTGCGACATCAAAAGGACCACATCAAGATCACCATAAAGCGCCATCGGATCGACCACACCGCTGCGGATGACGAGGTCCGAAAGCCCTAATTTTTCTGCTTCAACTTCGACTTCGTGTGCCAGCGGTCCGGATCCGAAAAGAAAGGGTTCAAGATCGACACCTTGTTCTTGGCGGAGCGCCTGAATAGTCCGCAGCCACAAGAGCGGTCGCTTGTTGATGGCAAGTCGAAAAACCCCACCAATGCGCACAGGACCAACAGGCACTGGCATATTGGCTGTCTCAGGCAGCAGCGGATAGCGCGACATGTCCACAGCATTCGGGATGACATCAATGCGGTCTTGATCGCACTGCAACCATTTTGCATAGTCTTCGGCCGCGATCCGCGAATTGGCAGAGACCATGACGTTGTCTTTCGAAACCATTTCCCGAAACAGCGCCTCGTTCAAAACCAGCGACTTGTCGCGGCGTGTGGCCGGGCTCATGTTACGGGCGCTAATGACAATTCTGTTGACGGACGCTGCTGTGCCAACAATGCTACAGACCGCCGAAGATCGATCTTGCCAACCATGTAGAACATCGGGCTGTAATTCGTTGACAAGAGGCAACAAAAGGCGGACGTCTTCACGCAAGTTTTTCGGAAGAGCCTCGATCATTTTGCGTTCTTGGGGTGTAAATTGCGGGTTCACCACCGTGCGATCAGCCAATTGATGTATCGGAATTCCAAGGGCCTCAAGGTCGGGCAGGAAATGCGCATGCCCGCGATCCTGATCAAGTGAAAAGACCGCAACATGAAGTTGATCTTTGCGCACGCCGCTTTCAAGCAAGGCGCGTGCCAGTTCGACAAACTGGCGTTCCGCGCCACCAATGCCAAGCGACACATTGACCAAAAGGATACGTTTGGGGTCTCTGCTAACACCTGGCCAGCCACGCGGTTTTGCATGCAGTTTCAGCGTTTTTTCCAGCGGCAGCATGAAATCCGGGCTCTTGATGGTAATTGCTTCGGCAACGGTGTCAGGAAGCTCACGGGTGCCACCAACTGAAAAGCCAATGGCATCAAGCACACGCTTGACCCGATCTCCGACTGGAACGCGTTGACGCCGCAGCCAGACCGCGAGACCGATTTCGCCGCTATCTAGCAATTGCTCGGCAAATGAAATTGAAACTGCGGCGGGCATTTGATCAGCCCCCGGGCCACCCAAGCCGACATACTCACTCAGGGCATGCGCCATGCCCGCTTGCCCCGACGACAGTGCCAGCTTCAGGCGATCCGCAACAGACACATCCGCAATAGCAAGCCGCGCACGCGCACGCATCAGATCGTCGTCACGTTCTAGCCGCTCATATAGCAGACAAAGTCGCAGCAAGGCGGCGCCCCGCAATCCTTCGCTTTGTTCAGCGACGATTTCCCAAAGGTCCACAGCGCGCGATAGGTCGTACATTTGTTCGCTTATGCGCGCTTCTCTGGTGACAAACTTGACGTGGTCTCCGAACTGTTCACGGGCCAATGTGTTTTTCTCGAGCGCCAGCGACAACTCACCAGAGTATCGCAAGAGATCAATCAAAACAGTGGCGTCGGTAGGGATGCGAAAAGAGAAATTGGATGCAAGTTTTAGCGCGCGTGCGCGGTCTGTTCGCAAACGGGCACCCTCTGCTTCACGTTCTGCTTGCTTAAAATAGGACTGCGCAAACCGCCGCCGGGCCTCATGGTTTTCTGTATCGCTGCCGAATGTGGTTTCCAGAATGAACTCGGCCGCTTCGAATTCCTCTTTTTGGAGGGCGTCATCGGCTTCGCGCAAAGCAAGGTCCGATGAGCCAACACTGGCTTCCCACAGTTCCTTGCGGATAGATCGCGCAACCGCTGGATTGCCGTGCGCGTCGCTGCGTCTGGCGATATATTCCCAGAGCGATGTATGTGTATCGACTTGGCAGCCTGACCCGATCAGAAACAACCGCGCAGTCGCAAAACGCTGCTGGTCGCATAGTTCCAAAACCTGCCTGCGGACTTGAGTAAACGCTTCGATCATTATAGGTATTAATTCAATTTTTTGTTGTCTTTAGGGCGATTATGAGCCGCGATACCGAACTTGACAAGCGCTCCAACGAAGAGCTTGCGCCACCGCCAAGAATGCTTGGGGATACCGAAGTTGGTATAATCATGGATTATGCAGCGCGTTTGCCTGCGGGGGCTGAAATCCTGGAAGTTGGTCCTTGGCTGGGTGGTATGACCCGATTGCTTGCGCAACATGGCAATATGACAGTCGTTGACAGGTTCATTTGGACCGATGCGAACGCAGAAAACTATCCTGGCATTGCCGAACCCGAAGAGAATTTCAGAGCGCAATTTGAAACACACATGGCCGCTGAGGGGATAACTGCCCGGATCATTGAAGCGACGTTGCCAGAAATGACGTGGCCAGGTGGGGCGCTTGATTTTGTTTTGATCGATGCGCCACGAACTGCACAACAACTTCACGGCTGCATGTCAGTCATCGCGTCAGTTTTGAAACCGGGCGCACATGTCTTGATTAAACATGCGCTGAACCGTCGTGATCTGGGACTTGGCGCATATATTGATGCGTTAATCGGGTTTGGATCGTTCCAAATGATCGCCACCGAGCAACCTAACTGGTGCAACATTGTGGTCCTTGTTGCGACGAACGAAGTCGGCGCACTGGCTGATGTTGAAGGCGCAGAACGAGCCATTGCGACAGCCCCGATGACCGAAGATTTCACTGACCCTTGGTACGGCAGAAGTCTGTCCGCTTTTCGGGTGGCCTATCTTGCCCAGTCCGGGCGTTGGTCTGACGCGTATGCAAGGCTGTCTGAAATGCCGGCCAGTTCCGAAAACCTGACACTTTGGGACGAAATGGAACCGCTTTTGCGGCAGCCCGACAACCTAGAGGCAGATGGTCAACTTGCCATCTTGTCAGAGCTTGTTTGGCTTCATAACGATACCGGCGTTGCAACGCAGGCACCAGTCCAAATAGGATCGTCTTTTGCGACCCGTCTGCGGGCTTACTGGCGCAACAATGCAAACGCGGACTGGGTTCACGAAGGTCTCGATGCACAGCTTCTTGGCGACGAAGTTGCCGAGGCGCAAATAGCAAGGCTTTCGCCTGTGTCGGCGCAGCTTTTTCAAAAGTCTGTTGTTGAAGTGGGTAATAATTTGGGCGGCGGTGCACTCGCGGCTCTCCTTGCAGGGGTGCAATCTTATGTAGGGGTAGAGATGTCGACAATGACAGTTCTGGGGGTAGAACTTTCAGAGAGGTATCCTAACATCAAAATTTCGCAAGATATTGAAGCATCGAATAAGGTAATTCGAGAATGCGATGTGCTACTAATTGGTAGCGATCCCGAAATTGACTCACCTTTAGCAAACGCAGTCACTTCGCGAATGAGAACTAGAAGGAGCACCGTATATTTGACCCGGCGGTCACCTTAGTTGTTTGATCCCATGGTTTGATGGGGCTGGTCACCGGTCCAATATTATTCAGCACCATATCTAAGTTCCTCCGACAATGCCCGTGGTGTGGCCCAAGTGGAACGGACGGGTCGCATTTTCTGAGTGAGACGACCCTCATGTCAGGCACTAGATTTCGAGAGCTTTCTATGGAACTATGCTTAAGCATTTAGATTTATTCAGTTTGGTGAGCCATTGTCTCTAGATCCGTCATGAACCAGTTGGTGAATTGGAAACCTTCATGGCCTCGTGCCGTTTGGATCGGCATTACCATAGTGTGCTTTGCTACGATTTCTGAAGCCCAAAAGGCAGACCTGTTTTCAGTCCTTACCCAACGCGCATCGGCCGAATTGAAAAGCGCCCATCGGCCTACCGATGACGGATTGCAGTTGGACAGCTTTATAACCGTCGCGGGTGAACTCTCTGATGACAATCCCAGCGATGTTGGTTCAGAACGATTTGCTGCACATGTACAATTTGATGTGCCGAGAGCGCCAGAAATACCGTTGGAAACGCCCTGCGACGAAGTGCAGACCGAACGATTGGCTTATTTCGCATACAATGATGCTCAGCAGCTGCTGGATGAGGGTGTTTCTCCGAGCGAGGTGCCGTTTTTAGATTGCTTCTTAACAACTAAGAATTGGAGTGACGAACCATCCGAAGCTCTATCGATGTTATGGACCACGTCGTTTAGCCGCGAGGTTCTCCTGGGCTATTTGGATTTACAGTTTGAGCGCACGATCGCAAGAACGACCGAACAGGCGTATGATAGGGGAGGCTATCTGGCATGGCCCGGTGCTTATCTTGGTGAAACTGCAGTGCTAGCCTTTCAGCGGACCCGTGACCCACGGTTTCTTCAGTTGTATATCGGCTACTTTGATCGCGTGATTCAACTGAGTGATCCTAGACTTGGCATTCGAGACGAATACCACGGCCGTATGATGAATTCTTGGGGTTACATGATGCAAAATGGGGTGCTGGGGGAGGGCGACCATCGCAATTGGGTCGCGCATGTCACACATTTTGGGCGCATCTTGACACCTGCGCTGGCGTTCGCGAATGAAATTCTCTCGGATCCCAATCTTGCTCTCGAGCACGGAAATTGGGCATTCGATGTCGTGCGATTTTTTGAAACTGGTTGGCAGCAATTTGAAATGGATCGCCGGCTGGTCGGCGACGGTAGTCAGAGTTGGTACTGGCGACCAATTGACGATGAGTTTGAACCAATTAACCATGTTACCAGCTTGGGACGCGCTTTAATCCACGCACAGGCAATCACGCAGGATCCAGTTCTGAAGCGTCGTATTGATGAAACCTTAATGGTGTTTGAAGATGCGGTGACCGTGCATGAAGACGGGTCGGTTGCCTGGCCATATAGTCCGACGTTCCAGACAATAACCACGATGCAAAGTGGCGTCGACGCAGAATACTCGGAATACACTTGGAAAGCGTCAATTACCCTGCCTTTCATCCGAGAAGCGATTAATGCGGGTTATATACTTTCCCCTGGATTAGAAGAAAGTATTCGCAGTCAACTTGTTAACTACACACTGGCGGATGGTGTTCTGAAGCGCAACTTGCATCCATTTCGGAGTCTCCCAGTTGCTGAAAGTGAACTCGGCAGATTCAGAGCAGTTCTTGGCGGGTTGCACATGTCTTTTCCAGACGATATCGAGATCGGAGAGCTCACTAAGCAAATGCTCGTTTTCAATCACGAGATTTTTCCAAGGGGCTGGTTCACCCATGCTGGTTCATCGCGATCATACGCGTTGTTCATAGATTGAATTTGGGACTCTGCTGCAGTTGAAAACGATCATTCATATAGGCAGTCCCAAGACGGGAACGACAGCACTTCAAAGGGGACTGTTCGATGCACGAAAGATCTTGCTCAATCATGGTGTGTTATATCCGGAGTTGACGGAGGCGAAGTCAGCAAAGAACCACGGACCAATTTCCCTCGCACTTGTGCAAACTGAACGCTTGCCGCGAAAATTCCGCTTTCTATCTGAGAGTGATAGAGAGACGATCAGGGTAGAGTCACTTAGGGAGATCATCGAGCAAGTCAATTCTACCAAACCTGCCTGCCTGCTTCTGTCATCAGAGTACCTCTTTAGGGTAATTCCATTCGGCAGATGGCAAGCATTTCTAGAGCAAGTTCCAGGTTTTAATATTGAAAATGTACGGATCAGTTGTTACATCCGACGCCCTTCTGCCCACTATCTTTCGATTTTGCAGCAGAAGCTGAAGGCCTCGCATGAAGTCCTTCGTCCATCACCACATAATTTTCGACGGGTCTTGAAGAGCTACGCCAAGCAGTTTCCGAATTCACAAGATTCGGTAAGGTTGTTTGACCGGCGCAGTTTGCTAGGCGAAGATATTCTATTTGATTTTGCCGCCACCCAGTTGCACGAATACTTAGACGCGTCAGTACTTGGAGATTCCCCCTCCGATGAAAACGCGACGGTTTCTGCAGAGTCGATGTTTGCTTTGCGGGAGTTTAGAAAGAGGTTCTTTCCAAATGACAATGATAAGTTCAGGGCACAATCGAGCGAACTGCTAAGAGAATTGGTTGAACTAGAGCAACCGCTTGGTCTTCCAAAACCGAAACTCAAAACCGAAATTGCCGATCAGGTAGATTATTCATCCAAAGATGTTCTATGGCTGCGCGATAGTTTTGATCTTGCCTTCAACGGGTATAGGTATGAACGGGCTGGCGCAGTTCCAAAATTCGTTGATCAAGGAAAGACAATTGATCTCGGTGAAATAGTGGAAATAGATGACGAAAGTCTTTTGGGGCTTCTGGGAGAGCTCCAGAAAAGCAAGTTCATTGAAGAAGATCAAAGCTATGCAGATTGGTTAAGGAGTTTGATCGAGAAAGTAGGGGCTGTATGATATAGGCTAGCAACTGTATTTCTCAAACGGTTTGAACAGTCCAATTTTGTCGAGACTTGCATATAGCATTCACGATAGTGACTAGTTTTCGAGCGACGGCAATGATGACGACCTTGTGTGGATTTCCGGCCGCGCGAAGTCGGTCTGCAAAGTGTTTCAGGTCTGGATTATGATGGCTTGTCACCAGCGCTGCTTGGAACAGGACATGCCGCAGCAATTGCCTTCCGCCGCCAAATGCGCGCCTGCCGCGCAGGGTATGGGAGTATTTGCGCGGATGATGACTGGATTGGCTGCAGAGGCTCCAGACAACAAGACAATCTCAATTGATGCGACATACCTTGACCTGCGCCCCGAAAAATCCTCCAGATTTGTGTAGAGTCCGCCCAACAAAAGGACGGACAAATGAAGGCTCGATTTACGGACGAACAGATCATAGCGATGATCAAAGAGCAGGAATCTGGTGAGAAGACCGCAGATGTATGTCGGCGGCACGGGATCAGTTCTGCGACATTCTAGAAATACAAATCGAAGTATGGCGGGATGGAACCCTCAGATGCAAAGCGTCTGCGAGCGTTGGAGGATGAGAACGGCAAGCTGAAGAAGCTGCTTGCGGAACAGATTTTGGACAACGCCATGCTGCGAGACATCAACTCAAAAAAATGGTGACGCCCGTTGGGAAGCGGAAAGCAGTGGCGCATCTGATGGACGTTCATTAGGTCAGCCAGCGACGGGCGTGCGATGTGCTTCAAGTTGATCGGTGATCGGTGAGGTATCTGTCGCGCCATGGCGATGATGTTGAACTAAGGGATGCCATCAAGCGGGTTTCGAGGGAAAGGCGACGGTTTGGTTGCTGCCGTGTTCACGTGATGATCGCGCGAGAGGGTTTCGAAGTGAACCACAAGAAGGTGAGGCGCATTTATACCGAAGAGAAGCTTCAGGTGCGGCTCAGAGGCGGCAGGAAGCGCGCTTTGGGCACTCGGAAGCCAATGGTGCTACCGGATGGTCCAAACCAACGCTGGAGCTTGGAGTTCGTGTCTGATGCGCTAACAGACGGTCGCCGCTTTCGCATTCTGGCAGTTGTTGATGACTACAGTCGTTAGAACTTGGCACTGGTCGCGGACACATCGCTGTCAGGGCATCGTGTTGTTCGAGAACTGGATCGCGTTATCGCTGAACGCGGTATGCCAGAGACGATTGTGTCGGATAGCGGCACCGAGTTCACCAGCATGGCGATCCTGAAGTGGGGTCAGGATACGGGCGTTGATTGGCACTACATCGCGCCAGAAAAGCTTCAGCAGAACGGCTTCATCGAAAGCTTCAACGGCAAGCTGCGTGATGAACGCCTAAATGAAACGCTGCTTGGCACATTACGTGATGCGCGCAAAACGCTGGAAGAATGGCAGGAGGACTACAATTGACGCAAGCCGAATTCAGCGTTGGGAAACCCAACCCCGATGGAATTTTTGCAGAGAAAGGCGATGGACAAAATGGCCGCCTAAGCTCACAGATTTAAACTCAAGGACTCCGCGTAAAGCTGGAGGGAACTTAGGGCCTAGGTCACCGCAGGTCAATTCAGAGGGCTCCGTAAACCCCTCTTTGGGTCAACGTATGATAAATCATACAACATAGGGTGAAAAATCAGCCTACTAAGTTACAAATTTATAGAATTGTTGTTGAGTCGGATTCGCGGCAAATTCAATTCATCGAACACAGTTTGTTTTGTTTAGTGTTCGGTCTGTAACGAGTGACGAGTGGGTG
>Ga0075467_10003520_pt1 | contig 12016 bp, 9 predicted proteins | sample DEB08_DNA_9_FD_75067 | JGI IMG/M metagenome (GOLD analysis project Ga0075467, IMG submission 75067) | Aqueous microbial communities from the Delaware River and Bay under freshwater to marine salinity gradient to study organic matter... | ecosystem: Environmental > Aquatic > Marine > Coastal ...
AACGGCCCTAACCGGACTTTGGCCGCTCCATACAACGCTGCGGTGCAGCTTTCGCATTGCGGCCATTCGTGCATGGCGCAGCATTTTTGTCGGCTAAAACGTCGGTGTGCGGACAAACCGGCCGTTCACTGAGCGCCAAATGGCCAGATTCCAATCCGGCCGTTCGCTGCGCCCGTGTCCAATGTCTCAGATGCGGGACCAAACGGCCGTTCGGATATTATTAAAAGCCTGACGCCGGCCCACGGTGCGAAAGCTGACGTCTAACAGTCCAACGCGAGGTTCAAGCACATGCTCTCAGATGGCACTGTCAGAGGAAAAATAATTACTTGCCCAAACGCAAATTTGGCATTTGGCCACCATTGATTTCTCACGGTTTTTTTTGGATCGGATCAATCGAAACTGCACCGCTTCAAGTATTCAGAGTTTTCCTCTGACAGTGCCCGGCGGCCGGCTCCATGAACTCGCCGAAAAACTCCGCCAGACCGCTGTAGGCATCGAATGGCAGAACATGCGATATATATTGGTCAGGACGAACAACCACGAAACAACCCGCTGACCGGTCTATGCCGCGTAGTTCAAAGATATCCCTTCCAGGCTTCTGATCTGCACAGAATACCTTTTCGTAGTCGACCAACCCGAGCCTGCCTTTTCGAGGCGAGAGGCACGTGGGCAGTCGGTCAAGGGCCAGGTCGTGAAGGGATTGCTGAAATACCGCTCGCACATCTATCGTGGCGTCGTCCGCTGCGCCTGACGGCGTAAACCGGCGGACCGGCGAGGCCGGGTCCTCGAACAAAAAGTCACAAAGGCGGCGGACTGCTGAACCTTTGGCAATGGGGTCTTCTTCAGGACAGAAAGCAAAAACACGCCATCGGGCGTCGGCCTTGATCGTGTGACCAAGCTCCATAGGCTTGGCATCCGCCAAACGGATAACGGGGGCTGAATGAAACCGGGTCCCGATCTTGAAGCCCGAAGCGCGCGATTGCCACGTCGCAGGTCCAGTAAGGACTGAGGGTGAATATGTCACCGACATCCCCGCCGTGAAACGGCCATGTTCAATGAAATAGCTTTGCGCCTTCGACGCGTCGGCTGCGCCAGCTTCGGTCGTGGTCGGCCGCTCGCTCATAATCCTGGCCCATTCACGGTCAAACTCTATGAGATCGTGCGCCACCGCCCGCCGTTCCGCGGAATAGCTGTGCAACAAATCGGGCTTGCTCCGGCCCTGAAGAACGGAAACCAGCTTCCAGCCAAGATTGAAAGCGTCGCCCATCGAAACGTTCATACCTTGTCCGGCTTTGGGGCTGTGGGTATGGCAGGCGTCGCCTGCGATAAAGACGTGGGGATGCCTCTTGGCGACTTCAGCCTCGGGAACATCGTCGAATTTGGAGGTAAGACGTTGCCCGATCTCGTAGACTGACCACCACGGCACCTCTTTGACGTCGATCGAATAAGGGCTGAAGATCCGGTTCGCCGCTGCAATTAGATGCTCAAGCGTGATGTTGCGCGCCGCCACTCTTTCTCCAGCGCCAAGTTTGTCCAGCTCAATGTAAAGCCGGACGAGGTAGCCACCCTCACGTGGAATAATGATAATGTTGCCCTCGCTTGCGGACTGGATAAGCGACTTGAAGCGAATGTCGGGAAAATCGGTGACCATAAGAACGTCCATCACGCCCCAGGCCTGATTGGCGGAATCCCCCTCGAGGTGGCGGCCGATGGCCGCCCGCACGGCACTGCGTGCACCGTCGCAGCCCACGACATATCTGGCGCGGACGTCAAACGTCTCACCCTCACGGGCGGCATCCAGATGTGACAGCGTCACGCGTACCGGGTGGTCGCCTCCATCGGATGCAACAGCAAGATCCTCAAGTTGCAACGCATAGTCAGGCACAAGCCGGGTAGGTGAATTCCGCATGACTTCCAGATACATGTCATGCACGCGCGCCTGATTGAGGATGATGTGGGGCATTTCGGAAAGACCATCCTCGACATCCTGAATCCGCCCCTGTCGGCTGATGTGCTCCGGCTTGTCCGGCGCGGGCCTCCAGAACGTGGTCTCATTGACCCAGTAGCCCTGCTTCATCACCTTTTCCGCGAACCCAAAGGCATTGAACATTTCCATCGACCGACAGGAAATACCATCTGCCTGCCCCTTTTCGAGCGCTTCAGGTTTGCGTTCAACGATCCGGGTCGTGATGTCCGGAAAGGCCGAAAGCTGCGCGGCGAGCGTCAAACCAGCCGGACCACAGCCTACTATCAGGACATCGACCTCATCGGACATATCGGAGGTCCGCTCACCCAATGCGGGATCTGATACTTCCGGGTCGCCGGGACGGAACCCATCAAGATGATACTGCAAAGCCTTTCTCCTTTCGGGCGGCGACGAGAGGACCGCGCACGGCATTGTCAGATTAAACCAGTATGGCCGCGTCTTCCGCCCCAATCCTTTCACAGATTGGGCAAATCTCAATGTTTGGTTGGCTTTCGCCAAACATCAGCAATTCAAACCAGCCCAAGATCCGCTCAAAAAGTGTAGCACGTGAATTTAATCTGACAATTCCATGCTGAGAACTGATTTCGGTTACATTGAAAATTTTTTGCTTGTCAACTTGGCTGGGTAAGTGTTCAAAATCTGCGAAACTGTTTTCTGGAGCCGCGCGCTGCGGCCTGCGATTCCAGAACAGTGGGACTAGCCAGCCCAGTAAAACTCGATGCTAGGCCTTCGCCTTTTGAGGATGAAACGGGGGATTCCGTTGAAGACAAGTTTCTGACCTCAGATCACGTCGATATCAGGCCTTCATCAAACCGTCATACCCGACTGAAGCCAATTCGTACTGACAGCACCTTAACTGCACTATGAAACTGTCACTGAATATATTTTAATGTTCTCAAACGCACCGCCGACATCGAAATAAAAAATATAGGGAGGGCAGGATGCCCGACGACTTGAATTCTCGCGATCTTTCCCAGCAGAGTGACTCCGCCATCGTCGAGCTTGTTCTCGCGAACCGGATACTTGACCGCGAGGACGTGATCGACAATTTCGGTCATGTCAGCATGCGCCACCCGGTGCACCCGGACCGCTACCTCCTGTCACGTTCGCGTAGCCCAGCAAACGTCACGCGCGACGACATCATGGAATTCACACTCGACGGCGACTTAGTGAACGAAGATCACCGAGCCCCCTACAAAGAACGCCATATTCATGGCGCGATCTATAAGGATCGCCCTGATGTAAACGCGGTGACGCACCATCATGCGCGTTCCATCATCCCGTTCACGATGAACAAGATCTCGCTGCGGCCGATATTTCATATGTCGTCCGTCATCGGCGCCGATATTCCAACCTGGGACAGCCAGGAGGAATTCGGCGACACGAATATGCTGGTGGACAGCATGGAGATGGGTCACTCGCTGGCGCGGACGCTGGGTTACAACCGCGTTGCCTTGCTTCGCGGACACGGGTGCATCTGCGTCGCCTCCAATATCAAGGCGGTCTGCATGATCTCGATCGGCCTAAAAGACAACGCAGCACTCGTTCAGGAAACGCTGCAGATCGGTGGTCTGATCCCGCTAACCGACGGCGAAATCGAGAAGACGAGTGCGATGCTTCTTGGTAGAACACCCTTGGAGCGCGCCTGGGACTACTGGGTCGCGCGCGCAGGATACCCCGGCTTGTGAAACGGTCCCACCAGGAAACATAGTCGCGTCGTAGTAGCGGAATCTATCCTTTCTGACTTCAACTCTAACGGGACAGTTTAGACTGACCTGAAATGAGATCGCTTCTGGCATATCGTTCTCAGCAAAGAATGGAGATGAGACAATCTCTCGGAACAGCCGCCGCAAGAAAGTCTCCATCGAGATCCGGCCTGGGACCGCTGTCCTGCAGCCAATACGCAATATTGAAGAGAGGCGTAGACATTCTCTAACGGATAAGAAGATCAGAACGTTTTAAACCGCCTCAAAGGGAAGGAAAGCGATGCGAAGTTGAGCAGTCGGAAGGCGCTTGCGGAAGCCTTTGTTAAAGGCAACCTTAAGAACTGGAAGCAAGCTCCAAACGATCAGTTGGCGTCTTGAACCGTGCGGCAACTTAGAAAAAGATTTAAGACTTGCGCCGGGGATCCCGCGATAATTCGCGAAACCGACGATCCGTTATCCGGCTTCCGCAATCCGATGAGAATGACTCACCCATGTCGACACACAAGTCAAACTTCGATCGTGGCGCGGGTGGCGGGAACCTTGATCCCTCGATGAGCCGCGCGGCGTTCGTCTTCGCCAAGATTTTCAATCACCGCCAAAAGACCTTTGCGCATAACCGTAACTTCTTCCGCTGTAAGACCTGCAACTGCGACAAGATTGGCCTCTGTCGCAAGCGGTTCAAGGCGTTCACGCAGGCTCCAACCTTTGGCAGTGAGGAAGGTGTGGATTTTTCGTCTGTTTCCCTCCAGTTTTTGCCGTTCGACCAACTCGGCCTTCTCCATCCGCTTGATCGCGCTGTGTGTCGTAGGTTCGGTAAGGCCAGCGCGCTGGCTGAGGACCTTTTGCGAAAGCCCGTCTTCTTCCCACAAGATTCGCATGAAAATCCACTGACCGAATGTGATCCCTTCGGCCTGCAGTCTGATCTGCAGCGATCTGTTGAAGGCGCGTGCCGCGAGACGGATTAGCCTTGCGAGCCTCTCTTGCTCGATGACCGTTTCCTTCCTTCCTATCGTCATGTTTCTATCCATCTTGGTCGGGTTGATCCTCAAGCCGTCGCCAAAACTCCGCCGCTCCCATGACCTCGCGCAATGGCGCATCCCGGTTTGGTCCGGATGTACCGGTGTCCACGGCCAGACTGCGCCCGTCCCAAAGCCACCAATAGATTATCTCCCCCAGCTTATCCCGAACAGGTGTTCGGAAGATAGGAAATGGATCGCTAACCTGCTCGTTTGCCAACAACGTCACTTGCTTGCCGAGCCGGCTCAGAGCCGACGCGAGTGAGATAAGCGCCGTAAAGCGTGGCGGTCGGCCCGTTATGGACTGCGTATGGTCAGGGCGGCGATCAAAGGCTCCATCGAACACAACGACGACTGGCGGATAGCTTGGATGGTCGTGCGTGATTTGTGCATAGATGAGGCCATTCATGGTCTCTATTTCTACGATGTCGCCAACTGCAAATTCATGCATCTGTGTCACCCTTTTCAGTCTGCTCTGGGCGCGTTGTGACCTGGTGGACAAGTCGTACTGGGTTACCGGACCGGGCCGATGCAAGGATTGCGTGGCAAACCTCCAAACTCGCAAGGCCCCAATCGCCTGTCTGAACGGGTGCTCTGTCGTGGCGAACGGCATTCACCAGTGCATCTATCATTGGTTTGCGGGGAACGTCCGAGACCGGCGCCGAACGAAACGAAATCTCGGTATCGCCGTACACATCAACACCGTAGGGCGTCAGACGAAGATCGGCCCTGTCACAGACCGCTATGACCGGTCCAAAGTGCTCGTGCGCCTCGGGTGCTCCCGGAGCCACGGATCCACCGTATGTTCGGGTGCGTTTCAGCGCAGTCTCGTCATCGGATGTCATATCCGCCAATGCGCGCCGCGCGCCTCCATAGTCCGCAGGGTCTTTTCTTCGGCCCAATTCACCGATGCCACCCATCCACTCATCGCTGTCGAAATGCGCGTAGCCGGAATAGGTTAGGCTCGCAAAGACGCCGGAAGCAAACTTAAGGAGACTGGATGCTGCCCCTTCAGTTGGTCGCGCGGGGTCCCATGCGCCTGTCATCGCAAAGACCTGCGTCGCGAGCCCACCTCCCAACAACCGGACTATATCTATCTGATGAATGGCCTGGGAAAACAGAACGCCCCCACCCTCCTCTGTCCGCAGCTCTTCGGGTCGTCTGGGGCGATACAGAAAGTCAGTATAGTTAAAGGCCTGTATGAACCTGAGTTTTCCGAACTCACCGCTTTCGATTATCGCCCGAGCCAAGGCGACTGGCGGATCGAAACTGTGGCTCGGGCCAACAAGCAGATGGACGCCCGCAGCCTTTGCTTCAGCGACCATGGCCTGACCGTCTGCGACAGATACTGCCAATGGCTTATCGACCAGGATATGCTTTCCAGCGCGAGCTGCCGCAAGAACATGGTCCCTGTGGACCTGGTGAGGAGTTGCCACGTAGACCGCCTCGACCGCGGGATCTCGGCACAAGGCCTCAACGGAGTCATAAGACTTGCCACCAAACTCGCCTATGAAAGCTTCGCGACTTTCGGGCCGGGGCGCGGCAGCTGCTACCAGCTTGATGCGTGGATCTGCCCGGAATGACGGTAACGAAAGCACGAATCCACGCCCAAGGCCCGCGACGCCAACGCGGACAGGATCAGAGGTCAAGGACAAGCCTCTCCGACAACGCGCGCGAAACGCAGATCATTATCCGATTTTCTTTCTCGTGTTCCATCAGAACCATGTCCCGGTGATCAGGTGTTCCGTCAATCAGGATGGTTTTACATGTCCCGCAGGTGCCGCTTTCACACGAACTAACCGTTGGAATCCCTGCTTGCCGGATCGTCTCGAGGATCGTCCTGTCGGCGGGGACTTGGATTGTCCTTCCGCTTGCCTTCAGCTCGACCTCGAAGGGAGTGTCGTCTGCCCGCACGACCTCGACGGGCTTGAAATCCTCGAAATGCACGCGCCCTTCGTTCCAATGGCCAGAGACGCCCTGCACTTCTTCCATCAGCGGCTTTGGTCCGCAACAAAAGACGTGCTGGTCTTTTGGCTCTTCGAAGTGATCCCAAAAGTCGTACGCCCGATCCGGCTCGCCTCCGTCGTGGTGCAGTGTCAGCCGGTCGCCAAAGGCGCTCTGCATATCTTCCAGATATGCCGTATCTTCGGGACTGCGGGTGCAGTAGATGATATGGAACGGGCTGTTCTGCCGATCTAACTTCCGCGCCATGGAATAGATCGGCGTCACGCCAATGCCACCGGCAATAAGCAGGTAATCATTTGCCTCGGTCAGTTCGAAATCGTTTATGGGAGGCTCTATATCAAGTTCTGTTCCAACCGTCGCGTCATCATGCATGGACTGCGATCCTCCGCGTGACTGAGGCTCGCGCTTCACAGCAATCGTATAGTGTTCAGGGGCCTCTCCATCATTAACCAGTGAATAGCGCCGCATCGCGCCGGAGGGCGTGCGAACAGTGATATGACTTCCGGGAGTATGATCGGGAAGCGCCCCTCCTTCAGCGGCAGCCAAGGTGAATTCGCGTATCTGCGGTGTGAGGTTTCGGCGCGACGTCAGGCGCACTCGCAGGGTCTCAGTTGTCATGTGTGCCTCTGGTCTAGATGCTTCGGGCTTGCTTTGACTTAGATACCTAAGTAATTTCCTCAATGCCAGATGCGTCACCAGAATAGCTGAATGAGATAGATATGCTGACACCGGAAGAGAACGAACTCCTGACCCGCGTCACCGGCGACGCACCGATGGCCGAACTCATGCGTCAGCACTGGACCCCGGTCTGCCTGATCGAAGAGGTGGCCGAAGCCGATGGCACTCCCTTGCGCGTCGAAGTGCTTGGAGAAAGCTACGTGGCGTTTCGCGACACCAAAGGACGTCTTGGAATGCTCGACGAGCTTTGCCCGCATCGCAAGGCGTCGCTGGTCTATGGCAGGAACGAAGAGTGCGGCCTGCGTTGCCTCTATCACGGATGGAAGATGGATGTAGATGGCAATGTCGTCGCCATGTCATCCGAGCCCGAAGGTAGCCCGCTGAAGGACAAGGTAAAAGCACGCGCCTACCCCGTTCGCGAATGGGGCGGCTTCGTCTGGGCCTGGCTCGGGGATGCCGATGCGGCGCCTGAGTTTGATCCGCCGGCCTTTGCGCCAGAAGCAGATACAGTCGTATCGATTCTGAAGATTCGCGTTCCCGCCAATTGGGCGCAGATACACGAGGGACAGATCGACAGCGCCCATTCCTCAAGCCTGCATTCTTCCGACATGAAGCCCGCGCGTGTCGAAGGAGCGGCCGCGGATGAAAAGGCCTGGTATCGCCCCTCTACCGACAAGTCTCCGCGGATGCAGACGGAAACCACAAGCTACGGGTTCCACTATGCCGCGATCCGCAAGCCCATAAAGAATGCGGCATCGCACAATTACCTGCGGATCACCGAATTCGTCGCACCGTATTATTCGCTGATCCCGCCGAACAACAACTACAAGGTCGCTAGCGTTATCGTTCCGATCAACGATGTTGAGACAGCGTTCCATTTCATTGCCTGGGGCGGTCCCAATGTACCAACGACCGAGGAATGGCGCGCGTTCAATCACGCAGTGCCGGGACAGGATCTCGACCGCAAATGGCGCCCTCTGCGAACGCTCGAAAATGACTTCATGCAGGACCGGGAGGCAATGAAGGCAGGAAACTTCACCGGCGTTCCCGGCATCCCAAATCAGGACATTGTCATGTGGGTCAGCATGGGCGCGTGCGTCCAACGACACACGGATGTTCTCGGGGCATCCGATCTGGCGATCGTTGAGTTCCGGCGCCTGATGACCGACGCGGCGCGCAAGGTAGCGGAAGGTGGTGCGGCAATCGGAACAGGCACAGCCACACAGAGGCAGGCTACGATCGCTTCCCACGAAGGCGTTTACCCCAAAGAGGTCGATTGGCGCACACTGGTGCCCACCAAACCACTCATTGACGCGGCCGAGTGATGCTAGCTGACTTCTGAGTTCTGCTCAGCACCGGTCTTGGTTGTCGTTCGAGTCCACATGCAGGTAATCACGATAACCGCTGCACCGATCGCAGTCACAAGGTAGCCGCCAAAAAGAAGACAGAGCGCGCCGCCAAAAAGAAGCCAACGCTGCGCTGGCCGGATACGCCCCATCAAATATCCTTCGATAGCAATCGCTGCAAAGATGAGCGCGATGAAGGCTGAAGTGACTGCAAACACAATCTCCCACACTGTTCCCTGAAGCAAAAGACCGGGGTGATAGACGAAAGCAAAAGGTATCAGAAACGCGCCCAGTGCAATCTTGACCGACTGCACGGCGATCACGAGCGGGTTTTCGTCTGCGATTGCGCTCGCCGCGTAGGCCGCAACGGCAACGGGTGGAGTGAGGGCCGACATGACCGCGAAGTAGAGAATGAAAAGGTGCCCTGCCAATACGTCTATGCCAAGCCTTTGCATCACGGGTGCAATCAGGACCGCAGCAAGGATGTACGCACTGGGTGTCGGCATTCCCATGCCCAGCAAGATCGTAAGCACGGCGGCCACCATAAGTGACAAAAGCACATCTGCACCCGACACCATAAAAACAAGCGTCGAGAACTTTGAGGCAAGGCCAGTCATTGTGATCCCGCCGATCACAAGCCCGGCCGCCGCGCAGGCACCCGCGACAGCGACCATCCGCAAACTGGACTCTGAAAGTATCTCGAAGATTGCGCTTGGTCCCAAACGGCTCGAAGCGCGGATCATCGCGACCCCGACCACCGCGACCAACCCGTAAAGGGCACTATAAGTAGGGGTGTACCCATTGAGGAGCGACCAACTAATCACGATCAGAGGCACAATAAAAAGTCCGCCATCGCGCATGACTTTGCCAAAGGGTGGGATCAACGATCGATCCACGCCCGCCAATCCCTCTTTCAATGCTCTGAGGTGAACCTGAGTGTAGATAGGGACGTAGTAGAGCAGCGCCGGTATCAACGCAGCAATTGCGATATCGACATATTCAATGCCTGTGTACTCCGCCATTATGAAGGCGGCGGCCCCCATGACGGGCGGCAACAGACTTCCCCCAGTGGAGGCCGAAACCTCGACGGCCGCCGCGAAATCCGACCGATATCCCATTTTTTTCATCATCGGAATCGTGACACTGCCCGTCGTTACGACATCCGATGTGGGGCTGCCCGATATCGTTCCGTAAAGCGCCGAGGAAACCACTGCGATCTTCGCCGGACCACCCGGAGACCGACCGGTCAGAAAAGATGCAAGGTCGTAGAAAAACTGCGCGCCTCCGGACTTGGCCAGCGCCGTTCCGAACAGGACAAACAGAAATGCATATGTAGCCGCCACACGCAGCGGCACACCAAAGAGACCATCAGATGTGAAGACGGTGATATCCAGGAAATGCTGATAGGTTATGCGCCCGTGGCCAAGAACACCATCCAGTCGATCTCCGAAAAGGTTGTAAACAAGAAACATCACTACGATCAGCGTCAATCCCATGCCGACAGTGCGGCGCACCGCCTCCATCGTCAGAAGAAGCAGTGCAGAACCAAACGCGATATCCCATGTGCTCAGCGGGTCGAAAAGCGTGATCCGCCGGGAGATCGTTTCCGCGGTCGAGACGAAATATACGCCGATCACTCCGGCTGAAAAAGCAAGAAGCAGATCGACCCAAATTATGTGTGTTCGACTGGCCCTTGCGCTGGGCCCAATCAAAAGAAAGGTCAATACCAGCATCAGGGCCAGAAACGTCATAGTCAGCGCAAGCGTGTCCTGACGCGAAAAAGCAGCTGCATAGATCACCCAGACCGAAACACCCGCTGCGAAGGTCCGTACGAACGTGCCGATCATCCCCTCGGGGCGTCGCCGCGTGCCAGTGTCAAAAAGCAGATTAAGCAACACGGCCCAGCTTCCTATCTAAGTTGCAAAGGGCGGGCCAATGGCCCGCCCTACTCGTGACTATCCGTTCAGTCTAGTAACCTGCGGCAGCGTAAATCGCCTGTGCAGCGGGATGATAGGGAACCGTGGTCGCCTCAGACATCAGTTTCACATCCAGCGGTGCCATGGCGTTGTGAACCCCCTGCAGTTCGACCGAATTTTCAGTCAGGGCGCGCGTGATATCGGTGACAAGCTGCGCATCTGCGTCGTTGCGCACGAAAAGCTGCGCCGAAACGGTGACTGTCAGGGTATCCTGAGGACTCCAGTCATAGGCACTTGAAGGCACCGTAAAACGCTGGATATCCCACTCATCGATGACCTTCTGTGCCGTCTCATCGGAGATTGGCACAAGCTTGACGTCGATCGATGACGCAAGCTCGCGGATCGAGCTATGGTTGACGAAAAGCGAGTTCAACAACATGTCGACACGCCTATCCCGGATAAGATCGCCCTGTTCACCTGAGGCCGCATACTGAATGCTGCCACCCCAGGCCTCGATCTGGTCGGGGCTAGCGCCAATAGCATTCAGCATCGACGCACCTATATCGCTGACGATATTGCCACGGCGGTTCAGCACAATGCGAATCGGCAGTTGCTTGGTGGCAATATCTTCAAGTGTAGAAATGCCATTTTCGTCCGCATAGTCGGCGTTGATGATCGCCTGCATGGGGGCCCAGGTGTAAAGCTGTGCGATGGTCGACATGCTATCAATCGGCGCCGAGAAGGGCTCAAGTCCCTGAATCGCCGCCTTGGCCTCGGCATCGTGAATGATGGCGATATCGCATGTACCATTGTCCAGAAGTCCCACGTTTGCTAAACCACCGCCCGAGGTCTGGTAAGTAACTGTAGACCCCGGAAACGACTTCTTGACCGCAGCATCGATGCCGGCGCCGAGAAGGCTCCAAAGCCCGCCCGGGCTGGCTCCACAAAGGGTCAAATTATAGGTCTGCGCGCTCGATGGGCCGACCGATGCAAGTACAAGTGAGATCGCCACTGTGGCGGTCCCGACGACGGATTTTATCATGACTTTCCTCCCGTTTGATTTTTTGTTTTGGCTAACACTTAGCTGTCTAATAATATTAAACTCTATTGGACTTTAAGGATATGTCAAACCCAACGGACTCCTTGTTCCAGAAAGCCTGAAAGAGTGCTGTCAGACGAATGCGAACAATCTTTACTAGAAAAATTAGGCTGTCCTCTAAGCCGTGCGGAAGTCGCGCCACTCGGCAAAAGCGGCGGCGCGGATAAGCTTGAAATTGGCTCGGGAGAAGAAGTGGCCTTCCTGATTGAAGTGATTGTTAACTGAAGAATGGACGGAGAAAAATTTCTGTTAACTTCGTATGCGACGGAAGCGGAGCATTGCCCGCTCTCTTCGTCGAAAAGG
>Ga0075467_10003521_pt1 | contig 12014 bp, 7 predicted proteins | sample DEB08_DNA_9_FD_75067 | JGI IMG/M metagenome (GOLD analysis project Ga0075467, IMG submission 75067) | Aqueous microbial communities from the Delaware River and Bay under freshwater to marine salinity gradient to study organic matter... | ecosystem: Environmental > Aquatic > Marine > Coastal ...
AATGAGGTGGGACAGCAATTGTGCAACCTTTTGGACAAAGCAAATATAGCAGGAATTCCTTACGTGGCATTCGCACGAACAGCCGACCACATAAGCGCTGGCGTAAGCAACGGGGCACGTGTCGTTTATGGTGACGGCACGTCTGGGACACTCATTAAAGCTGCAGGCGTCGAAAAACCGACTGCAATTGCGATAACATACAAGGACACCGAGAGATGCTTGAGTGCTACATCTTGTTTACGAGATGCATTCCCAGATACACCCATTTTAGTCCGTGCAAACAACGCAGAGGCGGTCAAGAAGTTTGTGAAGGCTGGTGCGACAGAAGTTATTGTTGCAACTGGCAGCGTAGCCTCGGGAATGGGACAACTTCTCGGAGTGAAGCGCGATACTAGATTTGGGGGTATAATCGAAGATACAGCGGCAGTAGCTCTGACAAACCTTGCTATTCCCTTGGTAAATGGGGAAGCTCTGGGCTTAGTAGATGGTGATGCAGACAGTGATCCTGAAGAAACGCGGAAACTATTTCAGCTGTTCTCCACTACATTATCACTTAACGAGGATGGCAAAGCTCCTTTGAGCGAGTTGGTGAATGAAATTTTGAGATCATCCGATTTCTTTATAACCGATGCTCAGGTGAAAGAACTCCTTGGCTGTGATTCATCTCTCGAATCCTGCATGATCGACGCTGAAGATAAATACGTCTCGTTCTCTGAGTTTGTCATGCTCTATAGAAAAGAACTGTCCTATAAGTAAATCTAAAATCTTAATAATTGTACATCTTAGTTCAAGCAAAAGTATTCACAATAACAGCACTGGCTGCTCTTGTAAGCTTGTCTTTCACCGCCAAATCCAATGCATCTTCATTGTTGGCTAAAATAATGTCAGGAACAAACACACGGTTAGCTCCTTGGATACGTTCAGACCAACGAAGTGTCTCAAACACGCTTGAGGCTGCCATCGAAGCATCTCCCTCAACACTTAAATCACGATATGCTAGCACATGTTGTTGGTAACCTGAGAGTCTTTTGCCATAGTCAATAATTACCGATTGAGCTAAGATCGCCTTTTCTTCTTGAGATAGTTCATTTTGCTGACATTGACGTGATGCATCGACCATAAAACAAGGGACGTTCGGTGAATAATGTTTGATTGTTTGGCCTGGAGCAACATTGCTGACTTTTTCCGAAGTGAACCTTACTGAGTCGGATACTTCAAAGTTATCAGAGAGTCCGTTCTTTGCAAGCGCCTCTCTTATTGACGAAGATGAAATAGCTCCATGGCGTAAAATTGTAATACTTCCTTTGGTTTGCTCATTACTCATTTCAACTTTGGCAACTGTGCTTTCCACACCTACCTGGCATACAGGCGAATGACCTTGTTGTTCTTTCGTTCCCTCTGCTGCGTCCAAAGTGGGATCTATAATCCACACATCCTCCTGTCCTAAATCATCCATCACATGTTCTGCCAATGTGGGGCTCACGTGTCCAAATTTATTCGCACTGGGCGCTGCAATGGGTACTTTGGCTGCAGATATCAATGCACGAGCAATCGGATGAGATGGCGATCGACAAGCAACAAATCCAGTATTGGCCATTAAGATCTGAGGAATAGATGGATGTGCACGTGCAACCAGAGTAAGTGGGCCTGGGAAGAATGCCTCTGTAAGAACATTTAAAGCCTTCTTCTCTATTTCTTGTTGTTGCGCTTGATTGCTGATTTCAGATCGGCTCATTGATGTCGATGCATCCCAAAGCTCTAAAGCATCTTCACTTTTTGTCACGTGTACAATCAAAGGATCAGATAGTGGTCTTTCTTTTGCATCAAATACCTTTTGCACTGCAGATTGATCCAACGCATGGCAACCCAAACCATAGACTGTTTCAGTTGGGAAAGAAACGAGTTTTCCATCTCTCAATCGTTGTCCACATTGTTCAAACGAAGATTGTGTAGTTGACACCATCCTTGCAATTGTTTTCATATCTGCTGAACTTTTCTCTTCATTAGCAGTACCTATGTCCTCAACCTCCGACATTGCCAATATTGTTTCACCGCTATGAGGTGGGGTCATGCTGTTTGCAACTGCTGAAAACGCTAGAGCACGCTGATGGTGTCCACGGAAAGTAAGATGCTGTTGAATGATACTCCGATATCCGAAAGCAGCGCTGATTGCCCCAATCATACACAAGAGTAATAATCGAAGGAATGAGATGGCGTTAACGCCAATGATCATGTGTGGATAACTACTAGGTACGTCTTCGCTAAATATAGATGGTGCTCTTTGAGAGAATCTATCACATCAAAGTATGGTTCTATCTGCCGCTCTACTTATCTCTGTCATCATTGCGGCCAAAAGATCGATTTTGATTTTTTGTGGCCATCATGAAGGGTGAAGAGAAGAGAGGAAGCAGAGAAAGAATTAGCGAGACGGACAGGCTGAGATTTTTCCTGCCCAGCAATTTCAGACAGAGGATCAATAGAGTATGACAAAGGGTTTGGTTCATTCACTCGAGTAGAAACGTGCTTTCTAATCATTTAGCCCCAATTGAGCCAACAAATGCTCTGCTGCATCAATTCCAGACAGAGCTGCACCCTCCATTCCAGGAGTATAATTTGACATCATGTCACCTGCTTGGTATAATGCAAGATCATCATCAGCCAAAAACGACTTTGAATCCTCTTCTATTCGAGTAGGTGCTAGCGGATGTAATCCTGAATCATATGGTACGCCACTGAGTACTTTTCGAGTCGATGACTCGTGTCTTAGATGGCGATGACATGGCAGTGCGCTTCCCCATCTCTGAGCATCCATGAATACATGTTTTGGCAGATTGTTTAGTGCATCGTTTCCCAGTATACCAGCCTTGTCGCATACAATCTCTTCAAAAGCGCGCAGCAAGTCAGGCCCTGGAACTGTTGTCAAGTAGTCTGGTGATTGAGGTATGAATTCGCCCGTCTTTGGGTCTTGCATTGGAGTCTCTTCAATCTTGTCACATGCATAGGCAGCTGTTGAAACAATTGTCCAACATTCCTTGTCAGTTTTCATTTGAGGTTTTGAGCTCGTCTTAGCTGCGAACCATACCACTGGATGATCGAAAGAGGCAGCATCAAAAGGAATAGCTGTTGCTGTGTCAAACGCGATCATGGCTGTGAGCAAAGGGACACGAGCACCGACTCTGTTCCTGACTGCTGTTGAAAATGAGTCGGGTACCCCTGCACTTGCACGGTGCCATCCACCAAAAGAGCTCGATATGTCTGTGAGAATGACCGCATCATAGCCCGACTCTTCACCTATCACATTCCTTTGGTCGTCTTCCTGTAGCTTCTCATCTGTGTCATGATATGCGGCCTCTCCTGACGTGCCAATAAGCTTCCACTTCTTTGTAACCGTATCTCTATTGAGTTGTGCCACACGAACACCAGCATGTATTCGAACATTTGTATTCTCTGATGCGTCTGACAGAATATTCTTCGAGAGAGTCTGCATTCCATCATTCGATACATAAAACGGTGGTGTAGAAGGTAAACCAAAGAACTCATGTTCTTGTTTGATGGATGATCTGAAGTCTCCACTCCACTCGGACACATAGTCTTTCTCGATCCACTCATTTACTATCTTCTTGAATCTATCTGTATCTGCTCTAAAAAACTGACAGCCGTGGTCAAATCTTATTGTTGCTGCTTTATCATTGCCATCTCGTACGTCATATTTTCTTGAGCTGGTCCTACCACCGACACCACGCCTACCTTGGTCAAAAATATGAATATGAAGATCAGGACACTTCGACAGACGTCTGCAAGCCGCTGATCCCGTTATACCACCTCCTATGATGGCAACTTTTCGCTTCATGGCTCGCAAATTATGGGTGTGTTGGAGTGTTGCTTGGATGGAAGAGGAACGGAGGCGTCGTGATAGGAGGGATTCCTTGCATAATGAGACCCGCGAGTTGTAGGTAACACTCGTGATCGTTCGTGTAGTTTAGGGGTAGAGAGTGGTCTCAGATTAGGCACTTCTGCTCCGAGCTCACACGAAGATAAATGAATGACGCAATGCATGAATGAGATTTTACTTATCTTATAATATAATATAAAAATTCCGTAGCTAAGGACAGTATCTGTCAAGTGGAAAGCCGACACTTTCTGCAATTAAGTGAGCATCCTCTCTTGATAACGTGCAAGTAAATTTGGCAGCTGTCATTTCTGTCAAGTCTTTGCTTTTGCTGGCATTGGTGCTCGAGCTGCCGACACGGCGGATCAACCCTGTTGCATTGAGCTGCGAGATATTCTGAAATAGGCGCTCCGTTCCCATTTCAGAAACATTTGTGCCTTCTCCGTTTTGGTGAACGGAATTTTGTCCATACGAGCCCATTATTGAGTAAAACACTGACAGTAAACGTTCTACTGGAAATGATGTCTGGCGAACAGTCAATTGTTTCAACTCTGCTGTTGACGACGCGTAAGACGACCCTACATCTGCCTTGTTGGTTGACCGCCTCGACTTTCCAGTACTCTTCTTGGTGAAAAGGTTCTTGTCACTCTCCGCCTTCTTGTTTTGACAGAGGAATGCAGCCAAAAGCAAGAACTTGGTCACATACGGAAGTCGTTCAGCGTATGGCTTACTGGTGTGCTTACTCAGCACTCTACCAGGCATGAGGACAACAGTTGATAAGAAACCACGCATGGTCTCGCGAATGTTTTGGTCAAGCTTTTCGAATAGTCGCTGTTTTAGCACTGCGAAGTCCTCGTCACCGTCACTGTGAGTACCATCAGCAGAGGAAAGAAATTTGCATGTCGAGCAATTACAATCAACACTCGTCTCGCCATCATCCTCTCGTAAGTGACAAAGTATGCGCGTCATGGCTAACTCAAAGGCCGGGCTGATACTTCCTGCACTTCCATCAAGTGGAGCCACATATTCTGGCCACAGTAAACGAGCTAACCGAATGATCTCAGTCAAATCTTGAGTTGAACCCTTGACGTTGGAAATAAACCAACCCAATAAAGAAGAGTAGCACATTTGCTCAAATCGGGCTCTAACTGCATTGACAGCAACGCATACATGTTTGTGACGAGTCAAATTTGACTGACCAATGACCATCTGTCGTATTCGAGGAACAAGCATAATGTCCTTTATGGTATCAACACTGGAGTATGCATCAAAGTGAATATGATTAGGCTGCACTGCATCCAAAATCGTCCCGGGAGGCATTTGAACCCGCGAATATTGATACAACGAGCTCCTTGAAATAAGCACCAGAGTGAGATTGATGCCCATGATTTTAGGAAGCAGCAATAGTTCAGCTAGCGGATTGTTTCGGCGAGATTTGTTCCACGAAAGGATGCGATCGGCATTGTCAAGAATCAGAAAAGCGCAGCGACCATGCCGTGGAGCTCGTTTCTTAGATATGTCTCCTTGAAGTAACGAGGATATAGCTCTCCCAAAGATTGCAATCGATGAACTGTCTTGGTGATTCCTATTAGATCCTTGCACAGAATTTTTTAATACACCTGATTGATTTTGCGTTGCTGTTGATTGCTCCCCGTTCTCTCGTGCAATGTTTTGTCTTGTATGACGTGTATGACTCGTGGTTGACTTGCCGTCGGCAAATAATTTCCTTTTCTTTTGTTTGCTCCGCTTCTTACCAACTCGTCGTTTCCTTTGTCTTTCTATGAGATCCTCTTCGTCAATATCTTCGCCATCGTCGTCGTCATATCCTTCGCTGTCATCATCATAACCGCCCATATCATTGACTCTCAACATTGGTGACTTTGGAGCTCTTTTTGACGGTGACTTGGTTGGAGTGCTTATTGTATTATCGTTTCCAGCATTTGTTTTGTCTCTTTTTGAATCTGTCCCGATGGAAGCAGTGTGCATCTCAAACTCTGCGGTCGTCCTTTTGCGGTCTTTGCCATGGCGACTTTTCTTTTGACGTCCTCCATTTTCCTTCGAGTGATAACATTCATAAAGTTGTCTGTAGGCATTATTCATGACGGATGCAACCGAGTTTGCCTCGGCAGATGCACAATCAACATATGCACTGGCTACAACCTGATGGATTGATAATCCTTCTCCTCCATTATCATTTGTCCGCTCTCGTAGAGATTGAATAGTGTCACAAACAATGGACGTTTTTCCACTTCCACCAGGGCCTGATATTAATATTGGAGGTGGAACTGACATTTTCACTCGTCCTGCATAGCTTGCCTCCGAGTAGTGTGATTCTCCATAAGATCTTACATTTTCAGTCATTTTCCAAGCCATTTTTGTTCTAGATACAATGGATTGAAGTCTTGCACATAGATAGTAGATTTGTTTTGATCTATGCGGATACTTTGCATTTAGCTCTTGTGTTAGAGTTGTTGTTTGAAGTGGCTGCTTTACGTGCTGATTGTAGCTCATTCCATTGAACGTCGTAGGAAATAGCATACCACGGCGTTTGTTTTGTTGCTGCGTTGTCGTTTTTCCTCTGTAAGTTGACCTAGAATTTGTTGAGTCTATTATTTCCTTTGCCTTGCGTTTTCGTCTCTTACTCGGTTGAGCTCCATCTTTCTCTAACATTGCATTCATTTCCATTTTCAGCGATTTGGCAAAAGCTTCATTTCTTTTAATATTCTTTGCCCTGCGTTGTTGTAGAGCTTCTCCTTGATTTATGTCATCATCAGATGAAGATTCGCTAGAACTGCTGCTGCATTCGCTTTCACTACTATCAGATGTCCCGTGCCCTTGCTTAAAGGAATCGTTGATTTGAGTCAATAAATTGAAGCCGTCTCCTTCGAACTCATCTCGAATTTTGCCTGTATGATCGTCATCATCTTCCTCCTCGTCAAAGATACTGCCGCTTGGGCCGCCAGCGGTATTATTATTATTGACGTCAAAATCTTGGGTGAAAGAGGCGCTATTTTCGTCATCATCACCACCACCACAACCGTCCCACTGAGTGAGTAGAGGTCGGTCGTCTGGTTCCATCATTGATCAGGCCGCCAGCTCTATCACTGTCGCCGTGGCTGCTTGAATGAGCCGAAACATATTATGGGCAACAACTTACCGCCGGGTCCGCAGTGAGAATGAAGTGTTTTGACTTGTAAAAGGTGAAACATATTGTTACATATTGTTACATATTGTTACCATCGATACATTGCGTTACAATGTAACAAAATAGGTACCTAGGTACCTACCCTACCTACCTTTGAGATCTATTGTTACCATTGTTATGTTACATTTTACATCTCCTTCGTCTGACCACCGATTTTTTCCGCCACCTCTGGCTTTGCTTCGGCCAATGAACGAACAACAATGATCATACCATGATCTTACCTTTGTTATGGTAGCGGTGATCTCTCTAGTGTCATTTGATCGAATCTACACACCGCACAACTAATCTCTGAAACCTCCTTAAAATGGCGGAAGTAAACATGTCAGCCGTGGAGGCGCTGCACGTGGCCCTCCAACAATCCTTCAGTCCGGATGCAAGTGTTCGAGATCCGGCTGAGGCAGCTATTAAAAATTTGAAGAATGTTCCAGGAGCTACGCAGATGTTGCTTCATATTACGGAGGAGAAGCAGGTGAGTGAAGATGGTTGCAGGTGTGGCGAATTGGATGGTTTAATAACTGTCACTAAAAGTGAATGCATTTATATTCATATGATGTGTCTCTCACCTATCCATTCATGTTTCACCACATACCTCAACTACTCTTGTAGGTTCAATATGAAGTTCGCCAAGCAGCAGCCATTCAGTTGAAAAATATCTGTCGTGAATGTTGGGTTGAAAGGACTTCATACTTGGGCATGCCACTCCCTGCTATCAATGGTGCTAATCCACCAATCCTAAGCGAGGATGATAAATTGGTTGTGAAAAACAAATTGATGGACTGTCTGATGAACGAAGCAGACAAATCAATCCGCGATCTCATGGCGGAAACACTTCATCTCATTGCAATCCATGATTATCCCGAGAGTTGGCCTCAACTACTCCCTTCTGTGTTGCAGGTAATTTCACAAAGTAACGACCCAGCACAGGCACTGCGTGTACACAACGGTTTATTGGCACTACGCAAAGTTTGCAAACGATACGAGTACAAAAGTAGGGAGGCGCGTGGTCCATTGAATGAGATTGTAATGAAGAGTTTCCCACTCTTGCTTCCTTTGGCGCAGCGATTGTGTACTGAGAATAGCCTTGAGGCTGCATTGATGCTCAAACAAATTCTTAAGATATTCTGGAGTTCTACTCAGTTTTACCTCCCGAGTGGGAATAATCCTGATGGATCGGCATCTGCAACTCCTTCTCCGGCGTTGGCTAACCCCTCTGCAATGGAGCCATGGTTTGAGATACTCAAGAAAGTCTTGTCAAAACCTCTTCCAGAGGCGGATCAACCAGATACGAAAGAGGAAAGGAACGCGTGGCCTTGGTGGAAGGCGAAGAAGTGGGCAGCTCAAATTATGACGAGGCTATTTTCTAGATATGGAATTCCGAGTTATGCGGAGGAGGAGATTAAAGAATTCGCTGTATACTTTTCTCAAAATGTGGCTCCTCAATTCCTCGGTCCTGTTTGTGAGACGCTCAATCTTCGCCCATCAGGACAGTTCTGTACCGATAGATTGGTTCATCTTTGTCTCAACTTTGTCGATCTAGCTGTGGAACTTGCTCCAACGTACAAACTGCTCAAACCTTACATGGATTTCTTGCTTTACAAGGTTTGCTTTCCATGCATGTGCCTCACGCAAGATGATATTGAAGAATTCGAGAATGATCCACACGAGTTCGTGCACAAACAAAACTCTCCACTTGCTGACTTTTATGATCCCAGAATGTCAGCTATCACTCTTGTCCAAAGTGTGGTGAAACATCGTGGGAAAGACAACATGCAACCCTTCCTCGCATTTTTGACCGAGATTCTGCAGAGATACAATTCAACCGAGGAAGCCAACAAAAATCATGTAGAGAAGGATGGAGCACTCCTTGCATTTGGATCGTTGTCGGATACGTTGTTGGCGAAAAAGAAATTTGCATCTGAATTAGAGGGCCTGATGGTTTCGAGTGTTTTCCCCGACTTCAATAGTCCCGTTGCATTCCTAAGGTGCAGGGCCTGTTGGATGGTGCAACGATTTTCAGAAATTCCGTGGTCAGATGATGGAACTCATTTGAGGAATCTAATTCAGTTGGTGCTTCAGCGACTCAGTGACCCAGCTCTTCCTGTCCAGATTGAGGCCAGTAAGGCTCTTCGATTTCTGATTGAAGTCGATGGCGCTGATGTCACGCTCCTGCCCGTTCTTCCTCAAATATTGAACGAATACTTCCGCATCATGAACGAAATTGGTAATGATGAAGTTGTTGCAGCTCTGCAAGTCATTATTGACACATTTGGAGAACAAATCACACCTCATGCTGTAGCTCTTGTGACACAGCTTTCTACCGCCTTCAAAAATTACGTTGATGCTGGCGAAGACGATGACGATGCTGCTATGGCCGCAGCTCAATGCTTGGAATGCATCAATACAGTGCTGAAGGGTACCTGTGAGCATCCAGAGCTCTACACAAATATGGAGCCATGTCTCGTTCCTCTCGTGCTGCAGATATTGGGAAATGATGGAGAGTATTTGGAATACATGGAATTCGCTTTGGACACTCTTACATTCATCACCTACTTCCCTCTGAAGATATCGGAACAGCTGTGGGAGGCATTCCCCCTACTGTACAAGGCCTTCGATGGCTGGGCATTTGACTATCTGATGTTAATGACACCACCAATCAACAATTTAATATCAAAGGACCCGCAACACTTCCTTACTGCGACGGCTGCTTTCCCTGAAGGGAATGCAAAGTATGTTGACATGGTGTTCAGCATTGTCTCTAAAACTGTCAACGAAGATCGATCATCCGAAAGCGAGCAACGCAAGGCTCTTTCTCTCTACTTGAGTGTGTTGCACAACTGCACTGGTCAAGTTGATTCCTACCTGCCAACCATTAATGACGTGGTTCTCGCAAAACTTGGACAGCAGGTCAATGCCGAAACCCCCATGACTCGTCACTCGATTTTCCAAGTGTTGGGATCCGCTCTCTATTACAATCCGCAATTGGAACTTGCCGAGTTGGAGAAGCGAGGCTGTACTCAGCAGGTCATGACACAGTGGATGAAGGACGTGGACAGCATGGAGAAATGGCTCACGAAAAAGATGACTGTGCTTGGTTTGTTATCTGTCCTTCGACTTCCTGCCTCATCGCTTCCCCAAAGTGTTGTGTCGATGATTCCCAACATCATCTCAACAGCTGTGTCACTTAGCATCAAGATGAAGGAGGAGCTTGAGGCCGGACATAAGGACGACGACGATGGTGCAATTGAGGCAGAAGCTGATGACGACGACGACTGGGGAGGCTACGATGAAGATCAGGATGTGACCAATCCTGACGATGAGGCATATATGACTGCCCTAAACAAGGTAAGAGTTTTTTTGCTGCACTAATTTTTGTGCTGATATCACGGACCATATTTGACTCATTCTATGTGTGTATTCTACGTTATCACAGCTAAGTCAAGGTGGCGATATTGCAAATTTCCTTTTGGGAGATGGTTGGGACGGTTTAGATGAAGATGACGACGAAGACTTCCACAGCCCTCTTGATAATGTCGATGAAATGCATTTCGTAAATGACATTCTCAAGGAAGCTTACAAGAGGGAGCCGGATGTTTATCAGCAAATCCAGGGAGCACTTCCTGCTGAGACTGTGTCATCCTGTCAGCAGATTTTCGCCTCTGTTGATGCTCAGAGACAGCAGGCAGGAGGGCATTAATGAACTCAATTGAATAAAGATAGGTAAAGAAGAGAAATTGGAATCAAGATTAAATGTTATTCATCCTTCTTGCCAACGATGTCTTCCAAAGTTAGTTCCAGAACATTATCATTTGTAACTGCGGTGACATTATTTTCCCCTGTTTTTGTGAGTATAGCTTTCTCAATGTCCCAGCCTCCCTCGATTTTTTCATCCATATCCTCAAACCAACCAAGCCGGTCAGCAATTAAATGCAGATTTTGACAGCCAGGACATCTCACTAATACAACCCCATGTCGATATGCATGCTCTGTAAATTGTTTGGCTGATCTAGTGTTGCAAACTGTGCATGTGTAGATGATTGCAAGCGTCTTCTGTTTTGTATTTTTGGTACCAGGAACATCAGTAAATGAATTTGACAATTGCTCTGTATCTTGTGTTGTCAAATTAGATATCGATCCATCGTTGTCAAGTTGGATTTTCGTAATATTGTTTTGCAAATCATCGTGCCCATCATCATCACCAATCTTGTCTATCTTGTGAACACAACATGTTGCATGAAATTGACGCCTGTTCACGCGACCAGACAATGATACCATGCACTTGCTGCCAATCCTGAAAGGCTCATTATTTCTTGGCAGAGGTCGGCAGCTCCGACAAGAGCGGAGGAGTAGCGTTGCTGCAGTCCTGGACATGGTCAGATAATGATCTGTTAGAAGAGCACTGCACTCCCTCCTCTCCCTCTTTATTTTATACTGATTCCTACCTATGTAACGCCCACCTCGACACCACAAAAAATTGAAATAGCCAGCGCCGCAGCTGTTCTCACTTGATTGACATCGACTATTGTACCACCAACCAACCACTGCCAAATAACCATGCTAAGACGTATAGCACAGAAGAATTCAGGGCCTTTGATATGCCGACGGGCGGCAAAGTGTAATAATCATGATGCACGTCATGTAACAACGAGTGTGAGCTATGGCGACAAGAAGACATCCTATCTCAGAGACCGCGATGATGGCGCTTTGACACAATCATCTGAGCGATATTCATCCTCTGGAGCTGCCTTACATACAGTGCCGGCACATCACAACTTTCTCGATGACATTATTCTTCGTGAACGCAGCAACGATGTGGTCAATTCTTTTCTTAATAGGGATAAGGCTCATAATGACGACGGTGGCTTTCTAGAGCTGTTCAAAGCAATATCAACACTGAATAATCGTCACCATGACTTTAACCCA
>Ga0075467_10003522_pt1 | contig 12014 bp, 15 predicted proteins | sample DEB08_DNA_9_FD_75067 | JGI IMG/M metagenome (GOLD analysis project Ga0075467, IMG submission 75067) | Aqueous microbial communities from the Delaware River and Bay under freshwater to marine salinity gradient to study organic matter... | ecosystem: Environmental > Aquatic > Marine > Coastal ...
AAAAGTTGAAGAGGCGGCAAAGCACTATTTGAAAATAGCTGAATACAATAATATGACTTTAGCACAAATGAGTTTAGCATTTGTTAACCAACAACCTTTTGTTACCAGTACTATTATTGGAGCGACTAATATAGAACAGCTTAAAGAGAATATTGATAGTATAAATGTGACTTTGAGTGAAGAGGTTTTACAACAAATTGATGAAGTACATCAGGTTATTCCTAATCCGGCACCTTAGCAAATTACTGAGAAATAAAATTGTTTTAAGCACGCTAATACGTTAGGGATTGAAACGGCATCCTTTTTTGAGGTACGATAGCGGAAAGCCCGACCCTTGCGGTAACACCCAAAAAGAAACTTTAATAAAAATAAAAAACCCGCTAACTTTAAAAGTAGCGAGTTTTTTAATTATTTAATTTGATTACCATCTTTGTCAAAAAAATGATATTCTAAGTATGTGTAAGCATCTCTTGGTAAAATTTTAACCCATTTTTTGTGTTCTAAAAACCATTTAGAACGCACAGATGGAATACCTTTTGTTAAAAAGGCTGCTATAAAAGGATGTGTGTTTAAAGTCAACTTTTTATAGTCTTTTTTAATAAGTTTTTCAAGATCGTGATTTATTTTTTGAAGCAACCCTATAGGAGCTTCTACCTCAGCGCCATTAATAATTGCGTCAGGATTTTCCTCACGTGTTTTAATGTTCATTTCTGGGCGAACACGTTGTCTTGTAATTTGTATCAATCCAAATTTACTTGGAGGCAATATTTTGTGTTTTGCTCTATCATCTTTCATTTCATCACGAAGATGGTTGAACAATTTTTGCCTGTTTTCAGCATGAGTCATATCTATAAAGTCTACTACTATAATGCCGCCCATATCACGTAAACGTAATTGACGAGCCATTTCTGTAGCAGCTATTATATTAACTTCTAGTGCTGTATCCTCTTGATTGTTTGCTTTGTTTGATCTGTTTCCGCTGTTTACATCTATAACATGCAGTGCTTCGGTGTGTTCAATTACCAAATAGGCACCTTTAGACATAGAAACGGTTTTTCCAAACGAGGTTTTAATTTGTCTTTCAATTCCAAATTTTTCAAAAATTGGAACTTTAGATTGATACAATTTAACTATTGATTCTTTGTTGGGTGCAATTTCTTGCACGTAATCTTTAATTTGATAGTAGAGCTCTTCATCATCAACAGTAATTCCCGTAAAGGAATCATTAAATATGTCTCGTAAAATTGACGAGGCTTTATTCATTTCTCCTAATACTTTACTAGGGTGATGCGCTCTATGTAGCTTTTTACACATTGCCGTCCAACGACTAAGCAAGTTTTGTAAATCTTTATCTAGTTCTGCTACTTTTTTGCCTTGTGCTACAGTACGAATAATTACGCCAAAACCTTGGGGAGTAATACTCTTTACCAAACGTTTTAATCTGTCTTTTTCTTCGCGGTCTTCTATTTTTTGAGAAACAGAAATTCTGCTAGAAAAAGGGACTAAAACTATATATCTACCAGCAATAGAAAGCTCTGAGCTTATTCTAGGGCCCTTTGTAGATATAGGTTCTTTTACGATTTGTACTAATAGCGATTGATTTGATTTTAAGGCGTCAGAAATTTTGCCGTCTTTATCAATATCTTTTTCAAATGGGAAATTTTTTAAAGAAAAATCTCTTAGTTTACCTGTGCTTACACGTTTTGTGAATTTTAAAAGAGAAGGTAATTTAGGCCCTAAATCATGATAATGCAAAAATGCATCTTTTTCATAACCTACATTAACAAATGCAGCATTTAGTCCAGGAACAGCTTTTCGTATTTTGGCTATAAACACATCACCAACCGCAAAGTCATTACTATCTTCATCTTTCTGTAATTCAATAAGTTTTCCATCTTTTAATAAGGCAAAATCAACATTGTCGGAACTAGATCTAATGATCAATTCTTTATCCATTCAGTTAATTTTTATCCATACAATTAAGTACAGATGGATTATACATTATTTTTTCACAGGATTTTAAATCCGTGGAGTTCATAAAACACCAAAGGCGTTAAAAAATTAATGAACTCATTTCAAAGAACTTGTTGTTTTTAAAACCAAAAAAAGCAGCTAATCTAACTACTTTTTTTTGGTTTATTTTTTCTTTTTGTGACGGTTAGCGCGTCTACGTTTTTTACGTTTGTGCGTCGCTACCTTATGTCTTTTACGTTTTTTACCACTTGGCATAAATAGTGTGTTTTTAAATTAATAATTAGTTTAATGCTTTATTTAACGTCTACATTTGTTTTAACGCCTTCTACAAAAACTTTTGCAGGCTTAAATGCAGGGATATTATGAGCAGGTATTTTAATTGTTGTGTTTTTAGAAATATTTCTACCTGTTTTTTCAGCTCTAGTTTTAATTATAAAGCTTCCAAAACCTCTTAGGTAAACATTATCACCACCTTCTAAAGACGTTTTCACTTCTTCCATAAAAGTTTCAACAGTTGCTTGAACATCTCCTTTTTCAATTCCTAATTTCTCAGAAATTTTTGCTACTAAATCAGCCTTCGTCATTTTAATATATTATTTTTTGTGTTATTCTAAATTCTAAAAGGGATGCAAATATAGGAATTTAATATTCAATATTTCAAACCTAATTCACTAAAATTTAATATTATAAACGTTTATTTTTGTTTGCTCTATTAAATGAATTCATGATATTTTCAAAAACCTTAACACATTGGTATTCAAACAATAAGCGTAATTTGCCATGGCGAGAAACCAATAACCCATATTACATTTGGTTGTCGGAAATTATTTTGCAGCAAACCCAAGTAAAACAGGGCTTACCATATTATGAAGCTTTTGTTAGCAAATTCCCAACTGTTTTTGATTTGGCAAAGGCCGATGAAAGTGATGTTCTAAAACTTTGGCAGGGACTAGGCTATTATTCTCGTGCTAGGAATTTGCATGCATCTGCCAAGTATGTCGCTAATGACCTGGAAGGAAAGTTTCCAGATAATTATATGGATTTACTAGAACTTAAAGGTGTAGGCGATTATACCGCAAGTGCTATAGCTTCCATTTGTTTTAATCAACTCACGGCTGTGGTAGATGGAAATGTATATAGAGTACTATCGAGGTATTTTGGAATTGATACCCCTATAAATTCTTCAAAAGGAGCCAAAGAATTTAAAGCTTTAGCACAAGAGTTAATTGATAAAAAAAATCCTGCAGAGTTTAATCAAGCTATTATGGAATTTGGGGCTACCCAATGCAAGCCCAAAAATCCGTATTGTCATATTTGTCCTTTTAATGAAGGATGCCTAGCTTTTAATAAGAATAGAATAGCTGAATTGCCAGTAAAAATCAAATCCGCGAAAGCGAAAAAAAAACATTTTAATTTTTTAGTATTTATTTCTGTAGACAACAAAACTATTCTAGAAAAAAGAGAAGGTAAGGGTATCTGGCAAAATTTATATCAGTTTCCTTTAATTGAAACAGAAAAGAATGCAAATGATATTGCAAGTTTTAATACTTTACTTGAAAACCATGATTTACTAAAAGGTATATCTTTTGAATTGTCCCTGTATAATAAGGAGCCAATACTGCATAAATTATCACATCAACATTTATATACTCAGTTTTGGGTCGTTAATGTGGAGAAACTTCCTATCGAAGGCGTTTCTATAGGTAAAGTACGAGAATTTGCAGTACCTATTTTAATGGGGAATTTTATTGAATCGTTTAATTTCTAGTTGTTTGGAGTCAACAATCATATTTTTTTATTAATTTTAAAGAAATGAAGTGCAATTGGCTATTTTTGCCTTCTCTTAAAATATATATACTATGTCAGGTACATTAAATAAAGTAATGTTAATTGGGAATTTAGGCGATGATGTTAAAATGCATTATTTTGAAGGTGGTGGCTGCGTAGGTCGTTTTCCCATAGCAACTAGTGAAACTTATACAAGTAAACAAACTAACGAGCGTATTACAAATACTGAATGGCATAATATTGTGGTTAGAAATAAAGGTGCCGAAATTTGTGAAAAGTATTTAAGCAAAGGCGATAAGGTTTATATTGAAGGAAGATTGAAAACTAGAAAGTGGACAGACGACAAGGGTAATGATCGGTATTCAACTGAAATTCAATGTAATGATTTTACATTCCTTTCAACAAAAAAAGAAAGCGGAAACAACGCTTCAAATACATCAGTTCCACAAAAACCTACTGAAAGCCAACAACCAGCTAGTCAGCCCATAGAAGATGAAAAAGATGATCTTCCCTTTTAATAATGTACTCGATAATTTATCGAGAATTCTATGTTTAACTAAACCAGTAGTAATTGGATCCTGACCCCGCGAGTTGTATATTTTTAATTATGGCAATTGATGTTTCAATTGTCTTTAGTTTTGCATTATTGTTTTTACTTCTATTGTGTTCTGCGCTGATTTCTGGTGCTGAAGTTGCTTTATTTTCTTTGAATAGAGGTGATGTAGAACCTGGCTTAGAGAAAAAATCAAAGCGTATTGAAATTATAGCTAAACTTTTAGAAAGTCCTAAAAAACTGTTAGCTACCATTTTAGTGGCCAATAATTTTATAAACATAGCCATTGTTATTTTGTTTGCCTTTTTAGGCGATCTTATCTTTGAAGGCATTGCAAATCCTCAGATCAAGTTTATTATTGAGGTTTTAGTAGTTACTTTCTTGATTTTATTATTTGGTGAAATTCTACCTAAAATTTATGCCAGTAGAAATAACTTAAAGTTTGCCACTTTTATGGCTTATCCACTTAAGGTTTTAGATGTCATTTTGTCTCCTATTAGTTTGCCTATGCGCAGTGTAACTATAGGGATCCACAATAAGTTAGGGAAGCAAAAATCTAATTTAAGTGTGGATCAGTTGTCTCAAGCTTTGGAGCTTACCAGTCAAGAAGACACTACTACAGAAGAGCACAAAATTTTAAAAGGTATTGTGTCCTTCGGTAATACAGATACAAAACAGGTTATGCGTCCGCGTATTGATATTTTTGCATTGAAGATAGAGCAGAAATATCTTGAAATTATGCCAGAAATCATTGAAAATGGTTATTCAAGAATTCCTGTATATAGAGATAATATGGATACTATTGAGGGGATTTTATACGTTAAAGATTTGTTGCCTTACATAGATAGAAAACAGTTTGATTGGACAACTTTATTGCGTGAGCCTTTTTTTGTGCCAGAGAATAAAAAACTAGACGATTTAATGGCTGAATTTCAAGAAAAGAAAGTGCATTTAGCGGTTGTTGTGGATGAATATGGAGGGACTTCAGGTTTAATTTCTTTAGAAGACATTATCGAAGAAATTGTGGGAGATATTAGTGATGAGTTTGACGATGAGGATTTAATGTTTTCAAAGTTAGATGATAATAATTATGTGTTTGATGGTAAAACTGCTTTAAAAGATTTTTATAAAATTATAAAGCTAGAAGACGATACTGTTTTTGAAGAAAATAAAGGCGAAGCAGAAACTGTAGCAGGTTTTGTTTTAGAAATATCTGGGAGTTTCCCGAAATTGAATAGTAAAATAAATTTTGAAAATTACGTTTTTACTATTGAGGCTATGGACATAAAACGAATCAAACTAGTTAAATTTACAATACTCTAATGATTAAATATTCTTCTCTATTTGTACTGCTGCTTTTTTGTTTTTCTTGTGGTGAAGATTATGTACCAAAACCAAAAGCAGAATTAAGGTTAGAATACCCAAGGGCTAAATATATTGATGCTAATTTAGAATTGCCATTTTCTTTTGAAAAAAATTTATTAGCGACAAAAATGGTGTCAAAAGAATTGAAAGCTCCAACTAAAAGTTATGGTGTTAATTTGGAATACCCAACGTTAAAAGGTACTATTTTTTTAACTTACAAAGCTATTGAAAAGGATGAAAAAAATCTTAAAGATTTTTTAAGAGACGCTCAAAAATTTACTTTAGAACACACCAAGAAAGCAGATGAAATACCAGCTTATCCTTTTGAAGATTCTAAAAGGAAAATTTATGGTATGCTATCCGTGGTAAAAGGAAATGTAGCATCACCGGCACAGTTTTATGTAACGGACAGTATAAATCATTTCTTAACAGGTTCTTTGTATTTCTTAGCTAAACCAAATTACGATTCTATTTTGCCTGCTGCGGACTATTTGCAAAAGGATATTAAGCGTATTATGGAAACTGTTACTTGGAAATAAAAAAGGCTTCTTATTTTATTAAGAAACCTTTTTTGCTCATTTATTTTTAGTTGAAAATCAAGCTTCCTTTTTAGCACAACATGTTTTTTTACAACCTGGTTCACACGTTTTTTTGTCCTTGTTAGCACAGCACGCCTTTTTGCAATCAGCTGCACATGTTTTTTTTGCTGAGAAATCTTCAACCGTTTTCATATCCCTTACTTTGTAAGTGTCCGATACTTTTGCCACAGCTTCTTCTAATGTTGTTGGTGTTACTTTAGCTTCGTTATATTCAACCATAGCTAGTTTTCTATCAAAATCTACAGTGGCAGATTTTACACCATCCATCTTAGCCATTTTCTTTTGAATTTGTGCAGCACAACCAATTGCACAAGTCATACCATCAATCGTAAATTCTGCTTTAGCATAAGTAGCATTTGGATCTAATTCTTTTACAACTTCAGTTTCTACTTCAATAGTTTTTACTTCAGGGTTCTTTTCGTTTTTACAGCTAAAAACAATAGTTGCAATTAGTGTAAGTGTTAAAATATACTTGATAGTTTTCATTAAAATAATCTTTAAAAGTTTATACTACAAAACTACTAAATAATGTGGTTTATTGTGTTAAAAAGCACATTTTTGTGCTTCCAAAATCAAATTAATGAGCGGTATAAGTTCTAAATGGTTATATCTTTTTATTCTGTCATTAATATGGGGGAGTTCCTTTATCTTAATTAAAAAAGCGCTTTTAGGGTTAACTCCTTATCAGTTAGGCGCATTAAGAGTTGTTCTTACGGGGATTTTTCTATTTGTAATGGGCTTTAAAACTATAAAAACAATAAAAACTGCAGATTGGAAATGGTTTATTATATCTGGAGTTTTAGGCTCGTTTATTCCTTCTTTTTTCTTTGCGATTGCTGAAACCGAAATTGATAGCACAGTGGTATCTGTTTTAAATTCCTTAGTACCCCTTAATGCTATTTTGCTGGGTTTTGCTGTTTTTAAGATTACTTCTACTAAAAGACAAATAATAGGTGTTATTATTGGATTTATTGGAACAACGCTGCTAATTTTAAAAGGTGCAGATTTAAACCCAAATCAAAATTATTGGTATGCTATTTTTGTAATCTTGTCAACACTAATGTATGCTACTAATGTAAATATTATAAAAAAGTATTTGCAACATGTAAAACCGTTAACGATAGCCACAGGAAACTTTGTTGGTATTTTTATTCCAGCCATTATCGTGTTGCTTTTTACAGATTTTTTTTCAGAAGAAACGTTTAATCAACCTGACTTTAAAATGGCAATGGTTTACATTACTGTTTTATCTTTTTTTGGAACGGCTTTGGCTAAAATATTATTTAACAAGTTGGTCCAAATGTCTACACCGGTTTTTGCGTCATCAGTAACTTATTTGATGCCTATCGTCGCTTTGATGTGGGGTTTTTTGGATGGTGAAACCTTTAGTTGGCTCCAAGCCATTGCCAGTGTAATTATTTTATTGGGAGTGTATTTATCCCATAAAAACCAATCAAAAAAGACGCAATAACCTTCGTAATCAAACTCTTGGAATTAATTTTTTCGTTGTTAAATTATTTTTATTGAACAATTTTCACGTAATTTAAAAGAAACAACACCGCTTAAATATGAAAAATTTATCGCTTCCCATTCGCTTCGGTTTAGTTACAAGTGCTGTATTGATAGCCTATTTTTTGGTTTTAGCATTGGTAGATAAGCATACAAATCCGGCCTTTAGTTTTGTAAACGCAATCATTACAGGTTTTGGCATTTATGAAGCAGTACGTTTAAGCAAGCTTAAGGATTTGGATAATTTCTCTTATGGCGAAGGATTTAAAACTGGTGTTATTACGGGTTTTGTTGCTACTATAATTTTCACCATTTTCTTTTTGATTTATGCTACTGAATTGAATAGTGTCTTTTTATCAGAGTTACTTCAAAAAATGAAGGGTGGTTTTAATGCAGATATTGGTATGGTAACGTTTGTGGTTGCTGTTATGGGGCTAGCGACAACAGTAGTTTCTTCACTTACGCTTATGCAACTTTTTAAAAAGACTGGAAATATTCCTCAAAATTAGTAATAACGTTTGTGAATTAATTAATTAGCAGTATATTTGCACTCATTTTTGAACAAAATTAATTAATAAAAACGTTACGCTATGTACGCAATTGTAGAGATAGCAGGGCATCAATTTAAAGTTGAAAAAGACCAAAGAGTTTTTGTTAACCGTTTACAAACTGAAGAAGGTAAGAAAGTTTCTTTCGATAATGTACTTCTTTTAGGTGATGGTGACAAAGTAACTGTAGGCGCCCCGGCTATAGATGGAGCACTAGTAAGTGCAAAAGTCTTAAAGCACCTTAAAGGTGACAAAGTAATAGTTTTCAAGAAGAAAAGACGTAAAGGTTACCGTGTAAAAAACGGACACAGACAATCTTTAACTGAAATTGTAATTGAAAGTATTGCTGCTTCTGGAGCTAAAAAAGCTGCTCCGAAAAAGGAAGTTAAAAAAGCAGAACCTAAAGCTGAAGTTTTAGCTCCAAAGGCTGAAGAAACTCAAGACTTAAGCAAACTAACTGTTGCTGAGTTAAAAACTTTAGCAAAAGAAAAAGGTGTTGAAGGAATTTCTTCTATGAAGAAAGCCGATTTAATAGCTGCTTTAAGTTAATTTTAAAAACTAAAATCGAAATAAAATGGCACATAAAAAAGGAGTCGGAAGTTCGAAAAATGGTAGAGAATCAGAATCGAAACGTTTAGGCGTTAAGATTTTTGGTGGACAAGCTGCTATTGCTGGAAACATTATCATAAGACAACGTGGTAATACGCATCACCCAGGTGAAAACGTATACCAAGGAAAAGATCATACATTACATGCATATGTTGATGGTCTAGTGAAATTTACAAAGAAAAAAGATAACAAATCTTATGTTTCTATTGAACCTTTTGAGGTTTAGGAAATCATTTTCTTAAAATTTAAAAAAACCCTTTCTGTTTTACAGAGAGGGTTTTTTATTGCTTTAAAATATCCTTCACAATTTTTAAATGATGCTTCGTGTGCATTTCTAAAAAGCGAAGTGTTTGTTGTTTGGTTAACAAACCAAACATGTGATGATTAAAATATGAAGTTTTTGGTAATGGTTTTATCATTTCAAGGTGTTGACGTGCTTGCTGTAATTGATTAAGTAAGTCATCATTTGTAATTATATCTGGAGGCGACACCTTTTTAGGAGCTCTCGCTTTACCTCTTGGGATATAACATAATGGGAATAAAATAGAACGCCATAAATTGAAATTTGGTTTATATTCTTTAGGGTTAGAATTTTCAGTCCACTCACTAACAGCATTAAATACTTTCAAGGTATGGTCTAATTGCCAACCCACTGTGGCCTTTGAAACTTTAGAGTTTTCTTTATCGATTAAAGGAATATATGATTCTAACTTAGATAGTTGTTTTTTTAAAATAGTAATTCTTTTATTATTCATGCAATAATATTTAATTGTAAAAGATATTAATTAAATCCTTAACTTTAAGCTATTGCATTCCCAAATTGTGTATTGTCTAACTTGAAATTAATTAATTATGCTACCGTTTAGATCTGAAATTAGAAACTCCCCAACGCAATCAACTATTAAGATTTTTTTAAGTGATGAATCTTTAGATGCAAGAATTAAAAAACACTTAGAACATTTTAGTGAGATTGAAACCATCGAAATTACAGAAAGTATTAGCCAAAATAGAGCTGGTGAAAATATCACAGTATATATGAAAGACGACGTTGATATCAATAAATTGAAACAATCTATTGATTCTAGCCTTTGGTGGTATTTTGAAGAGGATTTGGTGGATTGATATAAGTTGTTACTTCTGCGTTAGAGAGATTGAACCTTTCGAATGCGCTCACAGTAGGCTAATTGTTTGAGCTCTTGCGAGTGGTGAAATATTTATATTCATGAGTTCAAATGTAAAATAGAAATCAACTAATAAAGCCCGACCCTTTTGGTAACTCCCGAATAAAAAAATCCCAAACATTGCTGCTTGGGATTTTGAATTTTACTAATTATTAAGAAGTCGCGAACTCCTAGCAATGACGTTTAGTATCTGTAATGCTCTGGCTTATATGGGCCATCAACAGTTACACCAATATAACTTGCTTGGTCATTACGAAGCTCTGTTAACTCTACACCAATTTTTTCTAAGTGTAATTTAGCTACTTTTTCATCTAAAGTTTTAGGTAACATATATACGTCGTTTCCGTAAGCATCTGCATTATTCCAAAGCTCGATTTGAGCTAAAGTTTGATTTGTAAATGAGTTACTCATTACAAAACTTGGGTGGCCTGTAGCACAACCTAAGTTAACTAAACGTCCTTCGGCAAGAAGAATAATGTCTTTTCCGTCAATAGTATATTTGTCAACTTGAGGTTTAATCGTGTTTTTGGTATGTCCGTGGTTTTTATTTAACCAAGCCATATCAATTTCATTATCAAAATGCCCAATGTTACATACAATAGCTTTGTCTTTTAAAGCTTCGAAGTGATGACTTTGAACAATATCTTTATTTCCTGTTGTTGTAATTACAATATCTGTATTACCAATAACAGTTTCTAGTTTTTTAACTTCAAAACCATCCATAGCCGCTTGAAGCGCGCAAATAGGATCGATTTCTGTAACGGTAACAATACTTCCTGCACCTTTAAAAGAGGCTGCTGTGCCTTTACCAACATCACCATAACCACAAACGGTTACACGTTTCCCGGCTAACATAATGTCTGTAGCACGACGAATCGCATCAACAGCACTTTCTTTACAACCGTATTTGTTATCGAATTTAGATTTTGTAACAGAATCATTTACGTTGATGGCAGGCATTGGTAACGTTCCGTTTTTTACACGCTCGTATAACCTATGAACACCTGTTGTAGTTTCTTCAGATAAACCTTTAATTCCTGCAGCTAATTCTGGGTATTTGTCTAAAACCATATTGGTTAAATCACCACCGTCATCAAGAATCAGGTTTAGTGGTTTTCTGTCTTCACCAAAGAATAAGGTTTGCTCAATACACCAATCGAATTCTTCCTCAGTCATGTCTTTCCAAGCATAAACCGAAGTTCCTGCAGCAGCAATGGCAGCAGCAGCTTGGTCTTGTGTTGAGAAGATATTACAAGAACTCCAAGTGACTTCTGCGCCTAAAGCTTGTAAAGTTTCAATTAAAACTGCCGTTTGAATGGTCATGTGTAAACACCCAGCAATTCTTGATCCTTTCAGAGGTTGTTCGTTTTTGTATTCTTCACGAAGACTCATTAGTCCTGGCATTTCAGCTTCAGCTAATTCTATTTCTTTTCGTCCCCAATCGGCTAAAGAGATATCTTTTACTTTACTAGCTACGTAAGGAATTGTTTTTGTGCTCATAGTAATTTTTCTTTTGTTTTTTTAATGCTAAGCTCCATTGTGTTCGGAACTTAAAAATACTTAAATTCGCTTCTAAGAAAAACACTTTTTCACTTAGAGATTGCAAAGATAACTATTAACTTTTAAAATATTAAATGCCTTTATATAAAACCATTACTCCAAATTCACAAACCATTGTTAAAATCTGGAAGATTACGGAGTCTTATAAATATTTAATGGAGAAGGTTGATTTGAAACCAGTAGCTCTAGAGCGTGTTTTAGGTATGAAAAGTGAATTACATCAGCGCGGATTTTTAAGTGTACGGCATTTATTAGCTGAGTTTGGTTATACCGATTCTGATTTATTTTATGATGAAAATGGAAAGCCTCATTTAAAAGATGGTAAACA
>Ga0075467_10003524_pt1 | contig 12007 bp, 12 predicted proteins | sample DEB08_DNA_9_FD_75067 | JGI IMG/M metagenome (GOLD analysis project Ga0075467, IMG submission 75067) | Aqueous microbial communities from the Delaware River and Bay under freshwater to marine salinity gradient to study organic matter... | ecosystem: Environmental > Aquatic > Marine > Coastal ...
GGCGCAAAGCTCGCAAAGGTCCGCGACCTCATGCACAGCGGCGAAAGCATTCCCTTGATACCCGCGGCAAGCCCCATGAGCGACACCCTGCTGATGATCAGCCAAAAGGGCTTTGGCGTGGTTGGCGTAACCGATCCCGAGGGCTACCTTTGTGGGATTATCACCGACGGCGATTTGCGCCGCCATATGGACGGGCTCCTTGAGATGAAAGCTGGCGATGTCATGACAGCCCACCCGCGCACAGTCGGGCCAAACACGCTTGCCGCCGAGGCGATCAACGTAATGCAGGGCAAGATCACCTGCTTGTTTGTCGTTGACCCTGACGGTCCTGCGCAAGTACAAGGCATTTTGCACATCCACGACTGCCTGCGTGCAGGGGTCGTCTAGGCCCATGGCCTCGGATAATTTTCATACGCAACTTGTCGGTTGGTCAAAGATTATCTTGCCACTTTGCGCCTTGGCGCTTTTGTCGACGCTTTTTCTATTCGCGCGCTCGAACCCTGATGCGACCAATATCCCCTTTGCGGATATCAATACGCTTGCACAGGAACAGAAGATTAACGCGCCGCGATTTTCGGGTGTGGCCGATGATGGATCGATCATTGCGATCACGGCAGGCTCGGCACAATTAGACCCTAACAACGCGCAAAACCTAAAAATTTCGTCGTTGTCGCTCGACGTCAACGCCGCTGACGGTAGTGAAATTAGGATCGAAGCTGTTGAGGGCGAATTGGATAATGATGCCAAAGTTGCCTATCTTTCTGGCCTTGCACGCCTAGAGACATCGACGGGCTACACCATGGAGACCAACGGCCTTACCGCCAATTTGCAGAGTGGGGTCATTTCCTCCGAAGGTGCCCTAGAAATTCGCGCGCCGTTTGGCGCATTAACTGCTGGGCGCGTCACCATTGAAACCACAGGCGACGGCAAAGGTCAGCAGATGCTTTTCACAGACGGGGTTGTGCTGATATACACCCCGCAAGCCGCCACTGCACAGGATGCAAAAGAATGAACAAAACAATCACTCTGATCTTGGCGCTTCTCCTTGGCACCGCAGCAAACGCCCAAACAAATATCGACCTTGGTGGCATTAGCGCCGATCCAAAAGCACCCGTCGAGGTATCCGCCGACAATCTCTCGGTCGATCAGGATAGCGGAACCGCGGTGTTTAGCGGCAATGTCGTCATCGGCCAAGGCGATCTGCGGTTATCTGCTGGGTCCGTCAGGGTAGTTTATTCGGATAGCACGGGCGACATTGCGCAGCTTTTGGCGACAGACGGCGTTACACTGGTCACGGACTCAGAAGCCGCAGAGGCCGCAACCGCAGACTACAACCTGACAACTGGTATTCTGACGCTTTCAGGGAGTGTTCTGTTGACCCAAGGTGCCAGCGCCCTCTCAGCCGAGCAAATGACAATTGATCTCAATTCAGGTCGCGCCCAAATGTCAGGTCGCGTGCGGACAGTGTTTCAGCAAGACGGAAACAACTGATGGCTGACGTTCCTAATCTGACCGTTCAGGACGGCGATGTAGGCTTGCGGATCGTCAATCTGCGCAAAAGCTATCGCAAAAAACTGGTTCTCCGCGATGTCAGCTTAGATTTAGGGCGTGGGGAGGTCGTGGCACTCCTTGGTCCCAATGGCTGTGGGAAGACGACGGTCTTTTACTCGATTGCTGGACTCGTGACACCAGAGGGCGGCAAGGTCGTCATTGACGGCCGCGATGTGACGAAATTCCCGATGTACCGCCGTGCGCGGTTGGGCATTGGCTATTTGCCCCAAGAGATGTCGATCTTTCGCGGGATGACCGTTGAAGATAATATCATGTCGATTCTCGAAATCGCAGTCCCTGAAAAACGGAAGCGCAGGGAAAAGCTCGAAGAATTACTGTCAGAATTTTCAATCGAACACTTACGGCGCGCGTCGGCCCTAGCCCTTTCTGGCGGTGAACGTAGGCGCGTCGAAATTGCGCGATGTCTTGCCGCTGGTCCAAGGTACGTTCTATTGGACGAACCCTTTGCGGGTGTTGATCCAATCGCCGTTGGCGAGATTAGACACCTTGTCGCTGACCTTAAGAAGCGTGGGATCGGCGTGCTGATTACGGACCACAATGTGCAGGAAACCCTGCAAATCGTTGATCGCGCCTATATTCTTCATGATGGGAAAGTGCTGATGAGCGGTACCACAGAAGAGGTGATCAAGGACGAGAATGTACGGCGCGTTTATCTCGGGAATAGCTTCCGCGTTACCTAAATTGCGCTCATGTTAACCACTCAATCATTGACAATCCCCCTCCTGTTAGCGCCAAATGTAGGAGATGACAGACTTGATTTCCTTTCCCTTCGCTACTCAGGCCTTGTTGCCTGACCTTAGGGATAAATTAAGTAAAATCTGTGTGTTATCAAATTTCAAACAAGCGCGCGACAACCCTTTGGAGGGCTGAATACCCTTCACTTGTTGTCGGCCGAAAAAAAGAGAATTGGAGAAGCGATGCGCTATCAGATCAGTGGAAAGCAAATCGACGTTGGTCAAGCACTACAAACACACGTCGAGACAGAATTGAGCGGTATTTTGGGCAAATATGCAGGGCGCCCAACTGATGCACAGGTCGTTTTCTCAAAATCTGGACACGAATACGTCTGCGAGGCGATCGTGCATCTTTCAACAGGACTAACAGCACAGGCAACTGACCACGCAAATGAAATTTATGCCGCATTTGACGGTTGTTCAGAAAAAATGGACAAACAATTGCGCCGTTATAAGCGTCGCCTAAAGGACCACCACAAAGAACGTTTACAACCGGTTGAACTTTCGGACGCAGGCTCTTATATCCTCGCTCCAAGCGACGAGTCGAATGAAGCGCATGATGATACCGTGAATGCGATGATCATTGCGGAAATGGAAGAGAAGATTCAGTCTCTTTCGGTCGGCGAAGCGGTGATGCAAATGGAGCTCGCGGACAAGCCAGTCCTCGTTTTCCGGAATGAAAAACATGGTGGCGTCAATGTCGTGTATCGGCGTGGCGATGGAAACATAGGTTGGATCGATCCCCGCGCTACGGGCTAGACCAATCGGGCCTAAATGGTCGGAAAGTTTTTGAAATGTTCCTTGGCGATATTCTCAACCCAAGCGCGGTAAAAACCATCAACTCTTGCACCAGCAAGAAACGGCTTTTCCACGATCTGGGCGAACTCGCCGAGGGCTGCTATGGCCTTGAGGCTACGGGTGTTATCGAAGCGCTTATCGAGCGTGAGGGCCTTGGCCCAACAGGTGTTGGCAATGGCATTGCATTACCCCATGCACGTCTAGAGCCTGTTAAATCTGTCAGCGGCATATTTCTGCGACTAGAAAAGCCGTTGAATTTCGATTCCGTTGATCGCCAGCCAGTTGATCTGATTTTTGCTTTGCTTGCGCCGAAAACTCAGGGTGTTGAACATCTCAAGGCGCTTGCGCTCGTGGCACGAACAATGCGTGATCCGGACGTCTGCACCAAACTGCGTGCAAATGTTGATCCCAGCACACTTTACGCGATCCTGACCGAAGTGCGCACCAACCAAGCCGCTTAATTCGGACGCCAATTACGGAAACCAAAGGCAAGATAATCGCGCTGACAAGCCTCGCGTGCGGCTTCCTCGACATCGGGGCCATATATCTTCGCCAGACGGCTAGCGTATTTGTCGGTAATCGCAATTGGCTCGGGCATGGACGTGAGGCCCAACTGCCCTGCCAAAGCCGCCAAATCCCCGCGCAAACGGCCTTCTCTCAGGATCATGTCTGGCACGCCAAAATTCGCCATACCCTGCAATAGGGTCAGCTGGCTCGCCCAAGCGCCATCAACACGAACGGCAGTTTGGGAAGAAAGGTTTCCCTTAAGAAAATTAAGCTACGACAAAAATGCTGTCTTATGGGCCGCAAGATCGTAAGTTGGATCAGTCTCTGGCTCGGCGCCTTTTTCTGGGATGGGTAAGTTGTGAACCTTACGCAGCGTAGCACGAATCTCACGAAAACACCCTTCACCCGTTTGCAAAATATGATGACAAAAGGCCGCGTGCGCGCGCGCCAAAGGGTGGCGCAAAACCGTGAAACTACGATGTCCCGGATGGGTGCGCATCCATTTACGGATCGATCCCTGCGAGAAATCGCGCAATACGTCGTCGGCACCCGCATCGTCCAAACGACCCAGCCAATCGCAAATCGCCTCATCTGGCCCTGTCTTCAGCGGCATATAGAGAAGCGCACTTTTAGGGGCTGCAATATAGGTTGGGATCATCGGTCCACGGCGCGGCTCGAAATTTGGGGTCCGCGTCAGGTTGAACCGGTCAAGGCGGGCGAGCGATGTTTCCATCGCGCTAAAATTTGACACCTTCTGCGACATTGGCATCGGGTTTTGCTTTTTGAGCTTCTTATCTAAACTCGCGATACGCTCGTAGCAGCCCAGATACTCTGCCATCCCGTTCATCACATCAACGTCCTGCAGGTCCTCATAGGCCACATAGAACGCCGTTTGTCCCAATCGTTGCAACGTATTAAGTAACTTCACCTGAAACGATTGCAGCGCCTCAAGGTGGGCTTCAAATTCGCGTGGCTCAAAGGTGATTTGTTCGGTTTTCGCGTGGTTCATATTGGTCAGTTTCCACTGACCCGTCGCCGCCGCGATTTTCCAGCTCACAAAGCTTTCAACAGGATTTCGCGTGAGAATAATCTTGGCACACCGCCGATCCGACATGCAGATATCAAGGACGCGAGGGTCGTGATTGTTAAAATACCGAAAGCCATTGAGCCCATCCGCTGCTTTGATCTTTTCAATCAACACATTCGGATCTGCATCACGCTGTTTCTGTGTGACCCCATGGATTTTCTCGTTTTCGGGGTAACCGATGAAATGCGGATTGAACGCCTCGCCGAGACAGCTCAACCCTTCAAAAGAATTGATATTCGCCTCTAAGAAATTTGACCCAGTCCGCATCTCTGCAAAGACAACGAAATAATCAAAACTCGCCATTTATCTTACCAAATAAGGTTTGCGCGGTTTTTTAGGCGCATTAATGAGTGAAGGATCAATAGGGAAATCACCCATCAAATAGGGGTGCATCCCTTGGTTCTTAAGGTTCTGTAAGAACTGCCCAAAGCCTGTCAAATCAGCCATACGCGGCGCTTCGGTCAGGCGACGTACCGTTTTGCCTGTCATCTCGTCCACGATCAACTGAAGCGGTTCCATCGGCGCCTGAATAAACTCGGCCATCGTCCAAACACGCAGACGCGCCTTTGCCCAAGGAGAGCGAAGCGCGCTAAGGTGTTCATTCTCAAGCTGCTGCAAATGTGCCGCCTCTTGTCGAATGTCTGCAAAATTGCGATTAGATTGGAACAGTCGCACAGCCCACGCGCCCGAGATCACCGACACATGCGCGTTCGGATCAGTGGCCAGCATCCAGCTAATAAACTGCGAATCCGTCGGGCCGAATTGGAAACACTGACGCTCGCCGCGCGTATTCCAAATCAAGTTGGTCAGGAACATCTGGCTGTTGTAGTCGCGCAAGATCGGATTATCGATCAAGGCACCGCTAAACGATCCTTGCCGTCCATCAAACTCAACGCGATCTTTGGCATAAAGATGACCATGGACGCGCGCGCCGGTCACCTTCGCCAACCATGGCTCAAAGTTTTCGAATAGTTCGGTAAACCCCTCGAATACGGAATATGGGGCCGACGTCACACCATTTTCCCAATCGCGGTTCGGATAACGGCTTTGCATATATAGCCCTGGGCGGCCACGCGTCCGGCGATCAACGGCCTTTGAGAAAATGCGATCAATCTTGCCAGGGTTCGGCTCTGCCCCCTGCATCGCAAGGCCATCATCAGATAGAAACGCTTTGTAAAGGCGGTCGGCACGCGGCCAAATCTTACGTGCCACAAAGCAATCTGAACGACGCAGCAACTGCAAGTGATCATCATAGAAAATGTGCGGTTTGCCCTGAAAGTCAAATTTCGACAGCGTCAGTGAGCGGCTCTCGATATTTCCCGAATAGAGCCGCGCAAGCGTTTGGAAATAGCTTTCGTCAGGAATCCAAACTTTCTTGAAATAGCGATCATAGTTCTGGCGCTCGGGGTCTTGCAGCATCGCAGAAAGTGTCTGACGGGTCAGGCACCACCACTGAGAACCCATATGCGGCACAAGCCCCGCAGGGATTTTGCGTTTGAAACGGACAAGCCTTTGCAGCTTTACGTACCCGTCAAACATTCGCCGATTGGTTCTCCAAGAAAACGGAAAACGAAGCGTAAATCGTTCCGCATCCAGACCACCAACAGTCCAAGGAACCTCTGACGTGGTCGCACTTTCAATAAAATCCGTGCGCGGGCGGCTATCAAGATACTGAACGAGTTCTTTGACGGGTCGCAGGGGCATACATGACCCAGACGCGAGATATACGTGACGCACCTCAGGGAACTTCGCGAGCAGTTTGACCGACGCCGATTGCGTCCCTGCAACAATGCCCCACGTGCCCCACTCGCAAGCATGGCGTTTACAAAACTTGACGCGTTTCAGGTCCGCGAGGCTTGCTACAAAATCATCGTGGGTTTTCTGATCAACTTTTTGGTCAACGTGCACGACAACAGGGCAGCCACCATCTACCCAGTGACGGATCACCTGCTCGGCGCGGTCAAACGCGTTGTGAACAAGGATGACAACACCGACGGTCATGCCCAGTTCCCCTTTGACATAATTCCCAATATCTCAAGCTGACGCCAATTAATGTATTTTTCCGACCACTTGCACCAAAGATCTGGGTTCGTCTCTAAACCAGCCGCGTAAGCCTTATACTCAAGGCTATTGGCATAGTGCTCTCCACGGCCCAATTCCTCGCGCGCCTTGTCAGTAAAGGTCGACAGGAACTTCATGTGCAACAATGCGCCAGACGCCTTTTCACCACCCCATTCATCGTAAACAAGGTTCAGACCACGTGGCAGCAACATATGAGTTGAACTGACGTAGGTATATTCCTTGTTCCACTTCACCAACGGAATCTTATTCAATGCAGGCGCCTTTTCGGGCTCATTTGCAAAGAACGTCCGCGCGCGCGGTCCACCTTGTATCCACAGATTACCAAACTGCAGGTTCCGGTTGATGATGTAGTTGCCGCTATCAAACCAATGGGCAATATCAAGCGGATCACCACCAGGGCGGTACGGAATATTGTCAATTGGGCCCTTAGGGTACATATCGACCAGCATTGCGCCAAAGGATTTGATCGACGAGGCATCAAGCCAGTCGGTCAGCGCCCGCAGGGGGCGCGTATCGCAAAACGGGTACACCAAGAATTCATCAGGATCGACAACAAGCGTCCAGTGCTCATGCGCATACTTGCGTTGCAGGTGGTTAAGCCAGTCAACACCAAACCGCGCCTTCTTATAGCTGCCCTTCGCGCTCCACAAAGAAACGTCAGGTTGCTCTTTGAGATACTCGGTCCCGCCATCGTCGCTTTCGTTATCAACCATAATGAAATGATTCACGCCAAGGTCGCGATAGTATTATAGGAAATAGGGAAAACGAACACCTTCATTCCGGAAGGTCGAAAAGAGGAGAATGTCACTTTTCTTGATTTGGCTCGTACGATCGTTAACCGCCGACAGCTCATGCCTTTTGCGCAGCGCCCGAAAGCGCCAGCGCTTACGCTGAATCCGTAGCCGATATGACCGCCAAATACCCAAAAATGCCCCTTCCCAAGGTCAATTTTCTGACACGCTTAGCAACTTATATCAAACTGCCGTTAACACCGCCTTGAAATGTGCCGCCCAAGTTGGCGGATCATACTGTGATGTTTGGTCGCCCGATACTGCCGTTGCCAACTTTTTAATCGTCTTTTCCCATAGATAGCGATCGAGATGGCTCGCGTAAACGGCATGGTTGCCTAGAATTTCCCCGTAAACGGGTAAATCGGCACAAAGGACACGGCACCCAAGGGCCAAGGCCTCTGCCGGCGGCAATCCAAACCCTTCGGAATATGACGGAAACAGCATCGCTGTCGCATTCTGAAGCAGCGCACCAATTTGCCCATCACTCAAATCATTCATCTCAACGATCTGCGGAATTCCAGCGTCCAGTCGCGCAAACACCGCGTCGTTATTCCAGCCACGCTTACCACAAACGATCAAAGGCGGCGCATCAGGCCCCCAGTCATCCCAAATATCAAACAAGAGAGCATGGTTTTTGCGCGGCTCGATTGTACCAACGCAAACGAAATATGGCGCCTTTGGGACAAGAAAATCAGGGTCCACTTCAGGCACATCTATGCCAAGCAACGCCGTCGTAATTGGCGGCACGCGGCCCATATCAGCAAACCACCGCGTCACATCCGCCTCGCATTGTGCCGACGTGCAAATCACCTGATCCGCATGCCGCGAGACAAGCGCCAGCTTTTTGCGAAATGCGGCGACAGCGCCAACTCTTTGTGTCTCTGGGAAATCCAATGGGATCGTATCGTGGATCAGGATCACCTTACGCAGACCGCCCAGCGCAGAGAACATCGCACTATCAAGATTGCTATGCCCCACATTAAGATACGAGGTATTGCGCGGTAAATGTGTGTCTAACATTGCGGAAAGTCGTGATTTCCGTGTTCTTGCAACCGCGATAGACCGCACAAAACTCTGACCTCTACGGCGCGGCCCATCAAGCCGTGGGTTCAATCGGCTAACGATATCAGCCTTTCCCCAGTCACCAGTCTCAACCGCCTCTGCAAGACGACTGCAACCGTCGTGATCCAACAAGACATAGCCCAAAGCGGTACGCGCGAGACCAAAGAGCCTCGCCCCCCGTCCCGACACCAATTCACGCAAATAGGCGCGTTCAACCCGATCAACGCCAGTGGGGTGAAGGCCGGCGCGATTGATCAGCCGCGTCAAATCGAACAGACGTGTCTTCGCATTTGCTAAGACAGCATCCACCATGCCTAGCCGTCCCTATTGACCCGCCGCGCGTTTTGCGACGATCTTTTCCAGATAGTCGCCAAACTCTTCGCGCAATTCTTCGCGGTCCAATGCAAAGGCAACCATCGCCTGTAAATATCCCGCCTTCGAGCCGCAATCATAACGCTTGCCCTCAAACCGATAGCCAAACACATCGCGGCCCTCGTTGAACTCTTGCGCAATCGCGTCTGTTAATTGAAGCTCGCCACCGGCGCCTTTTTGCACTTGGTTAAAGTTCTGAAAAATCTTCGGCGACAAGATATAGCGGCCAATAACTGCAAGGTTAGAAGGTGCATCCTCAGGATTTGGCTTTTCCACCATGCCGCGCAGTTTCACCAGTGGTCCGTCTTGGCTCTCGACATCTACAACACCGTAAGAAGACGTTTTTTCAGGCGCAACTTCCATCGTAGCGACCATGCTGCCGCCCGTTTCTTGATAGGCCTCGACCATTTGCTGCAAACACGGCTTTTCAGCTGCGATAACATCGTCTGGCAAAATAACGGCAAAGGGCTCATTGCCAATCAGGCGACGCGCACACCAAACGGCGTGACCAAGTCCAAGCGGCTTGTGCTGACGCATATAGGCAATCGCGCCGCTATCCATGTTGGTCTCTTTCAGAATTTCCAAAAGCTCGGTCTTACCCGCCTTTCGCAGCGAAGATTCCAGATCAGGTGCGTGATCGAAATAGTCCTCAAGCGCGGATTTACCACGCGAGGTCACAAATATGAATTCTTTGATGCCCGCAGCACGCGCTTCATCAATCGCGTATTGAATGAGCGGGCGATCCACCAATGTCATGATCTCTTTCGGAACAGACTTTGTCGCTGGCAAAAATCGGGTTCCCAAGCCTGCTACTGGAAAAATCGCCTTTGATACTTTTCTTTTCATTCTTATAACCTGCCGTTCACCTACACCTGTCCTCTATCACGTCCCATTGTGTCAAAGAATAGGAGAAAATTTGTTAATCGGCCCCACCGCCCAAAATTGTCGTTTCATTTCTAATTTCAACGACCTAACGCACCGATGCGATTCGCTGGCATTCTCGTGCGACGCGATCCGCAAAGCGCCAAAAGCGCCAAATCGGATCAGACCGCAGTGATTTCCCAAATAGCCCGCCAGATTGCAGCCAATAGCCATCAGCGACAAAGCGAATATGATGATACGCCACGGTTGGAGAAAGCAGCATCAAACTCACGCGCCGCCCTGCTTTGGTCGCCTCAACAGCAGAGGCCATCAGCTTACGACGCTCCCATATGCGGCCAGAAATAACGAGCCTCTCCGGTGACATTTTAGGCTTTAGCAGTTTGAAATCATTAGCTTTGCCAAGATCATTCAACTGCCCAAAGATCCGCGCGCGCCCAGCGTCCCACCCGACATCAAATGTCGTGAGAATTTTTGCGACATCTGACGGCAACAAGCGCCCTGCCACCATATGTGACAGCAAACGATGTCTCTGTGCAGTCCGTTCAAGCGGAAAGGCGGCGAGGTTCCCGTCATGTTTACACAAATAAACCGCAAGGCTTGCGCCGATCTCGAACAAGTCACGCGGAACCCGATCATCCCTGCGCCGCGCACTTGGCGCAAAGCCGTGGTGGACTTGGGCCAGCGGCACAATCGCCGTCTTTAACCCCGCCTTGCCGATCCGCATATTCAGATCGGTCTCATCAAGATAGAACCGAAACGCAGGATCAAAGCCGCCGAGGTGGACCAATACATCCCGTCGCACTGCCATATTCGTGCCTTCGGTTTTGATGGCGCGGGTGGGCGATCCTTCAAAAACCTGCGGCCTATCGTAATCAAGGATCAAATCCTCGGTATGCGCATCGGGGGAAACTGTCCGCGCCTTCCATTGAAAGCTAATCCCGTTGCGCCCGATCACATATCCACCCGCGACAGCGACGCTTTCATCTGCAAATGGCGCAATTAAATGGGTCAGCCAAGTCGGCTCTGGAATCGCATCGTCATCAATAAAGGCTATGATCTCACCCGCCGCCACCACGACACCCGCATTGCGTGCCGCCGAGATATTCATCTCATCGAACAGGACCAGTTTTACCTGATCGCCCAGCGCATGCGCATTGACCGCATCAATCCCTGACTGATCCGCGACAATGACAATTTCGAAATTCGGATAGTCGATTTGCCCGACACCCGTCAGGCAAATCCCAAGCGACGCAGGCCGCCCATGGCTCACAATAACGACGCTGACGGTTGGTGCCGTCACGCGACGCCCATTTGCGCCATCATTGTCTCGATGCGCGGTACATCTTCAGGGTTGTTCAACTCCCAGAATTGGCGGCCTTTTGCGTCGACTTCGACACATAAAACATGCGCGCCCCGCTCAAGGAAACGCAACTGCTCCAGACCTTCCAAACGCTCTAACGGACCCATCGCCCAACGCGGGTAGGCGGCCAAGGCAGACGGGCGGTATGCATAGACACCGACATGGTGGAAAACAGGCGTATCATCCTGATCGGCATAGGTTTTCCCAGTGTAGGGGATCACCTCTTTGCTGAAATAGAGCGCGTTGTTATCCGCGCCAAACACAGCCGTGGTGCCGCCGACGCGACCTGCGCGGCGGTCCTCTAAAAACCCGTTCAACGCAGCACCCTCGGTGCGCAAAACAGGGGTCGCAACTTCGGCTACGGGATGGGCGGAAAGGCCCGCCACCAAATCCTCGACAAACCACGCTGGTGTCAGGGGCGCATCGCCTTGCAAGTTCACGACGATATCAAAGCCACCACCCAAAATATCAAACGCTTCGGCGCAACGCTCTGTTCCATTCTGACAAGCCTCGGATGTCATCACGACCTCAGCGCCAAACGCCTCGGCATGCTCCTTGATCCGGTCATCATCAGTGGCAACCACAACACGGTCCACGCCTTTGACAGACATCGCTGCGTCCCAGCTGCGGTGGATAAGGCTTTTGGCCTCACCACCAGCGCCACGCAACTCAACAAGCGGCTTTCCCGGATAACGGGTTGAGGCATAACGAGCGGGGATGACAATCAGAACAGACATTATGGCTTCTTCAGATCAACGCC
>Ga0075467_10003527_pt1 | contig 12005 bp, 14 predicted proteins | sample DEB08_DNA_9_FD_75067 | JGI IMG/M metagenome (GOLD analysis project Ga0075467, IMG submission 75067) | Aqueous microbial communities from the Delaware River and Bay under freshwater to marine salinity gradient to study organic matter... | ecosystem: Environmental > Aquatic > Marine > Coastal ...
ATGTTTAGCAAAGTTCTTTTAAGTCTTGTAGATGTAATATTACGACTAGATTAATCAATAGTCACTTAAAAATCTTTATAAATAAGGTATTTTAATAATAATTGTGCGCACGAGAAGATTCGAACTTCCACATCCTAATGGATACTAACCCCTCAAGCTAGCGCGTCTACCAATTCCGCCACGTGCGCAAAATTTTGAAGTAATCAAAAATAAAAAAAGTTAAGCAATTTGCTTAACTTTTTTTTGTGACCAGTCTGGCTGTTTATTTTACGTTGTTTTGTGTCAAAATAGCCTTTTTACGGGCGTTTTAAATGCAATAATTGATCAAAATTTCAGTAAAGTAGACATAGATGGACTAAAGTGGACACAAAAATGGTCACAATTTTTAAGCTTCTAATAACCTTCATTTATCTTGAAAAGAAGATTAACATGTAATTATTCAAAGATAATATGAATTTTCAATTTAAGTTAAGAAATGGAAAAAAAAGCACAACTATTATTTCAGAGTTGAGATTAGGATCTAATGTTAGAATTCGTTTGTCAACTCCTTATGCAATTCCATATCAATCCATAAAATTTTGGGATACTAAACGCCAATTAATAAAGATTCCGAATGACATCTTAGAAGCAGATAATATTAACAAAAAACTTAATGACATTAGATTAAAAGTTTATTCAGAGTTTTCAGATTTAGAAATAAAGAGTGCTAATAATATTGAAGAACTAAAAGAAAAGCTCCGTATAATAGTCAAGCCTAATAATAATGTAGAGTTAATACCAAAGGAAAGTCAAAAAAATAATTTAGTAATAGAATATTATCAGTGGTATATTGATTTTTATAAGAAACACATGTCACCAAGCACAGGAAAGATTTTCTCTAAATCTACATTGAGAACTTACAGTAATGCTTTACGCTTCATAAGGGATTATCTCAATGAAAAAGGGGTTAAGAATTTTAGTTTTGATGATATAACGAAAGACTTTTACTATGATTTTATTGAATATGGTGAGAACTTAGGATATTCAAAAAATTACTTAGGTTCTATGATGCAAAAGTTGAAAACTGTGATTAGGTCTGCATATGATGAAGAGATTCATCAAAATAGAGAGTTTAAGAAAGGATATTTTAAAAAGTTTAGAGAAGAGATTAACCACCCATATCTTACAGAGGTTGAAATTTTAAAACTTTACGAATTAAAAATTGAAAATCAGTATTTAGACAATATCAGAGATACATTTATTATTGCTTGTTATACTGGACTCAGAATTGGAGATCTTATGAATTTTCTTAAGAACCCTAAGATTGAATCTTTTAATGGAAGAAAACACATCCATATTATACAAATGAAAACACGAAAGCCTGTTTTTATACCTTTAAAACAAATAATTCTTAAGATTTTAGAAAAAAGGAATGGTTCTTTTCCTTATTATATCCATGTGAATTTAATAAACAAAAATATTAAGCCCTTATTAAAGCTTTGTGAGATTACAGAAATGTATGAAATAGAAAAAACAATTGGAGGACAAAGAACTACGATTAAAAAGCCAAAATATGACCTAATAAGCTGCCATAGCGCAAGACGAAGTTTTTGCACCAATGCGTACAACAATGGTGTGCCTCTTCAGGATATAATGGCAATTTCTGGACATAGCTCGGAGGAAATGGTATTACGCTATATAAAAGCCTCAGCAAAAGAAAAGGCGAAACGAGCTTCAGACCATGCTTTTTTTAGTTAGTAGTTTATATGATTTGGAACGGTCTCGGCTCGTATGTTTACATATTAAACTTTATTGATTATAAATATAGTAGTTTTCTAGTTATTAATAAGAGCTAAAATAGAAGGGACAGAGAGGTCTCAGCTAGATACATTATTTGATATCGTTTCATAGAAATCCCGCAGAATTTTCCGATTTTACACAGAACTAGCAATGAATTATTCATGTTGTTGTAGCTAGTGCTTATTCCTTTTTTCGGCGTTCCATTCTTAAACCTCTTTCTTTTAAAAAGTCATTAATATCAATACACTTAATTCCATTTTTTTTGGCTATCGCTGGAATTTTATTGGGCTTAATTTTACTTTCATTAGTAATCAAGACGTAATTATGAGTTTTACAATATCCGAGTAAATACGGGTCAGCCTCTTCTTTTCCTTGAGATTGTTTTTTTGCATCTAAAAATCCTGAATTAAATTCTTCGTTAATGATTGGGATAGAAGCAGTAATTGAGGCAGTATCTGTTTTGTGAATGAAATGTTTTTTCCATTTTTGTATCCACTTTTTTAAAAAGTCCTCTTTGCCCTCATAACTATTAATCTCGTCTTCAACAAAATCAATGGTTCTAAAACATTCAGTTGGAATTAAATCTTCAATTTCTTCCCAAATAGCTTTAAATACTGGGTTGTCATATTTATATGTGTATTCAAGCATTATTAAAGCACTTGTATCTACAACATAAATAGTTTCATTCTCGTAAAAATTTAACTCCATTTATCGAGAATTTAATAGTTCACGAGTTTTTGGAATATAAGAGAGTTTAATACCTAAAAAATCCGATAAATCTTTAATATCAATTCGGTTTCTATCATACGCCGAAAATGCAAGAGAAATGTAATTTCTTCCTTTTTCTTTTATTGTTTCTTTTGCAATATTTCTTCCTTCTGGATTTTTAGAACGACCAAAAGATGGTTTATTCCACACTTCGTGTTTTTCATTATAATATTTTGTGGTCGTTAACTTATTAGTAAGTAAAGAGCGTAAAATTGCTAAAGGTCCTACATGGTAAAAAGTTGATAATTCAATCAAATCCTTTTTAGCCCAAATTTTATTCTTTGCAAGTTTGTAATTTTGAACGATTTGATTAGAAAGTAAATCAGCAGTTGGAACTAATATTTCTGCTGCAAAAGCATTACACCATTTTTCAATTTCACTAACAGTTTTTATTGATAAGTCACAAAGCCCTCCAGTATTCAATATTACATGTCCCAATTCATGAAAAAGAGTGAAAATTTTTGAAGTTGGTTTTTCTCCCCCTCTTTTAATTCCTATGATTGGTATTTCTTCATCTACAATTGAAAACCCTCTTAATTTATCTTGAGTTAAACTCATTTGAAAAACTGCAACACCTAATGATTCCACTTTTTCAATATAAGCGTCAAGAATATCATTCATATTATCCAATTCTCTTACCTCACTCAAGTTTAAATCAAATCTTATTTTTTGAGCTATTTCTACTATAGAGGTTTCAGGTGTGGCAGAATAGGGGAATTTAGTTATCGATATTCCTGCTTCATTTTTAAGTTCTATTAAAGATTGAGTAAAAGCTCTTGCTTTACGGACAGCTAAAATTGTCTTTTCATGAAAGTTTCCAATTTCTTTCGAATCTATTGTTCTTCTATCTTTAGGAAGTGGTTTTTCTTTTGGTGGTTCTAACAATAATAAAACTGCCAAAGTTCTTTTGTAAGTCTTAGCTAGTAGCTTTAATTCGTCTAAATCAGGATGTTTTTCTCCACTTTCTAGTTGATTTAGCCGACGTAAGTTAATTCCAGTTTTTTCTACAACGTAGTTTTTTGTTTGAGCAATAGATTCTCTTGCCCAAATCAAAACATTATTATTTACTGGTATTTTATCTTTTTCCACCATTTAGTCAAATCTACAAATTTCGATTTAAACGATAAGATTTTTTTTCGGCATTAACCACAACGTATGTATATACTTCCATAGAGGTATACTTCATTGCATATTCCCTTAAATCTAATTGAAATTTTCGTCAATAGCAACAGTCGTCTCACAATAATTGTATGTATTATTGAATGTGGAAATTAACATTTAGAGGCATAATATATTCGTTATAAACGTTTAACAAGGAAAAAGACTTATATAACAGTTTATAAGCGTTTAAAAACGTTTAAAAATGAATAGTCAATAAATAAAGTAGTTTGGTTCTACCTAGCTAACAACTACATCAATATTTCTAAAAAATACTGTTGTATTTTTTTGACCTATTTTTTTAATTGCGATTTTCATTAATAATTTCGGATATAAAAGTCTCTACCCTTGTGTGTTACAAATATTGTTTCGTACTTCGTAAGTACTAAATAATATCTTATGTATTTACAATATATTTCAAGACAAGAAGCTGCTAAAAGAACAAGTTTAAGTGTAAGACAAATAGATAGGCTTATTCGTGATAATCGAATCCGCGCATTTAAACCTAAATTTTGTAGAAGGGTTTTGATCGATCCAAATTCTATTACTGAAGAAAATCTTATGTCCATTAAGCCAGCTTTTAATAATTTCTATGAATTACCTAATATCCAACAAGATAATGAAAAATAATAGCAAATTTTGTATAAACTGTGAATCTGAAATTTTTGATGGAAGAAGTGATAAAAAATATTGTTCCAAAAAATGTAAGTCAAGCTATAATAATAAACTAAATGAATTACCTGGTAGTTATAAAGCAATAAATAATATTTTAAAAAATGATCTAAAGTTGTTGCTGAAACTTCTTGAAAAAATAAATTCTATTACAATTAGTAAATTGGAATTAAAAGCTTTGGGTTTTTCTTTTAAACATTTTACACACTTTGAATATATAGAGAGTTTGAAAAGAAACATATATGGAATATATGACTTTAGTTATTATTTCATTGATGATTATAACATTAAAATTATTAAAAATGAGTATTGTTGATTTAAGTGAAAACAGATTACATATTTTACATGAATCTGATCTGGACATGTTAGAACATAGCAAGGTTCAAGAAATTAAAAAAGAGAACACATTGCTAACCATTACACTTGGCATAATTTTGATAGCTTCGGCTGCGTATTTTGCGGTTGATAACTATAAAAGGAAATTTAAAAGGGAGGAGGAGCTTTTTGGTTCATTTAAATATAAACTTATATAATACTTCTAAGTTTGATAGATGTTACTAGGGTTTATTTTATTCTAAAATAATTGTTCTGTGCTACTTCAACAAAAAGTTAACTAATAATTCATTTTTTTAAGTGATGCATTAGCTCTTCATAAGGAGTTTTTCCCTTGAAAGCTCCATGCGGTCTGCTAAAGTTATAAAAATCTTCCCATTGATTTAATTTTTTGTTCAAATCAACGTCGTCTGTGTAGTTGAGAATTTGGTAAAATTCTCTCTTGTCAGTCAGGTGGGATCTTTCCACCTTACCATTGTGTTGTGGTTTTCCAGGTTTTATGTATCGATGGTTCATTCCTTTATCTTGAACATACCAATTAAACTTAAACTGAAATTCATGCCCATTATCAGTTTGAATGGTATGTATTCTAAAAGGAAATTTTTCAACAACGTAGTCTACAAAATCAATTGAATTAAGTTGATTGTGTCTTTTATAGATTTTTAATGCTCTTATACGTGTACAATCGTCAATTGCAGTATATTGAAAACGCTTTGTCTTTTGACCTTTTGAGGAGTCAAATATTAAGAATTTAACATCAATCTGAACATGATGTCCGGGTGTTTCTTTTGTATACCGTTTTGGCCCCATTGCTCTTCTTGTGGCAGCTCTGTCAAGTGGTTTGATATTATTTCTTTTAAGTGTTCTACACTGTTGATTCTGATACTTTAATATTGTGATACCTCTCTAGATACCATTTTATCCTCCAAGTACCTAATTTATATTCCTCTCGTAGTTTTAAGATTAGTTCAACAGTTTTGAGACCTATACTGTTCCAATACGTTCTGGAATCTCGTTTCTTTCTCAAAAGACCTTCCTTTCCATTTTTATCGAACTTTTTTTCCAATTATAAAAGGTAGTTATTGAAATACTGAAAATCTCACAAGCCTCTTTAACTGTTATTACATTCTCTCTGACTAGTTTAAGGACTCTTATCTTTTTATGAAAATATAAATACCTTTCTATTTCCTCTGTCTTTTCCATGCTAAAAGTGTATATTAATTATTAACTAATATAGTTCACCTTTAGTTGGCGTAGTCACTATATGTATTAAAAAATCGAATTTGTTTGAACTTTTATGGAAGTTATTGAATCTCTTTCCAATAATTACAATTCTCAGCGCGTTTTAATGTATATCCTTTAACCATCCAACATTTTCCATATATAGAAGTGTAGCTATATCTCAAATAGATATCACTTGCAATTTCATTTACTATTCTATTTAGATCAATACTAGTAAAGTGACCTTGATTAATTATTTTTATGGAAAATACATTGAATTTCTCATTTGAAGCTAGCACCTTATTACTTAGCTCGGCATTGCCAAAATTTAATATTTTTAATTTTGGATATAATTTTTGAACTTGACTATGGAACCTCCAATTTTGAAATTCCTTATTTTTAACTCCATAGAATACAGAGTCTAATATTGCTGGGCCTACTCCCTTATTTTGTGAACTGACTCTAATCATGTAAGTGCTATCATTATTCTTACTGATATCTATAGAATTTTCCATATATGGCCATATACTAGCCTCTTTTTGAGCTATTAGTATTTCAGTTTCTTTTAGACTAATAAATACAGAAATAGTGCTTATCAATACTGCCGTTAAGGCAATTGCAACCGATGCGTTAATTTTTTTAGTTATTTTCATTGAATTTATCTATTCCCTTTTTTAGGAGTCCTAAAAATTTAAATATTTCTTGAGGATTAACTACCTGTTCTAAACTTAACTATAAAATCATCCAATTTATATCCTCCTTTTGTATAATACAGAGACCCTGGAAGGGTGAAATTATATTCATGATTTGGTTCGAGCTCTAATTCAATTGATAAAATTGTTCCAGTACTATCGAAATAAAACGAATTTATTTGAGGTAAAAGACTTTTGTCGTCCTTAAGAGAATTTATATAGTTAGTCAAACTATTTTTCAAAGGCTTATCAAAAACGATGTTCATTTTGGATATTTTAGAATCTACATTATCTGCATTATTGGAAAAGGGTTCTATTCGAATAATATTGGGACGCAGATACTCAAAATCTATTATTTCTTTATCCGGTTCTGTCGCATCTACTAAACTTAATTCTAAGATAACTAGTGATTATAGATTTCTAGCTAGCCAATGAATAGAATGATTTGAACAATGATGTTCTGTTTGAAATAAATTGCTCTTTCCTAATCATATGCACCATCTCAATTCCTGATAAAGTTCTTCTTGCTGATTCAAATTCTTTAAATCCTAAGCATTGAACAATTCGCTTCTTTATAAATCGATGATCCTGCTCAACAATGTTATTGAGATATTTACATTGTCTTACCTTGATCTTTGAGTAGGCACGTTTGTTAAATACCCTAATCGCATGTTTATTGGAACCACTCTTATCTATATTAATGAGTTCAGGCTTACCATTATTTTCAATAGCCTTAATCAAAAATGATTGAGCACTCATTCTTTTTCTTCGTTTGGTTAATAGAAAATCCACTGTATTTCCCTCTTTATCCACTGCTCTGTACAAATATCGCCACTGACCCTTTACTTTAATGTAGGTCTCGTCCATTCTCCATCTTCTACCAACACATTTCTTTCGCTTTCTAAACTCTTTTTCTAACAATGGAGTAAACTTAAAGACCCAACGTTGTATAGTGGCATGGTCAACTTTAACACCTCTAATGGTCATTAACTCTTCTATCTCACGATAGCTCAATCCAAATCTAAACTTAAAATATACTGCTTGAATTATAATTGACTTAGGAAATTTATGGCCCTTGAACATAGTGTTTTAAACCAAAGATATAATTCTTACACAAATTAATTGAAACAAATGCGACAGAACCTCATATTATACTTAAGTACCAGAAGTAGCTAATAGTTCGATTAGTGTCAATATAGAAACTAGTTAGAAAAACATGTTTCAAAAAAAATAATAAGGTTGCCGCGCTGACCTAGGTCATTTCTAAAACTCGAGTTGTATTATACTTTAGCAATAAACAAATTGTTTAACTTAAATAATAAAATTATGTCACTAGTAAAATTTAGAAACAGAAGACCATGGGGAAATCTTGTCACATCAAATTTTTTTGATAATGATGATTTTTTTAGTAAGCCATTATTGAGTAATGAACTTTGGAATGCCCAATTGAATGAGCCAGCTCTAAACATTAAAGAAACCGATAAAGCTTTTGAAGTGGAATTGGCAGCGCCTGGATTTTCTAAAAAAGATTTTGAAGTTACCATTGATCAAGGATTCTTAAATATTTCAGCAGAGAATTCGCATTCTGAAGAAGAAAAAGAGAAAAACTACACACGTAAAGAGTTTAGTTATAATTCCTTTGAAAAAAGACTGCAACTTCCAGACTCTGTAAAAGAGGAAGACGTTAAGGCAAAATATCAAGATGGAATTCTTCGCTTCAATCTTATTAAAAAAGAAGAAGCTAAACTGCACAAACCAAAGAAAATTGAGATTGCATAAGGAGTGATTTTTGTTTAAATGTCTTCAACCCAATCTATATAAAGAATGGGTTCAAACTACCCTTTAACCAAAACTTTAAACCATAAAGTTTTGGTTAAAGGGTATTTTTAAATCTTTCATCCTTTAACATTTGTTAGTTATAATTAAACTTTCCAGCTATTATGTCAGAACCATTTTCTCTTTCCATAAATTCTGTAGTAGAGTCCCTAAACAGTAATACTAATTATGGTTTAACTGAAAACGAGGTAAAAGAACGTATTAATAAATATGGTAATAATGAGACAGCTGATAAAAGACCTAAATCAAAATGGAAAATCCTAATAGAACAATGTAACGACCCAATTATTTTAATTCTTGTAATCGCAGCAGGTCTTACCTTTGTTTTTAATGATGATTTGCCTGAGACTATAGCTATAATTACCGTTATTTTAATTACAATTATTATTGGTTTTTTAATGGAATTGAAGGGCATTCGTTCTCTTGAAACCCTTCGGCAAATGGGGTTTACCGAAAGCAGGGTTTTGCGCGATGGAAAAATTAAAACTATAAAATCATCAGTATTAGTACCTGGCGATATTATTTTAATAGAAGCTGGAGATATAGTTTCAGCAGATGCTCGTCTTATTAGTGTTGAAAATTTAGCAATTAAAGAAGCGTCGATAACTGGTGAAAGCATAAACATATTTAAGCACATAAATTCACTAGCAGAAAACACCATATTATCAGATAGAAAAAATATGGTGTTTAAGGGAACTACTGTAGAGCAAGGTACTGCAAAAGCAATCGTGGTTCACACAGGACAAAACACCCAACTTGGTAAAATACAGCAGATGGGAAGCGCTATTGAAGAACGGCGAACACCATTAGAAAAAAAACTTAACGCATTAAGCAAACGACTTATATGGCTTACCCTAATATTTGCAATCCTCATTATTTTTTCTGGTTATTTAAGAGGTTTAGACATGCTTTTAATAATAGAAACAGCAGTGGCACTAGCAGTGGCAGCGATACCAGAAGGCTTACCTGTTGTAGCTACTATTGCATTAGCAAGAGGAATGTTAAAACTATCAAAGCGACAAGTCATTATTAAAAAAATGGAAGCAGTTGAAACCTTGGGAGCAACAAACATTATTTGCACAGATAAAACAGGCACGCTTACAGAAGATAAAATGCAAGTACACACACTCGTTTTTGAAGATAAAATTCTAAGCGAAATACAAAACAAAGACAGTACTTACTTTTACAAAGTAAAGAAATCGGAAGCTTTCAATACCATGATAATGACCAGCATTTTGTGCAACAATGTTATTTTAAGTGCTGAAGATAAGAGAGGAGATAGTATTGAACTCGCACTCGTTCAATTTGCTGAAAAATTAAACCTTAGTCCGAAATCAATCAAAGTAAACAATCCTGAAGAATTAGAAATTCCATTTAATACGTCCAGCAAATTAATGGCAACATTAAATAAAACTGAAAATGGTTTTACGGTTTACGTAAAGGGTGCTTTTGAAAGTGTTTTAAATCATTGTGACACCATTTTTAAGTATAACAAACCACAAGCATTTCAGAATAAAAAAGAATGGACGAATCGCGTCAATCACTTGGCATCTCAAGGTTTAAGAGTATTAGCTTTTGCCTGTAAACACTACGATACAAAACCAGAAAATGAAAATCTATTATTGGAGTTAACTTTTATTGGAGTTATTGGATTCTTAGATCCAGCTAGAGAAGATGTAAAATCAACTATAAAAATTTATAAAGAAGCTGGCATAAAGGTGGTTATGATGACGGGAGACCATCCTGAAACAGCAAAAAAAATTGCTCAAGAAATTGGTTTGTTGTCCAAAAATGAAGGTTTAAATACTGTTATACATGGAAATGAATTGCAGTTTGAAACCCAGCCAAACAATATTATTAAAACGAAATTACTAAATGCTTCCGTTTTTGCAAGAGTGACTCCAGAGCAGAAGTTAAAACTAATAACACTCTACCAGGAGAATAACACTGTTGTTGGTATGTTTGGTGATGGGATAAACGATATTCCTGCATTGCGTAAAGCGGATATTGGGATTGCAATGGGAATTAGAGGTACTCAAGCAGCAAGAGAAGCAGCAGATATTATTCTCAAAAATGATAAATTCACTGCTATGGAATTGGCTATCAATCAAGGACGTGTTATTTTCGATCATATAAGACAGTTTGTGGTATATCTGTTATCATGCAATCTGGCTGAAGTAGTGTCTGTCGCTTTAGCAGCTTTACTGAATTTACCGGCACCACTATTACCTTTACAGATTTTATTTTTGAATCTTGTTACAGATATATTTCCTGCATTAGCATTAGGTATGGGAAAAGGGGAAGTTGATGTTATGAAGCGTCCACCCAGAAAAGCGGACGAACCTATTATGTCAGCAAAACGCTGGAAATCAACCATTATCTTCGGACTTTGCATAACTGCTGCAGTTGTAGGTATTACGGCATATTCCCACCTGATCCTTCAACTATCATCTAAAACCATAAATAACATGGCATTTTACACCTTAGTTTTAGCACAATTATTAAATGTATTTAATATGGCAGAAAGTAAGGTATCGTTTTTTAATAATGAAATTATAAATAATCCTTGGGTATGGTCTGCAATTGCGATATCATTATTTATTACAATAGGCGCATATTTTATTCAACCTATTACAAATGCACTTTTTTTAACTAGTTTATCACTGGAGCAGATGTTCTGGATAGTTGTTTTTGCTTTTGGTTCTTTGGCTTTATCGCAGATTTTTAAGCGATTGAGATTTACGTTTTAAAAGTATTCGCATATTTGGATTTGCCAAATTTTACAAAAAACCATTTTCATTACAATAGTATTCAATGTAACACTTTTAGTGAATACAATATGGTATAAAAAAACATAAAAAAGAACATTGAAACTTACTGATTCAATGTTCTTTTTTTATAATCCCTTTTTTTTGATAATAGGCATTGCATTTAATAGATGTAAATTCATAAAGAACTTATAACAACTCTATAAAAAATTACCGTCTTCATCTGTTTTAACTTTAATGGCTTTCTTACCATTAGTCAATTTTAACTTATAAGTTTTTTTAGATTCCCATTTTGGTTCAGAATAACTTACTCTATAAATATCTTTATCTACTGTCCAGTTAGGAAACCGTTCTACTAATGCTTTACTTACAGCAAGAGGCAGTTTTACATTTTTATAGCGCTCAATAGTTCTAAGTAGTTTGCCATCTTCACCATAAGTAGCTACAGCATAGCCCTTTGGGATATAAAAAGACACAGTATAGCTATCGTATTCATCGCTATAATATTCTTCTTTCGTAATATCAAACTGTCCAAGTTTCATTTGTAAATCTTTCACGCTTTGATCGATATCATCATCCACCACTTCATAAATATATTTGAATTTGATAGGACGAATTACAACTGTATCGAGTACAATTATTTGAGCAAATACAGGTGTGGTTAACCCACAAACCAATAATAAAAGAAATAAATTTTTCATAATAATAAAGTTTAAAAGTTAATAATACTCAAAGTTAGCTAGTAGTTAAGGCTTGTAAAATGACCTACATCATTTCA
>Ga0075467_10003532_pt1 | contig 11987 bp, 13 predicted proteins | sample DEB08_DNA_9_FD_75067 | JGI IMG/M metagenome (GOLD analysis project Ga0075467, IMG submission 75067) | Aqueous microbial communities from the Delaware River and Bay under freshwater to marine salinity gradient to study organic matter... | ecosystem: Environmental > Aquatic > Marine > Coastal ...
CTATCACCATGCTTAGTGGGATAATTAGGTTTTATGACATCCTTGAAGGGTATTATCTCCGTTTATAGCAAAATTTCAAAGAACTTCAGTACGTGTACTTCCTACTTGTGTGGTTACGGTAGGGGTAATATCCCTACAAAATTTGTATACAATTACATAATTGCCTAACTTCGTTTCAAATTCAAAATGAAAAAATGGTTTCGAGGGGTGGTTCACGGCAATCAATGTAACTGCGGGGAATTGCATCTTGAAATTTTTCTGAATAAAAAACGCATCTAATAGTTAATTATTGGATGCGTTTTTTTAATTAAAAGTTAATTACGCTGCTCCTTTTTCTTCCGCCTTCTTCTAATAAACCATATAATTAATAAGCCAGCTAAACCAAGCAACCAAGGCTTAAGGACATTGATAATTTTCCGTTTGAATTTATTCTCTACTTCTTTGACTGCCTCATATTTATCAAACATACCTAGTACCTTAAATTTCTCTGTGTAACTAATATAATTTGCCATCAGTGCTTGAAATAAATCGGGCATAGCTTTCGCTAAATTCTTGACTTCCCCTTGATCGTTCTCTAGATTGTACAAACGCTAAACCCCATCTCCATAAGGTTTTCCATTTTTAACTAATTTCATAGCCCCTTTAAACAAAGCCGATTGCCCTGCTGCATTCATACCGATGGCTTCATCTGCCTGATAAACCGTATCCGTTTGATTATTAATTAGCGGCATTAAACTTTTTCCTGTAAAGGGCATGCTATTATCGGAGACATTGATGCCTGCAATTTCTAAAATAGTTGGGGTAACATCAGTAGAAAAAGAGAGGGCACTTTTCTTTTGGGTTGGCATATTATTTTACTTGAGACAATCAAAGGCGTTCTTAAACCACCTTCTCCAGCATAAAATTTAAAGAAAGCACTTGGAGCAGCAGCAGCACTATTTGTAAATGCCGTTTTTCATATTTGCTTGGATAAATACTAAAAAAGGCTAAGGTAATATCTTAATGGGAAATATATAAAAAAGTAACCTATTTTCAAGAAACTGCTTCTCAATTTAATTAAGCAAACTTGCTTTTTCGACAATTTGAGGAGGGATTACAGCATACCGTTTAAACTTCATGCTATAATTCACCAGCTAATATCCGTTGGTCTTCATTAATCCGATGAGAATATTAATACAACTTAGCCAAGTTATTTTTTATCCGTTACCAAAGTTCGTATTTTTACCAAAAAAAATAATCATGTCAATACCTGCGAAATACAGCATCAAGTCCATCAAGACGTTTAGTGAAAACCTAGAATTAACTCGCCCATACACGATAGCCTACGAAACTTTTGATTCCGTAGAAAATATATTTCTTATGCTAGAAACTGGAAGCGGAATTATTGGGGTCGGTGCAGGTTCTCCTTCTGCGTTTGTTACAGGCGAAACGATGGAATCTGCTAAAGAAAAATTGCTAGAAGTTGCCAGTTTATTGGAAGGAGCGGATTTGCGTAAAATTCAAGCGATTATTCAACGAATCCAAGAATTATTTCCAGCGAATCCTGCTGTTTGTGCCGCAGCCGATATTGCATTACATGATGCTTTTGGTAAATTATTAGGCTTACCGCTAGTCGATTTATGGGGTAGGGCGCATTTTAGTTTACCAACCTCTATTACGATTGGTATTAAATCCATTGAAGAAAGTGTGGAAGAAGCGAAAGAATACATGCAAATGGGCTTCAAAGTGCTTAAATTAAAAACAGGAAAATCTGTTGCGGAAGATGTAGCTATTTTTACTAAAATAAGAGAAACAGTAGGAAGAGCGATAAAAATTAGAGTAGACGCCAATCAAGGCTATACGGTGGAAGAAACACAGAATTTCTATCAGCAAACCGAAAAACTAGGCTTAGAATTGATAGAACAACCCATGCATTATGATAGGGTAGCAGCCATGAAAAAATTGCCACCAAATATTCGGAGTATTTGTATGGCGGATGAGAATCTAAAAACAATGGGCCATGCCGTAACATTGGCACAAAAGCCCTTGCATTTTGGTTTGTATAATATCAAATTGATGAAATGTGGTGGAATTGCAGCAGGAAGACAAATAGCTAGTATTGCTAATTTAGCGGATATTGGTTTAATGTGGGGTTGTATGGACGAAAGCATTATCAGCATTACGGCTGCTTTACATGCTGCTTTAGCGAGTCCAGCTACAAAATATTTAGATTTAGATGGAAGCCTTGATTTAGCGAAAGATATTGTAAAGGGCGGCTTTATCTTAAAAGATGGCGTGATGAGTATTGGAGAAGGAGCAGGACTTGGTGTGACATTACTATAATCAATTTGTAATTTTCAATCGTCATTTTGAAAATTGAAAATTACAAATTGAAAATTGAAAATTACTCAGGTACTTGATTAGGATCTAACAAATCATAGAATTGGTCTAATTTAGGTAAGATAATAATTCTAGTTCTTCTGTTAGTCGAACGACCTTCTGCGGTATCATTACTTGCTAATGCATTATACTCTCCTCTACCAGCAGCGACCAAACGATTAGGGTCAATATTATGCTTTGTTTGTAAAGCTCTTACAACAGAAGTGGCTCTCTTTACACTTAAATCCCAGTTGTCAGTGATACAGCTATTCGTAATCGGCACATTATCTGTATACCCTTCTACCATTACTTCTACTTCAGGACGTGCTGCCACAATTTGTGCAATTTTTCCTAAAACCACATCGGCTCTAGAAGTAATCGTTGCGCTACCACTGGTATATAACATTTTGTCCGAAAGATTAATATAAACAACTGTTTTGTCCACTTTAATTTCTACATCTTCATCGGCGATACCATCTTTTAACATGGTCGTTAAATTTACTGCCAATGCTAAATTGATAGAATCTGCTTTCGTTTTAGCTGCTGCTATGGCATTGATGTACTTATCTTTTCGTTCTAATTGAGAAAGCGTTTCTTTGATATTTTCACTAGCGGATTGAGATAAAACGGTTAAATCTCCAACTTGCTCTACTTGCTTATCTCTCTGTCCTCTAATATCTGTAATTTGTTCTTTTAAATCTTTAATCTGTTGATCTTTAGATTGTGAAGTTGCCTGAGCAGTTCTCAAGTCTCCTTTTAGTTTCTCCTTTTCTCTTTCGCAAGCACTAATTTGAGCCATGTAATCATTTAATTTTTCGCCACATTCGCCCAATTGGCCATTCGCTGCACTTAATTCAGTTTGTAATAATTCGTACTGAGACTTGGAGATACAAGAACTCATTAATAAACCAAAACAAAGAAAAGTAAATAATTTAGTTGTTAATTTCATAACTGTACTAATTTTAGAAGGTGTAAATTTATGTTTTTTGAAATACGTTTTGATAGTAGATTTTGTTCAATTAAGAGACAAATCTATTAATAATTTAGGAAATATGTAATTAGTTTGCTTTCAGTAAATTAAAAAAAGGTAGTGAAATGGTTCACTACCTTTTTAATTGGCTATTTTTTGTCAGAATATTGGCTAATTAGAGGTCAGAAGCCAGAGCGTTTATTACATAAAATGTCAGAAGTCAGATAATATCCAGTTAAATTACTGGCTTTTAGAATCTTGTACCTAATAAATCTGACTTCTGACAATGAAATGGTCTGACAGAAAAATTTATTTTTCGGTCTGACATCTGACTTCTAATATTTACTGCTTATCCGCAGAACTAAATATTCTATTCCAATTAATACCTTTTGCCGCACTACCTTCTTTGGTAGAGAACCAAATAAATAATGGTTTTCCTACAACGTGGCTATGCGGTACAAAACCCCAAACTCTTGAATCTTCGGAATTATGACGGTTATCTCCCATCATCCAATAATAATCTTGTTGGAAAGTATACTGGGTGGTTTCTTCATCATTAATATAAACTCTACCATTAGCAATTCTTAAATCATTCTTTTCATAAACGCTGATGATTCTTCGATAAGGGGCAATTGTTTCTGGAGTAATAATCACTGTAGCGCCTTTTTTAGGAACATATAATGGGCCATAATTATCAACTGAATTATTTTTGAAGTTGTCTGGGTCGTGTGGAAATAAACGAGCTGTTTCATAATTGTAGGCTACACTAATACCATTTGCCCTTAAAGAATCAGCCTGCTCTTTTTTCAGTGTATACATTAATCTACTGCCATTGCCAAATCTAAGATTTCCTTCATCTACGCCCCAAGTTTGTAAAATAGCTCTATCCATTCCTGCTGGCAAATTTACCCAGTACATATCATTTGGAATGATTTCAATACTAGGATCCATCGTTTTGATTTTTTCTTTTTGTGCTTCTGATAAAACTAACATTTTATGTGTTTCAGAAGCTGGATTAGTTCCGTCATTATAATATAATTGATCCTCTGGAGAAATGCCCCAATCTGAAAAATTACGCTCGCTAAGTGGCCCTTTATGTTTTACTAAATATCTAAATTGGAGATTGGTAGGATTTTTAGCTGCTTTTCCATTAATGTATAATTGTCGGTCAATGATTTGTAAGGAATCACCTGGCGTTGCGACACATCTTTTGATATAATGGTCCATTTTATCAATTGGGCGAGTCACTAATTCATACCGACCTCGGTCAATCGCAGCAGCAGTTTGATTAGGAATAGCATTTCTTCGTTTATCATAGATACTCCAAGTTCTACCTGGGATGACATACACACTATCGCCTTCAGGATAATTGAAAACCACAGGGTCATTTTTATCAATTGTCTCTATAGCAGGCAACCTCACAGGAGAAATACTTGGGGTTTCTAAATATGATTCTGCATCCATAATTGGCAAACGATTATGCAATAAAGGAATCATAGCAATCGTCTCAGGCGTTCTGATGCCATAATGCGCTTTACTTACAAAAAGATAATCTCCGACCAAAAGCGACCCTTCCATTGAAGAAGTTGGAATGACATAAGCTTCAATTAAAAACATTCTAATAAAAGCAGCTGCAAATACTGCAAAAAAGATAGCTTCTGTCCATTCTCTAACCGCAGATTTCTGATAAGGATTTTTCGCCATTAATCGTTTTAGTTGTAAACGATCATCTGCTTTATAAGCTTCCTCAATACTAGCTTGGTAAGCCGCTTCTTTTTCTAAAGTAGGGCCATCATATTTATCACCAGGTTCTTTTCCGATTAAGAAAAAAGAAAGTGGAGCATATAAAACAGCTAAAGCACTGTCTTTAAAGTCATATTTTTTAAAAGACCGTACCATATCCACACACATTCCCGCATAGATAAAAATGTTCACTATAGGGATTAAAAGTAATAAGGCCCACCATTTGGGCCGACCAATTATGGTACACCATTCTGTAAAATTTACGCCTGGGATGAGTGCTTTATTAGCATCCACTCCTGCTTTTGTGAATACTTTACGTAAGGCGAAACTCAAAAGGACATAGGAAATAAGTATGAAAATAAGTATGGACATGCTATATCTTTAGTTTAAATACAAGGACGATTTTTAAAAATAACTGCAAATATAATCGAATTTAGCTACTGTCGTAGTTATCCTATTGTTAAATTAGGTAGTTCTAATTTTTTAATTTAAAATATAAAAGTGTACGGTTTTAAAAAGAGGAATCTTTAGCGCCTATTTTTATTTAAACTAATTCTAAATAATATTGGAAAATTACCAGTAGGATATGTATTTTCGCAATTATAAATAAGTTATTTTTATTAAAAACAATATAAGTGACTGATTAACAATTGATTAAAATAATATTTTAAATTACAACTAGAATCATTTTTTACTGTTGAACTTGTTTAAATGTAAATTTTAGGTTTTAAGTATCTACTTAGTTCATTTATTAAACGCTAATATTGTCTACAATCTCCGTCATACTTGCCGATGCCCAATACCTTATTAGAGTTGGGTTAAACCATATTTTGGAGGATAATCCCGCTATGAATGTAATAGGAGAAGCAGTTGATGAACAAAGTTTGTTAGCCTTAATGGATAAAGAAACAGTAGATGTAGTTGTTATGGACTATAACCAACCGAATAATTTTAGCATTGAAACCATTAAAGTTTTAAAAGAAAATTATCCTGAAACGGGCATACTTGTCATAAGTGCAGATAATGAAAAAGATAGTATTTATGAAGTGTTAGAAGCAGGCGTAACTAGTTTTCTAACCAAATCTTGTGACGAAAAAGAAATTATTGAAGGGGTACATGCTGCTACTAAAAAACAAAGATATTTCTGCAAAAAAGTCATGGATTATGTTTTTGAACGTTCTTTTTCTCCAACAGCAGCAGATTGCGCCCCAACACCCTTAACAGTAAGAGAAATAGAGATTGTTCAACTAACAGCAACAGGATTGATTGCCAAAGAAATTGCTAGTAAATTAGCTTTAAGTACCCATACGGTCTATACGCATCGAAAGAATATTATGCGTAAATTAAAAATAAACACCGCTTCTGAGTTGATTTTATATGCGGTTAATAATGGAATGATTAAGTAAATCGTGGAAACGATGAACTATTGGTTAGTCTCTGAAAACTAAAAATTTAGGGAAGTCTATTGTTCTCAATTTATTATTTCTTCTAGACAAGTCCTTTGTCGTGTAAGCGTTAATTCTCTTCTTATTCCTTTTTGATTCCCTTAAATTACTGCAATTTTACCCAGATTTATTTCGAGTTAACTTTCATTACTAAATTAACCAATAAAGGTATTTTCAAAACCGAAATATTTAACACCCATGTACAAACAGCTAATAACCAACCTCTTATTTTTCTTATCTGTAGTTAGTTTCCCATGTATAAGTGTTGCTCAAAACTCGACCTGTGACAGTGCATTAATTGTTGAGGAAGGCAATTATGAAGTAGCTAATTTTGTTGGAAATGGTGCCGTATTTCAAGGGGCAACAGCCGCAGTTTGGTATCGGTTTGAGCCAATAACAGATGGCGTTTTTACAGTAAGTTCCTGTGATGGGGGAGGAGATACTCGGTTAGTAATCCTGTTACTAGATAATTGTAATAATGTGGATAATTTACAAATAATCAATTCTGTAGAAGATAATTGTGCCGATGGAAAAGGTGGAAATTCCGCTTCGACCCTAGAAGTGGCGGCAATTGCAGGTGTTTCTTACGTCATTTATTGGGATAATGGGCAAAGTGAGGATAGTTTTACTTGGCAGTTATCTTTTAAAAGTGTAGAAAATTCAGGCGAAGGTGCTACTTGTGAAACCGCTATTCCAATTACGACGGGCGTACATCAAGTAGATAGTTTAACAGGCATTGGTGCGGCTTTTTCGGATGCTGTAAGTGCCAAATGGTATCAATTTATTCCTGCTCAAAATAACTTGTTAGCGATTGATGCTTGTGAGAGCGAAGTAAATACTCGGCTATTTGTTTTTGAAGAAGGATGTGAGTTCAGCCAAATTATTGGACAAGATGATGATGGTTGTGGAGTAAATGGTGCTTCTTTATTAGGGGATGATATAATTGTAGATAGTGGAAGGGTATATTATATTTATTGGGATGATCATTGGTCTAAATCAGGCTTTAATTTTCAATTGGATTTAGCGGATATTCCGAGTGCGATAGAAGCACCTGTTTGGGCAATAAATATTTCTGTTTATCCAAATCCTGCTGATAGTCGTCTCTTTATTGATTATGATTTTATTAAAAATAGAAATATAAAGATGACTATTTATAATGGTTTGGGACAGGCTATTTTAAAGGAAAATTGGACGACTTTCTTTAATGGAAAGGTTGAGATTTCTCTAAGTAATTACTCGGAAGGTATTTATTTTTTGAATCTTTCTACTAATGATGGTCAATTGACTAGGCAATTTGTTATTAATCGATAGAGAATTTATTTGTCTTTCCAGTTAATTGTGCTACCTATCCAGATTGGAATTGAAATTGTCATTGCCATTGAAATTGTAAATTAATTACCTATCAATAGGCAGGTATTAACCATTCTAAATAGCCCAAGGTCTATCTCGACTCTTCAAAGAAATATGCAGATGGTCACCCGTTCCGCCATGTCGTAACGTATTAAAACCCATCGCCTTAAAATAGAGTTGTAATAAGCCATTTCTAACCCAACTTCGATTTTTAGTCCGTACATCAAAAGCATGAACAAAGCCATTTTTCTGTTGATAATGCAAGGAATTTTTCTTAGATTTTAAACCCATTTTTCGATAATCTTCTGGTTGACGGTTAGCATCCGTCATAATTAAGCCATCATCTAAATGGATAATTGTGCTAATACTCAAACGAAGAATAGGGTGGAGGCTCGTAAATTCTTTTTGGACCGTATTATGCTTGGCATTCTGTTCAGAGAAAAAATAAAGGGCATGCACACTATAACCCAATACTAAAATAAGCGCCAAAATTAATTTTTTCTTTAAACTACCCACCTTTCCAGTTAAACTTCCGTAGAAGAAAATCATATAGATAATTAACAAGAAGGTCGTAATACCCGCAGCACCAAAAATGGCCATCCAAGAACCATACGCTTGCTGCTCATATAGATAAACAGCTCCCCTTACGAAGCAGATAAAAGGCAAAATAAGTAACAAAATAATTTTAAAAATAAAATATAAAAGTGTCTTCACGCTTAGACAGTTTTGAATGAGTAAACCTCATTGCTTAAAAAATAGTTGGGTTGTTTGGTATTATAAAACCAGCAATTGCTAACTCGAAGTTAATCTTATTCCACGAACAAATTAAAAATCTTCTACCGATGCTAAGAAACACTAGAAAAACAGCTCTTTTTTTACCTTATTTGTTGTTTTTTGCCTTATTAACAGGCTGTCAATCTTCAAGTGAAAAAGCGACCACTGAGACGAACGATGGAACTGTAAAGATTGAAATGAACAAATTATTAGGAAAATGGCAATCTGTTACGAATCCTAAAAACGTGATTGAATTGACGAATGAACGCATGTTTTCTTATTATGATGACTTAAAACTATCGGATGAATCGCTAGTAGTTTATCAAGATTGTGTCTCTCGTTGTGTGCCAGAAGGGGTGACTCAAATGCCTTGTATGGTGACAGATGGAAAACGAGCAGAAAATTGTTTTGAAGTTTTAGAATTGACCGATAAAAGCCTATCTTATGCGCTGATAAGTGGAGAAAGAAAAGTCTTTAAATTTCAGAAAATGTGATCACTAAAAGTAAAGGGTAGCACACATCGTTTTCTATACAAGCTACCCTTTACTTATACTGCTTTAGGTTAAGAATCGGACATTCAATTTTTAAAATTGTTTTATTGTTATATGGCTATATTGTTGATAAACAATATGTTACTTAAAGACGATGCGTGTTGCCAACAATATAGCCATATAGCCATTTAACTATTAAGCGGTTTAAATGTCAATCAATGCATACAATTCAATACAAAACACCGCAATTAACTGTTTTTGAAAGCGCCCTTTTTAGAACAACTTCTACCTTAATAGAAACGGAGGAGTTCTTATTATTAGTTGACCCTAATTGGTTACCCAAAGAAATCGAAAATCTTCAACAAGTTGTTAAAAGAAAACAAGGCAATAAGCCCCTATACCTTTTATTTACTCATTCTGATTACGACCACATCATTGGTTATCGAGCCTTCGATAACGCACAGATAATTGCTAGTCAAGCTTTTGTTGACAATAAAGAAAAGACTAGTATTCTCCAACAGATTAAGGATTGGGACGATGAAAATTATATCAAAAGAAATTACCCGATTGAGTATCCGACCGTAGATATTATCATCAAAGCAGATGGACAGCAATTACAAATTGGCGAAACGATTCTTACTTTTTACCTCGCTCTGGGGCACAATTTTGATGGCATCTTTACCATTATTGACCCATTGGGTATTTGGATAGCGGGAGATTACCTGAGCAATATTGAATTCCCCTACATTTACCATAGCAGTGATGCTTATGAAAAAACATTAGCGAAAGTCCAACCTATCTTGTCTACTCATTCCCCTAAAATATTAGTAACTGGTCACGGAGATGTGGCATTAACGCATCAAGAAATTTTAAAAAGACAAACAGATTCCTACAATTATATTCACACTTTAAGAACTTCCATTCAAAAAGGGGAAACCTTCGATTTTGAGCAATTGATGGAGGGGTATGATTTTCCAAAGATTATGAAAGCATTTCATAATGGAAATGTTAAGCTGCTAACAAAAGAATGGAGGAAGTAGGAAATAAGCGTATTGGGGGCATCTTTTTTGTAGCTTAGACGGCTGATCTGAGTAGGCGTGTTAAAGCTACTCAGATCAGCCGTCTAAGCTACGGTTAATAACCATAAAAATTAATTGAACAATTATTATCCGTGGGGCTCTAAATTCGTGGGGGAATTACACACTATTTGTTCAAGTTATTTTATCCGATACCGAATTATCAATCTGTGATACAATCATTCCATAAATTTTACTTTTCTGTTATGTTTCTGTGATAGATAAACTGTAAATTTGTAGGGTATTTATTGCTAAAAGAACTTAATTTTTTAAAGCAATATTCACTTAAATTTAAACACGTATCTTTTTTCGTTTAACACTAATATTAAAAATATATGATTAAGAAAATAATTTTTTGTTTTGTGGCAGTACTTAGTTTGGTGGCTACTAGTTGTGGACAACAACAAGGAACGGCTTTAAAGAAAGGAAATAAATTAGCGGACGTACCTGCCGTTGCAGATTACATCGCAGGAAAAGGATTGGATAAATATACGGTAGCTACTTTCGCAGGAGGCTGTTTCTGGTGTACAGAAGCTTCTTTTGAGCGAATTGAGGGTGTAAAGGAAGTCATTAGTGGCTATTCTGGCGGAGAGATTAGTAATCCTCCCTATAGATTAGTTGCTAGTGGCGGTACGAAACATGCAGAAGCGATTCAAATTTATTATGATGAAAAAGTAGTTTCTTTTGAAACGCTCCTAAAAGTTTTTTATGTAGCTCATGACGGGACGCAAGTAAATCGACAAGGACCAGACCGAGGGCCACAATACCGCTCTGAGATTTTTTACCATAATGAAGCGCAAAAAACAGCTTCGGAAAATTATATCAAAGAATTAAATAATTCTGGTAAATATAGCCGCCCAATTGCGACTTTAGTCAATGGCTATAAAGAATTTTGGGTAGCAGAAGCTTATCATCAAGATTATTATCCAAGTCACCAAGACAATCCTTATATCGCCAATGTCAGTAAGCCTAAAGTAGAAAAGGTGGAAAAGACATTTCAAAAGATTTTGAAGCCAGAATATAAAAGAGGAAGTTAGTTGTAATCGTTAATGAATCAAAGTAGCAACTTTTATTGTACATCATACACCTAAATTTTTCCTTTGTGTACTTCTGTGAAGACTCTGAGTAACTCTGTGAGACAACTCAACTTATACTTAAAAGGTTATTTCACAGAGTTTCACGGAGCACAACACAGAGGTACACAGAGAAAAATAGGTAAGCATATTACTTATTGATGAATACCCACAAATAATCACTAAAAAAGAATCCATGAAAAGTATTCCGTTTGTGAGTTTATTATTTGCCTTTGCTTTTTCCATTCAATTGAATGCGGTAAATGGCAACCCTGAAGAATTAGGTAAGGTCAATTGGATGAGAAATTTTGAAGCTGGTTTGGCACAATCAGCCACTTTAAAAAAGCCTGTATTTTTATTGTTTCAAGAAGTACCTGGTTGTAGTACCTGTCGAAATTATGGACAAAACGTATTGAGCCATCCATTAATTGTAGAGGCCATTGAAACGCTATTTGTACCAGTCGCTGTTTTTAATAATAATGGAGGCGCTGATGCAAAAGTGCTAAAATATTTTGGGGAACCTGCTTGGAATAATCCAGTGGTAAGGATTGTCAATAATAAAAAACAAGACTTAATCCAACGAGTTAGGCAAAGAGAAAAAAATAATTAGCCAAATCAACTAAAATCTTCCAAGTTGTGTAATTTTGAGAAATGAAAATAACAAAAGAGAATTTTATAAACTTATTGCCAAGTTTAAAAATAGCGAG
>Ga0075467_10003533_pt1 | contig 11983 bp, 11 predicted proteins | sample DEB08_DNA_9_FD_75067 | JGI IMG/M metagenome (GOLD analysis project Ga0075467, IMG submission 75067) | Aqueous microbial communities from the Delaware River and Bay under freshwater to marine salinity gradient to study organic matter... | ecosystem: Environmental > Aquatic > Marine > Coastal ...
CTCTAAAGCACTATCGCCAAAATTTGTAAAGAACACATAAGGCGCTGGTTGCTTTAAAATCAATTCATGATTATTTGCAGCTTCTAAGAGTATTTTTTTTACCAATTGTACATCACTTCCATAAGCAACACCAACTACAACCGATTCGCGAGTTGTTGAACCATTCTGAGTCCAATTATATAAACTATTAGTAAGATATAAATGATGTGGAATAATGAGCACCTTGTTATCTATTGTTACAGCTCTTGTAGTTCTTAATTTTATCTCATCTACGCGACCAACTTTACCATCAATCTCAACAATATCACCTACATGAATCGTTTGATCTAATAAAATTAATACCCCAGCAATAATGTCTTGGAATAAGGTTTGTAAGGCTAAACCAACACCTATTAAAAGCGCCGCAGATGCCGCAAAAACGGCGGTTACATTAACACCAATACCATTAAAGGTTATTAGTAATATAATTAGATAAACTATCCATTTACCATAACCAAATAATATTTTAAACTTAGCTTTATCTTCATTTGGCAATCGTCTTGTTAGTAATCTTCTAAATACATTTAGTACAAAAGACGTAACCATAATAACTATAACAACTAGCAATATTCCTTTTACTGAAATACTAATATCATTAGTAAGATTGAAAGTATAATTAAGTATACTCTTTAACTTTTCCATATTAATACTTTATCCATTTAATCAATTCTTTATAACTTGGTTTCTTCCCATACATCAAAATTCCAACACGATATATTTTTGCAGCAAACCAAACCGTAAACATAAATGAAGCAACTAGTATTAGTAAAGATAAAACTTGCTGCCAAATTGGAACACCAAAAGGAATTCGCATAAGCATAACTACTGGTGATGTTAATGGTATAAACGAAAATACGGTTGAAACGGTTCCGTGTGGGTCTTCAATAACTGTAAATATACCAATATAAACCGCTAAAACAAGAGGCATAATTATGGGCAACATAAATTGTTGGGTATCCGTTTCATTATCAACTGCTGCACCAATAGCGGCATATAATGAACTATACAATAAATAACCACCAATAAAAAACAAAATAAATGCTATAATTAAATTGGTTAATGGTAAGTTATAAAACGCTGCGACCATATTTTGAAGTTGAAGATTTACTTCAGGATTCTCCATAGCTTGTTCCAACACCTGTTGTTGTGGTGTTTCCATTTGAGCCATATCAATGCCTAGAATTAAAGAAGCCACCGTCATTAAAACACTGCCTAAAATAATCCAAATTACAAACTGTGTAATACCAGCTAAAGATGTTCCAATAATCTTTCCTAGCATTAATTGCATTGGTTTTACTGAAGAAATAATAACTTCTATTATTCTACTTGTTTTTTCTTCAATTACACTTCGCATAATCATGTTTCCATATATAATTATGAACATAAATAACAAATACCCTGCTGCACCTCCAAAAATGAGTTTAACAATACTATCAACTTTTGATGTCTTTTCGCCTTCAAAACTTTCTTGATTAATTTCTATATTAACTTTAGAAGCCTTTAACTTTTCAACATCAATACCTTCTCTAATTCTATTCTGAAGTGTTAGTTCTGACTGAATTTCACTTTCTAAATTTGAAATTAAAGTTAGTGATGGTGACTCTTCTGAGTAGAAAGTCAGATCTTTTGATGTTAGTTTTCCTTCTGGAATATCATCAATATGCAATAATCCATATCCTTTTGTTTCTAGAACTAGCATTTTTGCATCATCAACCGACATCCCTTCAAGGATATTATAAGATGTATTTCCTGAGTTTTTAAAAACATCTTTTACCAGCCCTGATTCATCTAAAATAGACACCACTCTAATTTTGTCATTATTTAGTTGAGATAAGTAGGCCACAACGGCAATAAGCGCTATAAATATGAGAGGACTCAAAAACGTCATCATAATAAACGATTTATTTTTAACCTTAGTTAAATATTCACGTTTTATAATAAGTGGTAAATGGTTCATAAATTAGTTGTTATTAACGGCTTGAATAAAAATATCGTTAACACTAGGTATAAGTTCTACAAAATGAGATACTTCTCCTTTAGCAGTTAGATGACTCAATAAATCATTTGGTTTTTCACCTTGCTGAAGTTTAATATTGAGTTTTAACTCATCCCCTAACGTTTTAAAATTGGCTTTAGAAATATTAAATTTTTCAGACAATTCCTTTTCTAACAAGGCATGATTGTAAGGCCTTATACCTACCTCATACGTATTGATTTTGTATTGGCGTTTTATGTCTACCAATTTTCCTTCTAATATTTTATTTGATTTATGTATCAAAGCAATATCATCACACAATTCTTCAACCGATTCCATTCTGTGGGTAGAAAATATAACTGTAGCTCCGTTTTCACGTAATCGTAAAATTTCGTCCTTTATTAAATTCGCATTTATAGGGTCGAAGCCAGAAAATGGTTCGTCAAAAATTAATAATTTAGGTTCATGAAGTACCGTAACTACAAATTGCATTTTTTGCGCCATTCCTTTTGAAAGCTCTTGGATTTTTTTGTTCCACCAATCACCAATCTCTAAACGCTCAAACCAGTATTTCAATCGCGTTTTAGCTTCAGCTTTACTTAATCCTTTTAACTGTGCTAGGTATATGGCTTGTTCACCAACTTTCATTGATTTATACAAACCGCGTTCTTCTGGCAAGTAGCCAATATCCTTAACATGCTTTTGGCTAAGTGCTTCTCCGTCTAAAATTACTGAACCTGAATCTGGCATAGTTATTTGATTAACAACTCTTATCAGTGTCGTTTTTCCTGCGCCGTTAGGCCCTAATAAACCAAATATACTACCTCTAGGGATTGTAATTGATACATCATTTAAAGCTTTAAAATCTCCAAAGTACTTGGAAACATTATTGACTTCAAGTAAGTTATTCATGTTGTATTTTTAATTGACTAATAAAACGGTAAATATATTAAATGTTGTGTTACCAAATAAACATTAAAATGATTGATGTTTATGGTAATAATTATGATTCAAATAATTAGCTATTTTTTTAAAGAGAAAAAGTGATCTAGACATAAATTCGGTATTAATTCAACCTATAATTTTCAACACGACTTACAATCTTCTGAAAATTGAGTTTCATTAAAAAAACAAAACCCACCCTTAATAAAATTAAGGATGGGAAAAAAATTGCTATGAAAAAGAAAAATTATCACTAAACTAAATTAGTGATATTCAAATATAGTTTTTTTTTCAATACTATTAGCAAAACTATTAAATATCTTCTCTTTTAATGTAAAAAAAATCCACTTAAAAAAGCGGATTTTAAAATTTAAAAAGATGCTCATAATATAAAATTACAAGCTTAAATAAAGTCATTTTACTAAGAGAACATATCTTTTACTTTCTCAAAAAATGATTTATCTGAACTTTCTGGTTTGGGTGCGAAATGCTCATCATCTTCCATAGACTCAAAAAATTCCTTTTGTTGCTTATTTAGTGTTTTTGGTGTCCAAACATTTACATGGACTAACAAATCTCCCTTACCATAACCATTTATACTCGGGATTCCTTTTCCGCGTAGGCGTAAAATTTTACCAGACTGTACACCGGCTTCTACCTTTATACGCACTTTACCTGTTACGGTATCAATTTCTTTTGATGTTCCTAGAACAGCATCAGGGAAACTTACATATAAATCGTAATGTAAATTATCGCCTTCACGTTGTAATTTTTCGTGTGTTTCTTCTTCAATAACAACAATTAAATCTCCAGAAATTCCATTTCCGGGAGCTTCGTTACCTTTTCCAGACACCTTAAGTTGCATGCCATCAACAACGCCTGCTGGTATTTTTATAGATACCGTTTCTTCAGCAACTTTTAATCCTTGTGCATCTGCATCACTAGGTTTTTTATCAATAGTTTGTCCTGCACCTCCACATACATTGCATGGTGCAGACGTTTGCATTCTTCCCAAAATAGTGTTTGCAATACGTGTTACTTGCCCACTACCGTTACACGTAGAACACGTTTTATAAGTAGTACCTGGTGCTTGAACTTTACGTTTTACTTTTACTTTTTTCTCAACGCCCAGAGCAATTTCTTCTAAAGTAAGTTTGACACGAATACGCAGATTACTCCCTTTTACACGACGTTGGCCACCGCTACCGCCAAAACCAGAGAAACCACCGCCGCCGCCGCCAAAGATATCACCAAACTGACTGAATATGTCATCCATATTCATACCGCCGCCTCCAAAGCCGCCACCGCCACCACCATTCTCAAATGCTTGGTGACCATATTGATCGTAACGTGCTTTTTTATTGTCGTCGCTTAATACTTCGTAAGCTTCAGCTGCTTCTTTAAATTTAGCCTCTGCTCCTGTATCATCTGGATTCTTATCAGGATGGAATTCAATAGCTTTCTTTCTGTAAGCCTTTTTAATTTCAGCAGCACCTGCCCCTTTATTAATACCTAATATTTCGTAATAATCTCTTTTAGCCATGTCTTAATTTTATTGCCCAATAACTACTTTTGGAAAACGAATTACTTTTTCTCCTAAAAGATATCCTTTTTCAACTATGTCGATAATTTTTCCTTTCAAATCATCACTAGGTGCCGGTATTTGAGTAATAGCCTCATGGTTGTCTGCATTAAAAGTATCACCTTTTCTAACCTCCATAAGCTTCAACCCTTTTTGCTCCAATGTTTTTATCAATTTCTGATAAATTAACAACACACCTTTACGTAACTCTTCAGCTTCTTTATCTTCATCAATGTGGGCTAATGCGCGCTCAAAATCATCAAGAACAGGCAGCAAGTTTTTCATAACATCCTCACTAGCTGTTGAAAATAATTCTATACGCTCTTTTGCTGTGCGCCTTTTATAATTTTCAAACTCTGCAAATAATCGTAAAAACTTATCTTTTTCTTGCTTTATTTCAGTCTCAAGTTTTTCCTCCGTCGTCTGTTCTTCTAAAACTTGCTCTTGCGCTTCATCAGCTTCTGCTTGAGTTGATTCCACTTGCTCGTTTTCTATATCTTTTTTACTCATGGTAAATTCAATTTTTTCAATCTTAAATTTAGTTGGCAAAAGTACTGCCAATATTATAAAATTGTCATAATGTCATTAAAATAATTTTAATTTTTTTTTTGATGATGAATGTCTAATTTCGCAACATGAACACTAAAATATTTTAAAATGAAAAAGAATTTTGCAACAATCTTATTTATTACTGCTTTAATTAGTTCTGTTACATCATGTAAAGACAGAGCAAAAGAAGCTACGACTAAAGCTGCTGAAGAAGTTAGAGAAATAGTAAATTCTGATGTTTATGCAGTGAATAAAGACGGCTCAACCATCGAATGGAAAGGATTTAAGCCTACAGGATCTCATAATGGAACTATTTCTATCGAGCGCGGGGTACTAGATCTTGCTGACGGAAAAATTGTTGGTGGTTCATTCCTAATTGATATGACTTCTATCGCTGTTATGGATATTCCTACTGATGATGAAGGCAATGCTAAACTTACTGGTCATTTAACCAGTGCTGACTTTTTTGACGTTGAGAAGCACCCAAGTGCTAGCTTTACTGTGACTGGTTTAGAAGACGTTGATGGGAAAATGATGCTTTCTGGTAATCTATCACTTAAAGAAGCAAAAAACAATGTTACCTTTCCTGTAACAGTAAGCAATAAAAATGACGTAATCACTCTTAGTAGTGAAGCTTTTACTATTGATAGAACAAAATGGAACGTAAAATATGGTTCAAAATCAATTTTTGATAATTTAGGTGATAAATTTATAAATGATGATATTGAATTAAAAATTATGGTTAAGGCTGCTAAGTCGTAATTAAAAAATAAATTCTTTTCAAAACCACTTTGTATAAGCAGAGTGGTTTTTTGATTATATAGAAACTTGAGCTTGAAAGAAACAAAAAAATTATCCCAACAAATTATTCAAAGCAGGTTCCAAATAATTAAACTTAAAAAGAAACCCTTCATCAGCTATTTTTTTAGAACTCACCCTCTGGCTTTCAAATAATAAAATATGCATCTCGCCTAAAACCAGTTTCATAAAAAACTTGGGGATATTTGGCATAAACAGTGGCTTATGCAAAACACTTGCAGCGGTTTTTGTTAATTCGCTATTAGAAATGGGATTGGGAGCAACAGCATCGTATACTCCTCTTAAATTATTTTGCAACACATACAAAAATAGATTTGCTAAATCGTGAATATGAATCCATGATTGCCACTGTTTTCCATTACCAAAAGCTGCTCCTAAACCAAATTTTATGGGTTTAACTATTTCCATTAGTGCGCCGCCTTTATTTGATAGCACCAAACCAATTCTAATTTTTGAAACGGTAATATTTAATTTTGAAAATTCATCTGAAGCCTGTTCCCAAACTGAAACGACTTGCCCTAAAAAAGATGAACTAATTTCGTTGTGAGATTCGTCATAATAATTAATTAATGAATCTGGATAAATTCCAATAGCACTTGCCGAAACAACTTGGTTTACTGTGTGAGTTAACTCCCTTAAAGTATTTACTAATAACGCTGTAGTTTCGGTTCTACTAGATAAAATTTCTTTTTTGTAGCTCGGTGTCCAGCGTTTTGAAACCGTGGCTCCAGCTAAATGAACAATAGCATCAACCCCTTTAAAACAATCCGCATCAATTTCCTTTGCTTTCGGGTTCCAGTAAAAACCTTTATAATTTTCTTCTTGAACAATCTTGGATTTACTGGTTGTTAAGTAGTTTACTTTTATGTCTTTTTCATGACAAAGCTTCACAATTTCCTGACCAATCAGTCCTGTTGCACCCGTTATTAAAACTCGCATTTTATTTTTTTTATAAAGTTACAAAATGACTAAGGTGTTTACTAGATTTTTATATTAGGTTTAACAGAACTTCTTGGTTCCGAATTATTGATTGAAAGCAGCAAATCAGTATGATAAACAGATTGCCAAAATTCGACTGCGCTCAGTACAAGCTGAATCACTCTGTAATAACAATTAAAAATCTACTTTATCGCTCGTAACATTTAACTCCAAAATTATTTTATTTGAGTAGTTGAATATCACGCTTCTTTGCAAGCGCGTAACATTTCTCTTTTACCTGGAGGACCTGGAAGCCTTTCAACAGTAAAACCAACCGCTTGCATAGCTCTTCGAACACTCCCTTTTGCTGAATAGGTCACTAAAACACCATTCGTTTTTAAAGCCTTATACATGATTTTAAATATACTTTCTGTCCAAAGTTCCGGTTGTACTCGGGCTCCAAAAGCATCAAAATAGATGATATTATAAGCTTCTGTATTATCGATTTCAGAAAAAAATTGCTTTCTTTTTATTAAAGAGAAACCATCACATATTTTATGTTTCTCTTCCCAAGATACATCATGAATGGTTTTAAAGAGCTCCGCTCTATTTCCTGTATTAAGCGTTTGAGTATAATTCAATGCATTAATTTCATCTGCTAAAACAGGATACCCTTCAACTCCCGTATAATCAATGTTTGATTTTAGTTTTTCGGTTTCTAAAAGCGTTATAAACGTATTTAAACCAGTGCCAAAACCTATTTCTAAAATGGATACTTCAGAAACCGTTTTAGAAGATTCTGAAACACCTTGAGAACTAATAAAATGATGTAAACCATGCTTTATAAACACATGATACGCTTCTTGAATGGCACCATGTTTAGAATGGTATTGCTCATCCCATTCTGGAATATGAATGGTTGATGAACCATCAGCCGTAATAATAATTTCTCGTTTCATGTGAGTATTCTATTTTCTAATTACGCCATAAGTAATACTCATAATGATGGTAATTAAGTAAAAAAAACATGTAGGATGTTTGACTTATTTGGCAACTAAAACACCATCAGCCTCAAATGAATATGTTCTTTTGGGTACTGTAATACTAGCTATCTCTTCTAAAGATTTCCCGGCATCCTCAGCATAATGTCTTTGTTCATCAACTGAGACTTCTTCCACAAAAGCTTGTCCATTTATAATCACCTTTTTTCCTGTAATATCTTTTGGAACAAAAAAACCATAATCTTTAAATTTCACCATAACTTCATTCTCATCATCTAAATTTAATCGCATCCAACAGCCTTTTGCTTGACAAACCTCATGCACTTCTGCTATTATTTTTGAGTTTATACTGTCTCCAGCCTTCATAGTTTTATAATGTGCTACCATAGAACTCGGACTAACGGCATCATCAGCAATAATTTCTTTGCCAAATGAGGCATATTCTATTTTTTTAACTTTTACTGGATTTACAACGGCTTCTTGACTTTTATTTTTGCAAGAATTTAACATTAAAACACAGATAATTACTAAGGTAATTGACTTCATGGTACAAATATTTCAATTTTAAATGATTTATGTAAATATACCGCTTTTTTAAAAACGTTTTTCTTTAAATTTGTATCACTTAATAACAAGACTTATGAATACTATAATCAACGATATAGAGATTATAAAGGCTAAAACCTCAAAAATCAACGACGTAGATTTTGAGAATTTAAAATTCGGACATGATTTTTCTGATCACATGTTAGAATGCAATTATAAAGATGGTAAATGGCAAGCTCCTAAAGTGATGCCTTACCAACCTATAGTTTTAGATCCGTCGGCTAAAATTTTTCATTACGGCCAATCTGTTTTTGAAGGCATGAAAGCTTATAAAGATGTTGATGAAAATGTCTGGTTATTTCGTCCGTTAGATAATTTTAAACGTTTGAATATTTCTTCAAAACGTTTAGCTATTCCTGAATTACCAGAAGGTTACTTTATGGATGGTTTAAAAGCGTTGTTAGAAATTGACAAAGATTGGATTCCTAAAAAAGATGGAAGTTCTTTATATATCAGGCCATTTATATTTGCGTCTGGAAATGGCTTTCATGCGTCTCCTGCTGATGAATATAAATTCATAATTTGCACAGCACCTTCTGGAGCCTATTTCGCTGGAGAAGTACGAGTTTTAATAGAAGAAAAATATTCACGTTCTGCAAATGGTGGTGTTGGTTTTGCTAAAGCTGGTGGTAATTATGCAGGACAATTCTATCCAACACAATTAGCTATAGAAAAAGGCTATCAACAAGTGATTTGGACAGATGATAATACACATGAATATATTGAGGAAGCTGGAGCAATGAATATCTTTATTCGTATAAATGATACTTTGATTACTGGGCCAACGAGTGACAGAATTCTTGATGGTATTACGCGTAAAAGTATTATTGAATTAGCTAAATCGGAAAACATCCCTGTTGAAGTTAGAAAGATAAGTGTTGCTGAAGTTGTTGAAGCGGCTAAAAATGGTTCTTTAAAAGAAATGTTTGGTGCTGGAACAGCTGCTGTAATATCTCCTATTGCTGGATTTGGTTTTAAAGATGCTGATTACGAGTTACCAAAATTAGATGACACATATGCTAGCTTTTTGAAAAAGCGCATTACAGATATACAAACCAATAAAGTTGAAGACCCATTTGGTTGGCGATATGCCGTGAAGTAATGAAATAAAAAAAGCAGCCAAATGGCTGCTTTTTTTATTTATCTAAAATAGATTGAATATTCGGTTTAAAATAATTTGGTCCTTTTAGCACTTTACCATCTTCCCGGTAAATAGGCTGTCCATCCGCACCAAGCTTACTCATATTACTACGCTGTATTTCTTCAAATACCTCTTCAATTTTATGTTGCATACCATGTTCAATAATAGTTCCACATAAAATATAAAGCATGTCTCCTAGTGCATCGGCAACTTCAACCAAATCATTATTATTAGCAGCATCAAGGTATTCTTCATTTTCTTCACGCATTAATTTGTAACGCAACATATTTTTAGCTAAACCTAAGTCCGCTTTAGGTGCTTCTCTGTGTCCTATTTTAAATGCAGTATGAAATGCTTTTACAGCTTCTATTTTATTCTTCATAAATATCTATTTTTTCATTTCCTTGCTAAGTACTGAACTTGTTTCAGTAAAGAAGGAAATCTTTTAAGGGTTTTCATTAAGTTTGCATAAAAGTAACTATATGTTTAGTAAAGGTCAAATCATTTTCGGAATTATCTTCTTTATTGTCTTTGCTATTATAATTGCTTACACCTACCGTAAAGATTACAAACTCCACAAACGTTTTTACAGCGGTAGTATTTGGGTATTAATGGCCTTCATTTCTTTTATCTTATTTATTGCTGCTATTAAGTTTTTCTTTAAGTAATATTTTTATTGTACCGTTTCCTTCTATAAATGAACTAATTATTTATTTTTTCATATTCATATTTTAACGCTTAATCATTAATCTGCTTAGGTGCGTTTTAAATTAGATTTATTAAACACGTTTTATTTTGAAAACTTATATTTAGGTATATCTCTTTTTAAAATAAAAGTTAAAAACAAAACTGAAACAAAACGCATCATTAAGCAACAAGCTTAAAAAACAACCGTTTATCGATAAAATTTTCGACCAAAAACATAAATATCCCCAAAAGTGGGTATTTTTTCATTCGTTTAGTTGACCTAAATTGTAAAAGTTACTCAAAACAAATAAATGGTAGCTGTAAAAGAAATTTTAGAAACCAAAAATACTATAAAACTGAAGATAGCCCGATATCAGAAGAAGAAATCTTATACTATTATTGAAGCAGTAAAAGGTATTACAAGACATAAGGAAGCTGTAAACGCTCTCATTTTCTTTTTCAATCTAGTAGATATAAAAAAAACCAGAACAACATTAATACTTTAACAGAAAAAACATTGTTAGTTATACAATACATTGGTAACGTTGAAAAGCCTAAACATATAGCAAAAAAAGTAAACTTAAGCATACTTACCATAGACACTCATAGAAAAAATATTCAAAAAAAACAGGGTTAATTGGTGCGGGAAAGCCTAGAGAATATGATATTCTAGATAACTTAAGAGGTAATAACCCTAAGTATAGACTAATAAAACATTTTTTTGACGCAACCTTTTTTAAAAAGCTGCATCTAATAAATAAGTAATCCTTCTAAAAATGAATATTTTATTAATTATAAGCACTCTCATTGTTGTTAATATACTACTATTGGTGTTTAGTGTAAATAAAAAAACGGATCCTTGAATAAATTAGTTTGACGACATTTTGATATTTTTTAAATGTATTAATAAATCCAAACATTTAAAATATCATATAAATATTTCTAATTATTACTTTTCAAATTACTCTTAACAGTCTTCTTTTCTTTTTTAGTGTAAATAAAAAAACAGAACCTTAATTTAAGGTTCTGCTTTTTTTTATCACTTTCTTTAAATTTTAATTTACTTCTGGCAAGAAACTATAATGCATACTATAATTTAACATTTGACTAGAAAATGTTTCTGGCTGTGTAACTTTCACACTAGTTATATCACCCTCTTTATCTTTTTCTGCTACTAAAACAGGGTTTACAAAACCACTATAAGGTGCCGAATTAAATTGCTTATTTCTGTCTAAAACCTCAGCATGAATTTCTTGATCTACTTTTACGCCATAACCCTCAACTAAAGCCTCAACAGCAGCATAATCACCTTCAGATTTTATACGTTGAGTCTCACGCAATAATTGACCAAATAAATCATGTAATTTTTCATAATCATTTATGTTAAAATAAGTTTTTCCATCGCGTGTTACTTTTTCTATAACATGATCTACTTTTCCTTTTTCAAACGCCCAAGCCGAAACCCATTGTCTGTTTCGCATATGTGCTTCTTCAACATCATCACCTAAATTTAGTCGTATTAATTGCGTCATTAAACCATTTCGAATATATCCATCGTAAGCTGCCATCCCAATTGCTTTCCAATCATTTACTAATCCTAGTTCTTGTAATTTAGGATTGTATAAATAATAAAGTCCAACTAAATCTGCACGACCTTCTTCAAGTGTTGATGCATAGTTTTTTAGCGTTTCTTTGGTCTCTCCTACTCCAGGATTTAATTGCCC
>Ga0075467_10003535_pt1 | contig 11981 bp, 12 predicted proteins | sample DEB08_DNA_9_FD_75067 | JGI IMG/M metagenome (GOLD analysis project Ga0075467, IMG submission 75067) | Aqueous microbial communities from the Delaware River and Bay under freshwater to marine salinity gradient to study organic matter... | ecosystem: Environmental > Aquatic > Marine > Coastal ...
CCTTGGTCAAAACGGTTGCAAAGGACGGTGAGAGTGAATTCTGTATGCTCTCTGCAACTGCGAACCATCAACCTATCTGCCTCAGAGGAATTATGCAGCATGGCTAACGCTGTGTTGATACATGCTTATTGGCAAATTCTCTGGGTTCGCACCTGACCGGTTTTCAGGTAAAGCGCTGCTCTAGAAGGAAGCGCAGCTACCCTTCGCGCTCCAATTTCTTTCGCGCCAGTTTGCGGGCACGGCGGATGGCTTCGCCTTTTTCCCGCGCCTTTTTCTCGGACGGTTTTTCGAAGTGCTCCTTCAGCTTCATTTCGCGGAACACGCCTTCGCGCTGTAGCTTTTTCTTCAGTACCCGAAGAGCTTGGTCGACATTGTTGTCGCGAACACTAACCTGCATCTGGCTTTCACTACCTTTTCGAATGATCTGAAAGAGATTTGCTGGAGCTCGCGCATTGTCAAGGTAATTTTGGTTTACGGAACTCCGCCTCAGGCGAACGGTGGTCTGCCGCCTTCGCTGTATTCGGCCGCTCAGCAGCGTTTTCAGCAGGATCTTCGCTGGTGCAGGCTGCGGCGAAGGCTGCTTCCATCGCGAAACAGACATGCCACGTTGCGATTCCGTTTTCGGCAGAGTTACGGCTACTGCAACTCTCCCGATTCGGGGAATGGAGGAATGTAAGTTGCCACCTTGGGTTTCTTCTTATTAGCCTTCGCCGCAGCTGCGATGCGATCAACTCAGCTTGTTCTCAAACTCATCCAGCTCCGCAGCCTCTGCATCTAGCGCATCCACCAAAACCACAGCAGGTCCGCCAGGGGTGAAGACGGTTTGGGCCGTGGGTGGGTTGTCGTCAGCTGTGCGATTGACGCGCAACTCACGATAGGCGGTGTACATCCCGCTCGCCACGATCAGCACCATGCCAATGAAGGTGGTATGGGGTGGAACCTCTCCCCACAGCAGATACCCCAGAAGGGTCGCCAGCGGCAAATAACTGTAGTCAAAGGGTGCGATCACGCTGGCACTGGCGATCTGATAGGCCCGAGAGACCAGCGTGTAGGCCACTGTCCCGATTGCCCCAAGCAAAGCGAGCATGGCGATGCCCTCGGTATTTGGCACCGGCCAGTCCATGCGAAGGTGGCTGAGTTCCGGCGTGATCACTATGAACTGCGACACCGTAAACCCCATCGGGACAATCAGGAGCCCGGAAAACGAGATCGTGTAGAGCCCGATGACCAGCGATGTATCCTGCTCTCCGATCTTGCGGACTATGATCTGGCTGATTGCGTAGGTAAGCGCGCACAGGAGCGGCAGAATTGAAATCCAGCCGAAGTTGCCACCTGTCGGGTTCATCGCGATGACGACGCCTGCGAACCCGACCAGCAGCGCCGCAATGCGGTGTAGTCCTATCTTCTCCTGCAGGAAGAGCGCGGCGAGCGTCGCGGTCATCAGGGGTGCCGCGAAGAACAGCGTTGTGACCTCGGCCAGACCCATGAACGGGAAGGCCGAATAGAACATCGCGAAGCCGGACGCGAAGAGCATGGCCCGCGCCAGATACCACGGCCAGAGAGGGGTGAATATCCGATGCGGTGCGCCCAGCCACAGGACGAGCGGCAGTAAGGTCATCAAGGCGACAATCGAGCGGACGAAGATCAGCATCCAGACCGGGTAATAGGTCAGCATGCCCTTCATCAGAACGTCCTGTCCAACAAAGAGGAGCATGCCGGCAAGCACGCAAGCAATCCCCTGAAGGGTGCGGGACAACGGCGGGGCACCTGTATTTGTTGAGGCAGTCATTCCCGTAGCCTGCAGATTTCAGGAAACGCATCCTGCCACGAAGCGACCTGAATGTCGGTTTCGATCAAAAGCCCATATAAAACTCACTTTGTCTCGCAACTCGATCGATCTTGAGAATGCAGCCGAGGTCTGTTTTCGGATGAAACAGTCATCTGACTTATCGAACTTTTTCTACAACCGACGCCGAGACATGCCACGCCTGACCGCAGCCTCATGGCGTTTCAGGATGACCAAACTACCCCCATTCAAATACTTCAAGACCAGCCCCGAGATCATCCGCCTAGCCGTGATGCTTTACATTCGGTTCCCGCTCTCATTGCGGAACGTCGAAGATCCGCTGCACGAGCGTGGCATCGACATCAGCCACGAAGCTGTCCGAGATTGGAGGCTCCGGTTCGGGCCGATGTTCGCAGCCGAGATCCGAAAGCGAAGGATCCAGGGCCTGAAATCGAGCCGCTGACAGTGGCATCTGGGCCCACCGGGCCTCTTGGCCATCGCCGGGCTGCATCTTAGGCAGATCGCTCAAGCCGGCACGGGCGGGCCCACGGCAACTGCCGGGTTCCTGCGCATCGGCGGGGTCAATCATGATGCAGCCCCGGTTACAGCGCCGAGTCTTGTGCCGACGCCGATCTACGCGAAAGGGGCTGTGAACCTGAGTGAAGCCACGCCTTGGATCCGCGCCGCTCTGCCTTCCGAGGTCGGGCTCAATGGGGAGGAGCCTACGCTTGATATCCGCGATCTGCTGTCCTTGCTCGATGGTTTGCACTTTGAACCCAAGACGGCCGTTCAAGCAACCGTGCGATTGCTGACGATCGGGCTGACGGTCACCTAGTTGACTTAAAATTCAACGCGCTGATCCGCTCATCCGCAAGGTCGCATAGCAGTTGGAACGGGGCATTCTCGCCAAGGCTACGGCGATAGATCATACCCGACTGGAACGAGGCATTTGCGCTTTGCGTCGGCACAACACACAGTCCCGTGCCGAAACTGGAGGCGATGAAACTGCTTGGAAGGAATGCGAGGTAATCCCCGCAACGCAGCAACTCCAATGCCGTCAACATGCTCTCACACTGTACGATGGCTTGTTTTTGGTGCCCGGTCTCGGCAGCGATCGATTCCATGATCATGTCGAGGTAAGCGACGTCGCTGTGGTAGGACAGCCAAGCAAAATCAAGTAGCTCACGCGGGCCTATCTTCGGCAAAGCGAGGATGGGGTGCATGTCCCGCGCAATGACCGCGAGTTGCGAGGTGAAGATTGGCTTGCGCACCAGAAATGACGACAGCCCTTCATGCAACTGGAACCCACCGCAGAACACGTCGATATCCCCACTGTTGAGCAGGGGGATTCCCTCACTGTAGCTGAGCGAACGCAGCGTAATCGTCAGCCGAGGGTATCTTCTTAGAACCACATATTTACAGTCTCATATTGGTAAATTACGCAGCACTTTTCCATTTTACCGGGGTGACGTAAACAATGCTATCACCAACACTGACCATCACATCGCCGTCCTGAATATTGATCTGGAGCTTCATCGCGCGACTTGCCAGTTTTGCCAGTTCGCCTGTGTCGGTCTCGGAAAGATTTATCACCTGAAGGTTATCAAAACGGGTGGTGCTGTTTTTGACCTTGTCCCACCACATTTCGGCCGTCCGGCCACCATAAGGATAGACAATCACCTTGTCGGCTTTCCCACAGGATTGACGCATCACCTTCTCGCTGGGAAGCCCCAGGGCCACCCACACATCAAGCTCGCCGCTCAGGCTTTTTTGCCAAATGTCTGGCTCGCCATCCGTCGAGATGCCCTTCGTCATCTCCAAATGTTCATGGGCATTTAGTGCAAAAGCCACAATGCGCACCATCAGGCGTTCATCGGTCTCCGAGGGATGCTTGGCCACGGTCAGTTTATGGGTCTCATAATAGTGGCGATCCATGTCGGAAACTGACAGTTCAACTTTATAAATGGTGGCATTTTGCGCCATGATTTGTCCCAAACCCTTCAAAGATTGGAATGCCTACTCCGTCTTGTGGCCTTGTGAAAGGTGATACAAAGGCCATGAATAGTGGGGATCGAAGAGGTGTTGCCAAGTTGTGTGACCTCACAATGTAGGATGGTTGCGCCTTATCAGGCCAACACCCTCATGCCTGCATCTGATACGCGGTAGTACAAGTCGGGCATGGCGCCAGTCATTTTGAGCAACGCGGCTTAGCCAAATCAAAGCAACGGATTCACCGAGCTTCCGGCCCAGAGCGGACATGAGACGTAGGCGCGGCGACGGACGGCTCATGGCCCATTGCAGTTATTTGATCAGGTCACAGCATCTGTCGCGAAGGGCGTAAAGTAGGCTTTTGCCGCGGTCGCGATGTGACCTCTTCGCGGGATTGAAGGTCGTCATTCAGCCACTGCCGAAATGCACCCTCACACTGCGCCAGCCAATACACCCCCTCGATCCTAAAGTGCGTGATGGTGAAATTTGGCCATCGCACGACCAGCGAACCGGAAGCTGAAACATGCCGGAAGAATTGGTTATGTCTGGAAAGGCTTAAGTGCCACCAGTCCGCTTGGCTCTGAGCGATCAGCTAACAAATCGCAGGCGACAAGATCCCGCTTGGCCCACAACCGGGGCAACCCTGTCGAGCTCAGCGTTTCTCGTCGAACGTCTGGTAAATGACTGCAGATGTTTGCCGTTTCCCGTGTGAATTTCGCAGAACCGAGGGGCATGCCATCCGCAACGTCGTGGATGGGATCGGAGTTCCCTCCAGAATGCGCGCGGCGCACCATTGGCCCATTTCACGGTGGGGCAAGAGCACTGTGGACAGCGGCGGGTTCAGGTGTTGGGCGATCTCTTGATCGTCATAGCCCATCACGGCAATCGTCTCGCCCACCCGCTCGCCGCGTTCTTTCAGCGCCTCATAACACCCTACGGCCATCAGGTCGTTGGCGCAGAAGATCGCATCGGGGCGACCCCGGTCCAAGAGCCGGAGGGTGGCCGCATGACCGCCTGATGGAAGGAAATTGCCCTCGACAATCAAGGCGGGATCTACGGGTAGACCGGCGGCGCGCAGCGCACGTTCATACCCCTCCATCCGCTGGTCCGAAGCCTCCATCCACGGCTCGCCTGAGATAAAGGCAATGCGGCGATGTCCGGCTGCAATCAATTCTTGTGTCGCCGCCTCGCCGCCTCGCCGCTCGGCAGGGACCACGGAGGCATAGCGCGCCTCGGGATCGTAACAGTTCATCAAGACCGCGCGGTGCCGCGACAACAGTTCCGGCGGCGCAACGCGCCGGGTCAGAATGGACCCGTAAACGACACCTTCCACACGATCCGCCGCCCATTTGCGCAGTACGGCGGCCTCGTAATTCGGATCGCCGCCGGTCATCACGACCTCGACCAACACGCCGGATTTCCACGCTTCCTCTTGCATCCCTTCGATCGAGATCGAGGCGAAGGGGCTTGTAGCGACCTCATCGAACATGACGCCGATCACCCCATGCCCGACAGCCTTTGGCGGGCGCCCCGCTCCCCGGGGGCGATACCCCAATTCGGCCACTGCCTTGAGCACTTTGCGCCGTGTCTCGGCGCTGATGCGCATGTCGTCGTTTCCGTTCAGCACGAACGAGACAGTCGACTGAGAGACGCCCGCGTGGTGGGCGACCTCTTTCATCGTCACCCGAGCAGAGCATGTGGTTCCGTCATCTTGCATGGCTTCCTCCGAGTCCTGCTAATAAATATTGCTAAACTTATTAGCGCAAGCCATATTAAGGGGGGAATCGGTAATTGGGCTGTTTGGGAGGGCGCGCGATGACGACGAAAGCACCCAAAAGGCGCGGACTAACCGAAGGACAGGCGGCCGTTGTTTTGTTGTTGCCCTTTCTCACGGTCTACGCGGCGTTCCTGATCTACCCGTTCTTTCGCGGTATCTGGATTTCCCTGCACGACTGGAACCTGTTGGCGGTGGCTTTCAACCCCGATGCCCGCGAATTTGTCGGACTCGAGAATTACGTCCGCACCCTATGGGGACGGAATATCGAATGGAGCTCCTTCACCAGCCCGGTCATTCAAACCGTTGGTGTCCTCGGGGCCGGGCTGGCCTTTTGGGCTTGGCGCAGAGGGCGCATGTCCAAGGCGACCGCCTTGGCGATTGGCCTTGTGGGTTTGGTGTTCTTCATCATGCCGGGTTTCCACCCCGGCGAGGACGGGCGGTGGTACGACCGCAGGTTCTGGCCCACTGTCGGCAACACGATCATCTTCGTCGCCTGGGCCGTGCCGGGCGTTACGGTCACCGCGCTGATCCTCGCTGCGGCATTGGACGGCGATACGCGGGCCAAATCCATCCTTCGCACGCTGTTCTTTCTGTCTCAGGTCCTGTCCGTCACGGTTGTCACCCTGATCTGGCAGATCATGTTTTCACCCCGCCAAGGTCTGATCGCCAATGTGACCGAGGCCTTGGGCGGAACGCCCATCGTCTGGCTGACGGATGAGCAGTTTGCCATGGCCGCCATTGTGATCGCGACCATCTGGTGGTCGCTTGGTATCGCAATGATCCTGTTTCTGGCGGGTATCCAAGACATCTCGAAAGATATCTACGAGGCGGCCTCTATCGACGGCGCGACGGGGCTCAAGGCGTTCTGGTGTATCACCCTGCCCAACTTGAAGCGCACAATTACCGTTGTGATCGTCTTGCAAATCATCCTGCATTTTCAGGTCTTCGGGCAGGCGCATCTGATGACGCAGGGGGGCCCGAACGACAGCACACAGGTCCTTGTGCGCTACATCTACCAGACCGCTTTTCGCGATAGCGAACTGGGCGAGGCCTCGGCCATGGCGGTGTTCCTGTTCGTGATCATGGGCGCGTTCTCGATCATTCAGTTCGTTGTCGGACGGGAGACAGACTGATGGTCAATCGCTCTTACTATTGGCTGATCTTGGCGCTATCGATCCCCGCATTCTTGTGGCTGATCCCGACGATCTGGATGATTTCGCTCAGCTTCCAGCCCAATGATGTTCTGGCCCGCACCACGTCATCGACCTTCTTCGGGCTGATCCCTTTGCCATTCACCGCCGAGAATTATGCAGCCTTGTTCAGCTTTGGCCAAACGCCGCGTTGGTTCCTGAACTCTGCTATCGTGGCGGGCGGCATGACTTTGGGCGTGCTTTTCGTATCCACAACGGCAGGCTACGCGCTGGCGCGGCTCACATTTCCGTTCAAGACGCCGATCTTGCTCCTGTGCCTCATCGGCCTGATGGTGCCCGAACAGGCCGTATTCATCCCACTTTACACGATGTTCGCAGACCTTGGCTGGCACAACAGCTATCATGCGCTGATCCTGCCGCGCATGGCCGTCCCCATCGGCGTCTTCCTGATGATGCAGTTCTTCAAGGCGATCCCAAAGGATATCGAGGAAGCGGCGCGCATCGACGGCGTCGGCTGGTTGCAAATCTTCTGGTACGTCATGCTGCCACTCGCGCGCCCCGCGATGATGACGCTGGCGATCCTGACGTTTCTCTATGCATGGAACGACTACCTCTGGCCGCTTGTCTCTGCCCGTGAACCAGAGCGCTTCACGATCACTTTGGGTCTCGCGTCCATCCAATCCAACTTCGCACAATCCGAAGGCCTCGGCCGCGTCATGGCATCGGGCGTTATCGCCTCGCTGCCAGTCGTAGCCCTGTTCCTGATGTTCCAACGCTACGTCGTCCAAGCCATGACCGCTGGCGGCTCAAAAGGATAACCGGGGCGAGTGCGCCCCAAAAAAAGGGAGGAAGACCATGAAACATGTCCTACTAGGGGCAGCCGTTGCGGCGATGTCCGTCACCGGGGCCAACGCGCAAGAGATCTCGCTCGGCCGCTTCTTTGGTGCGTGCGAGGATGCAGGCACAGACACCACCACCAGCGTGGGTGAGGCGTGCATCATCCAATCGATCATCAACGCCGCCGATGCAGAGCTGGACGGCGTGACGGTCAACACCCTGCCCACGGATTGGGGCAACTACTACGACCAAATGATCGCGGCCTATGCCGGCGGCGAGCCGCCCGATGTCCACGTCATGCACCGCCACCGCATTCCACAATTCGCCAGCCTCGGCGCTTTGGCAAACCTGACCGATGATCTGGCAGGCGTGGGCGTGGACGTGACCGATTGGGCGCCCGCAGCGTTGGACGCCGTAAGCTATGATGGCGCAATCTACGGCGTGCCGATGGATTTCCACGCCAATCTTTGGCACGTGAACATGGAGATCATGGAAGCCGCTGGCCTGATGAACGACGATGGCTCGCCGATCCTGCCAACCTCTCCCGAGGAAGTGCTTGCCCATGCTGCCATGGTAGAAGAGGCCACGGGCCAAGACTACCTCGCCGCTGATTTCGCGCAGTTTCCCCTTGGTGTCCGCTTGGTCTTGGCACTGATCTGGCAGCAAGGCTCCAACGTGTTCGACGGCGACACCGCCACCATCGACACGCCCGAGGCACGCGCCGCAATCGCCGCCGTCACGCAGCTGTTTGACGCGGGCTACGCTGACCCGCAGCTGAACTACGCCGACAGCCAGCAGGCGTTCCTGAACGGGGAGGCCGCCATACTGGTTAACGGCACTTGGGTTGTGGATTTCTACGACACAGAGGCTTCCAACCCAGAGGTAGCCCTATCATCTTACTATGTGGCCGATTTTCCGACCCTGTTTGATCAGGGTGCGACCTGGGCAGATAGCCATATGTGGGCGATCCCCGCCTCTTTGCCGCGCGACAACCCAGAGGCGTATCAAGCCGCGTTGCAGGTTCTTGCCTTCATCAACGAGCACAACATCGATTGGGCGCGGACCGGCCATATGGCTGTGCGCAACTCGGTTCTGGGATCCGAGGCATATGCCAGCCTGCCGCACCGCGATGAATACACCGGGACAGCGGACATTGCGCGAGATACGCCAGCGTCGGTGCACTACGGCGCGATCCAAGACGTGCTGAACCGCGAACTGCAAGCGATCTGGTTGACAGGCAAACCCGTCGAAGAGGCGTTGGCGGATGCTGAACTGGAAGTTCAAGACTTGCTGGACGACTGAGCCCCAGCCCCAAAACTGGTCGCGGGCGATGGCTCGCGGCCAGCCCATTTTTCTCAAGGAATGCCCCGATATGGACCGCTGGAGCGAGACCCAAGCGCAGGAATGGAGCGCCACCAAGCCCTGGATCTGCGGCTTCAACTTCCTGCCCTCCTCGGCGGTCAATTTCATCGAGATGTGGCATCGCGACAGCTTTGACGCAGCCACCATCGAACGCGAACTTGGCTGGGCAGCAGGCCTTGGTTTCAACGCCTTTCGCATCAACCTCCATTACCTTGTCTGGAAACATGACCGCGACGGACTCTTGGCTCGTCTCGACCAGATAATGGCGCTGGCCGACCGGATTGGCATTTCCACAATCCCAGTCCTGTTCGACGATTGCGGTTTTGGCGGGGTCGAGCCGGAATATGGGCCCCAGCCCGACCCTCGGCCCGGCGTCCACAACAGTCGTGCCGTGGCCAGCCCGGGGCGGGCGCTGCTTGCAGCGGGTCAGGAATGGGCCGGCTTTGAAGACTACACCCGTGATCTGGTGAGCACATTCGCCGTCGACCGGCGCGTGCTGTTTTGGGACCTCTACAATGAGCCGGGCAATCGTATGATTTTTGGGCGCGACGGGGCAGGTATGTATGAACCCGACTTTTCGGACCAGAGCCTCAGGCTCTTGCGGGATTGCTTTGCGTGGGCACGGGCAGAGCGCCCCACGCAACCACTTACCGTAGGGGCATGGAGTACACCTGTCGCAGGCGACACCCAAGCCGCCTACGAGACCGCGATCGACAAAACCGCGCTTGAGCTGTCCGATATCGTGAGCTTCCACGCGTATCTATCCACTGAAAAGGTTGCAGCCCTCATCGCGGCCCTGTCTTCGGCTGCGCGGCCCATGTTCTGCACGGAATGGATGGCCCGTCCTGTTGGCAGTCAGATCACTGGCCAACTCCAGTTGTTCAAGGAACATGGAGTCGGGTGTTTTCAGTGGGGTTTGGTGAAAGGACGCACGCAGACTTGGCTGCCGTGGCCCGAAGATCTTGTCTCCGCCCATGGTGGGGCTGCAGACCTCTCGGTTTGGTTTCATGACATTCTTGACGAAACTGGGATGCCTTATGACAATGAGGAAACTGCGGTCTTGCGCGCATGCACCTCAGGATAGCTTTGCCGATGCGCCGGATATTTCCGGAGGACTTCGCGCCTCCGGAGCGGCGTTGCGGGAGTTCGGCGCAGCGCACAAATAAGAAACAGGTCGCCGGCTGAGCAACGGCGCAGAGAATTCACATCTGCCTTTTCGACCAAGGGAGAGGGCAATGCTGCGTTACAGGCGCATGCGGAGTTTGCAGTAATTCGCTGCCGTTCACGCTTTGGTCTACTACCGCTTTGATCAGGAACGCAGCCTCGCAAGTCGACCCGATTTCGAGTTCAAGCGCGCTGCCGCCTTTGCCGAGTGGCAAGGCCCTTACGCGGCATAAGGGGCGGGCTCTCTGTCCTTGCAGTGACTGGTTCAAATGAGTGCTGGGAGCACCAAGCGTTCTGTTGCGGTTGGCCGGGCTGGACATGGGCCAGGGCGACGCCATGCTTATCCACCCATTCCAGCAGCTTCTGATTGAAGTATTCTGGTCCGTTGCCCCTTCACGTTGCGCAGATGCAGGAAGCACAACCCGACCCGCTGAGAACGGCGGCTTGGTCTCCGGATCTCGCGCTGTCCATCAACCTCAGCAGAAAGACCTGGCGTGCGGCATATTCCTGCATAATTCGCACGTTGAAGTCGGAAATGCCCTCTCTACGTGCGATATAGCACAGAGCTCGTGCGTTCCGAGGAGTGGTTCGGTGCCGTGGATGGGTGCACTTAGCCCCTATGCAGCGTCGTTCAGGCGCCTGCTTTGCAAGATACCTCGCAGGCGATCGAATTCGCCACGAACCAAAAGGACAATACAATGAACGATAGATTTGCCAACATTGCGCCCGTGGCGCGCACCCTTCTCGCACTCATCTTCATCGTTGCGGGTTTGCAGAAGATCGGGGGGTACGCAGGCACCCAGGGCTATATGGAGATGATGGGAGTATCCGGCGCGCTCTTGCCGCTTGTGATCGCCGTTGAGGTACTTGGTGGAATTGCGCTTCTGATAGGGTTTCAAGCACGGCTCGCAGCAGCTCTGCTGGCCGGTTTCACCGTGATGGCCGGTACGTTCTTCCACCTGTTGCCAAGCTTGGAAATGGAAGCCATGGCAGCCCAAGGTGAAATGATCCACTTTATGAAGAACCTCGGCATCACCGGCAGTCTCGTCATGGTGATAGTTTTTGGTGCGGGGTCATGGTCGGTCGACAACCGTCGCTCGAATGCGACTGTTGCTGCTGGCTAAACGTTGGCGAATATCTTTTGGGCGCGCCCGCTTTCAGTGGTGGGCGCGCTAGCCGGTTCAGCTCGGCAACAGCACTTAATGAGGCTTTGTCAGAGGAAGCAGTCTGGATGCGGCCCAGATTGCTTCGGAGCATCTGAGGAACACCAGGCGCTCCCCATTTCCGCACTTCAAGACGAGACCTAGGATCATCCGGCTGGCGGTAACGTCATACGTGCATTTCCCGCTATCGCATCGCAACGTCGGGGATCTGCTGCACCAACGCGGCATCGAGGTCAGCTACGAAACGGTTCGGTATTTGTGTCACAGGTTTGGCCCGATGTTTGCTTCTGAGATCGGTCACCATGCGCATGCCAAGATGCGCCGGCGGGGTGCCCACGGCGCATCCGCCACGTGCGGGATCACGAACTAGGAACGGGATGACCGCATCATGCTCGCCGCCCACATGGTAGGCCGGGCAGTCGTCGCGGCCGAACACACCGTCGCCTGCGCCGCGGTAACACTCCTGGGTCCATTCCCAGACGTTTCCATCCAGATCCGAAATGCCTTCTGGGCTGATGGAGTAGCTGCCGGAGGGGCGCAGGCGGCGGTCGCCCAGCCCTTCGGTCAGGTAGGTCGAGGCCCAGGTCAACGCTGGGTCGGTAAAGATCGGGTCGGGCGCCTCGGGCAGGATGGCCTCGGCCATCGCCATCCATTCCGCCAGCGTCGGCAGGCGGAAGTTGTGTCGGGAATTCGCGTTGATCCAATCAAGGTATTGGTTCACATCGATCCAGTTAAGCCCCGTCGCGGGATAG
>Ga0075467_10003538_pt1 | contig 11979 bp, 9 predicted proteins | sample DEB08_DNA_9_FD_75067 | JGI IMG/M metagenome (GOLD analysis project Ga0075467, IMG submission 75067) | Aqueous microbial communities from the Delaware River and Bay under freshwater to marine salinity gradient to study organic matter... | ecosystem: Environmental > Aquatic > Marine > Coastal ...
AACCTTGCTTGACGCCATTCACTGCACCCTCACCGGCCAGCGCGTGAATGCCGAGCGCGCGTTTTTGCGTGAACTTGACGGGTCTTGCGAAACGCCCATCGCGGCACTTGCATTGCTGGAAGGTGACACCCTGTGGCTGCGCGGGGAAATCCTGCGCCCCGATGGCACGGAATCCTTGGCCGATGAAATTCGGGGGCCAATCGCCGATGGCCCAACCATGGGCCGCGATCTTGCCCGCAAGCTGAAGACCCGTGCACCGGCAGGTTTCTTTGACTGGCATTGATGCGCCCTTAAATGCCGCGATCGACGCGGCCTTGGACGGGCCATACCACCGCATACAAGCGCTGGCTCTGCCCGATGGGCGCAAAGTTTGGTTAAAACAGACCGAGCGCCTTTCAGGCCGGATGCGCGTGCAGAAAGGCAGCGGCAGCACAGCCTTTGCCCGCGAACGGGCGGGGCTGCACGCTTTGGGCGCCTTGGCCCTGCCTGCCGCCCCCATTCTGGCCGAAGGACCGGATTGGTTTGTCACGCCTGATATGGGGCCAACCCTGCGCCAATTTATGTGGGCCAGCCAAGACACGCCGGTTAACACACTTACCCCTATATTTGCAGCCGCAGGGGCTGCATTGGCACAGTTGCATCTGGCCAGTTACCGTCACGGCAGGCCTGCGATCCGTGATTTTTGCTGGGATGGAAAGGCCATACATTTTATTGATCTGGAACGCTTTTCCGACGTGAAATCTGACCCGCGTGGCTTGGCGATTGATCTGATGATCTTTGTCCATTCCTTGATGGCCGACGGCGAAAACGTCCCCAAAACTGCGCATATCCTGCAAGAGGCAGCCATATCCGCGTACCGCAACCTCGCGCCCGGCATCTGGGCCCAAGCGCGGGTCACCGCAAGCTGGCTGTGCTGGTTGCCCACCGTCGCCCGCCTGCGTGCAGGGTCACGCGATTGGCGGGCAATGGCCCCCACGCTGGCCCGGTTCAGGACATATCCGGAATAATCTTGCCGGGGTTCATGCGGTGGTCAGGGTCCAGTGCTGCCTTCACGCTGCGCATCACCGCCAAGGCCACGGGGTCTTTGCGCCGCGCCATTGATGCACGCTTGGACAGCCCCACGCCGTGTTCCGCCGAAAAACTGCCGCGCAAGGCCTGCACCTCATCCTCCACCGCCTCGACAACCCGGTCATAAAGCGCTGCGTCATCCCGGGTCGGGAACACGGTATAATGCACGTTTCCATCCCCCAGATGCGCGACGCAAAGATCCTCGGCGCCCGAATCAAGCAAAGGCAAACGCGCAGCCATAGCACGCAAAAACACATCAACCTTGTCCAACGGCAAGGCCACATCCGTATCAATGGCAGGTTTGCGGTCAAAGGTGATCTCGGCCGCCAATTCCCGCCGCTCCCACATGGCACGCCGTTGCGCCACCGATTGCGCGATCTCGGCGTCCAGCACTGCACCCTCTTGCATCATCTCGGCCAATACCTCTTGCAACAGCACCGTCACAGGCACTTCACCTTCCGCATTAGGCATGGCATCGCGGGGCGCTGTGGCCCCAATTTCAACCAAAATATTCACTGCTTGGCGCGGGGTAAACGGCTGGCGAATATCGGGCCGCGCCTCGGCCAGCCTGTGCATATAGGTGTCGGGCATATACTCGAACGCCTCAACTGCCCCGCCTGTCGCCTCTCGCAAGCGGTTCAACAACACCAACGCGTCGGGCAAAGACCGTGCCGCCAGCGTCGCCGTGGCATAGGCCTTGGGGCGCGGCACCAGCTTCATCACCGCCGCCGTGATAATCCCCAGCGTACCTTCCGCCCCGATAAACAGGTTGCGCAAATCATAGCCGGAGTTGTCCTTGTGCAGTTCCGACATCAGGTTCAACACCTGCCCATCCGCCAAAACCACCTCTAGCCCCAAGCACAGCGCGCGCGTGGACCCATAGCGCAGCACGTTCGACCCGCCCGCATTGGTCGACAACACGCCGCCAATCATCGCCGACCCCCGCGCGCCAAACCACAGCGGGAAATAGAGGCCCTCCGCATCCGCCGCCTCGTGCAAACGGTCCAAAATCACGCCCGCCTCAACCACGGCGATCCGCGCCTCGGGCCGGATCTCGCGGATCTTGTTCATCCGCTCTACCGAAATCATCAAACCGCCGCGGGTCATTGCCCCGCCCACCAGCCCCGTGCGCCCTGAAATCGGCACCACAGCAACACCATGCTTGGCCGCAATCCGCAAACAGGCCGCGACCTCATCCGTGTTGGCGGGCCGCACCACGGCGACAGGGTCTGCGGTGTATTTGCCGGTCCAATCGCCGATATGCCCTGCCCGATCATCACCTGTCAGCACATGCGCAGGCCCCAAAACCTGCACCAACTCAGCAATCAAATCCATACATCCTCCCGCTTTACGCCACAGCTAACATCAAGATTTAACTTGCGCCAACAATTCCAAAACCACAGGCCCCATCGACGCCACAATCTTGGCCACCCCATCGCGGTTGGGGTGGATCCCATCGGGCTGCATGAAAGCAGGGTCAAGCCCACCTTCCGGCGTGCCAATCGGCGCGAAATACACAGGCAACAGCAGCGCACCATATTGGGCGGCAAGCTCGGGGTAAATCGCATCAAACTCGGCCTTATAGTCCGCGCCATAATTGCCGGGAGCCAGCATTCCCACCAGCAAAACCGGCAAATGCCGCGCCTTTGCGGCTTCCAAAACCTGCGTCAGATTAGCGCGGGCCTGCGCCGGGGCCAAACCCCGCAGCATGTCATTGCCGCCCAAATTCACGATCATCGCATCCGCGCCACCAGCCAGCGACCATTCCAACCGCGCAGCCCCGCCGGCCGTGGTATCGCCAGAAACGCCTGCATTAATAACCTCGGCCTGCGTACCTTGCCCAGCCAACCATGCAGCAAGCTGCGGCACAAACCCATCCTCGGCCGCCAGGCCATAGCCTGCCGTCAAACTGTCCCCCAGCGCCAAAACTTTCGGCACCTCGGTCGCATTTACCCCCGAAATCCCCGAAATCCCGAGGCTTAGACCAAAAACAACGTTGCGGATTGCCCGCGCAGCCCCATATCCAAGGCTAAGACTAAAAGACCAAAGGGCAGATTTCATGACTTCACCTATTTTGGCGCTGAACGATGCAGCGCTTACGCTTGCGGGCAATGCGGGCCCGGTTCCCATTTTGCGCGGCATTTCCCTAGAGGTCCAGCGCGGTGAAAGTCTGGGGCTTATCGGGCCGTCCGGATCGGGCAAATCGTCTCTCCTAATGATCATGGGCGGGCTGGAACGGGCCACCTCGGGGTCTGTGCAGGCGTTGGGCCACGACATGACCACGATGGATGAAGATCAGCTCGCACGCTTTCGTAGGGATCATATGGGGGTGGTGTTCCAATCTTTCCACCTAATTCCCACAATGACCGCGCTGGAAAACGTGGCGTTGCCTTTGGAACTGGGCGGGGTACAAGACGCCTTTGGCCGCGCGCAGGCCGAACTGAAAACCGTCGGCCTTGGCACGCGGATGGACCATTACCCCAGCCAGCTTTCAGGCGGCGAGCAACAGCGCGTGGCCTTGGCCCGCGCCGCCGCCCCGCGCCCGGCGATTTTGCTGGCGGATGAACCCACCGGCAACCTTGACGGCAAAAACGGCGCCGCAATCATGGACCTGCTGTTTGGCTTGCGCGACCGCCATGACGCGACCCTGATCATGGTCACCCATGCGCCGGAATTGGCCGAACGCTGCTCGCGCATCATCCGCCTGAAAGACGGCAAAATCGACACGGATGCAGATGAAAGTCTTGCGCAAAAGGGTGCAGCATGAGCCTGCACCTCGCCGCCAAACTGGCCCGACGCGAATTGCGTGGCGGCGTCAAAGGATTTCGCATTTTCCTTGCTTGCCTCGCCCTTGGCGTGGCTGCAATCGCAGCCGTCGGCATGGTCCGCGCAGCGATTGAAGGCGGGCTAGCCGACCAAGGCGCGGCCCTTTTGGGCGGTGATGCGCAGATGGAATTCACCTACCGCACCGCCACCTCCGATGAACGCGCCTTTATGGACGACATGGCAATCGCCACCTCGGAAATCATCGATTTTCGCTCCATGGCCGTGGTGGACGAAGATCGTGCACTGACCCAAGTCAAAGCAGTCGACAGCGCCTATCCCCTGATCGGCACCGTCGAACTTGCCCCGCCAATCCCCCTTGCTGAAGCCCTTTCCACCCAAAACGACATACCTGGCGCCGTGATGGACCGGGTGCTGGTAGACCGCTTGGGCCTAGCCCTTGGTGACAGCTTCAAAATGGGCACCCAAAGCTTTCGCCTGAACGCCGTTCTGGTCAAAGAGCCCGACAGTGCCACGGGCGGCTTTGGCCTTGGCCCGCGCACCATTGTGCCCACTCCAGCCCTCGCCAACTCGGGCCTCGTTGGTCCCGGCAGCCTCTTCGAGTCGCAATACCGGTTGATGTTGCCAGCGGAAACCGACCTCGAGGCCGCCAAAACCCGTGCCGAAGCCGCCTTCCGCGACAAAGGTCTGCGCTGGTCTGACAGCCGCCGCGCCACCCCCGGCGTGGCCCGCTTTGTCGAACGGATCGGGTCATTCCTCGTACTGGTAGGGCTCGCGGGCCTTGCCGTAGGCGGTGTTGGCGTATCCGCTGCCGTGCGTGCCTATCTTGACGGAAAAATCGCCACAATCGCCACGCTTAAAACCTTGGGCGCCAGCGGGCGGATGATCTTTCAAACCTACCTCATCCAGATCGGCGCACTAACCGTACTTGGCGTCAGCCTCGGGCTGATCTTGGGCGCAGGCGTCCCCCTTGCACTGTCCCCGCTCATCAAGGCGTCGCTGCCCTTCCCCGTCGCCTTTGGCCTTTACCCCGCCCCTCTGCTTGAGGCGGCGTTTTACGGCGTGATAACCGCCCTTTTGTTCACCCTCTGGCCACTTGCCCGCGTGCAAAACGTGCGCGCAGCGGTTCTCTATCGTGGTGGCGCAGGCCGGGTTGCATGGCCAAGCTGGGTGCACTGGCTGGCCCTTGTCGTGCTTGTCATCCTGCTGATCGGCGGGGCCGCGTGGCTCTCCGGCCTTGCCTCCCTTGCGCTATGGTCTGCGGCAGGCGTCGTCGCTGCCCTTGGCATCTTGTGGACCACCGCCTTTGGCATGCGCGCCGCCGCCCGCGCACTGGCCCGCTCACACCTTGCCCGTGGCCGCGTTGGCCTGCGCGCGGCGCTTGCCGCCATCGGTGGTCCACGGGATGAGGCGGCCTCGGTCATCCTCTCCCTCGGCCTTGGCCTCACCGTCCTTGCCTCGGTCGGCCAAATCGACGCCAATTTGCGCGCCGCTATCGACCGCGACCTGCCCGCCATCGCCCCGTCCTATTTCTTTGTGGATATACAAAACGACCAAATCGACGATTTCCTGACCCGCACCAAGGCCGATTCGGGCGTGACACGCGTGGACACTGCCCCCATGCTGCGCGGCGTGGTGACCAAGATCAACGGCACCGATGCGCGAGACGTCGCAGGCGAACATTGGGTCGTGCGCGGCGACCGTGGCGTCACCTATGCCGCCACCCTTCCGCTCGGCACGACCCTGACCGGCGGCACCTTTTGGGCGGCCGATTACACCGGCCCCCCGCAACTGTCCTTTGCCCAAGAAGAGGCGGATGAGATTGGCCTTGAACTGGGCGACACCGTGACCGTCAACATCCTTGGCCGCGACATCGACGCCACCATCACCAGCTTTCGCGAGGTTGATTTTTCCACCGGCGGCATGGGCTTTGTGATGATGCTGAACCCCGGTGCCGTGGCAGGTGCCCCCCATACCCATATCGCCACCGTCTATGCATCGGAGGCGTCCGAGGCCCAACTCCTCCGCGATGTCGCAGGTGCCTACCCCAACATCACCGCTGTGCGGGTGCGCGATGCAATCGACCGCGTGTCTGATGCCCTGACAGCCATCGCCACCGCCACGGCTTGGGCGGCGGGGGCCACCTTGCTGACAGGGTTTGTGGTGCTGATCGGTGCCGCCGCCGCAGGCGAACGCTCGCGGATTTATGAGGCCGCGATTCTAAAAACCCTAGGTGCCAGCCGCACCCAAATCATGGGCAGCTTCGCGCTGCGCGCCGCCCTTACGGGGGCCGCAGCTGGCGTGGTCGCAATAGCCGCAGGCGGGCTCGCGGCATGGGCGGTCATGCGGTTCGTTATGGAAACCAACTTTGTGTTTGAGCCCATCTCCGCGCTTGCCATTGTGATCGGCGGGGTGCTCGCCACCTTGCTGGCAGGCCTCGCCTTTGTCTGGCGTCCTTTAGCCGCACGCCCCGCCCAAGTGCTGCGCGCCCAAGAATAGGGCGCGAATATTAAGCGGGGGGGGGTGCCAATCCGCACTGCCCCACGCTAGAATTGGCCAAAGCCCAAGCCGGAGCCTATCCATGGAAATGCGTGCCATCCTTGACCGCCTGATCGCCTTTGAAACGGTCAGCCACATGACAAACCTGCCCTTGATGCAGTTTGTCCAAGAGGTGCTGGGTGAAGCGGGCATCGACAGCGCGCTGATCTATGACGAAACGGGAGAAAAGGCCAACCTTTACGCCCAAACCGGCCCCCGCGATGTGCCGGGTGTTATCCTGTCCGGCCATGTTGATGTGGTTCCGGTCCAAGGGCAAACTTGGACAAAACCGCCCTTTGAACTGACCCAAGACGGCACCCGGCTTTACGGTCGCGGCACCACCGACATGAAAGGCTTTGACGCTTGCGCCATTGCCCTGATGCTGCAAGCCGCCAAACGCGATCTGAAAGTGCCGCTGATCCTTGCGCTGTCTTATGATGAAGAAGTCGGCTGTCGCGGCGTAGGCTCGCTGATCGACGCAATCGCCACATGGCCGGTGCGCCCGCGCCTGTGCATCGTCGGCGAACCGACCAGCATGGAGGCCGCCATCGGCCACAAAGGCAAAGTCGCCTTACGTGTCACTTGCACAGGCCGCGCGGGCCATTCGTCGCTTGCGCCCCTTGCGCTGAACGCGATCCATCTGGCGATGGATTTTGGCAACGCCGTGCGCGATTTGCAGGCAGACGTGGCCGCGAATGGCCCCTTTGATCCTGATTATGACGTACCCTATTCCACGCTTCATATCGGCAAGATTATGGGCGGGGTGCAGGTCAATGTGGTGGCGAATGCCTGTGTGATCGACATGGAAATCCGCACCTTGGCAAACCACGACCCGGCAAGCCTGATAACCCAGCTAAAAGCTGCAGCCGAGACAATTCTGGCCCCCTTGCGCCATGACTTCCCCGAAGCGGCAATAGAGATTGAGCAGCTTTGGGACTACCCCGGTCTTGGCACCGCGCCTGATGCCGATGTTGTCAGCTTTGTCAAAAGCCTGACCGGAGGCAACGCCCATCTGAAAGTTGCCTATGGCACCGAAGGCGGCAAGTACGCCCAAGCGCTTGGCCTGCCCACCGTGGTCTGCGGCCCCGGCGCGATGGCGCAAGGCCATATGCCGGACGAGTTTGTCGAACTGGCCCAGCTGGAACGCTGTGAGGCGATGTTGGCCAAGCTGCTGGCACGGTGCGAGGCTGGTTTTTGAAGGCGCGCGTGGCAGACGACTGATGCCTGCGGCGCAGGTATTTGGGCCAAGATGAAATCAGGCAGGGGTTTTCTTGTTTGTAGCGGTTGGATCTGTCCGCTTGCGGTTGACCTGCATAGCGCTGGCACCCCATCTGTAAAAGGCTGCTTTTCGCCCGCCCCCAAAGGGCGTAGAGAGAGCGCATCATGGCACTCACACTCACCTCTTTGTCGCAAATAGCAAACCTTGGTTTTGACGACATTATTGATGTCCGCAGCCCGGACGAATTTGCCGAGGACCATATCCCCGGCGCGATGAACCTGCCTGTGCTGGACAACGCCGAGCGCGCCGAGGTGGGCACGATCTATAAGCAAGACAGCCCTTTTCGCGCGCGGAAAATCGGCGCGGCGCTGGTGGCGGCCAACGCAGCCCGGCATTTGCAAGGCGCACTGGCGGATAAGCCGGGCGGTTGGCAGCCTTTGGTCTATTGTTGGCGCGGGGGGCAGCGGTCGGGGTCGTTTGCGTCGATCCTGTCACAAATCGGCTGGCGGGTGGATTTGATCAACGGCGGCTATAAAGCCTACCGCGCGCTGGTGGCATCCACCCTTTACGATACGCCGTTCCCTTGCCCTGTGGTTTTGCTGGATGGCAACACAGGCTCGGCCAAAACCGATTTGTTGCACCGCCTAGCCAAACGCGGCACCCAAGTGCTGGACCTTGAAGGGTTGGCGCATCACCGGGGCAGCCTGTTTGGCGCGATGCCAGGTGGGCAACCAAGCCAAAAGGCGTTCGAATCCGCCCTTGCAAGTGCGATCAGCCAGCTTGATCCCGCCCGCGTGGTGGTGGTGGAAGCGGAAAGCTCCAAGGTCGGGAATTGCCGCCTGCCGCCCCAGCTGTGGAAAGCGATGGCCGCGGCCAAACGGTTGGAAGTCGTGGCACCCGTTGCCGCCCGCGCGCGCTATCTGGTCACGGCCTATGCGGATTTGGTATCCGACACCGCGCGCCTTGCCAGCGTCATCGACCGCCTGCGAACAACACATTCTGCCGAGCAAATTGGCCTATGGCAAAGCATGGTCACATCCGGCGCGTTTGAACCCCTCGCCGCCGACCTGATGGCCCAGCACTATGACCCCCGCTATGACAAACACCGCGCAAGATTGGAACATGGAGTCGAGGCTGCGACAACCGATGGTCTGGATGATGCCGCGTTGGAGCGGTTGGCGGATAAGTTGGCGCTGCGGTTGGGGGCAATGACCTAGCAGGTCACCCCCACCAATTTACTCCCGCACGCCGGCAAACTGTTCCGCCCACGCCACCCGCTCTTCATCCGTAATCTTGCGGAACAACACCTCTGGCACTTCAAACACATGGCCCACAGGCAGGGCCGTCAGCGCCGCGCGCAGATCAACAGGCCAAGACCAATCTTCGGTCTTCATCCCTGCCATCATCGAGGCGGCCGCCGCCGGAATGAATGGCTGCGAGATCACCGCATAGACCCGGATCAGGTTCAGCGCGAGACGAATTTGCGCCGCTGCCTGTGCTGGGTCGGTTTTCACCACGGTCCACGGCGCGCTCGCCTGCAGATACTCATTCCCTGCAACCCAAATGCTGCGCAACTCAATCGCCGCCTTGCGCACGTCCATCGCTTCCATGAACCCTTCATAGGCGCGCAAACGGCCTTCCATCTCAACGATCAGCGCTTCCTCAGCAGCCCCCCAATCGCCCCCCTCGGGTACCACTTCACCAAACTTTGACCGGCAGAATTTGGTCACGCGGCTCACCAAATTCCCCAACACATCCGCCAAATCCTTATTGGCCGATTGCTGGAAATTCTCCCACGTAAACTCGGCATCCGACGATTCAGGCGCATGCGACAGCAACCACCAGCGCCAGTAATCGGCAGGCAACAACCCCAAAGCCTGATCCATAAACACCCCGCGCCCGCGCGATGTGGAAAACTGGCCGCCATCATAATTCAAATAGTTGAACGACTTGATATAATCGACCAGCTTCCACGGCTCTGCCGACCCCAAAATCGTGGTCGGAAAGCTAAGCGTATGAAACGGCACGTTATCCTTGCCCATGAACTGGGTATAGGTCACGTCATCGGCACCCTTATCGGTGCGCCACCAGCGTTCCCAATCGCCCCCCGTTGCCGCGGCCCATTCCTGCGCGCAGGCGATATATTCGATCGGCGCGTCAAACCAGACATAGAAAACCTTGCCTTCCATCCCTGCCCAAGGTGCGCCCTCAAACTGCGCAGGCACGCCCCAAGACAGATCGCGCGTGATGCCACGGTCTTGCAACCCATCGCCATCGTTCAGCCATTTCTTGGCAATCGAGGTGGTCAAAATCGGCCAATCGGTCTTGCTCTCAATCCACTCAGACAGCGCATCCTTCATCTGCGATTGGCGCAAATACAAATGCTTGGTTTCGCGCAATTCCAACTCGGTAGATCCCGACACCGTGGACCGCGGATTGATCAGATCGACCGGGTCCAACTGCTTGGTGCAATTGTCACATTGATCACCGCGCGCCGATTCGAACCCGCAATTCGGGCACGTCCCCTCAATATAGCGGTCCGGCAAAAACCGGCCATCGACCACCGAATACATCTGCTTTTCCGTCACCTCACGGATCAACCCTTGCTCCGCCAACCGCTTGGCAAAGGCTTGCGTCAGATGCCGGTTCTCCACGCTCGACGACCGCCCGAAATGGTCAAACGACAACTCAAACCCCCGCGCAATCTCGGCCTGCACGGCATGCATCTCGGCACAATAGGCGTCCACCGGCTTGCCTGCCTTGGCCGCCGCCAGCTCGGCCGGCGTGCCATGCTCATCCGTGGCGCATAAAAACAACACCTCATGCCCGCGCGCCCGCAAATACCGGGCATAAAGATCGGCCGGCAATTGGCTGCCCACAAGGTTGCCCAAGTGTTTGATCCCATTGATATAGGGAATAGCAGAGGTGATCAAATGTCTGGCCATGGGTGCGCCCTTCTCAGCAGTGGTTTGGAAATCCTTTACCCCAAGCCCGCGCAATTGCCCAGAAGGAGCGTGCGCCAATCGCCTTATCGCGGGAATTTCATCGCCAACGCCTCCGGCGGGTCCAGCGTGATCGCGGGCATCCGTCCCATCTGCGCCATTGGGCCTAACGGCGCATCAGCTCAACACATGCTTCACCGGTGCCAACGCTTCGGGCGCAGGCCGCCCCATCGCCTCACAGGCTGAGATCTCGATCACGCGGCACATCGCATCCAGCGGCAATCCGTTTTGCACATTGCGAAACGGTTGCTCCAATTCATTCGTCACCGCTTGCAGGCCAAAAAAGACATAGGCCACCACAGCCACAAACACGGGCATAAACCAACTCGCCTCTCCCATCAGGGCAAAGGGCAGCAACCAGCAATATAAATAGGTCGTGCGCCGCACCAGCAGCGAATAGACAAACGGCAAAGGCGTGGTCGCAATCCGTTCACACCCCGCTTGCGCAAGCGCAAGCGATGACAGCGTTTGCGACAAAGTCATCTGCCCAAAGCCGGAAATCGCCTCTCGCTCTGCCAGCGCCCGAACCTGCGCTGCAATCGCCCGCAAGGCCGCATCCGCTGGATTTTTGTGCTCGACCAACGCGCCTTGCGCAACCCATGGCGCAATATCTCCGCTCACATCGGCACCACGCAAAAAACCGCGGTGCAAATGGGCGAAAGCCACGGCATGCGAAAGCATTTGGTCCCGTTCCGCGCCCGCACCGATAAACACAAGGCTTTGTCGCCCCAAATTACGCACATCCGCAATCATGGCACCCCACAGCTTGCGCGCCTCCCACCATCGGTCATACGCGGCGTTGTTACGAAACCCCAAGAACAGCGACAGCGCCACGCCAAACACCCCCATCGCCGCCATCGAAAAATGCGGCAGCGGCAGCACAAAGCGGTCCAGCAGCAAAATGCATATCGACAGGGCGGCAATCCCCAGAATTTTGCCAATGATCTTGGGCACAATAGACCCTTGCATCACAAAGAACAGGTGCAGGGCGGAAGGTTGGTCGCGCAGGATCATTAGATTGCCTTGCCAAAAGAGAATGCAGTTTGCTCGCGCCATCTTGCGGCTATGTCAAGCCGACAGTCCGCGCCGCCCTCGCCGGTTTTTCCACCAAGCCACCAAATTTTATCCAATGCCCCCTCAGTGTATCATACCCCCCCGCCCCCTCATCTGTTCACAAATATCCAAACCGCTCTGCGCTGGGCTTCCCGCGTTGGTCCTCTCATGCATGGCCTTGCTGACACACGGACGCACGCGCGCGCACCTTAAAATTCGGTTAACAGAAAAAGGGAAATCTCTTTATTTCAATCACTTACACAAATGTCCGCGCGCGGTCATCTGGGGCGGCATTACCCCCCCCCCCCCCCCCCC
>Ga0075467_10003539_pt1 | contig 11977 bp, 7 predicted proteins | sample DEB08_DNA_9_FD_75067 | JGI IMG/M metagenome (GOLD analysis project Ga0075467, IMG submission 75067) | Aqueous microbial communities from the Delaware River and Bay under freshwater to marine salinity gradient to study organic matter... | ecosystem: Environmental > Aquatic > Marine > Coastal ...
GGCGTAGTCCACGACGAGTTTGTCTAAACCCTTCTGGAATATCACTTTCAGTAGCTGGGCGAGAAAGAATTTCGCGGATACGATCATCTGACATTATTGTTGCTGCACGGGGATTACTTCTTCTTAACTTGGTGCGATATGCGGTAATATCTTCAGCGGTAACAAGTTTACCTTCTGCGTATCCTACAATTCCACCAGCCGCCATTTGGGCAATCTGAGGTTTAACTTGACGTGCAAGAGAACCTAGCCCTTGCTGAATACCTTGCACAGCTTGCGGAGATGCTGCGCCTTGCTTGGCAACTTGCTGCATATTCTTTTGCTGCTGCGCCTGACGTTGCTGCATGATTCCAGCAGTTTGTTGTGCCATATCCTGCTTGGTGCGGTCTACAAGTTCCCGCTCCCGCTGCTGTTTAATAGTCTGAGGGTCTTGAGCCATCTGCATTTGTATGTCACGCGCAGCGGCATCTTTCTCAGATTTTAATTTTTGCAACGCAAGAAGGTCCAGCAGTTCTTGGTTCTGCTGGTACCGTTGCTGTAACGCTCCGGGGTTATTGCGGTAAGCGTCAACTTTTGTTTGAATTTGTTGGTCTATACCAGCCATTGTTATGCTCCTGTACCTGTTGCAGGTGTGGTGGTGGGAGCAGGATCAGGGTCTTTTGTCCCAAATATTGGCCCCAACAAGTCATAAATGCCACCAGAACCAGACAAGAAGTCCGACAATGCGCTAGGTTGCGCGTAAGAATAAGACTGCGCGGCAATTGGTAGCCCCTGCAAGAGAGACTGCATGTACTGTACTTGTTTGTACGGGAAGTCACGTTCTTCCTCAAACTGTAGTCGGTCTGCTGACATACCTTCTTGTTCAATGCCACGCTCTATCCCGCCAAGTTCGGCTTGTTTCGCCAACGCTGATAACCCGTACACATTTGTCGCATCTTGTGCGGATCGCGCACGATCTTGCTCTACATTAAACTGCTGCTGTCCTTTATCGTACGCTTGGGCGTAACCTGTACCTGTAATACCCGCCATGTTTTGCAACATATTACGGACATTTTCAGATTCCATAATGGCTTGGCGTGACCCACCATAGGCACCTGCTTGGGTAAGACGACCTGCGTCAGCTATACGTGCTATCTGCGCTTGGCGCGATGCTTCCGCGATTTGCGGGTCAATAGCTGCTTGCACGTACGGGTTCATGTACTGTTGTGCAGTTCCTTGACTTGTAAACGACTGAGGCGTAAACGCACCCATTTGCTGTGTAGGCACTGCTAAATTAGCTATGCCTTGGAATGCCGATTGCTGCCCGCCAGATGCACCAGCCGATAAAGGCCCTTGGTAGGAATAATAGGGTTCGTTGGCTAAGGCTGCGCCCTTGCCAAGCATAGTCGTTACATAGGGACCCGCCCAATTAGAAAGAGAAGATTCGGTGCCTGTCTGGCTACCTACGATGCTTTCTGCCATATGTCACCTCACGCTGGTAAAATTTTACGGGGATTGATTTCTTTCCCCTGTTTATCGTTCCCCGTGCGCTGTTTGCGAATACGGGCCATCATTTGCTCTAACACTTTAGCACCTGCGTCAGAGTTGCCGTTGCCAAGATGACTTACTACGTCTGCGGGAATAACAAATTCCCCATCACTAAGCGCAGCGGGTTGCCGACCTTCGATACTTGCGGGTACTTCGTCAGCCATACCATCGCTAGAACCGTTTAGATACTTACCTTTTTTCATGCCGAGGCTTGCTAATCCACCTTGCGCCATTTGGACATCGGCGTCCACAAACAAGCTACTACCATCTTGTGCACGAGGACTTGGTGGTGCCTTACGTTCTTGTCGCGCAAGGCTTGCCATATTACGTGCCATCAATTGCTCTGCTTGCGCCGCCGATTCTTCTTGGGCGATAGCTTGGTTCGACCTATTTATAGCCACGCCTGTATCAGGATTAACCCCCACCGCAGTTTCGCCGGGAGTCACATAACGTGTATCTGTAAAATATCTACGCCCCCCGCTACCGGGCCGACGTGATGGATCATACGCAAACTGCTCAAAACCACCTTGAGGGGTAGCTCGTTGCGTCATAGGTACTTCTTGGCGCATAGCCGTAAGTGCAGGAATACCCCCTTGGTATCCTGAAGGAGGTATTACAGGTTGCGTTGAGCCTGATCTATTACCAATAGCACTAAGCCCCATAGAACCAAGACGCACAATGCCTTCGGGGCTAGTAAAATAATCATACGCATTACTACCTGCCTCTTTTACTCCTGCCCCAAAATCACTTACTAAATCGTCAAACCAAGATGGCATTATGAACCTCCAATTATTCTTAACAACTTATCAGTTGTATCCTCTACTTGTCCACCCTTAGCATACGGGCTTGGAAATAGATTCTGTTGTGTAGGGTTAGCAAATATACTACTAAAGTCATATAAGTAGTTTAATTGCATCGGATCAGGGGTTTTGACGGTAACTTGTTGTCCACCCATATCTGGGGACTCCATAGCCATACCTAGGAAATCTCGCAGCCCCGCTCGCACAGCCTCTTGCTCAATATTAGTCTGGATGTTTTGTTCCATCTCAGTAATCTGATCTTGAGTTTGGGTTATGTCTTCTTGTAATGCAGTCTCGGTATCGAAGATAGCATCATACACCCCTGTGGGTGCAAATATGGAAGTATCGGCAACTGTAACATCGGTATCGCCTGCTAGTATACTTTCTAACAGAGTTTGGTCGTTGATGTCAATTACACCATCACCTGTTACATCGTACTGCTGTATTACCTCTGCGTCACTTATAACTTCAGCTTGTGCAATAATATCAGCAACAAAATCAATGTCAGCTTGAGTTACTTCTTGTGCAGCTTTACCGACTAGCGCGGCTACTGCGTCTATTTCTCCTGATAGATTAGTTTCAGTTTCAATTATTTGCTCTGATAGGCTAGTTTCTGCTTCATTTATTCGGTCTAAAATAGATTCTTCTGTAAGCCCAAGCTCTGTGAGCAAGTTAGTCTCAGTAGAAGTAATCTGGTCTAGCAGGGCCTCTTCAGTTAATCCAAGCTCTGTAGCTAAGTCGCTTATCGCAGTGGTGAGAGCTTCATCTCGGTCGATACCCGCAAGTTCATACTCAGCCATCTTGTCGAGGATTTCAGTTTCCATATCCCCGAGGTCAACGCCAATATCTTCTACGGCTTTGTCAATCTTTTCTTCCAGCCCAGTTTGGCTATTAGTAATAAGAGTTTCTATCTGGTCTAAACCAAGGTTTAGCTGGTCAAGAATATCTGTTTTGGTTGTACCTAACTGTTCTGCAAGATCGCTAATTGCAGAATCAATAGCTTCGTCGCGTTCTTGTCCCGCAGTTTCGTACCCTGCAATAATCCCAAATAATCCGGTTGGATCAGTTGATTCGTCTTCTTCTGTTAACGGGTTATCCGCAACGGCTGGTTCCCCAAGCAACCCTGCGATGTCACTTACATCTTCTGCAACTTCACCGACATCTTCAGTAATAGTGCTAGTTTGTTCGTTAATTAAGTTTGTAAGGTCAGTAACTGCGACACCAAACTCTACGGCAAGAGACGCAATAGCTTCTGCGTTGGTCATACCTTGCGCCATAAGCGCGTCTACTTGTGCGTAGATACCCGTGGCTTCTGTTAATAAGTTACCGTCTGCGTCGTACTCAGCGGCAGTACCTACGTTGCCTGCAAGGGTAGCTAAATCGGTACCTAAACTGTCAACCGCAGAGTCGATGTATCCGTATATCCCTGTGGCGTCCACGTCACCCGTTGCAGGGTTGCCTAGAATGGCTAAGATTTCGTCTGTAGTGTTGTCTATATATCCGTAGATGCCCGACGCATCTGTATCATCTGTTGCAGGGTTACCAATAATGCTGTTTACGACATTTGAAACATCGTCTGTGCTGATATTTTCTAACCCACCAAGGGCTTCAGTAACAATAGCGGTAACTTCTTCTTCGCTAATGTTATTAAGATCGCCAATCGTTGCATACAGCCCTGTTGCTTCACTGTCATCAGTTGCTGGTTGACCTACAATATTTGCAACAATACCAGATACATCTTCTTCGCTTAGATTTTCTAAGCTACCAATTGCGGCAGTAACAATGCTATTTACATCGTCAACACTAAGGTCATTGAGGTTGTCGATATTAGTGCCAAGAGCATCAAGCGTAGCGTAAATACCCGTAGCTTCTGCGTCTCCTGTAGCAGGGCTACCAATAATTTCATTAATAGTTTCAGTGACTTGCTCGTTAGTAAGCCCAGCGTCTTTTAAGTTTTGAACTGCCTCGTCGATATACCCGTATAGCCCTGTGGCATCAGCATCACCACTAGCTATGGCACCAACAGCATCGGTGAGGCTATTAACGGTCTGGTCGATTGCTGCAACTTCAAGCCCAAGATCACCAAGTGCGTTAATCATGTCGTTCTTAACAATATCAAGGGCCGCTTGCATCTCTTCAGATACACCTGCTTCACCTGTAAAGTTGTTAAGAATGTCCATAATAGAGTTGTAACGTGCAGTCGGGAGGTTTTCTTCAGCTTTACCTGCCAGATCACTTTCCATGTACTGCCCGATGAGCGCCTGAATATCCGCATCAGTTGGGCGTTCTAACCCTAGGGCTTCATAGGCAGCGGCAACTTCTTCAGCGTTAACCAATCGTGGATCAACGTACTCTCCAATAGCAGTTTCTTGCTGGGCCTCGTTAACCTGCCCAGTAAAGCGAGCAACTTCAGCATCAGTCGGGGTGTATCCTAGATTTTCAAGGAATGCTTTAGCTTCGGCGGCATCGGTATAAAGTGGATCAACAAACGTAGCAATTGCTGCTTGTTGTTCTGTTTCGGTAGTAGCCCCAACAAATTGTTCAATTTGCTCTTTGCTAGGTGTAAACCCTAGATCATTAAAGAACTGTTTAGCTTCCTCGTAGGTAGTAATAAGAGGGTCAACATATGCAGTTAAGTTTTCAATCCCCGTAGTTTCAAAGTTTGCATCTCCTTGACCTACAAATTGAGCAATTTGTTCTGCTGTTGGGTTAGCTATGCCTTGCTCTTGTAGAGCGGCTGTAGCTTCTGCGTCTGTTATCTGCCGAGGATCAACATAAGTGCCGACTTGAGTTTGGGTGGTGCTTGCAAAGTTTGCGTTACCTTGGCCCACATACGCAGCGATTTCGGCATCGGTAGGTGTATATCCAAGGTCTGCAAAGTATTGCTGTGCTTCTGCCTCGGTTACTTGCCGTGGGTCAACATAGGTACCAATGTTAGACTCCTGCGTATTTTCCGCCGTTTGTCCTACAAAGTTAGCAATCTCGGCATCCGTTGGGTTGTATCCTAGCGAGTCAAAGAACGCACGTGCTTCCCCAGCATCGGTATATCGTGGGTCTACATACGCGCCTACAGCGGTTTGCTGAGTCGTTTCGCTATTCTGCCCTACAAACTGCGCTACTTCGGCATCTGTCGGGGTGTATCCTAGCGAGTCAAAGAACGCACGTGCTTCTGTTTCGGTAGTTTGGCGGGGATCAACGTAGTCACCAATCGCAGTTTCTTGAGTTGATTCGGCAGTCTGCCCTACAAACTGAGCTATTTCTGCGTCAGTTGGCGTATACCCAAAGGTATCTATGAACATGTTCGCCGCTTCTGCGGAATCGGTATATCGTGGGTCGATATAGGTATCTACCCGTGCTTGAATGTCAGCATCGCCTTTTGCACCTACAAGAGCATCAATCTCTGCTTGTGTAGGTTTATAGTCTTGGTTTGAAGAAAACGCAGTGCTAACTTCTTCAGTGCTCGTATAATTTGAGTCACTGATATTGTTCATAATGTTATTCTGTATCACGGGGTCAGTGATACCAAGATTATTTAACTCTACCGTCGCTGCGTTAAGTGAAGCTGCTGTAATTCCTGCGGCAACAGTGTTCTTAATAATTGCATTTACTTGTGGATTAATAGCCGAGATAGCATTAGAAACTGCGTCACCTGTTTGAGCCACACCGTATGCACCGCCAGCAACGGGGCCACCAACAATGAAGCCCATCAAAGCTGCGCCAGCTACTTCACCAGCTACGTCACGTGTGGGGTCGATCTGATAGAGATGTCCTTCACGATATGCAGTTGCGACACCTTCTTCTATAGATTCGGTGACGCCCTCTTTTATCATAATCTTGCCGCCTTCGAGCGCACGGCTTGTTAGCTCCCCAAAGACCGTCGCCATCTTACCGCCAACGCCGTCACCGATAAGGGCTTTCTCAAGCGCCATGCCACCGACACCCATAGTTGCGGCAGTCATGAAAGCCGCCACGGTGCCAGTTTCAACAGCTAAGTTTAGAGCGTACGCTTTTGCGTCTTTTTCGCTCATACCAGTCTTTAAGGCTACTTCTAACGCAGTATCGTACGCTTCACTAGCAGTACCACCGAAACTTTCAGCAACATCCGTGGCAATAGCGGTGGAAATACCAACCTTTGAACCAATTCGGGCAGAAACTTGAGCGCCCATACCTGCGAAACGTGCAGCGCCCTTGGCTGCAAGGGATGCTCCGCCACCAATTAGTAGCGGTACAAGTTCTTGTGTAGCCTCTACCCCAATGTATTCGGCAAGGAAAGTTGTGGGGTGCTCAGCAAAAGCACCCAGTATGTTCCCTGCTTTCTCTAATGCTCGGTCGTACCATGGTGCGTTAGGGTCTGTTGGCTGACCCATCATTTGTTGTATTTCAGCTAGGTTAGCTTTGTACTCATCGGTGTTTGTATTTTCACCAAGTTTAACAAGGGTGTCTGCAAATTTACCTAGCGCAGTGTCCGGCGGTGCAATTCCCGCAAGGGCTACAACACCATTAAAGGCACCGAGAATACCACCACCAGCTTTAACCACGTTCGCCGCAGTATCAATAATCCACTCGTTACCGCTTTCTTTTGCGTAATCCAGCACTCCAGATACAAAGTCGATCATAGAGTCGGCGTAACCCATCTCTTTACCAGCGTTTTTGATGGTATTGAGGTAGTCTCCCCCCTGCATACTGTCAGCGCCGTAGTAGATGTTTATCTGCATTGGCTCTACTAAGTTGCCGTCTTCACCTGTACGAGTTGTAGTCCACGCACGGCCTTGTTCATCGTACGATGTGTTTACAGTAACTCGCCCGTACTCAGGGTCCCACTCAATTGTAGAGACCGAAACATTACGCCATTCACGATTACCGTCTGCGTCGTAAGTTACTACCGCGTTATTATCAGCAACATCTTGCCAAGTTGTATCCGCGCCGAGAGAAATTTCGTTAGACCCACGGTTATCTGCGGTGTGCAGGGCGGCTTTTTCTTCGTTAGTTAGGGCCTCTCCGTCCATACCACCAGCCGTATCAAACCCAAGACTTTCTAATCTTGCGCGAGTAGTATCATCCAATACAGCATTAGAGTATTCAGACGCATCAGCAACCGCCCCCGATAGTGCTCCTGCAAAACCGTTAAGCGCAGCTTCGTTGTTTAGAAGTTCTTCTAATTCTTGCGGGGTTCCGTAGGTATCGGTAATAACATTTACAATACGCCCCATTTGTTCGGTACTAAGCCCACTAGGATCAATACCCGCCGCTTCAAGAATCTTTGTTATTGCTTGGTTTCGATTGTTATTTATTGCTCGGTCGTAATCGGCTTGGTTTGTGTATACGTTGCCGTGCTGCCCGTTCGTAAGGTAATGAGTAAAGGCATCTGTATCATCAGATAAACCGTTAAGATACTTGTACTCTGCCTCATTAAAATTGGGCGACATCGTAGTTACATACGCACGCTCTGCGGCGCTGTAGACAGGTTGTAATTCTTCGTTAAGACGTCCAGCACTTACTTGTAAGTTACCTTGTGCTACTCCAAGTTCAGTTTCTAACTCAGTAAATTTGTCTTGGGCATCAATTATTTGTTGCTCGTAAGCATCCATCCTCGGTTTGTATTCTGCGTACTTTGCGTTTAAATCTGTTACAGCTTCTTGATATTCCGCTAACAAATTGTCGTAAACCGTTTGTCCTTGCCTGCCGCCCCTTTCGCGGTCGTCCATTGCGTTTTCACGCGCTACTTCTAACTGCCCTTGCATAGTCTCAAGCGCAGATAGGTCGTCGTTTATTTCAGTACGTAGACTTTCATATCCTTCGTAAGCGGCGTTGCGGCTAAGTACCTGCGCGTCAAGTTCGTCGGCAATACGTACAGTTTCTTGGTAATCCCCCGACATTTTGTCGATGCTATTGTTTATGAAATCTCCAATACGGGAGTTATCAATAGCATCATGAAGTGCTTCCATACCGTAGGCAGACATAACACCTTGAAGCGCAGCGGCGGCTTGTTCTCCTGAACCGCCTGACAAAGCAATTGCGGTAGTGCGCTGGATAGCCGCAGTGACGTAGCCAATCTCACGGTCACCCATGGACTGATCTTTGTCGATGTACCCTTGTACTAATTCAGCGGTAATAGGGCCTCGTGAAAGCGCCCCCGCCATAAGTGCAGGAGTAATTTCTTGACCAGTAAGCTCCGCTGCAAGAGCGGTACTAATCATGTTCTGCACTACATTTGGTATGGTACGAGTAGTAGTTTTGCCGGTGGCTGGGTCGGTTACAGTGCTCTCAAACCCAATCTTTTCGCCAATCTTACCCATAGCAGCGGATACAGCGGCACTAATACCACCCCGTGCAAATGCCTCAAATGGGTCTTCTCCATATAGAATTGCTGTTGTTGCGCCTACAGTACCTTGGCTAACCATGGTAGCCACAAGCTCACGAGTACCCGCAGATACACCTTCGCCAAGAGCGTTGCCAGCAGCTTCACCTGCCCAGTCACCAAAGTTCTCCGCCAACTTTTCCAGCAACGTAGGAAATCGCAACGGACTTCATTACGTCCCCAAAATCCCCACCGTTGGCGGCGGTAGAAGCTCCGTCAATTAGGGGTATAGCCCATGCGTTACCTGTAGCAATAGCAACTACTTTGGCAATCGTTGTAAGCGGGTCGTCCATAAGGGCTTTTACAGTGTCGCCAACAAATTCAAAAACAGGCTCAATAATTTCATCAACGGCAAAATCAAGGACATCCTCGATGGCGTCACCGACCCAGTTGACTACCTTTTTGACTACTTTTACGACTGCGGACAATTTATAAACCCCGTGCTAATGGTTCTTTACCTAATCGCATATAGACCACGTACTGATTAGTTTCGGGGTCCATACCTATACCGATCTGGGTATCTTGTTGTTTCGCACGGCGTTGAAAAATCTTAAACCCATTGAGGAACACCGGACCATCAAATTCGGTTGTATAATGTGTAATACCCCTTTTCTGCAAGTAAGTAAAATACTTGAAGCCGTTTTTTACAAAGTTACGTCCTGTGTCTACATTGAACGCACGGCCTACCATCTTCTTACTATTTTTCCCTTTGCCCACATGGGATACAAACACCGTGTTACCAATCTGAACTATGTCCGTGTTTGGCAGTGTTGTTTCCGCAGCAATAGAAGCTAAGATAGCTTCCTTGGGGTATGGTAGATTATCCATACTATAGATGGATTGAGCGATAATCTCTGGACCACCCAACAATTTCTCTTTACTGTCTACGAGTTTCATGAACTTACCTCCGGTGCAAAAATAGCGGCGGAGTATATGTTGCCCATACCAGCAGCTAAACTAAGCAGTAATCCATCAGGTACGGGGGCGTCAGCAGACAAGAACACAGAATCATCCTGTGTCCTATTTAGAATCTTAGGCACGTAGCCAGTTTTCATGTCTTCTAACAACAATCCAGTCTCCAACAAGCCGCTTGCACCCATTGTGTGCCCAATCCGAGGTTTGTACGATGTCGCTACAAACTCATTAAGGGAGTGCAATAGTGCTGATTTCTCCGCAGCATTGTTGACTGGCGTGCCAGTTCCATGCGTCTTTACCAATCTTACTTCATTTTTGTGTGCTTTGGCTACAAATAATGCACCCTCGATAGCTTTACTAAACCCAGAACCGTCGTTTCGTTGGCCCAAAGGGTTTGTACTATCTTCCGCAGAACTATACGCGCCTAGAAATTTAGCCATCGGAGCTACCATACCAGCGTGTTCCTTTTCAAAAATAGCTAGTGCTGCACCTTGCCCAAGGAAAAATCCTTGGTTCGTGGCGTCGAATGCTGATGGTTGTCGCTCTCCTTCGTCTTTATATTGCAAGCTAGCACCCGCTTCTCCAAAGAACTCTAACGTCAGATTATTAACTGCGTCTTCACCTGTAAACACAATAACACGGTCAAACTCAAAGTTGTTCATTAAATTTTGAACTTCCATGAGGACTTTTAAGCTAGAAGCACAGGCGCTAGCATCGGTTGATACATGGTCGTGTACTCCAAACATGCTGGCGATTCGCCCTGCATAGATATTAGTGAGCACAATAAAAGGTATTTTTACCTTATAGTGCAATTCGGCGTCGGGGTTTTTGTCGTACCGCCCGTTATTACCCATCCAACCTTGGTTACCCGCAGCAAATATAAACCCTGTCTTACCTTTTACAGGATTGTCACGTACGTAGTTTATAGTTTCCTCATCAACCAAACTTTCCAATAAGGTATGTGGAGGGTATTTCATCCCACTTTTTGCCCGCCTAAACGTACTTGGTATTATATGAGCATGTTGTGGGTAGGGGACGTCAGTAATAAGTTTTGTTTCGGTAGTGTACGCGGTGTTACATTTTGTAAGATATATCATGCTAAATCCCTCACTAATGCTTTGATGCTAGCGTAGGTGTCTTCAGGGTTTACAGTCTTATACTCTTCAATAAACGCGCCCACTGCGCCAATAGTAGATGTGGGCCATAAAGCGTCCATTTCCTCACCTTCGGGTACGCCAAAGGCTTCTCCGAGCACAAAGAACGTCAAAGTAACGTCTAGGCTATCAAGACTTGTCGCATCTTCGGTAATTGGTACGTCGAGGGATTCAGCTACTATGTAGTCTTTTGTGACCGCTTTTTGTGCAGCGGCCACGGCGTTAAATAGTTCGAGAAAGTCAAATTTCATGTTGTCGCTCCTGTAAATAGGGTTTGCTCAGTATAGACAAAAAAGCAAGAGAGACAACTACACACCATAACTAGTTTGCTATTAAGACGCCTTGGAAAGACGCGCCGATTTCTACATTCGTAGTATCGGTACTCGCTCGGCATTCAACGTCTGTTTTTTCTGGTAAAGCCAGAGGGTATTCAAACGGTACTAGCAGGAAATTGCTTTGTAGCGTTTGTACTAGGCGCGTCCTAAACGTGTTAGACCCAAACTCACGAGAGACGAATTTAGCGGTGACGTTTTTGTTAGCTAAAGATATAGCTGCGGTAAACGTAACGTCGTCTGTATAGAAGGTTGAGCCTGCGGGTACAGTATATACCACCTGCTGTGTTTGGTTATCCCCAGCCGCAACTTTTGCGTATATATCACCTGTAGGTACCCCCGCAGTTGCTCCAGAAACAGAAACATATATGTCCCCTGCCGCAGTGCCCCCACTACCTGACGTAGCAACAAACACACGATTTACCCGAAGCCATCCTGACGCATCGCCAATCTGCACCTGAGTCTGCCCGTTCATATCGACAGTGACACTTTGAAAGGCGTAGTTTTCGTCTAAGCCTTCTATAGTAACAGTCTGTGCACCTGTACCTGCGCTAATATCTGCGGTGCTAGAACTACTAATAAACGCAGTAAACGCCGCCGTAGCCCACGGATAATCCCCACCATGCACCCAGATACTTTCTTCTACACCGTTTACATCTGGGTTAAACCCAAACTTATACTCAGGAGACGCACCAACCACTTGGCCTTTAGATACTTGTAATTGGTATGGTTCTTGAACTGCCATAGCGTTCCTCAATGCGTTGTCGAGCTGGTTAAAGTAGATACGCAGCACTTTGTTAAATTCTTCAAACGATTGCGCGTCGTAAACTTTAGGTGGGTATGGTAATGCTGGCGCACGGAACGGTACGTTATATCTAGTATTATCTACCGCCA
>Ga0075467_10003541_pt1 | contig 11963 bp, 11 predicted proteins | sample DEB08_DNA_9_FD_75067 | JGI IMG/M metagenome (GOLD analysis project Ga0075467, IMG submission 75067) | Aqueous microbial communities from the Delaware River and Bay under freshwater to marine salinity gradient to study organic matter... | ecosystem: Environmental > Aquatic > Marine > Coastal ...
ATTTCCGTGCCGATCATTGCAATGAAACCGACTGGCGCGCCATCGCTTTCCAAAACCCATGTTTCGGCGTTTGGCAGATAGATGTTAACCGTGTCTCGGCGCACCTGGTCTCTGACTTCATCCGACAAGAAGGGGTGCGCGAGTAGTTCTGCTTTGTCCCAGATTTTTATCAACGCATCGGTATCGTCGGTTCTGTATTCACGGATCATCTTCTTACTTCCTATTCTTCCGCTGGATCGCGTTGATCATCTTTTGGAGAGATTTATCGGCTGTTTTGCGTTCGGCCAACGTGGACGCATTAAAGCGTTCCTCCGCTGCCAGTTTGTTCCATCGAGCAAGTCGGTCAGGATCAATCTCGCCGCGCGCCAATGCACCCTGGATGGCGCAACCAGGTTCGCTGTCATGTCTGCAATCGCTGAAACGACATTGGCCCGTCAAGGCAACGATGTCAGCAAACACATCTGCAATTCCGGCCTCAACATCGGTGAGTTGAAGCTCTCTCATGCCAGGCGTGTCCAACACCGCGCAGCCATCGGCTGTAAAGTGCAATTGCCGTCGCGTCGTCGTGTGGCGACCCTTGCTGTCATCTTCGCGAATGGCGGCCGTATCGGCCACACCATCTCGAAAGAGAGCATTGACCAGTGTCGATTTCCCGACACCAGACGACCCCAGAAAGGCAATCGTTTGGCCCGGCTTGCACCATGGAGCCAACTTGGCAATTGGCTCTTCACTCAAGGCATTGAGCACTTCGACCAGAACGCGGTTTGAAATGGCACTTGCCGTTTTTACGTACGCTTCTGGATCTTCGCAAAGGTCTGCCTTGGTCAGCAAGATCACAGGCGTTACCTCCGCCTCGAACGCTAACGCCACATAGCGCTCGAGCCGCGCGATGTTGAAGTCCTTGTTGCAGGACGACACGATAAAGACCGTATCCACGTTGGCAGCAATCAGTTGCCGTTTGCGGTCAGAGCCCGGCGCACGACGCTCGAAAACGCTGCTGCGTTCCAAGACCTTACTATTAGATGGCTTTTGCGGATCATAGAGCATCCAGTCGCCGACCGTCGCATCCGGCCCCGGCGGCATGAGGGTATCAAGATTTTCACCAAGCACCCGCAAGCCGGTTCTGTGAACCTCAACCACACGAACCGGTGGTGTATCCGCGGCCGCGTCAACACCGGTTTGTTGGCTAAAGAAGGGTTTCCAGCCAAGTCTTTCCAAAGGGGAAGGCTCGCGTTTTGGAATCTTGCTCGAACCCGAAGGCAGCAAGAATTTGGAATAGTCCCGTATCATTTTTGGGATCTTTCATGTTCGGAGAGCGGAACAAGTCCGCGTCGAAATATCGAAATTGACCAGACAAAGCTAAGATATTCGCCCGCAGCAGTAACGCGGCGGCGGCGGTTCTGTTTTAGCTTTGCTTCGGGAGGGCGCTTTGCCTCCCCGCATTATCGGGTCATAAAATCTCCATGAACATGCTGCTCAATTAAAGGACTACGGTGATTTTTGCAAGACTTTCAGTAGCGCGGATGGGGAGAGCGGAACATTGAGCTCGTTGCAGCATCAAGCAATCAGGGCTCGAAGCTGCCGTTCGCCGCAGAGGGTTCGAACGTCCGGTTAGGCTTTCAGAACCAAGAAGAGTACTTTTCGCCAAAGGTTTATGGCTCTCAGTTTCGCCTGAGGCACACTCGAACCTGGTCACGCAACACCGCGTAGTCGCTCAGCATCTTCTCAAGCGCGGATCCCTCCGGCAGCAGGGCCAGATCCTCGGCCGCCTGTACCTGGAACTCGCGGACATACTCGACACCGAGTGCACACGTCCCGAACCCGCTCCTCTCAGAACCGACCGTCGCGCAGCCGTTCAGCAAGCTCGTCGCGATCGTGAGGGTGGCGAACTGCCGCTTCCAGCATCCGGCGTTGGACATCATTGGCTTTCTCCGTGGCCTCAAGACGTTCGGCGAGGCGTCCCGCTCGCTCGCCGGACTGCAGAAGTGAAAGCAGGAACAGGAGCATGGCGAGCGCCAGGGCGCCGTAACGCAGCGCCGCCCGCATCCAAGGGGACCAGACGATCCCGCCGAGCAAGGTGGCGATCAAGGAGATACTGCCATGAAAAGAGACGCTCATTTTCCCGCGCCCATGCTGATTTCGCTAAATGGCGTCGAACTTGAGGTCTTTGAGGCCAGTCGGGAGGATGAAGGAAGACTGCGGCTTCAGGCTGCCTCCTAACGCGCAGTGCGACCGTTGAAACGCCGGCGAAAACCGAAGGATCGACCAACCAATGGTGGCGGCGAGCAGTACCGGATAAAGAGCATCAAGGCGGTGCTGTACGGTCTTGTAGAATGCGACACCCTCGGGCGAGAGCCCGGTCAGGATCGCGCGGGCGTCCTCGAACGAATACCCGCCCGGCCGCATGACGAAGATCGCCAATCCGCCAGCGTCCTGATTGAGCACCGGGATCGACCAGAACAGCATCGTGGCGTAGACGCCGAGCGTGATCGCGACCAGCAGCGAGAACAGGAAACTCGTAGACTTCCGCACCGTTCTTGGGGCGTATTCCCGGCGTTGTCCTCGTTGTGCAAGGTCTTGGGGGTTGATGTTGAATGCTCCTGCATTTCCCGTCTCCGTTTCGTGAGGAATACCGCGCGCCGGATGCCGGGGGGCGGTCGGGCGAAGTGTGCCAATCGACTGAGGCCATATTTGCCGGGTGAAAGACCGATTCACCGATCCGATGGCCTCTGTCAGTGGGCGCTTTTTCTGCGGCCATCCCCGAAAAGGTGAAGTTCCACGACCGGAGCAAGATTTTCCACGATCTCTTCCTGGGACATGGCCGCGACCGGCGGGATGACCAGAATGTAACGACACAACGCAAGGCCGAACAGCTGGCTGACGACCATTCCGGCGCGCGTCTCTGCCGTCGCCGGATCGCCGATCCGCGACACGGTCGGCAGAACCTGTTCGCGAAATATCGTGCGGATCCGTTCCGCAGCCGCCTCGTTGGTCGCTGCCGCGCGCAGCAGGATCACAAGCCCCATGTCCTTGCCGCTTCCTTCCCAGAGTTCGAGGAAATGCCCCACGAGCATCGCGCCAACTGGGACCGGCGCTGCCGGATCGATGTCGGGCAATCCCAATTCGACCTTCGAGGCCAGCGAGAACAGCCCGTCCTTGCCGCCGAAATAGCGGATGATCATCGACGGGTCGATCGACGCCCGCTCGGCGATCGCGCGCACCGTGGTGCCCTCATAGCCGTGCTCAGCGAACATCACCCGGGCTGCCTCCAGGATGGCTGCGCGCGTTCGATCGGATTTGCGCATGACGCGTCTTTCTCCCCTGGTCATTTCCCCTCACCATTAACTTTTGCCAACAAGCGTTGACAAACACAAGCGCCTTGACGTATGCCAACAGCCGTTGACTTTCACGTCGCGGTCAACGGCCCCAACGCGCAAAGGACATACCCATGAGTACGCAAACAGTAAGCCGCAGGGATCTTGCGATCGGCACGCTCCTTGCCTTGATCATCGGAACGACCTTCGTCCTGATCGGTGGCAGGCCCCTTGTCGTGACCTTCATTCCGGGGCTCGTCGTCGCTTGGGGGGTTTTCGTCTGGCTGCATGTTTCGCAGACAGCCTTGCCGAAAGGCGGCACGCTCTATCCGCTCTACTACGCCGTCTTCGCCTGGCAGTTCATCCACTTCTTCGAGGAGTATGTAACCGGCTTCCGGATCCAGTTCCCCGCACTCTATGGTGCATCACCCTACAGTGCGGAGCTTTTTGTCGGCGTCAACATGTTCTCCTACTTCGTCTTTGCCGTCGGCTTCATTCTCGTTTTCGAGAAGGGGCTAAAGTTCCTGCTGATCCCAGTTCTTTTCTATATCGTCTATGGGGCCCTCGGTAACGCCATCTCCCATGTCTGGTGGGTAGTTTGGAAAGGCGGCTATTTCCCCGGATTCTTCACAGCGCTGGCCTACTGGGTTCTCGGACCGCTGTTGCTTTCTCGCTTTGTGGGGTCGCTTGGGCGCGCCTATGCGATCACTGCGCTTTTCGCCGTCATCCTGATCCCGGCGATCACCCTGACGATGTCGCCAGTTTAACGATTTGCCGGATAAGGTCCGCTCAGTAGCCTCGGATTTCCAGCCGCAGTTCGCTTTGGCCCACCATTCATTCAGATGAGACAAAGCGCTCGCAGCTTACAGTCGGGCGCTGTCAGACGAATTCGAACCCGTCTCAGCCAGGACAGTAACGCTGGCCGTTAGCTTAAGGAAATTCTTCATCTGAGAGGCTTGGGCGAAACTGCGCTAGTATAATTTCGGTATCAGCGCCCAATTCTCGCATGGTGCCGAGCGGGCAATGCGCCACTAGTTGTCCGATGCGAAACGGCAAACCCGGCACTGTCAGTCCACTCTGGTCATCGTGGTGCAAGTAGCCTCGGGCCATGCTATGCGGTGTGTTGAGGCTTTCCGGCAACGTCCGCACCTTCGCAACCGGCACGCCGCTCTCCAGCAGATGCGCTTCCCAGTCGTCCGCAGTCCTCTGCGCAAGTGCCTCTTCGATCGCATCTTCTAGAAGGGGCGCGTTTTGCTTGCGGTTCTTGCGTTCTGCGAACCGTGGATCGGTTAGCCAGTCTACCCGGCCAAGCCCGATGGCCAGCGCGCGAAACTGGCTTTCCTCGTTGACACCAAGGCTCAGCACACCCTCCTTGCAAGGAAAGCTTCCGGCCCCGGGGCTGCGGCTGTTGGCGGCGTTGCCGCGCGCGGCGGGCACATTTCCGGTCGCCAAGAAGTCGGTGATCGTCGAACTCATCAGAGTATAGGCCGTGTCCAACATGGAAACGTCGATGAAGGTCCCTTTGCCCGTTTTCTCTCGCTCAAATAGTGCGGCAGCGATGGCAAAGCCTGCCGCTAGCGCAACGGAGTAATCCATGATCGGTGCGCCGGTCCGCAGCGGTCCGGTGTCCTTGGTGCCTGTCAGGGTCATAATGCCCGAGGTCGCCTGTATGTTCACATCATAGGCCGCAGCATTTTCGTTCTTGCCGCCGCGTCCGTAACCAGTCATCGCGCAATGGATAAGCCGGGGGTTCAGCGCCAGCGTGCTGCCCTCGTCGAGGCCGAGCGCTCTGAGCGTGACGGGGCGATGATTTTCCACAAGCACGTCGGCGGAGCGCAGTAGATCCTGCATTGCAGCCTTACCGTCCGCACTATTAAGATCCAAGGCAATCGCTGCCTTGCCGGCGGCCTGTGTCACGTAGGCGGTGCTCATGCCCTTGGCGGCGCGTAAAGGGTCAGTTCCGCCCCGATGGCGCATGGCGTCGCCCCGCTCCGGCCGTTCCACCTTGATGACCTCCGCGCCCAGAAGGCCTAGGTAATAGGAGCAGGCAGGACCGGCGAGGACATGGGTGAAGTCGATCACCCGAACGCCCGTCAGCGGGTTGGTCATGCAGTGTCCTTTCCGACGTAGATCGGGCTGGACCACGCGATATGCCCGTCTTCCAGTGCGACACGGGCAAAAATCGCCCGTTCCCCGGTATCGGGGATCGCGATGTCGCGGGACACCGCGATGTGCTTGTCCGAGATGGTTTCGGGAAGGCATTGCACGGACAGCGTCTTGTCGATGCCGCCACACTCCAAGACGGTTGGCGCAACACCGATGTCGGATATAGCCAACTTGAGGGTTCCGAGATTAGTTTCGATCTCAATCTTCGCATTTGTGTCTTCGCGCGAAAGCCAGACGTCGATCGCCGAGAAGCCGCCTGTGGTGACAGTCACCCAGTCGATGACGTCAGGTGCGATTAGCTGCGGTTGCCTGTCGGGGTTATAATAGTTCACCGCCGCGATCCGGGAAGCTTTGGCCCCGTAAAGGCGCGCTTGCCCCGTCCATTTCACCAGACGTCCGCGCCCCCGGGTTTCCTGTCCCTTGCAGATAATCCGCAGGCGAGCGCCCAGATCCGCATCCGTGAAGGGCCTGATCGTTTCCAACAGCGTGGTTCCGTCGAACAGGTCGACCCGCTCGACCGGTGAGGGGGCCGAAACCTCCATGTCGAACCGAGCCGTTTCAGTGTTTGTCCGGACGATATCGCCCATACTGGCTGTGGCCTGATGGGTGAAGCTGCCCGGTTCGAAGTCAGGGTTGCGGTGGAAGATGCGGACCGGCTCCTCGAAACTCAGGCTGGTGGACAGAAACAGGCGTACGCCGGTGGTGGCGTAGTGGTGGCGGCGGCGGAACTCCTCAAACAATGCGTCACGGCTCAGCTCCGGCAGCAGGTGGCAGGTCAGCCCGCCGTAGGACCCGAACTTCGCATCGCCGGGATAGCTGGCACCGGGGCGTCCCTTGTGGCCGTCGCTACCCGCGACGATGCCGATGCGGTGGCCGTTCTGAAGGCTCTGCTCAACGATCCAGTCGAACGTGCCCCAGGAGGAATGCACCTCTACCGAAGGCTCCAACCGCGCGTCATGGGCGTAGGAAACATCGGCGAAGCGCCCGCCGACATGGGGCACGACGATGACGTCCTCGTCCTGCAAGGCGTCAAACAGGTCCTTCACGTCGTGGCAGTCGGTGTCGGGGTTCGTCTGATCAGAGATTAGGGCCCGACTAGAGCGGTAGATCGGCCGCCCCTCGGTGCGATACCAGATGTTGTGATCGCCTCCCAATCCTGTGTTGCCCGACCATTCATAGCCGGGCAGGCAGAGGAATTCCCCCTCCACGTTGAATTCAGCGGCGAGGGAATTGATCTCGGCCCAGAAGGCGTCGGTGACCTGAAAGTCGTTTGCCTGATGGCCGGTTATGTCAACGAAACTGCGGTCCCGCGCAAAGGCGAAATATTCCCGCGCCGTGCCGGTGCCTATGCTTTCGCCGGACTGGCCGTGCATGTCGGACCAGAAATGCGCGAACGGAATGTCCGCGATGCGGAGCGGGTTGGAGGTAGCAAGCAGCGTGTCGCCGTCGAACACCTCGACGGTGTAGTTGCCCGGGGCGTCGAGAGTCAGGTCGTTGACGATCGCCGAAAACTGTTCTCGCGCCAAGGTGACGGAGGATGGCAGGCTGTCGATCTGCGGCGTAGCTTTCAGGCGCAGGGATCCGTCGAACTGGTCGCTCGGATTGCCCCAACGATCCTCAGCCTTAACGATCAGGCGAAACGGCTCTCCGGGGCGGCGGAGGGTCGGCAATAGCGCTTTCCAGACCTCGGGTGGGCCGGGCACGATGGCGACGGTCGGCTGATGTTCTTCAAGGACCGGCGTGTAGTCGACCGAGGCGAAGGCATCGACCGTCACGCGGAACTGGAACGCGCTTTCGCAATGCGTCTGCATCCGCACACCGGGACAGCCTTGACGGGGATCGCCGATGCGGAAGGTCAGAGTGTCGTCAGGCCGCAGGAAGCCCTTGCAAAGCACGGTGATACAGTTGCCCCACGGGCGGATGTTGCGCTTGTAGTCGAAGCGGTATTCGATCGGAGCGCCGTTCGATGCCTCGACCGTCAGGTAGCCGGGTGCCTCGGGATCGGTCGTTTGCAGCGGGGTCATGTCGGAGTGCGTCCGCATCGCCACGCGCACGCCGCCCAGATCGTCGATGCCGAATTTGCCGGCCGTGTAGACAAGCGTGAAATTCGTCATGGATCCGGCCACGACCGGCGAAGCATCGGCCAGTTCGGCGTGACCCATCAGGTCCATGCGATAGGAATGGTCAGGCATCTTTGAGAGAAGCCTCCTTTGCTTGCTGGCTCAGCGTCCTTGCACGGAAGACAAGGGCGGCAATGCCAATGATCAGGAAGACGAGCGCCACGGGCCGGGTCACGAAGATCAGCAGACCGTTGTGGGACAGAAGCAGCGACTGGCGGAACGTTTCCTCCGCGCCGCCGGCTAGTACAAAGCTGATGACGAAGGCGGCCGGGTTGAAATCGAATTTCTTCATCAGCCAGCCGCCGAACCCCGCAATGACCATAACAAGCACGTCGAACAGGTTTCCGCGCGAGGCGAAGGCCGCGATGAAGGCGGTCAGGAAAATGATCGGATATAGAACCTTGACCGGGATCTTGGTGATGAAGCGCCCTACCCAGGCCGCGCCGAAATAGCCGATCACGCCATACATCGCGATGCCGATCAGGCCACAAGCGAACAGACTGAAGATCAGCTCGCGCGATGTGATGAACAGGGTCGGGCCGATCTGGATGCCGTGGATCAGGAAAACGCCCATCAGGATCGCACCGATGGTCGAACCGGGAATGCCCAAGGTCAGCAGAGGCGCCATGGAGGGGCCGGAGACGGCGTTGTTGGCGGCCTCGGGTGCAGCGACGCCTTCGAGCGCCCCGTGCCCCCACTCCTCGGGGTTCTTTGCGCGACGTTTGCCCTCGCCATAGGCCACGAAGGCCGCGATGGAGGAGCCGAGACCAGGCAGGACCCCGATGAAGGCCCCGATGAAAGAAGATCTGATGACGTGGGGTATGCAAAGGCGATATTCGGCCCAGCTCAACCGGTTGCGGGCCTTGCCTTCTGCCCCCGTTGCGTCTTCGATGATCTCGACGGGGGCATGGCGCTGCTCAATCTGGGAGAAGACTTCGCCAAGCACAAAGATACCGATCATCAGGGGCACCAGCGAGATGCCGTTGGTCAGGTCGAATATGCCGAAGGTGAAGCGATCTTTGGCGGAAATCGGGTCAAGCCCGATCATGTTGACCAGAACCCCAAGCGCCGCAGAGGCCAGCCCCCGGGTGATGGATTTGCCGATGACTGAGCCGATCACCACGAAGGCCGCGAAATAGATGGCGAAAAGCTCCGGCGGCCCAAGGCTCAGGGCGATCGCAGCAATCGCGCCAACTCCCACGATCAGCAGGATGTCCCCCGTGAAGTCGCCGATAATCGACGATATCGTCGCCACCTTCATCGCCTTGGACGCCATGCCGCGTCTGGCAAGCGGATAGCCGTCGATCTGCGTTGCGGCCGAAGCGGCGGTCCCGGGTGTGTTGAACAAGATGGCGGAAATCGACCCTCCGTAACGCCCCGATTTTCCGATTACGTACAGGAAAGCGAGCGCCGAGATTGGTTCCATATAGAAGGTCAACGGCAGCAGCATCGCGATGGCTGCTGAGGCGGTCAGGCCCGGAATGGCCCCTGCGATCATGCCGACGATGGCAGCGGCGAGAACCCAGCCCATAAGGGCGGGGTCGGTCATTACGCTGCCGAGTGCGAGAAAGATTTCCATACCTTAGTAGCCCTGGATCACGTCGAGCAGATCGAACCAGCGGCCGTAGGGGGGGAACACGCCCAGACCTACAAAGAAGATCAGGTGATAGATCAAGGGGGACAGCACCGCCGCCGCCAGAAGGCCGCGCCAGTCGCGGATTCCGAAAAGAACCAGTGCCAGCGGTGCCACGATTGCCGTGCTGACAAGATATCCCACAAGGCCGATGGCCCACGAATAGACGAGCGCGAGGACCAGTAGGCCCGCGACGGCCCACCCATCGAAGGCTGGCAGCGGGGTGGAGCGCCCCTCCCGCAAGCCCTTCGCCAATTCAACGAGGCCGAGGACGGCCAACGCCCCCGCGCCCGCAAGCGGAAAGATCCGGGCGCCCCAACCGCCATCGCGGTCGATATCAATCTGGAAACAGGCCACGAGGGCCGCGATGCCGAACACCGTCAGCACCGCGCCCACGATTGTGGTTTGGTTCACCCGAACAAGAGGGGAGGCGTTGACCACGTTTATTCTATCGCCGCGATGATGGGGGCCGCGGCGTCGCGCATTGTCTCCAGTCTGGCACGGGCAGCCGCGCCGTCCAGATAGGCCGGCGTGTTTCCAAGCTCCAGCATGGCAGCGGCGAACTCAGGCTGGCTGGTGATGGTGGCCAGCGCCGTTTCCATGCCTGACAAGATCTCTGCATCCATGCCAAGCGGCGCAAAGACAGTGATCGGCGACGAAATGACCGGGACGTCGTACCCCTGCTCTGCGAATGTCGGAACCTCGGTCGCAATGGAATCGCGCGTGTCGGAGACGAGCGCTAGAACCCGCAGTTCGGACTCGAACCCAGCGGCCTGCTGGATACCGATCATGCCGAAATCGACCTGTCCGCCGATAACCGCTGCGCGCGTTGCACCACCGCCATCGAAAGGCACGTCCACCCCGTCGAGGCCCGCGGCATTCATGAAACCTTGGCCCGCGACATGGTGGAAGCTGCCGCGCCCGGTATGGTTCCAGCGCATCTCGCCGGGACGAGCTTGGGCATCGGCCACGAGGTCGTCGATCGTCTGGTAGGGGCTGTTTGTCGGCACCATCAGCGAGGTAGTCAGATCGCCGATTTGGCCTACGGTCTGGAAGCTGTCGAAGGGGTTTACGTCGGTATCGCGCAGCAGGTAGGTCAGCAGGAACGAACCGCCTGAGGTCATCATGAAGGTGGTCCCGTCGGGCCGCGCGCCCGCAACCTCGGTCGCGCCCGTTATGCCCGACGACCCGGGCCGGTTCACCACGACCAGCGGAACGGGCAGGGCGCTTTCCGCTCCAGCCGCCAGAGCGCGCGCAAAACTGTCAGTGCCGCCGCCTGCACCGTAGGGCACGATCAGGTTGATCGGACGACGCGGCGCCCACTGCGCCAAGGCCGCCGTGCCGGACAGGGCGGCAAGTGCCGGTGCTGCGAGGGTACTTTTTAGAAATGACCTGCGGTCCATGGGAAACTCCTTGCTGGGCTGTCCCGGATCGATGCCCGGATTGTTATTCCACGAGCTTAGGACAAAAATGTTCTTTAAAAAAACAGAATATTCGGATTAATATTTCCAAAAATACGATGAACTTGGTCGCCGATGGCAGTTTCGAAAGATGCGTAAATGAACCTCAAAAGCCTCCGTGTTTTCGTCAACATCATGGAAGAAGGCACTCTTGCGCAGGCGTGCCGCAAACTGAACGTCAGCCAGCCGGCCGCCAGCCGCCTGATCCAGATCCTCGAAGCCGAGTTCGACATCCAGTTGTTCCACCGAGAGCGCAAGCGCCTCATCCCAACCCATGAGGGAGAGGCCTTCTATCCCCAGGCGCTGCGGATCCTTGCCTCGATCGACGATCTGCCGGGCATGTTTCAACAGATCGCAAAGGACGCAGCGCCCCCCTTGCGGGTGATCTGTCACCCCCGGTTGGTCGAAGGGTTGATCGTGCCCGCGATGGCCGAATTGATCCGCCACGACCCCTCCGTCAAGATCAAGCTGGAGGTCCACCCCCGCAGAGATCTTGGGCGGCGCATCCTGCATGGGCTCTTCGATGTCGGGATCGCGACGCTGCCTTTGCCCGACCGAAACCCCACTCCGCGATTTCTGGCGCGAACCGATATGCTCGTGGTTCTGCCAGCCGCTCATCCTTTGGCAGCCAAGATGACGTTGACCCCCGCAGATGTTTCGAACATGCCCTATGTGGCACTGGAAGACACCACGAACATGCGCCGCCTGCTGGATCGGGAATTGGCGAAAGCAGACGCGCATCTTGACGTCAGCCACGAAGTGTCCACCAGCCTTGCCGCTTGTCGGTTGGTCAAGGAGGGGGTCGGATTTGCCTTCACGGATGCTATCACCGTAAGCTCCGAAGAAGAACGAGGCATCGCGATCCGCAAATGGCGCCCTCGCGTGAATATCGAATTCGGCTACTTCGTTTCCGACACCAAACGACCGCACAGAGCTCGGGATGAGTTCCTCGGTATCCTGAAGCAAGTCTGTGCAAGCCGGCCGGGAACAGAGCTTGACTAGGCTCCATCAGGGGTATTGTCAGACGAATTCGAACCAATCTCCGTCAGGACAGTCACGCTGTCCCTTAACCCGTGCAAAGGCCGCGCCACTCGGCGAGAGCGGCGGTGCGGTTGGCCTTGAAGTGAGGTCTGCTGGAGAGGCTGCGGTCCTGATTGAAGTGGTTCGAGACTGACGCGTGAACAGAGACGAATTTCTGCAGACTTCGCATCCGCCTGAAGCGGAGCATGGCCCGTTCTGGTCGTCGGAACGGCAGGTGGGAATTCTCCGC
>Ga0075467_10003544_pt1 | contig 11955 bp, 11 predicted proteins | sample DEB08_DNA_9_FD_75067 | JGI IMG/M metagenome (GOLD analysis project Ga0075467, IMG submission 75067) | Aqueous microbial communities from the Delaware River and Bay under freshwater to marine salinity gradient to study organic matter... | ecosystem: Environmental > Aquatic > Marine > Coastal ...
AAGATGACTGTATCATTCAGGAAACGACACAGAAAATCCTCGCTAAAGTTCGTACATTTGAATTTAAGTGGGATCGCCATCGCTTCAATCAGAGCGTCAGTATTGGTATAGCGAAACACAAACTCAATACCATTAGTGCGGAAGAGCTGCTGAGTTTTGCTGATACGGCTTGTATTGTAGCGAAAGAAAGTGGGCGCGATAAAGTACAAGAATTCTCGAAAGAGATGGACACAAAAAATCACTATGAGCGCGAACTGCATTGGGTAAATGAGGTAAATCGAGCACTCAAAGACGATGCTTTTGAATTGTACTTCCAACATTATCGTCCACTTAATACATCTGACACCGGTGACTATTATGAAATTCTTATACGTCTTAGAACACCAGAAGGTGAGTTAATTGCGCCCGACTTCTTTATGCCAGCAGCCCAAAGGTACAATTTAAGTAACAAAATAGACAGGTGGGTGATAGAAAGTTATTTCAATTGGCTAAACATCAACTCAGAATTCATAGATAAACTGGCTAAGTGTAATATCAATATCACAGGACCGTCATTATCTGATGAAGACTTTGTATTTTTCTTACTCAATGCATTTGAAAAATATCATATTCCACACCACAAAATATGCTTCGAAATTTCAGAAACGATGGCCATTATTAAAATGCACGATACCATCGAGTTCATCAAAATATTCAAAGGCTTGGGTTGCACCTTTGCGCTAGATGATTTTGGCACCGGTTTCTCCAGTTATGGTTATTTGAAAAATTTAGCGGTCGACTATGTCAAAATTGATGGTAATTTCATTCGCGATATTTTAACAGACCCAATTGACCTAGCTATGGTAATCTCCATTCGAGACGTCGCTAAGGCAATGTCCATCAAGACGATAGCAGAGTTTGTTGAGTCGGATGACATTATGGTACAACTTGGCAAAATGGGAGTAGACTTCGCACAAGGTTATTGTATTGCAGAACCTACACCTTTAATTGGGTTTGTGTCGTATAATATAGCCCCAACAGAATAAGCACTGTTGGAAAATTGAAATTCATCCCCACATATCGCTTACGTCGAGGGCAAACAGCTAGCAATATGAGTAATCCATACACTTCATTTGAATTTGTCAGTCGCGCAAAACTGCCCACTCGCTTTGGGCAATTTGTTATTCATGGCTTTGTAGATACCTCTAACAACCAAGAACATATTGCCCTGTCATATGGTCAATGGGCTGAAGACGATGTGGTCCCTATCCGCATTCATTCTGAATGTCTAACAGGTGACGCACTGTTTAGTATTAAGTGTGATTGTGGCTTTCAGTTAGAGAGAGCATTACAAAACATCGTTGCCAATGGTTGCGGTGTGCTGCTCTATTTGCGCCAAGAAGGTCGAGGTATCGGCTTATTGAATAAAATTAAGGCATATAGTCTGCAAGATGAAGGCTACGATACCGTTGAAGCTAACGAGCATCTTGGCTTTGATGCAGATATTCGCGATTATAGCATTTGCAAGACGATACTAGACACACTAAAAGTGAAACGCGTAGAGCTTATGACAAACAACCCTAAGAAGGTGCAGGCACTGAAAGACATGGGCATAGATGTTGTGCGACGCAAGCCAATTGACCACGGTATCACCGATGCAAATAAAGCTTACCTTAAAACCAAAACTGAAAAGTTAGGTCACACATTTAATACCGACCATTTAAAATAATATTTTCTGGCTCGTGTTTTAATCAGATTCCGTTATGTTCAGTTTCAGTTAAGTTTACTTAGCGTATAACTACGGGTATCTAAGCAGGAGGATATCTTTATGAATACGAATCAACACGTAACAACAAGCAGAGCAAAATTATCAGTTAGCGTTTTAAAAACACTGGGCTACACCGCGTTGTTAACTGTATCGTTAACTATGGGTATGCATTATGCCCAAGCAACCTCATTGCAATCCAATAAAGTGTACGGTTTTCAAAAGAGTCAATCTCAAAGCGAGTATGACCAAATAGATGCTGCCTTAGCACCTATTGCTCTTTACCCTGATTCATTATTAACCCATATTTTAATTGCTTCTACCTATCCGTTAGAAATCATTGAAGCTGCTCGATTTATTCAGCAGCATCCAAAATTCAATCTAAATGATTATGAAAAAAATGGCTTTGACCAAGGCACTATCGAAGCCATACAAGAAGATGCTTTGGAATATGGTTGGGATGCTTCAGTCGTTGCGTTGACCGCTTTTCCCGATATTTTAAATAATATGAGCGACGATTTAGGGTGGTTAAGTGACTTAGGTGATGCTTTCAAAGATGATCAAGAACTGGTTTTAGGGCGTGTTCAAAAACTACGTGAGATGGCTTATGACCAAGGTAATTTGCAAAATGATGAGCAGCTGGAAGTGGTCGTTGATCGCGAGCAAGACACTCGCGTCATTGTTATTCAGCCGCGCCGTCATGAGGTAGTTTACGTACCCTATTATGATCTGGATTTTATTTACGGACCTAGCTGGCATGTAACAACGTCGTATCGCTGGTCAAGACCTTACTATGCGCGTCACTATCGTCATAACTATGTTTATTTTACACCGGGCGCATACATAGGCACTCGTTTATTATTTGGGGGGATTTTTTGGAATAAGCACTACGTTTCAATAAATCGTGATTGGTCTTATCGTAACGCCCGCAGCTATAACTATAAAAATACACACTATAAACGCGTACAGCATAAAGAATACCAGCGTTGGACGCCAGTAAAACGAGCCACTCGTCATATTGAACGTCAAAAATACGCAGGCAATAAATCAACGCATAATGCTTATAAACGCAATGCTTGGGTAACCAATAAGCAAAGCGAGTTTGCCAAGGTGCAACGCGCAGATAGCAAATTGGAAAGACCGTTTATCCGCAGTACTGCTAACACAAAGCGTCAGCTTTCAAATCCGCAAAACGGGAGGGGACAAAAGCAGCCGATGCAGAGACAGACCGATAAATCGATTATTCGGCAGCCTAAGCCAATTGAAAAGAGCGAAATTCAGCGCAAGGACAGAAGCCTAAATCCGGTCAATACCAATAAAAAAGAAAGGAACACCGTATTGAAACAGGAACGGTTTGAGCGCAAAGAGCGCCAAGATAGACCAGAACGAAAAGCATTGCAGTCTCAACGAGAGGTTTCACCACCTCAACGGAAGCTATTATCTGAGTCAAATCGTAAAATTACCAAACCACAGCGGGAGGTATCGAGAACGCAGCCTCAAAAAATACAGAGAACGAAAACGATACAGCACTCTAAAGAATAGTGTTAAAAATCAACAGCGTGAAAATGCAGCCGTTTTGTGACAACAAGTTTAAGTGACTTACGGTAAGGCTGTTACCGTTAAGGCATGCTAATTATGAGGCCAGCTTCAGGGGGGATTCTTCCCTCGCAAACATCGGGATAAATATCAGCCATCCCCTGCAAGCCCTCAATACCTGTCATTTTCAACCATTCACGACTTTTTGCAAACGAGTGCGCGAGGTATTTCCCGCTTTTCTGCTCGAAGCCTTCCATTGTGCACTCTTTAATGCACTTTTGAAGCTGCGATGGTGCAAAGAAAAACTCGCTTCGAGCTTTAATGAAATCTGGGCCTGTTTTCATTTTTGTCCAATGTGTTACGCCCACATTCGAGCAAAACTGCATGTTATCACCTAAATGTTTATGCAAATCGTTAAGCACTTGGCCATTTCCCGACATATCAACAATAAGCGTTGGTTTAGTAGCATCTATTTGTGCTATTTGTTCATACGAAAGCGTTGTGTCATAAACCCCCAAGCTTTCCACCATCGCCATATTACGCGCTGATGTTAAAGCAACTAGAGATGGCGCATTCACATCATTTTTTACGCCATACGCTAATCCAGTACTGGTTTTACTAGAAGCACTTATCATCACCAGTTGGCTGGCACCAAACCAACTGTTATTTTGCAAATAGTCATACAGAGCAAACGAAGTAATATGCAGCGGATAGAGCAACATGCGATGATCTTCATGGTTTTTCATGTAGCCTGGTTCAGATTCTACTTTACGATAAATATTATAACCGACTGGCAGCGCGGTCCGATGTTCAGAACCATCAATCCATGAGGTAGCGCTGATTTTAGTTGGGTGCATTAATAAGTGAGTCGCCGGCGGAAAGTAACCAAACAAGCGCTCCCCTATAGGCACGTCGGCATTGTTCGATTTTATAACGTCGGCAAAACCCCAGACAGGTAACACGCCCCAAGCAGAGCGATCGTCGCTTACATTTGCCGTGTCAGCATGAGGCGGAAAAAACTGCCAATACCCTATCTGCTCAGCAACGACTGCATAGGTAATGTTGTTAGCGGTGAGCGCAAATTTATCCACTTTCACGAGTACCTGACCTTCTAACAATGTGTGGTTTGAAAGGTCATTATTCACAATTCTGCAGTCCACATAGTTACTTTTACTGACTTGAAATTCACTCATGCTGTTTATCCTTGTTGTATTGCAGCTAGCACATTGCTATTAGCCGCCAGTGACCGGTGGAAAAAAAGCAATTTCATCACCGTCGTGCACCGGCGATGTCTCGCTTGTTAAGGTTTGATTTACCGCAATCAACACATCTTGTTCTGCGAGTAAATTCCATGGCTCTCCGCGAGCAACGAGCTTTTGTTTAATATCAAAGACGGTTTTTTCATTAGTAAACTCGTAATCCAAGGTATCGATACCTAAGCGTTCACGCAAAAAAGCAAAAAATCGTATATGAATCATCATTCAGCTCGCTGCCAATCACCCATTTTACCGCCTTCTTTTGATAGCACTTTTATGCCCCCTATTATCATATTGGGATCGGCAGCTTTACACATATCAAAAATCGTTAATGCCGCTACAGAAATCCCCGTTAAAGCTTCCATTTCTACTCCTGTGCTACCTATTAGCTTGCACTCGCAGCGAATATTAACTCTCGACTGTAACTCGTCAATATCAAATTCCACGGCAACTTTTGACAACATGAGTGGATGACATAATGGAATAAGTGATGGACATTGTTTTGCGCCCTGAATAGCTGCAATCCTAGCGGTAGCGAGAACATCACCTTTGGCTGCGCCATTGCGCTTAATGAGCACAAGCGTTGTGGGTGCCATTGATACAAAGCCTATTGCCACCGCTCGTCTTGTACTCGGTGTCTTGCCACTAACGTCGACCATACTCGCTTGCCCACTTTGATCAACGTGAGTTAATTTACCTTCGCTTATTAATTTGTTATCCATACTACCCCTATTAGCATACTATGTTGTTATCACAGCAGCTTGTAAGTAACTCATTCTATTTGCACCTCAGCTTTCTTTTAGGCTGATTTTTATTTAACTCTTGGCTTTCAAGCTACTCGCCAATGGGCACTAAACACGTTGCTTCGCCGTTACTGAATCGCACTATACAAAAATGCCGCGCTGTGCATCGGGGAGCCATTTTGTTTTTGTTCAGCCTCTTTGACCAAGTTCACAATACGCTGGTTTACCGGCGCCGTTATGCCGTATTGTTTGGCAAGGTTAACAATTTCGCCATTCAAAAAATCAATTTCTGTTTTACGATTTAATACAAAATCCTCATACATCGAAGAACGAGCTTTGGGGTCTATTTTAAGCGTAGCACTCGCGACACGTTTAAATAAGAAATCAGGCAACGCTAAAACATAAGGCATCAAACTAGGTACAACCTTTCCGGTTCTGGCTGGTTTAATGCCCGCTTCTTTCAATACCATTAATGCTTCTGCAATCACTTTTGTCATTACTAAGCGATACCTACGATTATTCATTTGCTCTAATAAAGGCACTCCAGACAGCGCATTCACTGAGTTGTTGAGATTCATAATCAACTTTCCCCACTGTACCCCTTGAATATCATCATGCAGTGTTAAAGGTAAGTTCGCTTGTTTAAACGCCTTGACAAGATCAAGATATTCCCCCACTTTCGCCTCAATCGCCAAGTTCCCCTCAGTGCCGCAATGAAATTGACCTTGCCCGTTATTAAGCACATTGAAAGGAATCATCCCGTTGATTATCTTATGCTCCGGCAGAACAGTCTTCAACACATCTCTATTTTTAGTGCCGTTTTGAAAGCTAACAATCACAGCTGAAGGCTTAGCATAGGCAAGAATAGATGCTGCTGTGGATTCGGTGTCACCGCTTTTCACCGTAAGTAAAATATAATCTGCGTTAGCGATACTATCCATCGAAACGGAGAACTGTCGCGGCTCAATCGTCAGAGTCTCATCTCGTCCCTTCCAGTCTGTTGCATTTAAGCCATAGTCAGTCAGTTGCTTTTGAATGCGCTCTCTGCCGATCAAAATGACATCAATATCATTCGCTATCAGACATCCCCCCAGGTAACAGCCAACGCTACCCGCACCCACTATTGCAATCTTTTGCAGCATGCTTTTTTACCTTTTTCTAGCTAAACCAATACGACGCCTTTTAATCGTAACAAATTGAACTACATAAAAATGAAGATAATATCTAACGTTTCTCGTTCAGAATTGCAATATACTGCGCACCGATTCAATGCACATTATTTTGATGTTTTTAGAGAGCAAACTTGTCAGCAAATACCTTTGCAAAAAATTCAGGAGAAGAATTGTCCATAGTAAAGTACAAACTCGGTTCGATTAGTTCTACCTCAATGATCATGAGTTCACCGTTAAGCGACACAATATCAACTCTGGCATATAAGGCTTCTTCGGGTAAGGCATTTATCGTTTGTTCGCCAAGAGCAAACATGGCCGCACTCGGCTCGATGCTTGTCAACTGACCACCATGCTCTTCTTGTACTCTGAAATCGCCTTTAGCAGGTTGCTTACAAATAGCGTGGCTATATTGCGAATCAAAATAGAAAAGTGAATACTCGCCTTCTTCCACAATACTCGTTAAGAATGGCTGGATCATCGCGGAACGGTCTTTAAAATCGGCTTTCAATGAATATATATTTGCTGCGACAGAGGCCGGTGTAAGGCGATAGGTAAAATCGGCATTTGCGCTGATATAAGGCTTAATCACTATTTCGTCACAAGCAAATTGCTCAAATGCCACCGCAAAATCCTGCTCCTGCAATGTCTCAAGCCAAAGCGTTGGTATTATCGGAACACCTTTATCTTCTAGTTCCTTCAAATAACACTTTGAAATATTCCACTTAATCAGCGATAAGGAATTACACAACACAGCAGTTGAATTCTCAATGCTTTGTAAACATACAAGAAAATCATCGCAATGTGCCTGATAGTCCCAAGTACTGCGCACCACTACTGCGTCATATTGGTTCCAATCGTGATTTTTTGCGTGCCAAGAAACTTCTGTGGATTCCCACCCCCACTTTTTCAGCGGAGCCTCTAACAAACGATCGTAAACGAAAAAATCCTCTAATTTATCCGTTGTTAGAATTGCAACTTTGCGCATGTTATCCCTTGATTTGTCGAGAATTATCTTGTGGTGTTAATTGTTGCATCTGCGGTAAGTTGTGCTGAGCTGCTGGATTAGTTTCACTGTGTTTTGAACCGAATAGAACGGCTACCATTATAATGCTCGCACCGGCGATGCTTAAACATAAATTACGTTTGAAATGCATAAAATCCCTCTTTAATTAAACAACTCTATTCCATAGAGCCGCGTTTCCTCTCTTGAAAGGCAAACGATGATAGCCAACCCGCTAAGAGTCAAATGATAGCAAACAATAGACCAACGACGCCACCTAATATAATGCTTTTATTATTATCCTGCGCATTCAATACATCCAACAAAACTAGAGAGCAGCCTAGTAAAGACCGTAACTGACGGACACAGTAGTTGATGCAGGATCAGTCACTTTATCATCAGAGCGGCCAACTAGATCGAGGCTAGTTGGCACTCTAATAATATGCCATATACTGTTAATCTGAAAATTGGCGAATGATGGTGTTGATGGTGTCTTTAGCATCGCCAAATATCATGCGAGCATTGTCTTTAAAGAATAGCGGATTTTCGACGCCGGCGAAACCAGAAGCCATTCCTCTTTTCAGAATAAACACATTTTTCGCCCGATCGGCATTGATAATTGGCATACCATAAATTGGACTCCCTGCAATGTCTCTTGCTGCCGGGTTAACCACATCATTTGCACCGATCACAATAGCCACATCAAACCCTTCCATACGCGCATTTACGTCATCCATTTCAAGCAGCAACTCATAAGACACATCCGCTTCGGCCAACAGAACATTCATATGCCCAGGCATCCGCCCGGCCACTGGATGAATGCCATAAACAACTTCCGCTCCGTTTTCTTCTAATAGCACTTGAAGCTCCTTCATAGCGTGTTGAGCTTGAGCAACCGCCATACCGTAACCAGGAATAACGAGCACTGATTGAGCGGCCTCTAATACATAATAAGCATCGTCTGCAGCCATCGGTTTAACTTCACCTTCAATTTTAATTTCTGAGGTACTAACCGCTTGAAAGCCAGAAAAAAGAACGTTAGTGAGTGAACGATTCATCGCCTTGCACATAACACTGGTCAAGATAATACCGCTGGCGCCGACAAGGGCACCGGCAACAATGAGCAAATTATTGTTTATTGCCAAGCCCGCAGCACACGCAGCTAAACCTGAGTAACTATTCAGAAGTGATATCACTACCGGCATATCGGCGCCGCCAATAGGAATAACCAGCATGACACCCAAAATAATGCAAAGGGTGACAAAAGAATAAAGATATATCCCACTGTTTATTGTCTGAGGATATATAACAACCAAAGTGCCAAGGGTAACAATAGCCATGACAATAAGAATATTCACCACGGCTTGTCCGGTAAACACCGTTGATCCGCTGCTAATTAGCGTCGACATTTTGCCGCTGAGTTTTGCCCATGCGATGACGCTACCAGAAAAAGTAATTCCCCCTATCACTATCGCCAATAAAACAATCACCAATAAGTAGCTTTCTATTGCAGAATCAGCTTCAACCATGGCTAAGGCAACGAGTAAACTAGCCATGCCTCCGACACCATTAAGCAGTGACACCATTTCTGGCATTTCGGTTAACGCAACTTTTTTGGCTATAAGTGCCCCTACTGCACTACCCGCCACGATCGCCACTATAATCCACTCATAAGCTAAGATATTCTGGTCAATTAAGGTAGCACAAATGGCGACTAGCATGCCCAGTGCCGAGAGTTTATTGCCGCGGCGAGCTGTTAAGGGATGACTTAGTAATTTCAAACCTAAAATAAACAAGGCAGCGCTCAGGACGTAAATCGCATTGATAATGATTTCTGTATTCAACATATTCGTTCCCTACTTACGTTTGAACATTGCAAGCATGCGGTCAGTAACCATATAACCGCCAACTACATTGATTGTCGCTAGAAAAACCGAAACACTGCCGAGAATCTGTGCGAGCAACAGGTTTTCATTGCCAGAATAAGCAATGGCTCCAATCAAGGTAATGCCTGAAACTGCATTTGCGCCACTCATTAGCGGCGTATGAAGCGTGGCGGGGACTTTACGAATCAGCTCAAAACCTAAAAATATTGCTAACATTAAAATCATTGAAAGGTAAATAAATGACATTAGTCGCTCTCCTTCGTCAATAGCGCTTTGATAGTGGGGTTAATTAGTTCGCCTTGATGTGTAATCAATGCCGTCTTTAAAATATCATCTTCCAAATTCAGCAAGATTGTTTTACTTTCAGGGTCCCAAAACTCGAGCAGGAGTGCTTGTAAGTTATTGGCATACATTTGACTCGCATCCAATGCAACCTCACTTGCCCAATTTCCGGTTCCAATAACAGTCACACCTTCAACGGTAACAACTTCTCCTGCAACGCTACCCTCAACATTACCGCCGTTTTCAGCCGCCATATCGACAATGACACTGCCAGGTTTCATTTTTGCAATCACGTCTTTTTTGATCAACAGCGGTGGCTTCCTACCAAATAATTGTGCTGTCGTGATCACGACATCTGAATTAGCAATGCAGTCGGCCTGAGCTTTTTGTTGGATATCTATTTGCTCGGGAGTCAGTGCATTTGCATAGCCTTGTTCATTTTGGCCTGTTTCACCGATATCGATAGCTAAAAATGTAGCTCCAAGAGAACGTACCTGCTCCGCTACAACTTCACGAGTATCGTAAGCAGTAACAGCCGCACCTAAGCGTTTCGCGGTAGCAATTGCTTGCAAACCAGCTACACCTGCACCAATGACAAAGACTTTTGAAGGTTTCAAGGTGCCCGCCGGCGTCATCATCATGGGGAAAACCCGAGGTAAGGTGGACATGGCTTTTGCCATCATTACGTATCCGGCCAAACTAGCCTGTGAGCTTAGTGCGTCCATCTTCTGACAGCGACTGCTGCGCGGTATCATTTCAACACTGAGCGCTGAACGACCCGACTGCTGAAGCCATTTGATGTGCTCGTGTGCATTAAAAGGATCTAAGAAACTAATACAACAAACTGTCGTTTTGGTTTTTTCCAACTCTAATTTTTGCAGTGGATGAATAGACATCAGTAAGTCGGCTTTAGCAAGCACAGAATCTCGATTAGATTCTATTAGCGCCCCAGCCGCCGCATATTCTGAATCTTCAATATTGATATTTTTCCCAATACCACATTCAACGATGATTGTGGCACCGAGTTTTACATAAGCTTTTACATTGATTGGTAGTAAACTGCAGCGACGTTCATTTTTCACTTGCTCCGCGACAAACCCGATTGTGCTCATTGCCCCTCCTTTTTTAGCTGAATACTGTTGAGTTTTGCTGCAATGTTTAGGTGAAGTAGATCTTCAGACAAATAAAGCAACAACCTCAGTATGCATATTCTGCTTTAAAAATCATCGTCTTTTGTTGTATCGTCATTATTCATAGAGTGATTGTTTGTCTGGAGCTGGGTATCTTAGGCGCTTGATCACGATAGCGCTGCATACAAAGACATCGAAACAACATAGGCAAGCAGACCGTAAGCAAAGAATGCCCCCCAAGCATAGCGATTCTTGCCAAGTTCCGTTTTAAGCATTGCAACGGTAGCGACACACTGTAATGCAATAACGTAAAATGCCAGTAGAGCCACTCCTGAAGCAAGAGAGAGACCATCTGCTTGAAGGTTAGCAGCCAAACCTGCAATGTTCTCATCTGCGTTTTCGATACTAAACATAGTGCCTAAAACACCAACAAATACCTCTCGCGCTAAAAATGAAACCAAGATAGCGACACCATAGCGCCAATCGACACCTAGGGGCGTAAAAATAGGTTCTACCCATTGTCCAATTAGCGATAAGTATGAGTTTTGTAAATCGCCGTTATTAGGAAAGTAGCCCAAGGTCCAAATAACCAAGGAGACGACAAAGATGATCGGAGCAGCACGCTTTATAAACTGAACACCACTGTTGATAATACGGTAAAACAAGGGCTGCCAATGTGGTAGTCGATATGAAGGCAACTCGAGGATAAAGGGCATATCTTGGAGCTCTTTAGACCCTTCTGTCATTTTGTTAAGCAAGCCACTGACGATAAGCGCAGTCAAAATGCCAAAGGCATATAAGACAAAAAACATCGCACCCTGCAAGTTAACCCAGCCTCCTAAATACCTGGTATCAGGCACAAATACCGCTATTAGTAATGCATAAACAGGTAACCTTGCCGAGCAAGACATCAGCGGCACAGTTAGCATTGTCACAAAGCGTTTGCGAGGCGATTCAATTGTTCGAGCTGCTAATATTGCAGGGATCGCGCACGCATGCCCCGACAAATAAGGAATAAAGCTTCGGCCTGAAAGACCAAAAAAACTTAAGGGCCGGTGACAAATTAGCGCAGCTCGAGCTAAATAACCGCTGTCTTCCAACAAGCCGATTATGAGGGTCAATATCATTATTTGCGGGACAAAAACTAGAAACGAACCCAAGCCCCCAAAAATAGCGTCGGTCATAAAGTCATTTAATATGCCTTCT
>Ga0075467_10003546_pt1 | contig 11954 bp, 11 predicted proteins | sample DEB08_DNA_9_FD_75067 | JGI IMG/M metagenome (GOLD analysis project Ga0075467, IMG submission 75067) | Aqueous microbial communities from the Delaware River and Bay under freshwater to marine salinity gradient to study organic matter... | ecosystem: Environmental > Aquatic > Marine > Coastal ...
AAGGATTCTGCAATAGTCACCGACATCCCGGGTACGACGCGAGATGTACTTAGAGAACATATACATCTCGATGGTATGCCGCTACATATAATAGATACTGCTGGCTTAAGAGAAGGAGGTGATAAAGTAGAACAAATAGGAATGGAGCGTGCCTGGCTAGAGGCAGACAAGGCAGATCAGATACTGTTATTAGTGGATGCTACTGAAGCTATTACCAACCCATCCTTAAATGAACTAATTCCTCAATTTGGTAGAGAAAATATTCAAAAAAACATCGATCATTCCCGAATGACGCTTATTTATAATAAGTGTGATTTGATTGATGATGTCGATTCTTTACCCTCTTTAGCGGATATATCCACTCTTTATATCTCAGCTAAAAAAAATCAAGGGATTGATAAACTATCCTCTCATTTAAGCTCAGTAATGGGCTACCAACAAGCTAATGAAGGTGGTTTTACAGCCCGGCGCAGACATATCGATGCGCTTACATCAGCTCAAGAATTTGTAGACCAAGCAAACTTACAACTAAAAGTAGGTGCCGGAGAATTGGTCGCTGAAGAGTTACGCCAAGCACAACAAGTATTAGGCGAGATTACTGGCGCGGTAACAGCAGATGATTTACTAGGAAAAATATTTTCTAGCTTTTGCATCGGCAAATAACAACTCCCATTTATTAGTAGAGACTATTTAAATAATCTTTATGCTTTTGAATACAGCCAATATTCTCCTTAACCCATAAGCCATTGTAGTAAGTTTCCTGATAACGCTCTCCACTGTCACACAACAATGTAACGATGGAGCCTTTTTCATTTTTCTTTTGCATCTCTTTTGCAAGCTGTAAGACACCCCAAAGATTAGTCCCTGTTGATGCACCCGCTTTTAAACCTGTGTGGGCGTACAACCAATAGATAGCGGCTATGCTAGCCTCATCGGGAATTTGTAGCATCTCATCAATAACATCTGCCTGAAAAGACGCTTCTACTCTGGGTCGACCAATACCCTCTATCCTGCTGGCAACGTTACTATTCAAACTTAGATCCCTGTTCTTGTAGTAAGAATAAAAAACAGAATTATCTGGGTCAACAACGACCACACGGGATGGATGTTGTTTGAATCGAATATAACGCCCAATAGTTGCAGAAGTACCGCCTGTTCCTGCCCCCATTACAATCGCAGTAGGAATAGAATGCTTTTCTAATGTCATTTGTTGAAAAATACTTTCAGCTATATTGTTGTTTCCTCTCCAATCGGTGGCCCTTTCCGCGTAAGTAAATTGGTCCATAAAATAACCCTGATGTAACTCGGCTAACTTAACCGACTCGCTGTTAATGTCATTATGGGCATCAACTAAATGGCATTTCCCACCATAGGCTTTAATTTGTGTAATTTTACGGCTCGAAGTAGTACTTGGTATAACAGCAATAAAAGGTAATCCTAATATTTGTGCAAAATAAGCTTCAGATATAGCAGTACTTCCCGATGAGGCCTCAATAATAGTAGTACCTTCAATAATCTTTCCATTACAAAGTCCGTATAAAAAAAGAGAACGCGCTAGACGGTGTTTAAGGCTACCTGTCAGATGAGCACTTTCATCTTTTAGATAAATATCGATTCCCTTAAATAATGGAATGTCCAATTTAATTAAATGTGTATCAGCAGAACGCTGATAATCAGCCATTATTGTTTCTATCGCTTTATTAACCCAACAACGCATTAGTAGTCAGCCTGTTTAAAAATAATAACGATATTATAATAAAAAGAGATAGAATAAATTTGCTTTATTAACATTAAAAAACATAAAATATAGAAAATTATATTATTAAATTACTAATTAATAGATTATTATTTTATGGATAGCACAGATAAAAAAATTATTAACCTTCTACAAAAAGACACTTCGCTTTCACTAAATGAAATAGCTGAACGTGTGAATTTGTCGGTAACGCCTTGTTGGAAACGAATAAAACAACTGGAAACTGAAGGAATTATTAGCGCCAGAGTTGCGCTTGTGAACCCAAATAAAGTTAATCTCGGTGTATCTGTATTTGTACAAATTAAAGTAAAACATCACTCGGTAGAATGGACGGAAGAGTTTTCTAAGACTATCGATAATTTTGAAGAGGTTATGGCGTGTTATCGGATGGCTGGCGAATGGGATTACCTATTACGCGTCGTTGCACAAGATATTTCAGCGTTTGATCGTTTCTATAAGAAACTAGTAACAGCAATTGATGGTTTATCGGAAGTAACATCGAGCTTCGCTATGGAAGAGATAAAGTATACAACTTGCCTGCCTATTTGAAGTTACCCACAAATAAACACCACTTTACCCACAGAGTAATAGATATTTGTCCTATATTTTCTATACTTACATGAACTTATTCACATTAACTCACAGGTTTATACCGTAATTCATTGTTTTTAATAGGTTTTAATAATAATGAATTAATAAATTTAAAAAATAGGTAATAAGGTATGGATAAGCTGAGGACACGATAAGGATAATACAGAGTAGTAAAATAGAGCTAATACTTATAAACAACAAAGTACACCTTATGCATCTATTATACTACTGTCCCTACCTGTTTTATTTGTGTGGTTATTATTGGTGTAAGCTATTGATTTTATTAATTAAAAAAGACTTAATAACAGATTATATGCTTAGTAACATTAGTATTAATAATAAGTAATAGGTATATATAAAATATATTTTAACTATATTAGTTATTAAAAAGGAGGAGGATAACTTTATAGAATAGACTGTTTAAAAAATCCAACTATCGTACAGAACGATAATTGGAGCATAAGTTTAATCTCTAAATTCAACTCTGATGGATTGGTCTTCACAATCAAAACCAAAGGGATCACATACCTGTAAGATAAAAAATAAATCTTCTGGTAAATCATCTTCGTTCACTATGCGATCCACATTGATAGAACTTTCATTATCGTCGAAGTCTTCGCATATGATTTCCAGGTTGTTGGTATAATCACAGCTCAAGTTCTGTTCTTCATGACAATCTTCATCAGGGTCACAAAAATCAGAGTAAAGTTCTTCGCCCCCAAAATCGTTGTCGTCGTTGACTCTGATGCTTAAGCTGTAGTTGTCGTCTGTATTGACATTCCAATAAAGTGTGAATTCACCTTCATTATTACCTACGGTAAGAATATTCTCTTCGTCAGGATCAATACTGAGTTCTGATTCAGGGTCTGTAGCCGAGTCTGAACCGCTGGTATCGATAATGTCAAAGCGCGTAAGTTCAGGGTCATCCGAGCTAGAAATTGCCCCACATCCACCTATAACGAGAAGTGCAGAAATAAGAAAATAAAAGAGGATAGGACGTATCACTGAAATTGGCATATTGCTTCCTTTACGATTGGCCTTGCTGACGCGTTGAGTAGAATAAAAACTAAATCGATAATTAAACCGGTAGGCTGTTAAAGTAATGCGCAATTGTAGAGCTGTCAACCCGAACTGAAACTGAATAAGTTTTGCTCAATATCGGCACAATCCCTATAATGCACTCCCTTTTTGACAAACGTATACTTTTTCCCTACCTGAGGTGATTATGAATTATCCACATCAATACGATGTGATAGTGATTGGCGGTGGCCATGCTGGTACCGAAGCCTGCTTAGCCGCAGCCCGTATGGGTTGTTCAACCCTATTGCTTACTCATAATGTAGAAACCCTAGGTCAAATGTCTTGTAACCCCGCTATTGGCGGTATTGGTAAAAGTCATTTGGTAAAAGAAATTGATGCTATGGGCGGTGCTATGGCCTTAGCGACGGATAAAGGGGGTATCCAGTTCCGTGTATTAAATTCTCGAAAAGGACCAGCAGTACGAGCGACACGGGCTCAGGCAGATAGGGTGCTTTACAAAGCAGCTATTCGCGAAATACTTGAAAATCAGCAAAATTTGCAAATTTTTCAGCAATCCGTTGATGATCTCATCGTTGAAGGGGAAACGGTTAAAGGCGTTATTACTCAGATGAGCCTTAAGTTTTATGCGCCATCGGTAATTTTGACAGCAGGGACTTTTCTGGGCGGTAAAATTCATATTGGCCTAGAAAATCACTCTGGAGGCCGTGCCGGCGATCCACCTTCAATAGCATTAGCAGATCGACTTAGGGAGCTACCATTACGAGTCGACAGACTTAAAACGGGAACCCCTCCTCGTATAGATGCAAAGTCAGTCGATTTTAGTGAGCTTCAAGAACAGTGGGGCGATACCCCCTTACCTGTTATGTCGTTGATGGGTAAAATTGAAGACCACCCTCAGCAAACCTGCTGTTGGATTACTCATACCAATCAACAGACCCACGATATTATCAAACGTGGTCTTGATCGCTCCCCCATGTATACAGGTGTGATAGAAGGTGTTGGGCCGCGCTATTGCCCATCGATTGAAGATAAGGTGCATCGCTTCGCCGATAAAGATTCACACCAGATTTTTATTGAGCCGGAAGGTTTAACAACACATGAGCTCTACCCTAATGGTATTTCTACCAGTCTCCCTTTTGACGTGCAGTTAGAATTAGTGCGTTCGATTAAAGGTTTTGAGCAGGCGCATATTATGCGACCGGGTTATGCCATTGAATATGATTATTTTAATCCACAAGACTTAAAACCCAGTCTAGAAACGCGCTGTATAAATGGTTTATTTTTTGCTGGACAAATTAACGGTACAACCGGTTATGAAGAAGCCGGTGCACAAGGTTTATTAGCAGGAATTAACGCTGGATTAAAAGTCAAAGAAAAAGAGTCTTGGTGTCCGCGTCGTGATCAAGCTTATATTGGTGTTCTCGTTGACGATTTAATTACAATGGGAACGCAAGAGCCTTACCGTATGTTTACCAGTCGTGCAGAATATCGATTGTTATTGCGAGAAGATAATGCGGATCTACGTTTAACAGAAAAAGCGAGAGAGTTCGGTTTAGTTGATGATGCCCGCTGGGAAGCGTTTAATGAAAAGCGAGAAGGCATTATAGTAGAAGAGCAACGATTAAAATCTTCATGGGTGCAAGCCAATGGCAAGCAAGCGAAGCTTTTGGAGGAAAAGTTAAAATCCCCTTTAACGCGCGAATATAATATGTATGAATTATTGAAGCGACCAGAATTAAACTATCGAGATATTCAAGCACTGGATGATCATAGTGTTAATACAACGATAGCTGAACAAGTTGAGATAAGCGCTAAGTATGCAGGTTATATCGATAGGCAAAGGGAAGAAATAGCACGTCTACGTCAGCATGAAGAAACACCTCTTCCTGCAAGTTTTGATTATTCGACGGTAGAAGGTTTATCTAATGAAATAAAACAAAAATTATCGGATCAGCGTCCAGATAATTTAGGTAGGGCAGCGCGTATTTCGGGAGTAACTCCCGCGGCTATTTCATTAATATTAGTTTATTTAAAAAAGCGTGGCTTATTGAAAAAAAATAAAATTGTTAATTAAATCCATAATTTAAAACCATTTAAAAAATATGAATAGAGAAAAATGTGAAAGTTTGTTGTCCGATGGATTGGATAAGATGGGAATAGAGTTAAATAAAAAAATTATTGGTTTATTATTAGATTATTTAGAAAACTTTCATAAATGGAATCAGGCTTATAATTTATCGGCTGTGCGTCAGCCAGAAAAAATGGTGTCACGACATTTATTGGATAGTTTAGTGCTCGTTCCATTCATAAAAGAGTTTATAGATAATTTTAATAAAGTTAATAGCTCTTTATTAGCCAAAGACTTTTCATCAGATAAGGGCGTTTTATCAGCTAAGGGCTTTTCATCAGCTAAGGGCTTTCAAGAAAAGATAAATTTAATCGATGTAGGCACAGGTGGCGGTTTACCCGGTTTACCATTGGCAATAGTCTTTCCCGATATGAACGTAACCTTACTCGATAGTAATGGTAAGAAAACACGGTTTTTATTTCAAACAGCGCATAAATTGGGTTTGGGAAATATTGAGATCGAAAATAATAGGGTCGAAAAATTCTCACCAGCTCATAAATTCGCTATAGTCACAAGCCGTGCATTTGCCAGTCTAAAAGATATGGTGCAAGGCGCAGAACATCTTCTTATGGATAAAGGTGAATTCTGGGCAATGAAGGGTGTTTACCCAGAGTCAGAACTAATTGAGAGTGCAGCTCAGGCTGAGCTTATTAGCGCAGAAAAATTAAGTGTTCCCGATATGATGGATAATACAGGCGAAGAAGAACGGTATTTAATCAGGTTGAGATCTAAACGCTCTACTGATTGATAATTTATTACTAACTACTTGAGTAAACGACAGTGAGTAAGATTTACGCGATTACTAATCAAAAAGGTGGTGTTGGTAAAACCACTACATGCGTTAACCTAGCAGCCTCTTTGGTAGCGATAAAAAAAAGAGTCTTGCTAATTGATCTCGACCCCCAGGGTAATGCAACCATGGGAAGTGGCGTTAACAAAAATGATATTTCCCATTCGGTTTACGATGTGTTGGTTAACCAATTACCAATAGAACAAGTACGTCAGCGATCCCCCAGTGGTAATTATGATGTTGTACCTGCAAATGGAGATTTAACGGCAGCAGAAGTTCAGCTATTGGGCATGGAAGATAAAGAATCAGCCTTGAGCAATTCTGTAAAGGCGATTTCAAGCCAATATGATTTTGTGTTGATAGACTGTCCCCCCTCTCTCAATATGTTGACGGTTAATGCTTTAGTTGCCAGTGATTACGTTATTATTCCAATGCAGTGTGAATATTATGCCTTAGAAGGATTATCCTCATTAATCAGTACAATTGAACAGATCCAGGAAGTCGCTAACCCTAAATTATCAATAGCAGGAATTTTGCGGACGATGTATGACCCTCGTAGCACTCTTACCGTAGAAGTATCTGATCAGCTTGAAGATTTTTTTGGCACTAAATTATACCAAACCTGTATTCCAAGAAATGTACGTTTAGCGGAAGCGCCTAGTTTTGGTCAGCCTGCTTTGATTTATGATAGGCAATCAAAAGGCGCTATTGCTTATCTTGCATTAGCGGGTGAATTTGTTCGCCGCAGTGAGTTAGCTAGAAAAGAACAAGCTCTTTCACACTAAATAAAAAGACTCAGAGAAAAAACAGCGCTTTATAGAGATAAAATCAGGTGCTTACAAAGAATAAACTAGAGAAAAACTATGGCGACAAAACGTAAAGGTTTGGGCAGGGGATTAGATGCGTTATTAGGTGGAGGCAAGGCTTCAGCTAAGTCAGAGCCTATAGGCGATGCAGATATACCAGGTCAGACAGAATCTTCAAATACCAGCAACAATGAAGAGTTGAAATACGTTCCTGTTGATTTAATACAGCGGGGGAAGTATCAGCCCCGTCGAGACATGCATCCAGAAGCTCTGGAAGAGTTGGCCGAATCCATTAAGGCGCAAGGCGTTATACAGCCCATTGTTATTCGCCCTATTAGTGCAGATAAATACGAAATTATTGCAGGCGAAAGACGTTGGCGAGCAACTCAAATAGCCGGCTTAGATACCATTCCCGCTGTTGTTCGTGATGTTCCAGATGAAGCGGCCATAGCGATGGCGTTAATTGAAAATATTCAGCGTGAAGATCTAAACCCTATCGAAGAGGCGATGGCTTTAAAGCGTTTGCAGGATGAGTTTGAGTTAACTCACCAAGAAGTTGCCGACGCTGTAGGGAAGTCTCGCACCGCAGTGACCAACTTACTACGTTTGATCAGTCTTGATAGCGAAGTTAAAAAGTTACTAGAGCACGGTGATATTGAAATGGGCCATGCTCGCTCAGTGTTGAGTTTAGAGCCGTTAATTCAGCGTGATGTAGCGCAGCAGGTTGTTGGTAAAAGCCTCTCAGTAAGACAAACAGAAGCGCTAGTCAGGCGCTTGCTAGAAGATAAAAAACAGATTAAGACTCAAACCGTTAGCACGCCAGATTTACAGAAATTAGAAGAGGGTTTATCAGAAAAAGTCGGTGTACCAGTGATGATCCAACATACCGCTAAAGGTAAGGGTAAACTAGTCCTAAAATATAATAGCTTAGATGAGTTAGATGGTATCTTGGCCCATATGCGTTATGAAGCAAAATAAAACGAGAGATGATATTCCTAGCGAAATAGCGACCAGACAGCTAAAAGAGAATACAATTTCCTATTATAAGTGATTTTACTTACAAATCCTTATTGAATCCTGAGCCATGACCCCCTATAATCGCGCTCGTTTGCAGATACATAGCGGCTTTTCGAGTTATTTTAGCGACTTTATACCTACATAGATTGTGGTTATAGGGCTAGATACTTTGACTACAGCAACAGATTATTAGAATCGAAGAGCAAGTATTGAGTAACTCTTTGTTGAAAAAAGAACCGGTTACAAAAGTAACTCAACGACAAAAAATCGTAACGCTATGGTGTACACAGTTATCGTTACTGATATTGAGTGTTTTGGTTTTGTTCTGGTTCAACTACACGACAGCATTGTCTGTGTTGTTTGGGGGTCTAATACACTGGATTCCTAATGCGTATTTTACACTATACGCTTTCCGCTTCCGTGGGGCACAAGCTGCGCTATTAATATTAGGCAGTATGTATCGGGGGGAGTTTGGCAAAATATTGCTAACAAGTATCGGTTTTGCGTTGGCTTTCGTATTGTTAAAGCCAATTGATCCATTGGGTCTTTTTGCGGCATTTATTGTTATGACGGTCAGCCAATGGTTTTTGGTTAGTCGCTGGTAAATGGCTTGCATTGAATGTTAGTTAGAGTGTGTTGAGTAAAGCGTCATAAAATTTATTAAGTCGTTGTTATTTAAGTGATACCAATAAGTAATGCCAATAAGTGATACTAACGAAGCATATTTTGTAGAAAATTATTTTTTTAGAGCTCTTCTTTAGAGCTCTTTTTATTAAACTCTTTTCAATAGAGTACAGGCGGTTATAGAGAATGGCAGGCGGAAGCTCCATAGAGTATATTCAGCATCATTTGCAAAACTGGACCTACGGTAAGCTACCGTCGGGCTACGAACGCTATGATGGTACAGTTCTTCAAGAATCAGTTTGGACTAGCGCTCTCAGTTCCCAAGAAGCAAAAGACATGGGTTTCAATGCGGTTCATGTTGATACCCTAGGGTGGTCGATATTCCTTGGCGCGTTATTCTTGTTTGTTTTTTATTTTGCAGCTAAAAGAGCAACGGCTGGTGTCCCTAGGGGTCTGCAGAGCTTCGTTGAAGTGGTTGTTAGCTTTGTTGATACCACTGTCAAGGACATGTTCCACTTTAAAAATTCAATGATTGCGCCAATGGGTTTGACCATTTTTTGTTGGGTTTTTCTGATGAATTTGATGGATCTTATTCCTGTAGATTGGCTTCCAGTGGCCGCAGCTAAAATTGCTGGCGACCCAAATTTCTATTTTAAAGTTGTTCCCACAACTGACCCTAATGCGACTTTAGGTTTAGCTATTGGTGTTTTCATTCTGCTCATCTTCTTCAGTATAAAAAGCAAAGGGCTGTTAGGTTTTATTAAAGAGCTAACATTCCACCCCTTTGCTCCGCCGACAAAAGGTTTTGGTATTTTATTGGCTCCTTTATTCATCATAATTAATTTCACTCTAGAGTTTGTATCTCTGATAGCAAAACCAATTTCTTTAGGTTTGCGGTTATTCGGAAATCTCTATGCAGGTGAAATGATATTTATATTAATCGCATTAATGTTTGGTGCAGGGCTATTTTTAGGTCTCTTTGGAGGCGTATTACAGTTAGCTTGGGCCATATTTCATATCTTGGTTATCACGTTGCAGGCGTTCGTATTTATGGTTTTAACAATCGTTTATATGTCAATGGCACATGACAACTTAGATGAAAGTCATTAATTTATTTGTTACATCATTTAATTTTAAATTATTTTTTTTAGGAGAGTAAAATGGAAGCAGTTGGTTTAGTTTATATCGCAAGTGCAATTATCATTAGTTTTGCAGCTTTGGGAACCGCAATCGGTTTCGGAAACTTAGGTGGAAAGTTGTTGGAAGGTGCTGCTCGTCAGCCAGAACAGGGCCCTGCACTACAAGGTAAAATGTTCTTGATGGCTGGTTTATTAGATGCCGTTCCTATGATTGGTGTTGGTATTGCAATGTATTTGATTTTTGTTGTGGCTCCCGGTCTTCAAGTAGCGGTAGCAGGTTAATAAAATCATACTAATTCATATTTTAAAGGGGTATTGGTGTGAATATTAATCTGACATTGATTGGTCAAACCCTAACCTTCTTTGTTTTTGTTTGGTTTTGTGCAAAGTTTGTTTGGCCCGCGTTAATTTCAGTAATGGAAGAACGCGAAAAGAAAATAGCCGACGGTTTACAAGCTGCAGAACGTGCCGATAAAGATTTAGATTTGGCTCAAAAGAAAGCAACAGAACGGCTTCATGAAGCTAAAGAGCAAGCAGCGCAAATTGTTGATCAAGCCAATAAGCGAGCTACGCAACTAGTAGACGAAGCTAAAGAGCGGGCGAAGGAAGAGGCGGAACGTTTAATTACTGCTGCAAAAGCAGAAATTGAGCAAGAGTCAAACCGTGCGAAAGAGTCTCTCCGTGGTCAGGTAGCTATATTAGCTATTGCTGGCGCTGAGAAAATTCTGGGTAAATCTATTGATGCGAAAGTACACAATGATTTGGTCAGTAAACTTGCGGCGGACTTATAAGTAGGCAATTTATGGCTGAACTAACTACATTGGCTCGACCCTATGCTAGAGCAGCATTTGAGTTTGCCCGAGAAAACAAAGCTCTCGATAGCTGGTCATCGTCACTGGCTGTCGCGTCTGCAGTATCGCAAGATAATACTGTTGCTAAGTTGCTTGATTCGCCTACCTTAACGGCAAAACAGAAAGCGACAGCATTAACTGAAATTTGTGGTGATAAGCTTCAAGGAAAAGTTAAAGCCTTTATTGATGTGCTAGCGGAAAACAAGCGTCTAAGTTTAATTGGTCAAATATCTAATTTGTTTGAAAGCTTGAAAGCGCAGCAAGAAAAGTTTTCTGACGTGCAGATTATTTCAGCATTCGCGATAGATGGCAGTGTTGAAAAGTCTTTAGCAGATAAATTAAAAACGGTGTTGTTGAGTGACGTCACTTTAAAAACAGAAGTTGATGAATCACTTATTGGTGGGGTGATTATTCGCTCAGGTGATACCGTAATAGATGGCTCAATAAAAGGCCGCTTAAACAAATTAGCAGAAAGTTTTGGTTTATAGCTCTACTTTATGAAAGTGTTTCATAGTGTTGCTATAGCATTTTAATTAATAATTTTATTTTAAATAAAAAGCCAACAAAACTTTCAATAAACAATTATTTTTAATGAACAGCAATCCCATTGGGAATTGAGGAACAGAGCATGCAGCAGCTGAATCCTTCAGAGATTAGTGAAATTATTAAGAACCGCATCGACTCTCTCGATGTAGGCAGCGAGGCCCAAAACGAAGGTACTGTGGTCTCCGTAGCAGACGGTATTATTCGTATACACGGTCTAGCCGATGTTATGTACGGTGAGATGATTGAATTTGATGGCGGTCTTTACGGCATGGCGCTCAACTTAGAGCGTGATTCTGTTGGTGCGGTTATTCTTGGTGATTATAAAGGTATAGCAGAAGGCCAAACCTGTAAATGTACCGGACGTATTTTGGAAGTGCCTGTCGGCCCTGAGCTACAAGGTCGGGTTGTCGACGCCTTGGGTGCTCCAATTGATGGTAAAGGCCCAATCAATGCCAAAATGACTGACGCAATTGAAAAAATTGCACCCGGCGTAATTGACCGGCAGTCGGTGGACCAGCCTGTGCAGTTAGGTTTAAAAGCAATTGATGCCATGGTGCCGGTAGGTCGTGGACAGCGTGAGCTAATTATTGGTGACCGTCAAACAGGTAAAACAGCGATTGCAATCGATGCGATTATCAACCAAAAAGGCAAAGGCATTAAGTGCG